>Ga0213872_10000274_pt1 | contig 43893 bp, 34 predicted proteins | sample VelepicomBERX_R2_FD_160071 | JGI IMG/M metagenome (GOLD analysis project Ga0213872, IMG submission 160071) | Rhizosphere microbial communities from Vellozia epidendroides in rupestrian grasslands, the National Park of Serra do Cipo, Brazil - RX_R2 | ecosystem: Host-associated > Plants > Roots >... | reverse complement strand
CGAGCTTTTGAGATTTCTTGACCTGGCGCATGGTGCAGACATCGGTTGGTTGGGGGAGCGTTCGATACTAACAAAGTTTCGTGCGCTGCAATATTCGCTTTCGCCGTGGCGCATATTCCGAATGCCGTGTCCTGTGTGGCGAAGTACGAAACCCTCGATCTGACAAGGTGTCGTAGAAAGGCGGAGATGACGCGCGCGCGATTTGCAGCGCGGCATACACGGCTTGGCATGTAAAATCTCGCATTACCTGAAAGAGTCTCTACTATGAAATTGCATGCGAATTCGGCCGGGCACTTGAATGTGTTTACGGCCTACGGCGACAACCATGTCATGGTGAATCAGGTACGCCACGAAGGCAGCCTGATTGTGACGCCGTTGGCGGTCTCACCTTGGCGGCCGACTGCGTTCGACGATTTGAATGCAGACGATTTCGCCACACTGTTGGGCTGGCAGCCTGAAGTCGTCTTGCTGGGCACCGGTGCTCGGATGCGGTTTCCGCATCCAAGACTGACCCGAGCCTTGCTGGAAGCGCATATTGGCGTGGAAGCAATGGATGTGTCGGCCCTGTGCCGGACATTCAATATCTTGGTGGCCGAGGACCGGAAAGTGCTCGCGGCGGTGTTGTTCGCCTAGCGGGCGATTGCTTGGTCGGCGTGTCAGTGCGATACTTTTCCGTTTTTGGTGCGTCGCAATATGTCACTCAAACGCAATCAAACAGTCATTTTTGCATGGCTTGCGCCATTGCTTCTCGCCTTGTTCGGCGTCGCGCATGCGGCGCCCGCGCTGACCGGCGCGGGGTCGACGTTCGCCGAACCGCTCTACAAGAAATGGGGCGAGATGTACTCGGTGGCTACCCTGACCTATGACGGTGTCGGGTCGGGCGAAGGGATCAACCGCATCATCGGCAAGAAGGTCGACTTTGGTGCATCCGATGAGCCGCTCAAGCGTGCAGATCTCGATGCCAAGGGCTTGCGACAATTCCCGATCGCAGTGGGGGCCATCGTACCGGTGGTCAATCTCCCTGGGGTGCCGGCTGGCGAACTCAAACTGAGCCCAGAGATTCTTGCCAAGATCTATCTGGGCAAAATCAAGCGCTGGAACGACCCTGAAATCGCGAATCTGAACGATGCGGTTGCAAGTAAGCTGCCGGCCTTGCCGATCAAGCCAGTCTATCGCTCCGACGGCTCGGGTTCGACCTTCGTCGTGACCTTCTACCTGGCTGCACGTGTTCCCGATTGGCAGCGTAGCGCCGGGGTCGATAAGTTGATGCATAACGTGGTCGGGCAGGGCGCGCAGGGTACGGGTGGCGTGGTGGATCTCGTCAAGAAGACGTCCGGCGCCATCGGCTACGTCGACTATGGCCGCGCGGCCAAAGAGCAGTTGAGCATCGTGCAGCTGCCAAATCGGGTCGGCATCTTCCTCAAGGCAGGTGCTGAGTCGATCCAGGCGGCCATGGTGTCGGATGCTGAAAAGTTGCTGTACTCGAGCGACCCCGATTTCTACCTGGTGTTGGCCGATAACGATACCTACGGGGGGTGGCCACTGACGACGGCAACCTTCATCGTGTTGCCGCGTGCAGCGAAAGAAGCCCAGCACGCATTGGATTTCATGTATTGGGGTCTGCGTAACGGCGATGAATCGATGCGGCAGCTGGGCTATGTACCGCTCACCGAAAGCATGAAGGTGGCGGTACGCAAGGCCTGGAGCCGCCAGTATGGGTTCAAGGCGGGTCTCTGACGCGGGCTTGGTCTTACCGGGCGGGCAAGGCTGGCATACAATACCCGCCCCGTCGCTGAGATTTGATCCGATGACTGTTCTACCTCCCGCCCATTCGATTGCTCAACAAGTTGCTGCTGCATTGGCTGAGGATATCGGCCGTGCTGACTGGACCGCGCTATTGATCCCCGCTGACCGGCCCGGCCATGCGACGATCATGGTTCGGCAGTCGGCAGTGATGTGCGGGCAAGCCTGGTTGGAGGAAGTGTTCCGGCAGGTTGATCCGGCAGTACAGGTGAAATGGTTAGTAGCGGAAGGCGCGCTTCTCTCGGCCGATACGGTCATCTGCGAATTGTCGGGCCCTGCCCGTGCGTTGCTGACGGGTGAGCGCAGCGCGCTCAATTTCGTGCAACTGCTTTCTGCGACCGCCACTGAAACTGCGCGCTACGTCGCACTGACCGAAGGCACGCGCGCACGCATCCACGATACCCGCAAGACTTTGCCTGGCCTGCGGTTAGCGCAGAAATACGCGGTTCGTGTGGGCGGCGGCAAGAATCAGCGCATTGGTCTCTACGATGGCATCCTGATCAAGGAAAACCATATCGCGGCAGCGGGCGGTATTGCCCCGGTGATGGCTGCGGCACTCAAGCTGGCACCGCCCGACGTGACCATCCAGATCGAAGTCGAATCGCTCGACGAGCTGGATCAGGCACTGGCGGCGGGTGCGCGGTCGGTCTTGCTCGACAATATGAGCCTTGAGGACATGCGCGAAGCCGTGCGCCGCGCTGCAGGTCTTGCTGTGCTCGAAGCCAGCGGCGGGGTGGATTTGGCCACTGTACGCGCGATTGCCGAGACGGGTGTTGACCGGATCTCGATTGGCAAGGTGACCAAGGATGTGCAAGCGGTGGATCTGTCCATGCGCTTTGCGTTTGCCGATTAATCACCAATTGGTCTCGGTCACGCCTGTTTAGGCCTCAACTGAAAGCGAGTAAACGACATGCCGCAACTCCCCAGCGGGCAACACGTCTCGGTGTCGGCCGATCGAGCGCTGAGCCTCGCGCGTGACGGGCTGCTCTCCACGTGTGAGGGATTCGGCATGCGGGTGGCGGAACTGGGTGATATCGCACCCTTGATCGATGTCGTGCCATACCGTGTCGAGACCTTGGCCGTGATCGAGGAAGATGCGTTGTCCGAGCCGTCGGAAACCTATGAACTGACGTTGGCCGACATTGAGACGCCGCGCTGTGCTTGGTCTGCTGACGATAAGCGCTATTTTCTCGCATGGTTGGCGGAACCGCGTACGCGCGGCTGGCTCACGACGATGTTTGAAGAATTGCGTGATTTGTTCGAGGCGGAACAAGAAGACATGCTGGAAGCCTCCCTGGGTGAAATCGAACCGATCGATGAACCGGCTGGGCGTGGTGCTGGCCGGCAACAACGTGGCAAGGGACGCCGCACGCGGTAGCCGCCAACGCCTTACCGACGCCGTGCTTCCACGACCCCTGCCACGGTGCGGATATGGTCCATCACGCGGCGCAACGACTGTGCGTCACGAATCTCTACCGTAAAGCGCATATAGGCCATCTGGTTGCGCGATTGCGTCTGTGCGGCAGTGACGTTGATCTTATCGCGCGAGAACAAGTCGGAGATATCGCGTAGGAGGCTTGGCCGGTCATGCGCCAGGATGTCGACGTCTGCCGAAAAGACGTGGACATGTCCCTTCCGGTCTTCGAGATTACCCCAGTCTGCGGTGATCAACCGTTCTGGTGCCTGGGCCGACAGGCGCTTGAGCGTGGCGCAGTCGCGCCGATGGATGCTGATACCCCGGCCGCGTGTGACGAAGCCGATGACCGCGTCAGGCGGCACGGGCTTGCAGCACTTGGCCAGCATGGTCATCAGCTTGTCGACGCCTTCGATCAAGATGCCTTCGCCATGGATATCGGCACGGGCGCGCTTGACGAGGTCATCCGCCTCTACCGCCGTTTCGACCGGCTCGGGCAATAGCTGCAGCATCAGGTCGCGCGAGGTGACCTCATTTTGGCCAAGGGCGGCAAGCAGCTCATCGAGGCGCTTGTAGCCCATCTTCTCAGCCAGCTCATCCTGATTCGGGTGGACACCTGCGCGAGAGATCTCGCGGTCGAGGATCGTACGGCCGGCGCTGATGGCGACATCGAGATTTTGCTGCCGTAGCCAATGGCGCACTTTCTGGATGGCTCGGTGGCTCTTGATATAGCCCTGGTGCAGCCAGTCGATGCTAGGCCCGCCTTCCTTGGCGGCGATGATTTCGACACGTTGCCCGGTTTCGAGCGGCGTATCGAGCGGCACGATATGACCGTCCACCTTCGCACCACGGCAGCGGTGACCCAAGTCGGTATGCAGCTGGTAGGCGAAATCCACCGGCGTCGAGCCTTTGGGCAGCGCCAACACACGCCCGGCCGGTGTCAGGGCGTAGATCGTGTCGTCGAAGAGCTCGGCCTTGAACGCCTCGGCAACCTCGCCTTGGTGCGTCAGGTCCTCACGCCAGTCGAGCAACTGTCTCAGCCAGGCGATTTTTTCTTCGTAGCGCGCGTCACCGCCGCCGCCTTCTTTGTAGCGCCAGTGCGCAGCGACGCCGTACTCCGCATGCTCATGCATCTCGAAGGTACGGATCTGGATTTCCAGCGCTTTGTCTTGCGGGCCAACGACAACGGTATGCAGCGAGCGATAGAAATTGCCCTTGGGATGCGAGATATAGTCGTCGAATTCCCCTGGGATCGGCTGCCACAGATTGTGAACGATACCGAGTACCGAGTAGCAGTCGGCAACCGAATCGACCAGCACGCGAATCGCACGGATGTCGTACAGCTCGCTGAAATCCAGCCGCTTCTGCTGCATCTTCTTGTAGATGCTGTAGATGTGCTTGGGCCGGCCCATCAGGTCGGCGTGGATGGACTGCTTTTGCAATTCGAGACGCAAGGCGTCGATGGCGCTGGTGATGAAATGCTCGCGGTCGGTGCGCTTCTCATCGAGCAGGCCGGCGATTTTCTTGTAGACCTGCGGCTCCAGATAGCGGAAGCCAAGATCTTCGAGTTCCCACTTGATCTGCCAGACGCCGAGCCGGTTGGCGAGCGGGGCGAACAGGTCGAGCGTCTCGCGCGCGACAGATTGCCGAACCGCTTCGTTGCATTTCACCAGGTAATGCATGGTCTGCGTCCGCCAGGCGAGCTTGATCAGCACGACGCGGATGTCTTCGACCATCGCGAGTAGCATCTTGCGCAAGGTCTCAATCTGCTGCTCGGCATTTTCGCGGCGCGAGGTATTCACCTGCGCGAGTGCTGACATCTTTCGAACACGGCCGATGCCCTCAACCAGCTTGGCGACGGTGGGGCCAAAGCGTGCACCGATCTGCTCGATGGCGTCGGGCAGGTAGTCCGGGGCGCAGAAGAGCAGGGTTGCGACCACTGCATCGATCGACAAGCGCAGGTCGGTCACGATACTGGCTGCGGCGACTGCATGGTTGAATACGGGCTCGTCGATGCGTGCCAGGGTCTTGCCGGCGTAGAGCGCATTGGCCCATTCCATGGCCGCTTCCAGCTGCTGCAATTCAGGCGCGCTGAATCGCTCGCTGAGGCGGGCAAGCCAAGCGCCAGGGTCGGCGGCTTCGGCGATGGAGACGGCAAGCGGGCGTGTAGGAGCAACCATGCCTCCGATTATGCCACGGCGCCCGCACCTGGCGATGGGGGGGAGACCCTACTTGGTTTGCTCGGTGCAGGGGCGGTGAGCGGTATCAATGCATGGCAGCAGCCTCGGCCTGCCATTTTGCAATTACGCCCTTGGCGCGCAGGCTCGCCAAGCCTTTGTTCAATGCCGCGACGATATGGTCATGATCGGGCAGGGTGCGGCTGACCACGACGGCCAGTGCTTCCGAGCTGAGCGGCGTGGCTGATAACTCGACGACAGATTGCCAGTTTGGTGGCCCGTATTGATCGAGCAGGTAGATCGCCACTAGCCGATCGATGGGGTAAAGGTCGATGCGATCGTTCAAGAGAGCGAGCACGGCGTCGCGGTCATCATTGAGGATGACCGGACGTGGGGTTGCCCGCATCAATAGCCGCTTGAATGCAGGAATGTCTTCGTAGCCATAGCCGTTGGGATAGGCCACACGCGCACGTGCGGATTGCTCCAGATGTGCAAGATCAACAGGGATATCGCGCCGGTGCAATAACACGACGTCGCTGACGATGATGGTATCGGAGCCGATGAGATCAGGGTCGTTTGCAGCGGGCGCAGCCCAGAGGATAGCGCCCGCCACCTTGCCGCGCTTGGCGAGCTCAAAACCCCGTCGCCAGGAGAGGAAGCTGAATTCGACCTGCATGCCAGATTCGGCAAATGCCGCCTTGATGATGCGGCATGCCAGGCCATGCGACGCGAGCGATACGCCGGAAAAGGGGGGCCACTCGCCTGCCGCAAGCTCAATCGGTTGCGCAAGGCAAAAGGTGGATAGACAGCTTACGAACCACAGCAGGCGATGCAGGTATCTCGCCATGGCGTCCTCCTTGCATTCCACCATAGACCTTCCCGGCCATTACCGCATGTCGCGCCTACGGGGGAGTCGAGTACCCCAAAGATTTTCCACACTGAGGGTCGAACTTAGATGTGGTTTTGTAAACGGTAAGACGTTCGAAAGGTGCTCCTATAGCCATTTCTACCAAGTTAGGGAAATTTTAGGGTTTGGTTAACGGGGATTTAGCATCGTGCCTTTCGCCTGCCGCGTAGTCTGCAGCTCAAGACCCGAGGGGCAATGAGAAGAATGCGGAGCGCATCATGCAGTATCTGAACCTGGAACGCCGTTTTGATATCTACGCCAACACGCACAAGGCACTGCGGGCGTACATGAGCCATGTGCTGATGGATATCGGTCGGGCAGACTGGCGTGATGCGGAAGACCGCGACCATGCATTGACGGCTGTGCGTGAGTTATTGGGCGTGTGCCACGCACATCTGGAGCTTGAAAACACGGTGATCCACCCGGCGATGGAGTCTCGCAAGCCGGGTTGCACACGATATGTGGTGGATGAGCATGTCGGGCAGCTGTTTGCGATCGATGTGCTATTTGACCTCGTCGACACCGTGGAAGCGGCATCGATCCCTGACCGGCCAATGGCGGGGCAGCGCCTCTACCGCGAACTGGCGGTTTTTGCCGCGCAGAATTTCGAACATATGGCCTTCGAGGAAGCGGAACACAACCGTGTGCTGTGGGAGTGCTATAGCGACGACGAGCTCCGCGCGCTCGATACCATCATGCTGGCGACCGTCTCGCCCGATCAATACAAGGTGATGCTGAACTGGATGCTGCCGCATTTGAACCCGACCGAGCGGGCGGAGATGCTGGTCAGCCTGAAACAGGCTTTACCGCTTGAACAATTCCAACGTCTTTTGGGCACATTGCGCGGTCAGTTACCGAGCAAGGACTGGGGCAAGTTGAGTGCCGCGCTGGGGGCGATGTGAACCCCGCCGTCGCAATTTGGCTCATGTTGCAATTCAAGTTTATCTACCACGTTCCCCTGACGCGGTGGGTTGGCGTAAACCGGTGGAAATGGGGTGCCGGTTCAACGCACTCTGGCCGCGCCAGGCGGCCAGTCTTTTATTCGAGGTGAGTACCATGGTGTCGGATCTGGAGATCGAAAAGCCGTTGAAGTCGCCACGGGCCAGTTGGCCGGCACCTGCGATTGCGCTGCTGGTCGCCCTGATCGGTCTGGTGCTCAACCGTCACGGAGGTGGATGGGCGGCGATGGTCGTCGGTGCGCTGATGCTGTTGGCCGTAGCGATTCTTACGGTGCGACGCTTGCGTGCGTCGTGACGCGTAAGGGCGCTTGTTCCATGTCGATGAGTTGAATCGACCTCTCGACGTGCAGCCTGAATCGTCCGCGTGCGACTTTCTCCAGCTTTAACCAGTCGCAATGCCCGGCCAGCCGACGCTCCAAGAGGAGCAATCGCGTCTCCAGGTTGTCGTCGATTTCGGGTAGTTTCAGGCGGCTATCCAGCCGCAATTCCCGATTGCTGAAGTCCACACGCCCCTGCTGCGTATAGTCTTTGAGCAATAGCCACAAGATTGCGCCAGCGACCCCTTTGATCAAGTAATCCTCATCGAGGAAGACACTTTGCGTGGCGGCGAAATAGCGCACATTGACCATCATTTGTTGCGCGGCGCCTGCCGACTCGGCCTGTGGTCGATCAGCAGCGGGGAGGACCTCAGGCGCTTGCAGCAGCAAGCGCATGGCGAGACCGAGCTGGTGCGCGATGATAGCGAGTGCGTCTTCCTCATCCTGCGTATAGCGCTTGGCCCGCGCGCTTTCCACATAGAGCACGCCGGCGAGCCAATCTCCCGCCTCGATGGGTACGGCCATCTGGCACTGCGGCTCAGGCAGGCCGGGTTGGCGGATTTCCGTGTCGATCGCCAAGAGGCCGCTGCTCACGGCTTGGGCACGCATCGCTTGCCCATACCGGCGGGCCGCGCCCAGGTAAGAGAGGCGGATGGGCGTACGCAGTTGAGCGGCGATGCCGATGATGCCTTCGGCCATGCGGACTTCCGAGCCGGCACCCGCCTCATCATAGCCGTGGCTTGCCACGGTATAGAGCCATTGGCTGGATTCATCCATGCATAGGATCAGGCCATGATCCATGCCAAAGTGCCGATCAAGGCCCATCAATGTCTGATCCAGCGCCTTGGCGAGATCGTCTGAGCCCGAGAGCTGGCTGCTCAAGGTCTTGACGGCCTGGAGGTGTGTCGGGACCGTCTCTTGTTGGGCGGGTTGGTGGGCTGTGCAACAGACCGCGTCATCGATGTCATAGAGGTCGACCGACGCCAGGGTGTATGCACTCCCCATGCCCGCATGCGCGGCAATGCTTGCTAGCCGACCTTGTACGGTGCGAAAAGCGGGCCCCTCCTTTTCGGACGACCGATAGGTGACCGAGAGCGCCCATTGCGCGCCCGTATCCGGATCGGTCAGCAATAGCGTGGCACGGGGGTTCTCTGCGAGGTTGGCGCTGGTCTTGTTGAAGAACTGATGGGCCAGTGCAATTCGGCGCTCGCCCACTCGATGTACCTGCCAAACCGGGGCAATATTGGGTAGGCCATTGGACGAGCTGGTGGCCAGGGCTGCAGGAATACCGCCTTCCAGGCAGTTGATCAGCGCGTTCGGCATCATGCGCTGAGCTCCAACGCACGACCGGCATGTAGGCCCGGGCTTTGGTCATAGGCAGTGTCGACGGTGAGCGTTATCGCGCTCAGGTCATCTGGGTCGAACGCCGTCAGCGCCGACAACATCGTGTCATCAAAGCCCGATGCGGCCAATGCGAGCCTTACGTTCTCGCTCTGTCGCATTACCAGGGCGGTATCGGTAGGCTCGGGTAGCGTCTCCTGCGCTTGCCGCCCTTTGAGCTGGATGGCGCGGTGACTACGAGGGTGGGCCAGGGTAGCGGCCAGCGCGGCGCCGCTTGCCAAGTCTGCAAGCAGTGACCAGGCGGTGCTGCGTGCGAGCAAGAAAGTGATGTCGCCTGTCGTCTCGTCTAGCCGCGCGGCTAGGCCGCGTGCGACTGCCGGGTATTGATCAGACTGCCCGGTTGCGAGCGTGATCAACATACCCTCGGCGATCAGCGCGGCGAGCTCGGTGCGGCGAAGAGAAGTCAGGTTGGGCGACATGCGCCAAGGATAGCTGACTCGGCGCCATGCGAACATGAAATGCATGTTGCGAGCCGGCTGCGACAATCGGTGGGCATCAGCCGTGGGTGCGCAGCACCTCGAGAAAGGCTGCGCCGTAGCGGGCCAGCTTCTGTGCGCCCACGCCCGAGACATGCGATAGGGCGTCCAGTGTGGTGGGGCGATGCTGCAACATGGCGCGCAGGGTGGCGTCGGAAAAGATCAGGTACGCCGGTACATTCTGCGCATCGGCCAGGCTGCGGCGGGTGGCACGCAACTGCTGCCAGAGCGGCTCGTCCGCCGCTGCGATATCGATTGCCGGGGCCGATTTCTTGTCGCGCCCATGCTTCTCGCGCTTGCGCTCGATATGGCCGCGCAGATTGAGCGAGACTTCTCCACGCAGCAAGGGCCGCGCCTGATCGGTCAATTGGAGCGTGCCGTAGCCTTCGCTATCGGTCTGCAGATAGCCCCCTGCCAGCAGTTGCCGCACGATGGTACGCCAGGCGGCCTCGGAGAGGTCTTTGCCGATACCGTAGGTGGTGACCCGATCATGGAAATTCTGTTTGATCTTGTCGGTGGTTTTGCCCAACAGGACGTCGATCACATGGCCGGCACCGAAGCGCTGACCCGTACGGAATGCGCAGGAAAGCGCCTTGCGCGCCGCATCGGTGGCATCCCAGGTGGGGGGCGGGTCGATGCAGTTGTCGCAATTTCCGCACGGGGCGGAGGCTTCGCCAAAGTAGCCGAGGATCACCTGGCGGCGGCATTGCGTGGTTTCGGCAAGGCCGAGCATCGCATTGAGCTTCTGCCGCTCGATCTGCTTTTGGGCTTCGGGTGAGCCGCCTTGCTCGATCATGTCCTTGATCTGCATGACGTCGTTCAAGCCGTAGGCCAGCCAGGCATCGGCTGGCAAACCGTCGCGCCCGGCTCGGCCGGTTTCCTGGTAATAGCCCTCCAGGCTCTTGGGCAGGTCAAGATGGGCGACGAAGCGGACGTCAGGCTTGTCGATGCCCATGCCGAAGGCAATGGTGGCTACCATGACGATGCCGTCTTCGCGTAGAAAACGCGACTGATGCCGTGCGCGTTGGTCGGCAGGCATACCAGCGTGATAGGGTAGGGCGTTGATGCCGTGTTCGCACAGGAAGGCGGCCGTGTCCTCGACCCGCTTTCGGCTGAGACAGTAGACGATGCCGGCATCATCGTCGTGCTCACGTTCTATGAAGTCGAGCAGTTGCCGGCGCGCGTTGTCTTTTTCGACGATGGCGTAACGGATATTGGGCCGATCGAACGAGGAAACGAATTCTGCGGCGTCTTCGAGCGCCAGGCGCGCAACGATCTCACGCCGGGTAGCGGCATCGGCTGTCGCAGTCAGTGCGATACGCGGCGTACTGGGAAAGCGCTCATGTAGGGCCGAGAGCTGAATGTACTCGGGCCGGAAGTCATGCCCCCACTGGCTCACACAGTGTGCTTCGTCGATCGCGAACAGAGAGAGCGGTGCGCGCTCCATCAAGGCGAGGAAGCGGGGGGTCAGCAGACGTTCTGGCGCGACATAAAGAAGCTTGAGTCGACCACTGAGGAACTGTTGCTCGATCTCGCGCGAGTCATCCGCGCTCAGCGTTGAATTCAGGAAGGCGGCTTCGACACCCAATTGGCGCAGGCCGTCGACCTGGTCTTGCATCAAGGCGATCAGCGGCGAAACAACGATGGCGCAACCGGGGCGCAGCAAGGCGGGGATCTGGTAGCAGAGCGATTTGCCGCCACCCGTCGGCATCAACACCAACGCATCGCTACCGCTCGCGACATGTTCGACGATCTCTTGTTGACTACCGCGGAAGGCATCGTAGCCGAAGACCGATTGCAGCGTGGTGAGCGCGCGGGATTGCAGGGCTGTATCGCTCATGGATTCGGTACGGAGAGGCGAAGCTGGTTGCCCTGCATGGTGATCGACAGATGGGCGAGGGCGTTCATGCCGAGCAGTACTTCGTCAGGGTTGCCAAAGGCAGGCGAAACGGTGACGGTCAGGTTGTGGAGGACGATATCCCCCATGCGCAGGGTGTCGACCTGGGTTTCATAACCCTCCACCACGCCGTTGGCAGTGGTCAGCGTCACGCCGGGGCCGTCGGTGGGTAAACCCAGCCGGCGGGCCAGTGAAATATCCATGCTGACGCCGCTGGCCCCCGTGTCGATCAACATCGGCACGATATGATCATTGATTCGGCCCTCAAGCCGGAAATGGCCGTCGCGCGAGCGCTGGAGTTCCAGCACTGTCCCCGACAGGTTCTCGACCCGATTGGGCGTCTGCTGTCGGGCCATGAACCAACTGAAGCCGAAATAGAGACCGGTCATGATCGCCAACCAAGCGAACAGCACCGGCCCCCAGTTACGCCAGAATCGCATGGCGCGCGACGGGAATGCTTAGCCCAGCCACTTGCGGGCATTGCGGAACATGCGCATCCAGGCGCTGTACTCGCCCCAGCTATCGGGGTGCCAGCTCATGGTGACGGTACGGAAGGTCCGTTCCGGGTGCGGCATCATGATGCTGAAGCGCCCATCGGCCGTCGTGACCCCGGCGATTCCATCCGGCGCGCCGTTCGGGTTCATTGGGTAGACTTCGGTCGGCAGGCCGCGGTCATCGACATAGCGCATGGCTGCGATCACCTGCTTGCGGTCTTCCTGACGCGCATAGACGGCACGACCTTCGCCGTGCGACACCACCACCGGCAGCTTCGAGCCGACCATGTCGGCGAAGAAGAGGCTCGGGTTCTTGGGGATGTCGACCATCACCACACGACCTTCGAACTGTTCCGACGCATTCTTGCGGAATTTCGGCCAATGCTGGGCGCCCGGGATGATCTCGGAGAGGTTCGACATCATCTGGCAGCCGTTGCATACGCCTAGCGCAAACGTATCGCCGCGCTGGAAGAAGGCCTCGAACTCGGCCCGTGCCCGTGCATTGAACAGGATGGACTTGGCCCAGCCTTCGCCGGCACCCAGTACGTCGCCGTAGCTGAAGCCGCCGCAGGCAGCAAAACCCTGGAAATCGGCCAGGGAGACGCGGCCAGACAAGATATCGGACATATGCAGGTCGACGGCGCCAAAGCCGGCACGATCGAATGCCGCAGCCATCTCCACATGACCATTTACGCCCTGCTCACGCAGGATGGCAATGCGCGGACGCACACCACGGGCGATATACGGGGCTGCGACATCGATTTCGATATCGAACGTCGGTTCCACATAGAGGCCACGCGCGTGGCGGTCATCGAGGCGGGCGTATTCGCTATCGGCCGAGGCGGGGTTATCACGCAGGCGCTGCATCTGCCAGCTGGTCTCGGACCAAGCCTTGTGCAGGTCGGTGCGGGTTTCGCTGAATACGAGACGGTTGCGCTTTTTGATCTTGAACCGGTCGTCGTCGTTCAGCGTGCCGATTACATGCAACTGGCTACGGATACCGGCAGCGAAGAACGCGGCCATGACCGAATGGGTATCGGCACGGCGTACCTGCAGCACGGCGCCCAGTTCTTCATTGAACAACACGCCCAAGAGGCGGCCATTCTCGGCCCGCGCGACCGATTCGGTGTTGATCTCGCCATATTCGCGCTGGTTGCGGCGGCGCTCGATGCAGAGCTCGTCGACGTCCAGCGTCACGCCGCAGTGGCCGGCGAACATCATTTCGGTCACAGTTGCCAACAAGCCGCCGTCGCCACGGTCATGGTAAGCGAGGATCTTGCCGTCAGCATTCAGTTGTTGAACGACCTGGAAGAAGGAGGCGAGTGCCTTCGGGTCTTCCAGATCGGGTGCATGGTTACCGACTTGCTTGTAAACCTGTGCAAGGGCCGAGCCGCTCAGGCGGCACTTGCCATTGCCGAGGTCGATCAGAATCAGATCGGTATCACCCTGGTCGGTGCGCAGTTGCGGCGTCAGCGTACGCCGCACATCGGGTACGGGTGCAAAGGCGGAGACGATAAGTGACAGTGGGGCCACGACGGCCTTGTCGCCTTCGGCGTCGCGCCAGACCGTCTTCATCGAGAGGCTGTCTTTACCGACCGGGATGCTGATGCCGAGGCTGATGCTGAGGTCGCGTACAGCTTCGACGGTGTCGAAGAGGTTGGCGTCTTCGCCCGGGTGACCTGCGGCGGCCATCCAGTTGGCGGAGAGCTTGATATCGTCGAGCTTGGCAACCGGTGCGGCGGCCAGGTTGGTGATCGCCTCACCCACGGCCATACGACCCGAAGCCGGTGCGGAAATTAGCGCAAGCGGCGTGCGCTCGCCCATGGCCATGGCTTCACCCAGGTGGGTGTCGTAACCCATCGTCGTGACCGCGACATCGGCGACGGGGACCTGCCAAGGGCCGACCATCTGGTCGCGTGCGGTCATGCCGCCGACCGAGCGGTCGCCGATGGTGATCAGGAAGCGCTTGTCGGCCACGGCCGGCAGACGCAGCACGCGGTACACCGCGTCGTGCAGATCAAGCGAAGAGGAGTCAAACATCGGCAGATCTTGCTTCACGCGCTTGACGTCGCGCAGCATCTTGGGTGGTTTGCCCAGCAAGACATCCATCGGCATATCGACCGGTGCATTGCCGAAGTGGCTGTCGGAGACGACCAACTGCTGCTCGATCGTGGCCTTGCCAACGACCGAGAACGGGCAACGCTCGCGTTCGGCCAGTGCGGTGAATAGGGGCAGCTCGGTCGCTGGAATCGCGAGCACATAGCGCTCTTGCGATTCATTACACCAGATCTGCAGCGGCGACATGCCCTTCTCTTCAATCAGGATGTCGCGCAGATTGAACCGTGCGCCGCGATGCGAGCCGTGTACCAGTTCCGGCAGGGCGTTCGAAAGGCCACCGGCGCCGACGTCATGGATGCTCAAGATCGGGTTACGGTCGCCCAGCTGCCAGCAGCGGTCGATGACTTCCTGCGCACGGCGTTCGATTTCCGGGTTGCCGCGCTGGACCGAATCGAAATCGAGATCGGCCGCATTGGCGCCGGTATCCATCGACGAAGCGGCGCCGCCGCCGAGGCCGATCAGCATGCCGGGGCCACCGAGTACGATGATCAGGGCGCCTTCGGGCAGATCGTGCTTGCCGATATGGTTGCCGTCGATATTGCCAAGGCCGCCCGCGATCATGATCGGCTTGTGGTAGCCGCGCATTTCACCTGCATGCGCCTCCTCGAAGGTACGGAAGTAGCCGGTCAGGTTCGGGCGACCAAATTCGTTGTTGAATGCCGCGCCACCAATGGGGCCATCCAACATGATCTGCAGTGCCGAGACGATGCGCTCTGGCTTGCCGTATTCGAGGCGGGTTTCGGAATGCACTTCCCAAGGCTGCTTGAAGCCGGGGATATTGAGGTTGGACACCGTGTAACCGGTCAAGCCCGCCTTGGGCTTGGAGCCGCGACCCGTCGCACCTTCGTCGCGGATTTCGCCGCCGGAGCCCGTGGAGGCGCCCGGGAAGGGGGAGATGGCCGTCGGGTGGTTATGCGTTTCCACCTTCATCAGGATATGCGTGAGGCTTTCCTTGTAGCCGTAGGCATGTCCGTCGCCTTGCGGGTGGAAGCGGCCGATCTTGGCCCCTTCGATCACCGAGGAATTGTCGGAGTACGCGACAACCGTCCCTTCCGGGTGAGCCTTGTGCGTGTCACGGATCATGCCGAATAGCGACTTATCCTTGCGTTCGCCATCGACGATGAAGTCGGCATTGAAAATCTTGTGGCGGCAGTGTTCCGAATTGGCCTGCGCGAACATCATCAGTTCGATGTCGTTCGGATTGCGGCCAAGCTTTTGGAAGTTCTCGACCAGGTAGTCGATTTCGTCAGCCGATAGCGCAAGGCCCATCGACTGGTTCGCAGCTTCCAGCGCCGGGCGGCCACCCTTCAGGATATCGACGCTGCTCATTGGCTGCGGTTCGACGTGTTGGAATAGGGCTTCAACCCCTTCAAAGCTCGGCCAGACCGTCTCGGTCATCCGGTCATGCGCGGCTGCGGCCAGCTTGGCGATTTCCGCCTTCTCAAGCGTGCGGCCAGCAAACAGCGCAACGCCTCGCTCAATGCGGTTCACGTTACCCAGCCCGCACAGGTGGGCGATATCGGTGGCCTTGGAGGCCCAAGGGGAGATGGTGCCGACACGTGGCGTGATGAAAATCATCGTGCCCACGGCACGGGCGTCGTCCGCCGGGCTGTCGTAGGTGAGGATCTTCGCCAGCTTGTCTTGTTCGTCCCCGGTGAGCGTCGTGCTGCTTTCGATCAGGTGCCAGAACTCGGCATAGGGAGCGAGGCCGGAGACCCCTGCTTCCTTGAGGCTCTGGACGAGCTTTTCGATTCGAAAGGCGGAGAGCGCGACGCCGCCGCGCAGCTTGATAAGGTTGGGCATGGCGTACAGACCGTGCGGAAGCGGAAAGGAGGCGCGAATTTTACCGGAAAATGACGCTCTCCGGTTAAGCGTTGCTTCACCCAGTCGACGTGTGTCGGCCGTTCAGAATTCGATAGGCCTTGCTGTGTCAGGTTTTGAGGACAAAACCCACGAGGCGCGAAACTTCATTTTCCACCTGTTCGCGCAAGGCGGCGTGCGGTCGATTGATGCAGTCGAACTCTAAGCGATGCACCATGCCGAGTACCAGCGAGGCGTCGATCTCGGGTTGCTCGGGGGCGATGGGCTGGATCAGCTTGGCAATCTCGGCGACCAGATTGTTGCGATAGGCCAGCACTTTGGCGGCCAAGTTTTCGGTCAAGCGGAAGAGATAAAGGTAGTTCAGCTCGACAGCAATACCCACCGAATGCACATCTGCTTCATGCAGGATAAAGGCGGACAGGGCTGCGCTGACCTCCTGGTGCAGCCGCTTGCGCATCGCCGGGTCAGCGAAGCGCTCGGGCGAGGCCGCATTGACGAAGCCGGCGATCTGTTCCAGAAGGCGTGCGTTGTCCGTTGCCGTCATGGCGACGAAGTGATCGAAGGTTTGGTCGATCAAGTCTTGCAGGCTGGTAAAGAAGTAGGTAGTCAGCGAGAGCGGCACGCCGGCCTCGGCCGCAATGGCCCGGTGGGTCACGGCATGCAGGCCCTTTTTGGCAATCACCACCATGGCCGCGGTCAGGATAGCCTGGCGCGACTTCTCTCCCTTGGCCCGCGTCTTGCGACGCGACGCGGGTTCGGCTTGCGGAGGGATAATGGGTGGCGTGTCGCTCATGCTGGCTTACCCGGCGTGCGTGGCCAGCGTGTGGTCAAGGCGGCGTAACACTTCCGCTTGGCCCAGCAAGGTCAGCACCTGGTCGATCGACGGTGTTTGCGTGGTGCCGCATACCGCTGCGCGCAAGGGCATGCCGATCAGCGGCATCTTGATGCCTTCATCCGTAACGAAAGCCTTGATCAGCGCCGAGATCGATGCGGCGTCCCACGAGGTTTCCGCCAGCTTGGTGCGGAAGCGGCCGAGGCGCGCGCGCGCTTCTTCGGTCAGGTGCTGCGCGGCCAGATCAGCTGGCGCCGCATCGTGCCGGTAGAAGTAGCTGGCCTGCTGGGCGAGGTCGACCAGATTGGTGACGCGCTCCTTGATGAGGGCGATCACGTCGGTAAACACAGGGCCTGTGCTGGTGTTGTAGCCCGCCTGGGCGACAAACGGTTGGGCCAGGTCGGCAAGCCGTGCATTGTCGGCGGCCTTCATATGCTGCTGGTTCACCCACAGCATCTTGTCGTTATCGAAACGCGAGGGGCTTGGACTGACGCCGCCCAAGTCAAACCATTCGATGAACTGCTGGATGGTAAATACTTCGTCGTCACCATGCCCCCAGCCGAGGCGAGCCAGATAGTTCAGGAAGGCTTCCGGTAGGATGCCTTTGGCTTCGTAGTCAGCTGCGGCAACCGGGTCGCGGCGCTTGCTCATCTTGCTGCCGTCGGCATTCAAGATCATCGGCAGGTGGCCGTAAACCGGCAGCGGGGCGCCGAGCGCTTCCAGAATATTGATCTGGCGGGGCGTGTTGTTGACGTGGTCGTCGCCGCGGATCACATGGGTGATGCCCATATCCCAGTCATCGACCACGACACAGAAGTTGTAGGTCGGCGTGCCGTCGGCGCGCGCGATGATCAGGTCATCGAGCTCTTCGTTGGCATATTCAATCTGGCCTTTGACGGCATCGTTCCACGTGACCACGCCGTCAATCGGATTGCGGAAACGCACCACGGGCTGTACGCCGGCCGGCGGGGGCGGAAGCACCTTGTCGCGTTCGGGCCGCCAACGGCGATCGTATTTCCATTTGCCGCCCGTCGCTTCCACTTTCTCACGTTCTGCCTGCAATTCCTCGCGGCTGGTGTAGCACAGATACGCCTTGCCTTCTTCCAGCAGGCGCTGCACCACTTCCTTGTACCGGTCCATCCGCTGCATCTGGTAGAAGGGGCCTTCGTCAAACGAAAGGCCGCACCAAGCGAGGCCGTCGAAAATCGTCTTGACGGACTCGGGCGTCGAGCGCTCTACGTCGGTGTCTTCAATACGCAGAATGGAGATGCCGCCATGATGGCGAGCATAAGCCCACGAGAAGAGGGCGGTGCGGACGCTGCCCAAGTGCAGCATGCCGGTAGGCGAGGGGGCGAAACGGGTACGGACGGTCATGATGAGCCGAGACTGAAATCTTCAAAGTCCGCATTCTACCTGCGTCGCAGGATGAAGGGGAATTTGGACTCGTCTGCGGTCTATGCGTCAGGCGGTTGGGGTGTTGCCTGACGCTTGTTCGTATTGTGACTCAGTGCGAGCTAAAGCTAAGTTGGCGCTCGGCGTCGGGTGCGCCGGGGCCGATGCGGCTGAGGAACGGGCTCAGTGCCGCTTCCGAGCCTTGGGCGGCTTTGAGCGAAAGATTCATTTTCAGACCGTCGGCTGCGCTCAGCATGCCGCCGCCGTTCAACGTCAGACGCCCACTTAAGGTGGTCAGCTGCAATTGCCAAGCCTTGCCGATGGGCATCAACGCCAGCCGGTAGTCGCCGAGTGGGTCGACCGACGGCGCGAGGCCGGTGCCGGCGCCTTGCCAATCCAGCGTTAAACCGCCTTCGGCTGCGTTGTTGTGCCAGCGGAGTGATGGCGAAGCGACGCGCAATTGGCCGGTCAGTGCATAGCCCTTTGTACGGTTGTCGAGCGCCAACAGTGGGGCGGCGGGCAGGCTGAGGTTGGTGTCGAGCAGCACGATGTCGCCGGGGCGGGCTGCCAGCTTGGCGCTGCCGCCATCCATTTGCAGGGTATAGCCGAGGCGGCCATGCAGTAGCTCAGTCGGCAGCCAATCCCATTGCAGCTGTTCGCCCAGCGCGGTGCCATCGAGCAATGGCTGGCCGCTACCGTGCCACACCGTGCCCGAGACGGCAGCAAAGCGTAGCTGGCCATTGGTTTCGCTGGCCAATACAGCGCCCAGCAGGCTGGCCGGCAGGCGGATGACCAAGAATGCTAGCAGCAGCACAATCAACAGTGTCCATTCAACCCAGCCGAGCTTCCTCATCGTGTCCACTCCGCGTCGAGATCGACGGTGTTGCCGCCGTCGTTGGTGTGCACGCTGAAGCGCGACAAGGTCCAGCCTTGGCTCCGCGTGTCGGCGAGCAATTGGGCGACGCTGGTCCAGAGAATGCCTTTGCCGCTGGCGGATGCGTGTTTGCTGTCGGGTGTGGCGATGGTGGTGCTGGCCGGCAGGCCGGCGCCTTGGGCGAGGGCTTTGAAATCAACCGCGCCGGCAGCAGGTGCCGAGATACCTTTGGCCTGCGCAAGGTCGCGTGCAAAGCGCGCGCTGTCGGCGCGCAACTGCGGCAAGGCAGTGGCGAGGCGGGCGCGGTCCTTGGCGATCGGTGCGACGACCAGGCCGTAGAGCAAGGCAACGGCCAGCACGGCGCCGCCTGCTAGCAGGGCGGTACGCTCGCGCGGCTGCCTTTGGCTCCAGAATTGGTGCAATGGGGCGAGAGCGGCGTTCATGGGTTCAGAGTCAGGGTAAGGCTGCTGCGGTTGGCGTCAAGCGGGGCGATCTCAGGGTGACCAAGGCTCGATAGGCCCTGGGCGATATTGCCCAATTGTTCGGGCTTGGCTTGGTATTCGGCCTTGATCTGGTTGTTGGCGTAGCTGAGACCAAGCAGCTTGATGCCTTCGGGCGCCTGGAAGTGGCCGGCCAGATCGATCAATCTGACCGTGGGGTCGTTTGCTTGCGGCGCAGCTGGACCGGCATTGAGCTTGGCCTGGAGCTGCTGTTGCGGGTCGATGACCGGCGTGCCGGGAAAGGCAGTCGCGAAGGCGGTATTGATACCAGTACGTAGGCGCTTTTCCTCGGCATGCCACGACGCCCATTGAGCCACCCAGCCCATGGCCCAGAGCGCGAGCGCTGCACCAGCTAGCCACGCAGCAGGCTTGAGGCGGGTCGTGTCGATATCGAGCTGCGGGCCGGCCGCGAGTTCACCCTGTAGCAGATTGATGGCGTCAGCCTGAATAGGGTAGGCCAGCGGGTCGCCGCGTGCGATCGAGATGGTACAGGGCGTCGCATCTTGCCAAGCGGTGAGTAAATCGGCTTCATCGATGTCAGTTGATGGCATCGCAAGCGCAAGCGTGTCGGCGTCATTCAGGGTGGCAGCAAGCAGGCTCGGACAGTGCTTGGGCGAGAGGGCGTCAAACCAATAAGCGGCTTCGCCTTTGCGCTGCGCCCAGCCACTGCCGTACCAGAGCAGCGTTTTGCCGTCGGCGGGAACCAATACATCGGCCGAATAGACGGCCGTAGGTCGGATGCGGACCTGCGACAGCACCGCCAAAACACCAGCCAGCAGCGCTCTGTCGACGGCAACCACGCGGCAGCGATCGCCATCGGCGACGTAGGCTAGATGCTGAACCGATGGCTCACCCAGTAGCACGGGGTCGAGCGCATGCGGCAGCAGCTTTCGGGCCTGGCGCTTGGCGCCGGGAGGCAAGGTGACGGCGCACTGCAGCAAGAGCGAGGGCGGTAGAAAGAGTTCGACCTTGCGCGCTTTGGGTAGATGCGTCAGTACATCCCGGCCGCGACCGACGGTTGCGCCGTCGACAAGCCGCCATTCAAGCTCGGCTTTCGGCGAAAGTGGCAGGAATGCATCGGTCAGGAATAGGCGCAGCGTGCTCACGAGATGAATAAGGTCATGTAATAAAAAATCGCGCGCAGTATGACATAGAGGGGGCTCAGCGGGGTGCGGGTCCGTAATCTGCGTCGGAATTGGAGTCGTCGATGTTGTTGACGGTTCCCAAGCTGCTGGGCGGGTTTGTTTTTTACGCGCGCTATCCCTTATAATCGGCGATTGTCCACTTGCCGCGTGGGGCGAAACCGTTTGGTTTGTTGCTCGCAGGTAGGTGCGCGAGAGTGGCGGAATTGGTAGACGCACTGGATTTAGGTTCCAGCGCCGAAAGGTGTGGGGGTTCGAGTCCCCCCTCTCGCACCACTGAATATGTGGCTGTCGACACCGTGCGATGGCCGGGGCCGCCAACACTGGACCACCCAATAGATTTATTAGGATCGATCTGACCATGCAAGTACAACTGGAAACGCTGGGCCAACTGGAGCGCCGTCTCGATTTCGCGATCCCGGCATCTGACATACAATCTGCTGTCGACGCACGTTTGACGCGCGTTGCCCGTACCGCCCGCATCCAGGGTTTCCGTCCTGGCAAGGCACCGCTGAAGATCGTTGCGCAGAGCTACGGCGCGCAAGTTCACGAAGAAGTGCTGGGCGAGAAGGTGCAAGCTGCATTCGCCAGCGCAGTGGAAGACAAGAAGCTGCGCGTTGCCGGCTACCCGCGTTTCGAAGGCAAGCCTGAGACCGACGGCAACTTCGCATTCAGCGCTACGTTCGAAATCTATCCGGAAATCACGCTTGCTGACCTCACCGGCAAGGAAGTCGAGCGCCCGACGCTGGAAGTGAGCGAATCGGAAGTCGACAAGACCATCGATATCCTGCGTAAGCAACGTACGCGTTTCGATCGTGTCGAGCGCGCAGCCGAGAAGGGCGACCGTGTGATCGTCGACTTCAAGGGCATGATCGATGGCGTGGCTTTCCAAGGTGGTACCAGCGAAAACTTTGCATTCGTGGTGGGCGAAGGCCAGATGCTGGCCGAGTTCGACGCCGCCGTGCTGGGCATGAAGGAAGGCGAAAGCAAGACCTTTGACCTGAGCTTCCCTGCGGACTACCACGGTGCCGACGTGGCTGGCAAGACGGCTCAGTTTGAAGTCACCGTGAAGAATGTGGCTGGCGCACAAATGCCGGAAGTCGATGCCGATTTCGCGAAGCTGCTGGGTATCGAAGACGGCGACATCGCCAAGCTGCGTGACGAAATTCGCAAGAACGTCGAGCGCGAAGTGAAGCGCCGTCTGTCGGCTCGCGCCAAGGAATCGGTCATGCAGTTGCTGCTCGACAGCAATGAGATCGATGTGCCGAAGTCCTTGATTGGTATGGAAATCGGCCGCCTGGTCGACCAAGCCAAGCAAGAGATGCAGCAGCGCGGTTTCGACCCGAACAACATCCCCTTCCCGCCGGAAGCATTCGAAGCGCAAGCCAAGCGTCGCGTCAGCCTGGGCCTGATCCTGGCTGAAGTCGTGAAGGCTAACAAGCTGGAAGCGAAGCCAGAGCAAGTGCGTGCCATCGTTGACGAAATGGCCGAGAGCTACGAGCATCCGGAAGAAGTGGTGAAGTGGTACTATGCAAGCGCAGAGCGCCTGGATGGTGCAGAGTCGCTCGCGCTCGAAGATAACGTGGTCGAGTTCGTGTATTCGAAGGCCAAGACGGTTGAAAAGGCATTGGCCTTTGACGAGCTGATGGGGCAAAAGCAGTAATCCTCGCAGCATCGTCTTGAAAACGGGCTCGCCCGCTCCAACCTCGGTTGGAAGTCGGCCGGGCCCGTTTGCTTCTCGGTCAATCATCCACAATAACGATATCCACAGGACAGCATGAGCAACTGGAACCCAACTGATTGGACGAACCGCGCGCCTGAGCCGCAAGCTCTGGGCTACGTGCCCATGGTGATCGAGCAAAGCGGCCGCGGCGAGCGCGCTTACGATATCTATTCGCGCCTTCTGAAAGAACGCGTGATTTTCCTCGTCGGCCCGGTCGACGATGCGACGGCGAATCTGGTTGTCGCCCAGATGCTGTTCCTGGAGTCGGAGAATCCGGACAAGGACATCTCCCTCTACATCAACAGCCCAGGCGGTTCGATTTCGGCGGGTATGTCGATCTACGACACCATGCAGTTCATCAAGCCGCAGGTGTCGACGTTGTGTATTGGCATGGCGGCCAGCATGGGCGCCTTCCTGCTGCAAGCGGGTGCCGAAGGCAAGCGCTTCGCGCTGCCGAATTCGACGGTGATGATTCACCAGCCGCTTGGCGGCTACCAGGGCCAGGCGACCGATATCGAGATTCATGCCAAGTACATCCTCAGCCTGCGTGGCCGCTTGAATGCCTTGATGGCGAAGCACACTGGCCGTTCGATTGAAGACATCACGCGCGATAGCGACCGCGATAACTTCATGACGGCTGAAGAGGCGAAGGAGTACGGTTTGATTGACCAGGTGCTGTCTGCGCGCCAGGCGATTGAATAAGATTTGCGTCATGCCGGGCTGGCTCGCGACCAGCCCGTATGTTTTTTTCCGGCTCCGCTAGCCGGGTTGTGGCGAGGTTGCCATGTCCGACAAGGAAAAACTGCTCTACTGCAGCTTTTGCGGTAAGAGTCAGCATGAAGTCCAGAAACTGATCGCTGGGCCTCAGGTTTTTATCTGCAACGAATGCATCGAGTTGTGCAATGACATTGTGCGCGAAGAGATGCAATCCGGTGCAGGCAATGCACAAGGTGTGAAGACACCAGGCGGTAGCAAGCTGCCGATCCCTGCTGAAATCCGCGAAACGCTCGACCAGTACGTGATTGGCCAGGAAAAGGCCAAGAAGTCGCTGGCGGTGGCGGTCTACAACCATTACAAGCGCCTTGCCAATCCCGCAGCCAAGATGGGCGACGTGGAACTCAGCAAGTCCAATATCCTGTTGATCGGGCCGACCGGCTCGGGCAAGACGCTGCTCGCCCAGACGCTGGCACGCCTCTTGGATGTACCTTTCGTGATCGCCGACGCGACGACGTTGACGGAAGCGGGCTATGTGGGTGAAGACGTCGAGAACATCATCGCCAAGCTGCTGCAGAAGTGCGATTGGGATGTCGAAAAGGCGCAGCGCGGCATTATCTATATCGATGAAATCGACAAGATCTCGCGTAAATCCGACAACCCGTCGATTACCCGCGATGTGTCGGGCGAAGGCGTGCAGCAGGCGCTCTTGAAGATGGTTGAAGGCACGGTGGCGTCGATTCCGCCAGCGGGTGGCCGCAAGCATCCGAATCAGGAATTTCTGCAGGTCGATACCACCAACATCCTCTTTATCTGCGGTGGTGCGTTCGATGGTCTCGCGACCATCATCCGCCAACGTTCGCAAAAGGGCGGTATCGGTTTTGGTGCGCAAGTGCAGTCGAAGGACGACGGCCGTGCTGTAGGACGCGTACTGCGTGAAACGGAACCTGAAGATCTGATCAAGTTTGGCTTGATTCCAGAGTTCGTGGGCCGTCTACCCGTGGTAGCGACGCTCGATGAGCTGGATGAGGACGCGCTGGTAACGATTCTGGTCGAGCCGAAGAACGCGCTGATCAAGCAATATCAAAAGTTGTTCGAGCTGGAAGGCGCCGAGCTGGAAGTTCGCCCCGAAGCGCTCAAGGCAATTGCCAAGCGTGCGCTGGAGCGCAAAACCGGTGCGCGCGGTCTGCGTTCGATTCTTGAAGGGGCCTTGCTGGAAACCATGTACGACTTGCCGTCGGAACGGGACGTCCAGAAGGTCGTCATCGACGAGAACGTGATCGAGCATGGCGGCAAGCCCATTCTGGTGCATGCCGATAAGGCGCAAGCGGCCTGATCGGTCAACGCGCGGGTCTGAAAAAGCCGCCTGATAGGCGGCTTTTTCGTTTTTGCTTGAATCCGAGTTGCAGAACCCGAGCAAATTCGGTGAAGATGGTGCCGGAGGCATTGCAAAGTATCGGTCTGGATACTTTTGCAGCGCTTCTCTAGGCGGACGATTGAAATCCGCGGGCAGTCCCCCCATCTTCCAGTCAATGCCTCTTTACCTGGACGACATTCATGTCTCAGCACACTGAACTGCCACCCCACCCAATCGACCTGCCGCTGCTGCCGCTCCGCGATGTCGTGGTCTTCCCCTACATGGTGATCCCGCTGTTTGTCGGCCGTCCCAAGTCGATCAAGGCGCTGGAAGCCGCCATGGAGGCAGGCAAGCAAATCCTGCTGCTGGCGCAGAAAAATGCGGCCAAGGATGAGCCTGTCTCCGAAGACATGTACGACATCGGGACGGTTGCCACGATTTTGCAGATGCTGAAACTGCCTGACGGCACCGTGAAGGTGCTGGTGGAGGGGAGTCAGCGTGCCCTGGTTGACGGCATCAATGAGAACGACGGTTACTTTGTCGCGACCGCACGCCCGGTTCCGCTCGATGCCGCAGAGGATACCGAGACGGAAGCAATGCGCCGGGCGCTGCTCGCGCAGTTCGATCAGTTCGTGAAACTGAACAAGAAGATTCCGCCTGAAGTGCTGACCTCGCTGACCAGCATCGAACGTGCCGGTCGCCTGGCCGATACGATTGCTGCGCACCTGCCGCTGAAGCTGGAGCAGAAGCAGGACATCCTCGAGATGTTCAATGTCGGTGAGCGGCTTGAGCATCTCTTGAAGCAGCTCGAAGCTGAAATCGATATTCTGCAAGTGGAAAAGCGTATCCGTGGCCGCGTGAAGCGCCAGATGGAGAAGAGCCAGCGCGAGTACTACCTGAATGAGCAAGTGAAGGCCATTCAGAAGGAATTGGGCGAGCTGGAGGAAGGTGCCGAGCTTGATGAGCTTGAAAAGCGCCTGAAATCGGCCGGCTTGCCGAAGGAAGCCAAGGTCAAGGCCGAGGCCGAGCTGAAGAAGTTGAAGATGATGTCGCCCATGTCGGCCGAGGCCACGGTGGTGCGCAATTACATCGATACGCTAATTGGCCTGCCTTGGAAGAAGAAGACCAAGATCAGTAAGGATCTCTCGGGTGCGGACGCGGTGCTTGAGCAGGACCACTACGGCCTTGAGAAAGTCAAAGAGCGGATCGTCGAATACCTTGCTGTACAGCAACGCGTAGACAAGCTGAAAGCGCCGATCCTGTGTCTGGTTGGGCCGCCCGGCGTGGGTAAGACCTCGCTTGGGCAGTCGATTGCCCGTGCGACAAATCGTAAATTCGTACGCATGGCGCTTGGCGGCGTGCGCGATGAAGCCGAGATTCGCGGCCATCGTCGGACGTATATTGGCTCCATGCCCGGCAAGATTCTGCAGAGCATGAGCAAGGCCGGCGTGAAGAACCCACTCTTCCTGCTCGATGAAGTCGATAAGATGGGCCAGGATTTCCGAGGTGATCCGTCTTCAGCACTTTTGGAAGTGCTCGACCCGGAACAGAACCACAACTTCGTCGACCACTACGTCGAGGTTGAGTATGACCTCTCTGACGTGATGTTCGTGGCAACGGCCAACTCGCTGAATATCCCGGCGCCGCTGCTCGACCGGATGGAAATCATCCGTCTGGCAGGTTACACCGAGGACGAGAAGGTCAATATCGCCGAGAAGTACCTGGTGCCGAAGCAGATGAAGGCGAATGGGCTCAAGGAAAACGAGCTCGTGATTCAGGAATCTGCCCTGCGCGATATCGTACGTTTTTATACGCGTGAGGCGGGCGTACGCTCGTTGGATCGTGAAGTGGCCAAGATCTGCCGCAAAGTGGTGAAGGCGCTGTTGCTGAAGCCTTCCGACAAGCGCGTGGCGGTGACCGCCAAGAACCTCGACAAGTACCTGGGCGTGCGCAAGTACACCTATGGCTTGGCCGAGGAAAGCAACCAGGTCGGCCAGGTGACAGGCCTCGCATGGACGGAGGTCGGCGGTGAGCTCTTGACCATTGAATCCGTCGTATTGCCGGGCAAGGGCAAGATGATCACGACGGGTAAGCTGGGCGACGTGATGCAAGAGTCGATTCAGGCGGCATTGTCGGTGGTGCGTAGCCGTGCGCAGAGCTTGGGGATTGATGGCGACTTCTACCAGAAGCACGACATTCATATCCACTTGCCGGAAGGTGCGACGCCGAAGGATGGCCCATCTGCCGGTATTGCAATCACCACGGCCATGGTCTCGGTGTTGACCGGTATCCCGGTGCGTGCCGATGTGGCCATGACGGGCGAAATCACGCTGCGTGGCGAGGTGCTGCCGATTGGCGGCCTGAAGGAAAAGCTCTTGGCTGCGCATCGTGGCGGCATCAAGCACGTGCTGATTCCGGAAGGCAATGCCAAGGATCTGGTCGATATTCCCGACAACATCAAGCAAAAGCTTGAGATTCATCCGGTGAAGTGGATCGATCAAGTACTGACTCTGGCGCTCGAAAAGCAACCGGTACCACGCGGTGCTGAGGGCGAAGCCGCCGCCAGCGAAGCGGTTGGTGCAGCCGCGCCGGGTGAAGCGGCGGTGCCGACCAAGCACTGATGCATATCTTTCGCTGTAAGCAGACAAAGCGGGCCATTGGCCCGCTTTGTCATTGACAAGCGAAGAGGGCGCTTTTATAAAGTGCGGGCTTTTTGGATGCTGCCTGTGTTGTCTTCCAGCTAAGGAGCGCCTGGTGAACAAATCTGAATTGATCGCGGCCATTGCAGCAGGGGCGGGTCTACCCAAAGCGGTTGCCAGCAAAGCGCTGGATGCTGCGTTGACGGCAGTGACCTCGGCTTTGCGCGAGGGGGGACTGGTTACGCTTCCTGGTTTTGGCACCTTCTACGTAGGCGAACAAGTTTCTGTTCCAGAAGGGAAAACTGCGCTAGAGGCGGTGCCCGTGCAAAAAAACACACGGCAACCGAAATTTCGCGCTGGCAAAGTGCTGAAAGCTGCTATACAATAGCGCGCTTTACTGCCCTGAAGATTAAAGACTTCGTGGGCCGGGCTCTTCGCTAAGCGTAGAGAACGGGTGGTTAGCTCAGTTGGTAGAGCGTCTGCCTTACACGCAGAATGTCGGCGGTTCGATCCCGTCACCACCCACCAGTTTTCTTGCTGTCTTGTATGAATAAGATGGCGAGCATGCGGAGTGGTAGTTCAGTTGGTTAGAATACCGGCCTGTCACGCCGGGGGTCGCGGGTTCGAGTCCCGTCCACTCCGCCAGCAAATCAAAAAGGGTGAACGTTATCGTTCACCCTTTTTTTTTGCCGTTTTTGTGCTGTTTGTACTGAAACGCAGATGGTTCGTGCGGGCATTGCGGCGTAAATGCCTTACACTACCGATCCCGAAGTCGCACCGCATGCTCCTGGTTGAGGGTGCGTGGCTGGCGACCCTTTATCGCTATTAGTTGCAACGCTAGGCGCCATCCTTGGCGTGGAGATGTCGTTTCATGTTCGATTTCGTTAACAACAACCGGCAGTTTGCTTCGATCGCACTGGGCTTGGTTGGTATTGGATTGATGGTCGGTACGGGTATCTCGGCGCGTATGGGAGGGGGTGAGTCCACCTACCTCGCCAAGGTTGATGGTCAGACCATCACTGAGCGCGATCTGGCGATCCGCTCGCGTGGTCAGAATCTGACGGACGTACAGAAGGGTCAATTGCTGGGCCAGTTGGTCCAACGGCAAACGATCTTGAATGAAGCGACGCAGCGCAATCTGATACCGTCGAACTCGCTTGTGCGTGAATACATCCTGAAAATGGAACCATTCAAGGGTGACAACGGCCAGTTCGACGAAAAGCGCTATATGGCGATTCTGGCTGCGCAACAGCTACCGGTAAACGTATTCGAGGCCGATATCCGCGACGAATTGCAGCAACAGCTGCTGGGCGGTGCGATTCAGCAAGGTGGCTTTGTGTCGTCTGCAGTGGCCGATCGACTGGCGAATGCATTGACCGCGTCGCGCAGTGTTCAGGCTGCGACCTTCATGCCGGCGAGCTACGCCGACAAGGTCACGGTCTCTGATGCGGACATCAAGAAATACTATGACGCGCACCATGGCGATTTCAATCAGCCTGAGCGCGTCAAGCTCGACTATATCGTGCTCTCGCGCGACGAAATGGCCGCTGGCATTGCGGTGGATGATGCCAAGGTAAAGGACTATTTCGAGCAGCATAAGAGTGAGCTCGCGCAAGAAGAGCGTCATGTGCGCCATATTCTCGTCAAGGTCGACGCCAAGGCACCGGAGGCTGAAAAGGCTGCGGCCCGTAAGAAGGCCGAGGCCTACCTGGCGGAAGTCAAAAAGAACCCTTCCAGCTTCGCCGAAGTCGCAAAGCAGCATTCGGATGACCCAGGCAGTGCCGCACAAGGCGGCGATCTCGGGTATTTCGCCAACAATGGCACCATGGTCAAGCCCTTTGCCGATACGGCATTCAAGCTCGCCAAGGGGCAGATCAGTGATCTCGTGGAAACCCAGTTTGGCTTCCATATCATTGAAGTCGAGGATATTCGCGCCAAGACGTTCGATGACGTGAAGGCGACGGTAGTGGCTCGTCTGCAGCACGACCAAGCACAGCAGAAGTTCCAAGCCAGCGTTGATAAGTTCGATGAGGCGGTTTATCAGCAACCGGATTCCTTGCAACCTGCGGCCGATACCTTCAAGCTCGAAGTGCGCCATAGCGACTGGCTGACGCGCGACGCGGCGGCGGAGCCGATGCTGAACGACCAGAAGGTGCGCGATGCTGCGTTCTCGCCAGACGTGCTGACCAAGAAGCACAATAGCGAAGCGATTGAACTCGCACCGGGTAATAAAATCGTTGTACGTGTGGCCCAGCACGAGGCGGCCAAGCTGCTACCGATGGCTGATGTATCGGCCAAGATCATCGCCAAAATCAAGGAAGAGCGCGGTGTGACGCTGGCGATCGAAGCCGGCAAGAATGCGCTGGCCGCGCTGCAAAAGGGCGAGCAGGCCACGGTCGAGTGGCAACCCGCCAAGCCGGTGGGCCGTCTTGAGCCGGCGGGCCTGAGCAAGGCCGCTGTCGACGCAGTATTTAGCGTGGCGGAGAGTAAGTTGCCTGGCTATGTTGGCGTACAAGAGCCGACGGGTTATGCGGTATACAAGGTGTCTGCCGGCACCGCCAAGGTCATGACCGCGCAGGAACGCGATGCGCTGACGCAGAACATTGCACAAACACTCTCTGCCGAGCAGGTGGGTGCGTATTTCGAAACGGTTCGCAAGCAGCACAAGGTCGAAACGCACTGACTCTAGCCGTGCCCGATCAATGTAGTACATCGCAAAAGAGCGCCGCTGGGCGCTCTTTTGTTTTGCGGTGACGCCGCGCGTGCGGGTTTGGCGGGCAACCTACCGCTGGTGCCGGAAAAGCCTGCGTCCATCAGTGTTTATTCCATTTAAATAATTCTGATGGTACCTTTGGACCCATATCAAAACCCCCAGCACGCCCAGCTTCCGAGGAACCATGATGGCACGGATACAATCACTCCCAAGAATCGCAGGCATTGCGCTACTAGTGCTCCTGGCGCAGATTGCCTCTGCCACGGGAAGTCTGGTATTCCCTACGACACCGTTGTTTACTGACAGCAAAGTACCAGCGAATCTGGTCCTGGATACATCCGTTGAGTTTCCCACAACCTTGCTGGCCTATCGCAGCCGCAATGGTGGCATTTTCGACCCGAAATACAGCTACGTCGGCTACTTCGATCTGACACGTTGTTATAGCTACGACGCTAACGTGAACGAATTCTTGCCGGATGTCCTCGCAAAGCAAGATCCGAACCTCGGTTACTACTGCAACAATCCGTCTGCAACCAAGGCCGCGCAGGGAGGGACGCTCTACAGTGGTAACTTCCTGAACTACATCTCAATGTCTGCTATAGATTTGTATCGACAAGCTTTAACCGGCGGCAATCGGTCTATCGATACCATTACAAAGACAGATTTGCTGCGTGCATACCTTTATTCGGGTACCGATGCGGGTCACGGTGGGATGGGAGTAAAGAATTATTCAACTTCCTTAGATGGTCGTCCCTATTTGCCGTTTGCCGTACTGCAAAGCACCTCAGGTAAATACGGGTTCTGGATCACCAATCTAGATACACATTTGCTCATTTACTCATCGGACCCCTCGGTGAAGCCAGCGCCAACGCCTGTGACTTTGAATGTTCAAGTTCGTGTTTGTGATGCTAATAATGCGAATCAATCGACGTACAAGAATGAATCAAACTGTACGACGTACACTGATTCCGTAAATCAGACCATTTCATTTAAGCCTACTGGGGAGCTTCAAAATAACGCTAATATTATTAACGTTGGTTTGTTTACTTATAAACTTGATACAAATAAGTATGGCGGTGTAATGCGGAGCCCAGTGAAGCCGCTAGGTCCGACGTATTATTCTGCGAATGCGGGGCAGGCGTACCCTAATTCTCGGGCGGAGTGGTCCGCAACGACGGGTATCTTTACGCAGCAGCCTGACCAAGACTGGCAGGCGAGCGGTGTCAGTGTTTACAATGCCCCGAATAGTGGTGTGATTAACTATGTGAATACGTTTGGCAAGACCGGTAATTACAAGACGTATGACCCTATATCGACGATGACATCTGAAATTGCTCGTTATTATCGCGGAGAAGAACTGGCAACGCCAAGCTATACCAAGCTGGCAAGCACGAACGAGGCTGATGGCTTTCCTGTAATTGCTAACTGGAAAGGCGCTAATCCGCACAAGAACGGCGATCCGGAATACGTTTCAGATCCAACGAAGCAAGGTAGCTGGGGGCACGATCCAATTAAATATACTTGCCAAAAGAACTTTATCATTGCTTTTGGTGATGATAATACTTGGGGTGATGGTACATTTAATCCCTACCCGGCATTCCCAGATATGTCGAGCACATTTATTTCTGATCTGGTGACAACGGTCAATAACATGGAGACGAATGTTGTGAAGGGCGGCGGGGGTAAAGTTCCTAGTGTCGCGTTAGGAGACGTCGGTGGCTCTTATGGTATTGCATATTGGCTCAATACGAGTGCAACGAAATATGATAGTAATACGCCTTCAATGTATGGTCCGGGTAGCACTAACGGTGTGGTCCCATTCCGCGTCAAAACTTATGATGTAGATGTGAATGAAACAACGAATAATCCGCTGTACAATCGGCGTTCTTGGATGATTGCGAAGTATGGCGGATTTGATGATCGCTCGTTCAGCGTCACGCTGCCAGGGGATAAAAACCCCAATATCACCTATGACTTGAACGGCAACACAGAGATATTACCGTCTGAATGGTTTACTCCGTCGAATAACGGTTACGACGTCACTGCAAATAATAATGTGGGTGGCATCTGCACGACTCCCAATCCCAATAGCGGTACTTGCGTGCCGATTCCGAATACTTATTTGCCAGTGTTCGATCCGCCTGTTATGGTCTCCGGGATTCGAAGTATGTTCCGCAATATCGCCTCGCAAGCTGCGAGCATTGCATCTGTCGCGAGTAGTACATCTGATTTCGAGTCGGGTACGACCGTTTATAGCACTAACTATCAAGCGGGTGTCTGGTCGGGGACGTTGCAAGCCTATTCGTTGAACAAGGATGGCTCAATTAACACGAGTTCTGCGGGTTGGGGCACAAGTTTCAAAGCAATAAAGGACCCAACAACCGGTATTACGTCTTACCAAAATCTCAATCCGCAAGATGCGGGTACGATACTTACGTTGAGGGATCTCACACAGAGTCCTCGTACCATGATTACCTACAATCGCGGCATCGCGAGCCCAAGTGTGGCGTTTAGCTGGAATCAGATCGATTCGGTCAAACAACAGATCTTGGAAACCGATCCACTGTCGGGTGTCGTCGGTACGAGTACCGATGGTAAAAATAGACTCAATTATTTAGCGGGGATTCGCACGCAAGAATTGAGCTACTACCCAATACAAAGTCCGGCAGGTTCCTACCGTGATCGTAGCACTCTGCTCGGCGATATTGTTGATTCAAGTCCCGCGGTGATCAATAATCTTGACGGTACGCAGAGCGTAGCGGTGGGTTCAAACGACGGGTCCCTGCATATCTTCAACGCGAAATACATGGATCCTGTCGGAGGACAAGAACAGTTGGCGTATTTCCCGGATGCGACATTCTCGAATGTCAATTTACTCACTTGGCGAAATTATAATCATCGATTTTTCGTAGACGGCTCGTTAAGCACATACACTGGTGCGGCGAGTGATAAATCACAGCGTGTGTATCTGGCTGGTGGTTTTGGGTACGGTGCCCCTGGTGTGTTTTCGCTTGATTTGACGGGTGGCCCAACGAACGGCACCGTTCAATTTGAATACACGGGTGTTGACAATCCAAGTATGGGTTATGTGTTTGACGCACCTCAGATTGTGCGACTAGCGAACAAGCATCTTGCGCTGGTTACTGGGAATGGATTTAACTCCTCCGATAACCAGGGGTCTATCTTTATCTTTATTCTTGATGACGGGAATAATGGTAAGACCATGTACCAGATCAAAACGAATGTGGGTTCGGCTGGTGCACCAGGTGGTGTTGCGCAACCTTTTATCATGGTCGGTGGCACAGATCAATCCACTGCGCAAGCGACGGCCATGTACGCTGGTGATCTACAAGGCAATGTATGGAAGGTAGATATGGCCAGCAACCCTGATCCATCAAGTTGGGTTGCGACGAAGTTGTACCAAGCCTGGGATCCGAACGGAAATCCGCAGCCTATTACGACCCAAGTACAGGCTATGTTGGATCTGTCGATTATTAATAATGCGACCACTATTGACCCTAAAACTAATGCACCCGTCGGTATCCCGACTACTGTGCCCACGAATGTGTGGCTTGGATTTGGCACGGGCAAGTATCTTGAACCAAAAGACAATATTTTGGTAAATCAACAGGTTGAAACCGTCTACGGCTTGCACGATCAGAATACTTCATCCAATACTTCGCTGGGTTCGGGGCGAACCAATCTGACCATGCAAACGTTGGATTCGGTAACCACTATCACCAATAACACTGCAAGTCCAATTGGCGTGGGCGGCCTGACTTATCAATTGACATCGAAGAACAGCGCGCCGTCTAATGCGAATCCCGTTGGCTGGTACTTCGACTTGCCTATTTCGGGTGAAAGAGTGATTGCCGACCCGCAAATTTTATACCTCAGTAACGGTACCGATACGGTGACATGGCTCTCTGTCCCCTCCTTCATTCCTGCTGATACCCGTGCCAATGCGTGCGCCACGGTGGGTAGTGGTTACTGGACTGTATTCGACTTGGCGTCAGGACAGGCTCCAAATCAGACATTCGATTCCACAGCGTCCGGTGTCGCCAATTCACCTGCTAATACCAACGGGAACAGAAAGGCAACGGCCAGCATTGGTTTCAAGGTCCTTGCTACGGACATGATTGGTAGCGGCAAACTTCCGAGAAAAGCTGGTCCGCAAGATTGTGCCGGCGCGATTGTGGGTTCTGCTGGCGATGGTGCACTGCCGAGTATCTGTAAGGCAAGTCGCTACCGTACGGTTAGCTGGCGTGAGATTATTCAATGATTGCGGCCTATATTGATATGGTGGGGGCTAAATTAGAGCGATGCTGGGTCGAGTGCTCAGGCGGCGCTCGGGCACGGGTGAAGGTGGAGGGTTTTACGCTCGTTGAAATGATGGTTAGCGTGAGCATCTTCGCCATTGCGTTAGCTATTGCGATCCCAAACATCAAAAGCTATATCAGTACGTCTCGTACTTCCTCGGTTGCTGGAGATTTACTTGTTGCGGTGCGCGCAGCCCGGTCCGAGGCCGTAGTGCGCGGTACGAAGGTTTCGCTGTGCCCAGCTGATACGACGGCATCGAGCCCGACATGCCTTTCAACGGGCACCAACGACTGGTCAAAATACGGTTGGCTGATGGTGGATGCGAGCAACAATTCCATTCGGCAATGGGCTAAGCCGACTAACGTGACTGTCGTACTCACCCCGACGACGGCGACACAGCTTAGTTTTACGGGGGCTACTGGTACTGCGGGGTCGGATGTAAATATTGCAATCTGCCCGGTCGGCGTCACAGGTACCGGTGTTGGCCGAGGTATTGCGATTAAAGCCAGCGGGAGATCTGTCATCAATGTCGCGACGTGTTGAGAGTAGGCATATGAAATATTCCACTCAGCGAGGGAGTATTCTGCTTGAGGCCATGATCGCGATTGTCGTGATGGCGGCTGGTTTGCTGGGTTTGGCGTCTCTACAGGCGCGGGTCGTGAATTCGGGTAGTAGTGCCTATTATCGGAGTATCGCGTCCGACATTGCTGCGGACTTGGCGGATCGAATCGCAGCGAATAGCTCACCTTATTCGATTCCGCCCAACATTACGGTTACCGGTATAACTCCCGCACCCGATTACTCGGCGATTGTATGTAATGGTCCGACGGTCAGCCCCGTTGGTCAAAATAAAAACGCGGCGACGATTGCCTGCTCGCTGAAGCAAGGAGGGGGGGATACGAACCCTACTCTAATGGCAGACAATGACTTGGTTGCCTTTTACACTTCTATCCAACAGTTGCCAGGAGGACAAGGTTCCATCGGTAAGGGCGGTGCAGGTTATACCGTGACGATTACCTGGAATGATAACAATCAGGCGAATGGAAGCGATACCGCGACTGCCACCGCTACGTTCACAACAAATATTACGAAGCCGAGCTAATGATGATACGCGCGATTCGAGGACAAATCGGCTTTACATTGATCGAGCTTCTAGTTGGCATGGCGATTGCGCTCGTGATGTTATTGGCCACTGCAGGTGTTTTTATCAATACCAAAAAGGCTTTCGCTTTTCAGAATGCCCAATCTGAAATTGCGCAGGAAGGTCGGTTTGGTGTCGATATGATTCGACGATTGATTGGTCAGGCCGGTTATCGTGCACCCGTGACGACGATTACCAGTAACACCGCCAATGTCGTGCCTGCCGCAGTGAGCTCCACGCCGCCATTTACAAGGGCAGTTGATTATTTCGCGGCGAGCAATAGCTTAGTTCTTCGATTTCAATCCGACGGCTCTCAAATTGGATGTGATGGGGCTCAGATCGCAGCAACCACGTCCTTGCAATCAAATTGGTATGAAGTCTGGTTGACATTTGATAGCACCAACAACGTATTGACTTGCGGCGTGAGTAATGAAGTTAACGCGACATCGGCAACCCCGCCAACCACCTGGATGACCAAACCCATTGACTTGATCGGTACGTCTGATAGTACCAATAATCCTTCTCCCATCAAAGTCGATTCGTTCAGCCCGCAATTTGGTTTTGACACAAGCCAGAATGGGGCGTTAGCCGCCGGAGCGGTGGGGTGTAGTTATCCAAGCAATCAGTCAGGAGATTGCTTGGCAAAGGCCTATGTAAACGCATCGGCCTTAAATGCAGCCCCTTACAACGCAACTCCTTACGAAATGGAACGGGTTGTAACAGTGAGGGTTTGCATTCAGGTTGAGACAACCAGCAATGTGTTACCGGTCGGCCAGAGTTATAGCTATCTAGCATGCGACGGAACAGTGACAACAGGGAAGACATCGTCAACGTCGTCCACATTGATTCGTTCAATTACAGCGACAGCGCGATTGCGCAATTTAGTGAACGCGTGAGGTGTGATATGGTAGAGTCCCGTTTCCGAGTCGGCGTGAAAAACAATCGCGGTTTCGTGCTGATCACGTCGCTGATGTTTTTGATCGTGCTGACTATCTATGTTGTTTCGGCCTCTCGATTTGCGACATTGAGTGAGCGCATTGCGGGTAATACACGCTCCAGAACCATCGCGTATTATTCGGCGGATGTCGCACTTCAGCGCGCAGTGCAGGTACTAACCAGCTTTTCCGGTGCACCGAGAACGTCTGATACAAGCGCAAATAATTATATGAGCTCAAATACAATTTCGACGCTGCCCGCGAGCTTTAGCGCACACAAGGCCGTAGGTAATACAAAGATGCTATCGTGCCCACTAAACGCAACCACCTCAATCTGCCTTCTCTCTTCCGAGAAGAATGGACCTAGTATCACTACAGGGGCGGCCGGGAGCGTAACGGCGCAGCCTCAGTTTCTGATCAGCCAACTGGCCAGCGGTACGAAAGATACGGGCAAAAGGTATTATGTGATTACCGCGATAGGATATGGTGTCAGTGCTAATTCAACCGTGGTGCTCCAAGAGATTGTTACGGCGTATTAGAGGTGCGAACCACACGGTGGATTTGCAAAGAGGCTCACTTGGGTTGGGCGTTTCACCAAAATAACGAATCATGTTTCAAAGAATGGGGATGGCGATGCAAAAAGTAAGTGGCTTCACCTTAATCGAACTCCTGATTGTGATGGCCATTATTGGGATTTTGGTTGCAATTGCCGTACCTGCCTATTCATCTTATGTTACGAACGCTCGGCGTAGCGACGCGAAAGCAGCATTGATGTCGGCCGCTCAGATTTGCGAACGTTACTATTCATTGAATGGAAATTACGGTGATACCTCGTCGACGAGTACTTGTATCACGACGAGTGATTCAGTGTTTAGCTCAGTTAGCACTTACTACGACATCAGTCTCGATCCGAGCTCTACTAAAGGGCCCATGACTGGAATCACGGCCACACCGAAAGGTGCCCAAAAAGGTGACTGTACATTAAGTATCACCTTTACGGGCACGCGAACGTGTGGCGGGAACAGTTGGTGACTATGAAGTATGCTTACTGATTCCCAATGTTTTTCGCCAACTCATACACTGTCTTCCCCCGCAAGGTAAACAAATGCGCGGCGTGGTAGAGATTCTCCGAATGGCCTACGAACAGTAGGCCATTCGGCTTTAAGAGCGGTGCGAAGCGTTCCAGTATCTTGAGCTGCGTCGGGCGATCAAAATAGATCATGACGTTGCGACAGAAGATGGCATCCATCGGTGGGCGGACCGACCACATCGGCTCGATCAGGTTCAGCCGGCGAAAGCTCAGCATATCCCTTAGTTCCGCTTTGATCTCGTACTGTCCGTCAGAGCGCTTGGTAAAAAAGCGTGATAACTGGGCTGCCGGCAGCTTGTCGACTTTCTCCGCGCCATAGACGCCGGCTTGGGCCGTTTTCAAGACGTTGGTATCGAGATCGGTCGCGATGATGCGTACCGGTGGCTTCAGGCTATCAAAGGCTTCGGCGGCCGTGATCGCCAGCGACCAGGGCTCCTCGCCTGTCGAAGACGCCGCGCACCAGATGTTCAAGGTGCCGCCACCCTTGTTGGCACGCAGATGCTCAAGCAGCACCGGGAAGTGGTGAGCCTCTCGGAAGAAGGAGGTCAGGTTAGTCGTCAGCGAGTTGATGAAGGCTTCCCACTCGGCTGCATTGCCCTTCTCGAGCAACTGCAGGTATTCCTGAAACGTCGTCAGGTTGTGGGCTCGCAGTCGCTTGGCCAGTCGGCCATAGACCATGTCGTGCTTGCTGTCGTTCAGCGAGATACCCGCGTATTCGTAGATCAGCTTCTTCACACGCTCGAAATCCTGTGCGGTGAACTTGAATTCACGCGTGGGCGCCGGAACGGTGGTATTGGGCATCAAGAGCCGGGCGGTGGTATGGGATGGCGGCGTATCTTTCATCGTGCCTTCATCTTAGCAGGAGAAACCGGGCGGGCAGGGAGCAAAGTGCTTCCCTAGGTCGAGCAATCGTCGTGTCAGATGTAACCCGCTTGTTACAGTATCGGCTGACGTGATTTTACCTGTGGATAAGTGGTGCATTTTTGCTGTCATGTGCATGCAATCCGGCTGGCCGCATCCAATATTTGCTATTAAGGCCCCCTGTATTGCGATTCCCTCTCGCGTAATTGCTGAAGTGTGTGAATATCAGAAAATATTAATATGTCTATTTTGGTTAAATCTGGCGAAATGAATTAAAATGACAAATGAGTATGCCAATGGCGCAAATGACCGTGCTGTAAGGCTTTTGACGTGATTGTCTGGTTGCAAATGATTGATTTGTCCTAGAGAATGCCGACCTGAAACCACGTGAGTAATGTGTGTGACCCGGATCGGCATCGCACCGTGCAAGCCTTAATTCATTGAACACAGCCAATTACAGAAAACAGGATAAAAGTAATGTTGAAGCGTTCTCAGCGATCTATTCGAATTGCGCTTGCCCTGTCGATGGCGTGGGGGGCTGTCGCCGCACCCGTAAATACGCTTCAGGATGCCGCGCAGCGCGCTATCGTGAACAACCCCGATATTCAGTCTCGCTGGCATACCTTCCAGACGGCGGCGGCTCAGCAAGATGCGGCCTTTGGTGGCTATCTGCCGCAGGTTGACGTCGAAGCAAGTGGTACGCGTGAAAAGCTGACTCAGCCGGGGTTTCTGGGCACGCCCTACACGAGCTCGTTTCGACACCCGCTAACGTCGATTTCGCTGCGCCAGGTTTTGTTCGACGGTTTTGCGACCCGCAATGCGGTGCGCGAATTCCGCTACGCGAAGCTCTCGTCCTATTACGATTTGTTGTCGACGACCGATGACATCACCTTGCAAGTCGTGCAGGCCTATCTCGACGTACAGCGCTACCACAAGCTGAGCGAGCTGGCGCGCGACAACTATGCGACACACAAAGGTATATTCGACCAGATTGAGCAGCGCGTGAAAGCCGGTGCCGGTCGCCGAGTCGACCTTGAACAGGCGGCGGGTCGCCTGGCGCTCGCTGAATCGAACTGGATGACTGACGCGGCTAACTTGCACGATGTCGAAGCGCGCTTTCAACGCCTCGTGGGGGAATTGCCCGCCGATGCGCTGATGGATATACCCGATCTTGATGTGGCGTTGCCTAATGCCGCCCATGCGATGCCTGACGCCATCAAGCAGAACCCGGCACTCTTGTCTGCGCTGGAAGGTATTCGCTCGGCCCGTGCGGGCGTCGCAGCACGCAAGGCGGCCTATTCGCCTACGCTGTCGCTGGAAGCCAGCCAGACGATCGAGCATAACCAGCAGGGCGTGCTGGGCCGCCAGTCGACCGGCATCGTCGGCTTCGTACTCAATTACAACCTCTATAACGGCGGCACTGATTCCGCACATGTCCGCGAACAGGCGGCTCGTTTGAGTGGGGCGATGGACCTGCGCGACAAAACCTGCCGTGATTTGCGCCAGACCCTGTCGATTGCGCTCAACGATGTGCAGCGTATCAAGGCCCAGCGTAGCTACCTTGAGCAACATCAGCTGTCGACTGAAAAAGCACGCGACGCATATCGCAAGCAGTTCGACATCGGCCAACGTACTTTGCTGGACCTGCTCGATACCGAAAATGAACTGTTCGACGCCCGCCGCGCAACGGTTAATGCTGATTTCGACCTGCCGCTGGCCCAGGCCCGAGTACTCGGGGCGACGCATACCCTGTTGCCCGCACTGAAGCTTGCACCGCTGACCGATACTGCGCCAGACGATGCGCAAGACGACCCCTTGGGCGACGAAGGCCGCGCCAGCTGCGATACGCAACTTGCTGCAGCGTCGAGTATCGATGTGAATTCGGTCGTACCCAAGCCCTATATCGCGTTCAACAGCAATGCTGAGGTCGAGCCAGCGACGCCGGTAGTGGTCGACCCGAATGCGGCGATCAAGCAGGCGATCGACGGCTGGGTAGACGCGTGGTCGAAGGGCGATGTGCCACGTTATTTGGCGCAGTACAGCCCGTCGTTCAAATCGGACGATGGTCGCGGTCTCGCCCAATGGCGTGTGCTCAGGACGACCCGTATGACCCAGGCAGGCCTTGCGCAGATCAAGCTGGATAAGCTGCAGGTCACGAAGGTCGATGCCACTCACGCGCGCGCAGATTTCCAGCAGGATTACCGTGCGAAGATGCAGCATGACCTGACGACCAAGACACTCGATCTGTCATTGGAGAATGGTAAATGGTTGATCGTAGGCGAGCATGCGCAGCCGTCTGCGGCCAGTCAGGGCGCTAGTGCGCACTAAGATGCCGAGTCGGATCGCGGTCGCTGTTGCGGCCGCGACCGGCTTTGATATGAATGCCGAATATGGGTTGTACATGCTGAAAAGGTTGTATCCATGAAGGGTTGGTCGATCAACGAACACCAGGTCCACTTTGATCCGCTGCTCGACTGCCTTGTCGAGCTTGCGCGCATTCATGGTGTGACGACCACCCACGAGTCGCTCTCGGCAGGCTTGCCCCTGGTGGACAATCGTCTGACGCCTTCGCTGCTGGGTCGCGCAGCGGCGCGCGCAGGCCTCAGTTCCCGCATTCTCAAGCGTTCGCTAACCGATATTCCGCGTAATCTGCTGCCGGTTGTGTTGTTGATGGATGGACGCGATGCTTGCCTGCTGCTGGATGTCGATGAACACGGCCAGGCACTTGTGCGCTACCCAGAGGTCGGCGACAGCGCAGAACGAGTGGCGCTGAAGGCTTTGGAGCCGCGCTACGCGGGCCGCGTGGCCTTCATCCGGCCGTTCTTCAAATTCGACAAGCGCGCACCCCATCTTGGGCATATCCGCCACCGGCATTGGTTCTGGGGCGCGATGCAGGATGCAACACCGTTCTACCGCGATGCCCTGATCGCCGCAGTGTTGATCAACCTGTTCGCGCTTGCCTTCCCGCTGTTCTCGATGAACGTGTATGACCGGGTCGTGCCCAACCATGCCCTGGAAACACTCTGGGTGCTGGGTATCGGCGCCATCATGGTGCTGGTGTTCGATTTCATGATGCGCACGTTGCGCGGCTACGTGATCGACCTCGCCAGCAAGCGCATCGATGTGGTGCTTTCCACGCTCATCATGGAGCGTGTGCTGGGCATCCGCATGGAAAACCGACCGGCCTCGGTCGGGTCGTTCGTCGCCAACCTGCGGGCGTTTGAGTCAGTGCGCGACTTCATCGCCTCTGCCTCAGTCAGTGCGCTGGTCGATCTGCCCTTTGTTGTGCTCTTCTTGCTTGCCTTAATCTGGCTCAGCCCTTGGCTATTGCTGCCCGCACTCTGCGGTATGACCATCGTAGGTATCTTCGGCGGCATCGCTCAGCTGAAGATGCGCGAACTCACCGAAAGTAGCCTGCGCGCCAATGCGCAGCGCAATGCTACGCTGGTGGAAAGCATCGTTGGTATCGAGACCGTCAAGGCGCTCACCGCAGAATCAGACGTGCAGATGCGCTGGGAGCGGGCTACGGTGTTCCTCGCGCAAGTCGGTGGCAAACTGAAATTGATGTCGAGCACGACCATCAACTTCGCCAGCCTGATTCAGCAACTGGTGGGTGTGGTGGTCATCATCGTTGGCGTCTACTTGTTGGCTGACGGGCATCTCAGCATGGGTGGTTTGATCGCCGCTGGCATGCTCTCGGGCCGCGCCATGGCGCCACTGGGTCAGGTGGCGGGCATCCTGATGCAGTACCACGTCGCGCGCAGCTCGCTTGATTCGATCGAAACCTATATGAAGCTGCCGGTCGAGCGGCCGGAGGATGTGAAATTTCTGCATCCCGGCCAGTTCTACGGCGAGATCGAGTTTCGCAATGTGAGCTTCGTCTACCCCGAGCAGGAACGGGGTGCGCTGAACAATGTGTCGTTCCGCATCAAAGCGGGCGAACGAGTCGGCATCATCGGGCGGGTTGGGTCGGGTAAGACCACGATCGAGCGCCTGTTGCTTGGGCTGTATCAGCCAACCGAGGGTGCCATTGCGGTGGACGGCATCGACATCCGTCAGATCGACCCGGCCGAGCTGCGCCGCGCGATCGGCTACGTGCCGCAGGATGTGACGCTGTTTTACGGTTCGCTGCGGCAGAACATTGCGGTGGGCGCGCCCTTCGTGAGTGATGAGTCTGTACTGATCGCTGCGGATATTGCGGGTGTAGCCGAATTCGCGTTCGCGCATCCCTCGGGCTTCGACATGCTGATCGGCGAGCGCGGGGAATCGCTCTCGGGCGGCCAGCGGCAAGCGGTTGCTGTCGCACGGGCATTGCTGGGTGACCCGCCGATTCTCGTGCTCGATGAGCCGACCAATGGCATGGACCACACCAGTGAAGAGCGCCTGAAAGGCAAGCTGCGTCAGGTGATGGATGGCGGCAAGACCATGATTCTTGTGACACACCGCACCGGCCTGCTGGATCTGGTTGATCGATTGATCGTCATGGATGGCGGCAAGATCGTGGCTGATGGGCCGAAGCATCTGGTGGTAGAAGCGCTACAGCAGGGTAGGGTGGAGCGGGCATGAGCGAGTCGAAATTCAAATTTGTTCTGCAGGCGGCAGAAAAGCCGCCCACTCGGCTGGAAAAGCTGGCTGCGCAAGGTTCGGGTCTGTTTGGCAAGTACCTCAATTGGGCAACGCGTTCGGTCGAGCTGACCGATGACCAGTTGGTGGGTGAAGGCGATTGGGCGGCGATCGAGCATGACCCCCGTTATGCACGTACGGTGATCTGGGCATCGGCCGCCGTGTTTTCACTGTTGGTGATCTGGGCGGCAGTGGCCAAGATTGACGAGGTCACGCGCGGAGAAGGCAAGGTCGTGCCCTCGCGCGAGGTGCAGGTGATCCAGAGCATGGATGGCGGCATCGTCTCGCAAATCGCGGTGGCAGAAGGGCAGAGCGTCAAGCGCGGGGAGCTGCTGCTGCGTATCGACCCGACCCGTTTCGAATCCTCGCTGCGCGAAAACCGCGCGCAGTATCTGTCGCTGCTCGCACGCGCTGCGCGCTTGCAAGCGCTCTCCGACGGTAAGCCTTTTCAACCGCCGGCCGAAGTGCTTTCCGAGATGCCGCAAGTTGCCGAGCAAGAGCGTGTGCTGTACGAATCGTCGCTGCAAGGCAGCCAGGCGAATCTCGACATTGCCCGCCAGCAATTGGCGCAGCGTACGGAAGAGTTACAGGAGATTCGTGCCAAGCGCGACCAAGCGTCGCAAAGCTACGACCTGGCTGAGAAGGAATACACGGTGACCAAGCCACTTGAGCAAAGCGGCGCGGTTTCCAATGTGGAGCTACTGCGCCTGGAGCGTGAAGTGGTGCGCACCCGGGGCGAGCGCGATATGGCTGCCTCGCAGATTCCACGCATCCAATCGGCGATCGAAGAAGCACGCCGTAAGGTGCAGGAGGTCGAAGCCACCTCGCGCAACCAGGTGCGGGGCGAACTCTCCGAAACCATGGCTAAGCTCAATAGCCTGTCGGCCGGGAGCGAAGGACTGGCTGACCGCGTCAAGCTGACGGAGATCCGCTCGCCGGTGAATGGCACCGTGAAGCGACTCTTGATCAATACCGTCGGCGGCGTCGTGCAGCCCGCCAAGGATATCGTCGAGATCGTGCCGTCTGAAGACGCGCTGGTGCTGGAAGCCAAGGTGGTGCCGCGCGATATCGCCTTCTTACGGCCGGGCCAGCCTGCGCTCGTCAAGTTCACGGCTTACGATTTCGCAACGTATGGTGGCCTCGATGCGGTGGTCGAGAACATCGGCGCCGATACGGTGACCGACGACAAGGGCAATGCCTTCTACACCATTCGCGTTCGCACCAAGCAGGCGTACATCGGTGAGCACCATCTG
>Ga0213872_10000273_pt1 | contig 43983 bp, 42 predicted proteins | sample VelepicomBERX_R2_FD_160071 | JGI IMG/M metagenome (GOLD analysis project Ga0213872, IMG submission 160071) | Rhizosphere microbial communities from Vellozia epidendroides in rupestrian grasslands, the National Park of Serra do Cipo, Brazil - RX_R2 | ecosystem: Host-associated > Plants > Roots >... | reverse complement strand
GGGTCGATATTGACCTGTCGCCCCTGTAAATAGCAGTCGCTCGTCAGCACCATCTTCGCTGCTCACTATTCGAGCCCGCCAAGCCGCATGACCTTGATGTTGGCAAAGCAGCTGTCACCCTGATCAGCGGACAAGCCTTTGACTATCCGCTTCCACCGCGGCTTGCACGAGCCCGGTACCCCGACCCCCTTGATTGCCATCCTTCGGCGCTGACCGAAGCGTGCCACGCCGCAGCAGTGGCAAGCTGCGCGCATGAACGAAGGCCCTCATCTTGTCAAGCTGGCCGGCCTGCTGGTCGAGGCGGGCGGCCGGTTCGCGGGTGCTGAGCTTCAGCGACGAGGGGCGTCGTGCCTGGGAGCCCGTGGGCGCCTGAGAGCGAAACCTGTAAGCGCTGGCGCCTCGCGCCACTGCAAGGGCGGCATCCGGTATCAATCTTTATTTAGGCGATATGCTCTCGGCACGCCATCTTGATGCATTCTTGATGGATTGCTGCCAGGAATTGATGGAAATTGATGGCTGCTGTGGCGAAATGCGCAGTTCTTTACCGATTTTAAATACTTGCCAACACCCTTTTTGCCCAACATTTACGTGTTGCGGCGCACCATATCAACAAATGGTCAAAACGTTAAGTTAAGTCTTAATCAAATTTAAACCATGTCTGATGAGGTGTTGTCATGTCAGTCGCAGTCAATTCAAAAGAAGTGATCCAGTTTAAATCGGCCGACCGCAAGGCGGGCGGCATCAGGGTGGCCATGGTGCTGGCCCTGGGCTTGGCGAGCACGGCGGCAATGGCCGGGCGCGATGCGGGCCAGATCATGGCGCAGGAAAAAGCCAACAAGGAAGTGGCCGAGAAGCGTGCCGAAGTCAATTTCGCCCCGGGTGCGGGCGCAAGCGTGCAGAAGATCGTGCTGCCTTTGGACCACGGTCCCCGCGCCGTGACGACGCCCGCGCTCAACAAGGAGCGCCTGGAACGGGCCCGCGCCGCCATCGCGGCAGGCCTGCCGGTCAGTAATTGAGTCGGATTGAAATTCAAATGGCCTGAGCCGGGCCGTTCTCTTTTTTCTATCACTTAGGCGCGCACTGCCGCATGCCTTGCAGTGGGTCCTTCAATGGGCCGGGGCCCGGCTTTGCCTGAATGGATCGAGAGCAGTTTTGAAGTGTCGAGACCGATCCGGTCGGAGAAATTCAGCAAACTGAAGAAAGCGAGTTATGAAAGCAATGGAATACATGAAAAGCGCCAACGCCGCCAAGCGTTTGACTGGACATCGTTCCGGCAAGACGCGGGTGGCCCTGTCCTTGACGGTGCTGGCGGGTTTGTATGCAAGCGGCGCGCAGGCGCAGCCGGCGCCTGCAGCGGCCGCCACGGCACCCGCTGCGACGAGCGCGGCGGCATGCGATCCCTACGTGAAGTTTTCCTGCCTGGACGACTATCTGGGCACGGGCTTCTGGACCCGTCTGGTGCGCTACTACGAGCTGGAATGGGGCAAGGACGGCGCCCCCGCCGACGACAAGGCCCCTCCGGGCCGCCGCGACAACTTCCCGCCGCAGGCTCAGCCTTCGCCGCCCATGCCTTTCACTGAGTGGCCTTATGGCGGCGGCGAATTGCTGGGAGCCACGCGCACGGGCTCGATCGACAGCCCGCTGATGGTGGCCATTTCCGACACGGGCCTGGGCAAATGGATGAACGACGTGGGCTTCCAGGTCTACGGCTGGGTCAACGTCGGCGGCAACATCTCCACCGACACGGTGAAGCCGGGGGGCAACTGGCCGGCCGCCTATCTGTACACCCCCAACACAGTGACGCTGGACCAGGCCGTGGTGTACCTGGACCGCTTCCCCGACACCGTGCAGAAGGAAAAGATCGACTGGGGCCTGCGCCTTTCCGCCATCTATGGCGAGAACTATCGCTACACCACCGAGTACGGCTTCTACAGCAACTCCTTCCTGGTCAAGAACAAGGTGAACGGTTTCGACTCGCCGATGTTCTACGGCGAGGTGTTCTTCCCCGGCATCGGCGAGGAAGGCCTGGAAATTCGTGCGGGCCGCTACATTGCGATTCCCGACATCGAAGCGCAGCTGGCGCCGAACAACTATATGTACACGCACTCGATGACCTACGCGTTCGACAACTACACGAACGAAGGGCTGATCGGCATCCTGGGCGTGAACAAGAACCTGTTCCTGACCGCCGGCGTGGAAATGGGCACCGACACGGCATGGAAGCATTGGAATGAAACCATGCCCAACCCATCGCCGAGCTACAACGGCGTGGCCAACCCGTATTTCCCCGGTGCGACCATGAAGGTGGACCCGGGCGCCGTGCCCTCGTTCGTGGGCTCGATCCGCTACCAGACCGACGACGCCAAGGACGACATCAGCCTCACGGTCAACGGTATCAACAGCGGCCAGTGGGGTTACAACAACCAGCAGTGGGTGGGCTTCACCTACTACCACACCTACGACGAGCACTGGCATCTGTCCTTCGAGGCCTATCATGAAGGCGAGAAGAACACGCCTAACGTGAATTATGCCTATCCCGCCGGACCGTCGACCCTGCCGGCGGCGATCAATGGCTGGGACACGCCGTTCAGCTTCATGGTCAACGGCCCCAACGGCGCCAAGTGCAAGAGCACGGCCGTGGCCACCTGCAGCGCCAACCTGTATGCCGCCGTGGCCTACCTGAACTACTCGCCGGATCACCTGAACAACTTCTCGATCCGGCCCGAGTACTTCAACGACCAGCAAGGGCAGCGTACTGGCCAGGCCGGCATCTTCCGCAATATTGCGTTCGGCTGGCAGCACTGGTTCTCCCCGCAAGTGGAGGTGCGTCCTGAAATCAATTACATGCATTTCAGCGCCAACTCCGCCAACGGCGGCAACCCCTATGCCTTCAACGGCAATCCGGTGGCGGGCCCGGGCGGCATTGCGCCGAACAAGTCCAGCGCCGTCATCCTGGCCGGCGACATCATCTGGCACTTCTGATCGTTTTCGATCATTTCACGGTTCATTTGCCTAGCGTTTGGGCCATCCTTCGGGATGGCCTTCTTTTTACAAAATCCGAGGATTTGAGGGGATTCGCATGAACAAGTTTTTCCATCTGAGCTTGCTGGGGCTGGCGCTCGCGCTCGCGGGCTGCGCCAGCGGGCCCACCTGGTACAAGCCCAATGCCACGACGGCGGACTTGTCGCGCGACCGCACGATGTGCATGCAGAAGTCCCAGACGGGCCACATGGGCTACCAGAAGATGAACAGCGAAGGCGCCTTCAACAGCGCGCACTACGAGATCGATTCCAACCTGTTCGCCGATTGCATGTACGACAACGGCTGGAAGCAAAAATGAATCTTAATGTCGGGCCCCGCGGCACCGACCGATCATTTACAACTTTTTAATGCATTTGCATTGGATATTGATGCAAATTGATATTGTACGTGGCCGAATATCGAGATCTTTATTCAATTTAAATGTCCGGCGTCAACCTTTTATCCCAACATTGACGTGTTGCGACGCACCATATCAACCAGCAGATCAAGAAGAATTTATTGAAGTTTTAATCAAATTCAAACAGGTCTGCGTTTGCAAGTCGCAAGGTCACAAGCTGTTGGAGAAGTTGAAATGGCTGACATCAAATCAATCGAATGGGGCGGCAAGAAGGCTGCCGTCATGCTGGCTTTGAGCCTGTTGAGCCTGGCCGCCGTGGCGGGGCGCGACGCCGGCCAGATCATGCTGCAGGAGAAGGCCAACAAGGCCGTCGCCGAGAAGCGTGCCCAGATGGATTTCGCGCCTGGCGCGGGTGCTGCCGTACAAAAGGTCGCGCTGCCGCTGGGCCGCGACACCCGCGCCGCGACTGCGCCGGCCGCGAGCAAGGAGCGCAGTGAAAAGGCGGCGGCGGGATCGCCCGTCAACGACTGATCAGGCCCGTTTCGTGTTGTTGACATCTTCAGGCGGCGGACAACATGGTCATCGGAACTCCCAAATTGAGCGCTGCCATGCAACTTGGATCTGAACTTGGCGCGCATCGACCCAAAGCCCTGGTCATCGAGGATGACGAGAGCATTCGATTCATCGTGCGCAAGGCCCTGCAGGCGGAAGGCTGGGCGACTTTCGAGGCCACGACCGTCCGGACCGGCTTGATCGAGGCCGGCACCCGGCGGCCTGACCTGATCGTGCTCGACCTGGGCCTGCCGGACGGCGAAGGCGTCAACTACCTGAATGACCTGCGCGCCTGGTCCCAGGTGCCGGTGATCGTGCTGTCGGCGCAGGATCTGGAAGAAGACATCATCAAGGCGCTGGACGCTGGAGCCGACGATTACCTGACCAAGCCTTTCAGCGTCAAGGAGTTGCAGGCCCGCGTGAGGGCGGCCCACCGGCGCTGGCAGCGCACCACGGTGTCCAAGGACCCCCTGAGCTCCAGCTTCAGCTTTGGCAGCACCACGGTGGATCTGGCGACCCGGCGGGTGCTGCGCGAAGGTCAGGAAATCACGCTGACGCCGATCGAGTACCGCTTGCTGGTGCTGTTCATTTCGAACGTTGAAATGGTGCTGTCCCACAACCAATTGCTGACCGCAGTCTGGGGGCCCATTCATGCCAATGACCGGCATTATCTGAGAGTCTATATCACGAGCTTGCGAAAAAAGCTCGAAGCGGATCCAAAAAATCCCAGGCATTTGATCACCGAATCATCATTCGGTTACAGACTCATCCCTTGATCGAATATTGACCGGCGGCAGCCGGTTTATCTGCGTCCCAATTATTTGTGAATTCGGGTGGGGCGCAGCCTTGCCTGCAAATTTCATGTTTCCGCCCTGTGTCTTTTTTGCGAATTAAATGATTTATTGATGCCTTCCTGCCTTAATTTTTTTGGGCATTGATCCGAAGCCGGGCACGATGAAGGCCTGCTCCATGAAGCATATACAGAGAATTATTTTTGCATCTGATCGAAATTCAAGCACTTTAAAACTGAGAAGGTAAGCCATGCATGCCGTTGGAACATTGAATACCGTTGGCCCGCGCGCCGACAAGCATATTGCCAGCAAATTTTTCAAGAGAACCCCGCTGGTTCTGTCGCTGACCGTGTTGGCGGCCCTGTATTCGACCGGCGCGCATGCGCAGCAGGCGGCAGTACCCGCACCAGCGGCGGCCTGCGATCCCTACAAGAACTTCGCCTGCCTGGATGACTACCTGGGCAGTGGGTTCTTTGAGCGCCTGTATCACTACTACATCCTGGAAAATGGCCAGGCAGCCGGCCCGGCCGATCCGAACGCCCCGCCGGCCCGTCGCGATTATTTTCCGCCAGCCGCGCAATCGACGCCACCCATGCCTTTCACGGAATGGCCTTATGGCGGCACCACCTCGCTGGGCGTGACCCGTCCCAATTCAGTGGACAGCCCCTTGATGGCCGCGCTCGGAAATACCAGCGTCGGCAAATGGATGTCCGACAACAATTTGCAGGTTTATGGCTGGGTCGATGTCGGTGCCAATATCAGTACTGCCAAGGTTGCGGGTGGAAACTGGCCGGCAGCCTATGACTACACACCCAACCAGGTCCAGCTGGACCAGGTCGTGATGTACCTGGACCGCTTCCCGGATACGGTTCAAAAAGACCATATCGACTGGGGTTTGCGCCTGTCGGCCATCTATGGTTCGGACTATCGCTATACCACTGCCTTTGGTCTTGATAGTTATCAATTGCTGCAGCACAACGCGGGTTACGGCATGGATTTTCCGATGCTGTACGGTGAGTTGTTCATTCCGCAGGTTGCGGAAGGCTTGATGATCCGCGTCGGCCGCTATATTTCCCTGCCAGATATCGAGGCGCAATTGGCGCCCAATAACTACATGTACTCGCATTCGATGACGTACACGTATGACAACTACACCAATACCGGCGTCATGGCCTCGCTGGCGCTGAACCCGAACTGGATCCTCCAGGCCGGCGTGGCGGTGGGGACGGAGGCCATGCCGAACCACCTGACGCAGACCGAGGTGAACCCCTTTCCGAACGGCGTCAACGGCAATGTGAACCCGATCTATCCGGGCGCCACCTTCAAGGTCGACCCCGGTTCCATGCCGACCTACACCCTGTGCGGACGCTGGAATTCCACCGACGGCAAGACCGACGTGAACCTGTGCGCGAACGGCATCAACAGCGGCGAGTACGGCTACAACAACCTGCAGTGGTACGGCGCCACGTTCTATCACCAGTTCGATGACAAGTGGCACATCTCGGTGGAGATGTACAACGAGCACCAGAACAATGTGCCCAACGGCAACAACGCAGTGGTGCAGAACGTCTACGCCCATGGCGGCGCGCCGTTCTCCTCGTATTTCATGCCCTATAACGCGCCGAATTGGGCGCTCTGCTCCAACCCCAACGTCCTGACCTGCAAGGCGGACGCGACCGGCCTGGTGGCCTATCTGAATTACTCGCCGGATCCGCTGAACAACTTCTCGATCCGTCCTGAAATCTACAAGGACCCGCAAGGCCAGCGCACCGGTACGGCCACCACGTACAAGAACTTCGCGCTCGGCTGGCAGCACTGGTTCTCTCCGCAGATCGAGGTGCGTCCTGAAATCGCCTACTACCACGCAGGCGTTCCGGCCTTCAACGGCAACTCGAACGCCGGCATTGCGCCCAACCGGAAGGAAGTCACCATCCTGTCGGGCGACATCATCTGGCACTGGTAGTCGGCGCGGACGGCGCAGAACAGGAGATGCGATGTTGCAAGCTCTACGTCTCCAAGGGTTGAGCGTACATGCCGCGACCTTTGCCGGCCTGATGGCCGGCTTGCTGGCCCTGACAGGTGCGTCAGCGATGCACCTGTTGCGTGGGTTCGAGAGTGCCGAACTCTCGGGAGTTCAAGGCGCACGGGGCGACATCGAGGTGCTGCGCTACCGTGTGACGGGTCCGGAAAATTACAGCGCGTCCGACGTGCGCAGCATCCAGGACTGGATCATTGCGCAGAGCTTGAGCACCGTCCCCGGCGTGGCGCAGGTGCTGAGCCAAGGCGGGGGCGGTGGTGCATATCGACCGATGTTCACGCGCGGTGCCGAAGACCAGGCCATGGTGACGGCAACCGTCACCATGGCGCCGCAGGCCCGGCGCCAAAGCGTGCAAGCCGCCGTGGAGGCGGCGATGCGGCGCCTGCATCGCAATGGCAGTCTGCCGAGGGGATTTCAGCTGGCGCTGCTGGACGAGTGAAATGGCCCCGGCCCGTCCGGGCGGGGGCCATTGGCGCCGTTCAGGCGCGCTTGTGCAAGCCCATCAGGCGGTTCAGCAGCGGCGTGAGCAGCAAGAGCAGCACGCCCGAGCCGATCGACAGGCCGGCCAGGAAGGGGTACAGCGGCATGCCGCTGCCGTCCAGCAGGTGTTCCATGACGCCGGCCAGGTAGTTGGCGGCGGCATTGGCCAGGAACCAGACGCCCATCAGCAGGGCGGCCAGGCGGACCGGCGCAATGCGCGACACCATGGACAGGCCCACCGGCGACAGCATCAGCTCGCCGATGGTGTGGATCACGTAGACGATGGCCAGCCATTGCGGGCCGACCTTGCCGTGCAGGTCGGCCAGGGACTGCGCCTCGGCCATGACGAGGAAGCCCAGACCCAGCACGATCATGCCCAACGCCTGCTTGGCGACGTCGGACAGGGCCCAGCGGCTCTGGTCCATGCGGGTCCAGAGGATGGAAAACAGCGGCGCCAGCAGCACGATCACCGAGGGGTTGATGGACTGGAACAGCGAGGCGGGAATGGTGATGCCCAGCAGCTCGCGCTCGGTCTTGGTGTCGGCAAACAGGGTCATGGTGCCGCCGGCCTGCTCGAAGCCGGTCCAGAAGGCGATCACGAACAGCATCACGATGCCGATGCCGGCCACGCGGCCCCAGTCGGCGGCGGTCAGCGGTGCATGCTGCGCGTCCTTGTCGGGCCGGGCGATGTAGGCCAGCAGGGCCACCATCACGCCCACGTCCACCAGCGCGCGCACCGGCGTGGCCAGGCCGCTGTGCCAGGGGCCGATCACGCTCCAGCTGTTCAGCACGCCAAAGACCAGCGCAACGCAGGCGCCGGCCCAGCCCAGGATGGTGGGGGCGTCGCGCAGGCTCAAGGGCTCCTGGTGCGGCATCAGGCCGGCGCGGCCCAGCAGGCGCTGGCCCCACAGCAGCTGGATCAGGCCCAGCGTCATGCCGATGCCGGCGGCGCCGAAGCCGAAATGCCAGCCGAGCTTCTCGCCCAGCGTGCCGGCCACGACCGGGGCCAGGAAGGCGCCGACGTTGATGCCCATGTAGAAGATCGAGTAGCCGCCGGCGCGTCGGGGGTCGTCCTCGCCGTCGTACAGCTCGCCCACCATGCTGGTGGTGTTGGGCTTGAAGAAGCCGTTGCCGACGATCAGCAGGCCCAGGGCCATGTGCAGCAGCGGCTCGAAGGCCATGGCGAAGTGCCCGAGCGTCATCACCAGCCCGCCGATCACGGCGGCGCGGCGCTTGCCCAGGTAGCGGTCGGCCAGGGCGCCGCCGATCATGGGGGTGAGGTAGACCAGGCCGGTGTAGATGCCATAGAGGGTCAGCGCGTCGCTGCGCTCATAGCCGAGCTTGTTGACCAGGTACAGCACCAGCAGGGCGCGCATGCCGTAATAGCTGAAGCGCTCCCACATCTCGGTGAAGAAGATGACCTTCAGGCCGGCGGGTTGCTTGGTGCCGCTGTGGGTGGCGGCATGGGGGACCTGGCCGGGTGCGGCCAGGCTGGAGGGAGTGCTCACGAATATCTCTCGCGTCTTGTGGATGAGGATGGGGGCAATTGTCGCCGCCCAGCCCGTTCACCCGCCTGGGGGTTCCTACCAGCGTGCTGAAAGACACACCGGCTGGCCAAGCCGGGCGCGTGCGCCTCAGCGCTTCAGGATGGTTTCAAGAGGCCGCCACGGCCGGGCTGCGCAGCAGGCGCAGGCCGTTGAGCACCACCAGCAGGGCTGCACCGGCATCGGCGAACACGGCCAGCCACAGCGAGCCCATGGCCATCAGCGTGAGCGCCAGCACGGCGACCTTCAGGCCCAGCGCGATGCTGATGTTCTGCCACAGCACGCGCGCAGCGCGGCGCGAGATCTGGATCAGTTCAGGCAGGCGGCGCAGGTCGTCCTGCAGCAGGGCCACGTCGGCGGTCTCGATGGCCACGGCCGTCCCGGAGGCGCCCATGGCGATGCCGACGTCGGCGCGGGCCAGGGCCGGCGCGTCGTTGATGCCGTCGCCGACCATGGCGATGCGCTCGCCCGGCTGCAGGCGCTCGCGCCAGCGGCTGATGGCCTGCAGCTTGGCGTCGGGCAGCAGCGGCGCCTCGATGTGCGCCTCGCTCAGGCCCACCTGGCGGCCGATCGCCAGGGCGCTGGCACGGTGGTCGCCGCTGAGCATCAGCACCTGCACGCCCATGGTCTGCAGGGTGCTGACGACGTCCTGGCTGTGCTCGCGCACCGTGTCGCTGACGGCCAGCAGGCCCATCACGCGCGTCTCGCACAGCAGCCACAGCACCGTGTGCCCGAGGCTCTCCCAGCCGCTGGCGGTGGTGTGAAGTTCCGGGCGGGTGCGCGGCTCGTCGGAGTGCTGCAAGGCCAGGTCCTTGTTGCCGATGCGCCAGACCTGCTGGCCGATCTGCGCCTGCACGCCTCGGCCCGGCAGGGTCAGGAAGTCCTGCACCGGCAGCAGCCCGGCCGAGGCTTCGCTCGCGTCGGACTGCGCCTTCAGCAGCGCCGAGGCGATCGGGTGGCTGGATGCCGCGTTCAGGCTGGCCGCGTGGCGCAGCAGCGTGGCTTCGCTGTTCGCGGCGTCGAACGATTCCAGGCCGACCAGGCTGGGCCGGCCCTCGGTCAGGGTGCCGGTCTTGTCGAGCGCGATGCAGCGGATCAGGCGCGCCTGCTCCAGGTGGACGCCGCCCTTGATCAGCACGCCGCGCCGCGCCGCCGCGGTGAGCGCGCTGACCACGGTCACCGGCGTGGAGATCACCAGCGCGCAGGGGCAGGCGATCACCATCATCACCAGCGCCTTGTAGATCCAGGGGCCGAAGGCCTGGCTCAGCAGCAGCGGCGGCACCAGCGCCAGCAGCACGGCCAGGCCCACGACGATGGGGGTGTAGACGCGCGCGAAACGGTCGACGAAACGCTGCGTGGGCGCGCGCTGCGACTGCGCCTCCTGCACCGAGCGCGCCATGCGCGCCAGCATGGAGTCCGAGGCCGGCGCGCTGACGCGCAGCTCCAGCACGCCCAGCTCGTTGACCGAGCCGGCCAGCACGCTGTCGCCGGGCGCCTTGGCCACGGGCATGCTCTCGCCGGTGATGGCGGCCTGGTTGACGCTCGATGCGCCTTCCAGCACGACGCCGTCCAGCGCCACGCGCTCACCTGCGCGGACCCGCACGATGGCGCCGACCACGACCGTCTGGCTGGGCGCTTCCACCCAGCTGCCGTCGTCCTGGCGCACCCAGGCGGTTTCGGGCGCCAGCTCGGTCAGCGCGCGTATGGCCTTGCGGGCCCGCTCCAGGCTCAGCGCCTCCAGCATCTCGGCCAGTCCGAACAGCCACACCACCATGGCCGCCTCGGGCCACTGGCCCAGGGCCAGCGCGCCCGTCACGGCCAGGCTCATCAAGAGGTGGATGTTCAGCGTCAGGCTGCGCAGCGCGATCCAGCCCTTGCGCAGCGTGGGCAGTCCGCCCAGCAGCACGGCGGTCAGCGACAAGGCGATCACGCCGGCCGCCTGGTCATTGCCGACGCTGTAGGCCCAGGCTTCCGCGCCGACGGCGGCGAGGCCGGCCAGGCCCATGCGCCAGCGCAGCGACAGGGGCACGGCCGGGGCGTCGAGGGCGGCGGGTGCCGCGCGGTCGTCGCCCAGCAGCTCGGATGTCATGCCGGCGTGCTGGATCGCCGCGTGCAGGGCGGCCAGGTCGGGCAGCTGGTGGTCCACGCTCAGGACCCGGCCCAGCAAATCGAAATGCAGCGATTGCACGCCGTCGACCTTGCCCAGGCTCTTGCGCAGCAGGGCCTCCTCGGTCGGGCAGTCCATGCCGGCAATGAAGAAGCGGCTGCGCTGCGCACCTTCGGCCAGTGGCGCGGGCGGCGCGGCCGCGGTTGCCGCCTTGCCGTGGCCGCAGCAGGCGGTTGCGTGGTCATGACCATGCGCATGTTCCTGTGCACGGGCGTGCCCATGGCGATGGGAATGACCATGCTGGTCGTCGTGACCGCGGTCGTGCTGGTGGCCGTGCCCGTGATCGTGTCCATGGTGCTCGTGCGAGCAGGAGGAGCCATGGGCACGAGGGCCATGCGCGTGGGCCTCGTGGCCGTGGTGGGCATGGGGGGCGTGCTTGCCGCCAGGGTGGCCGCTGCAGGTGGAGGCGTGCGTCTGTGTCATGGGGCTATTTGAGTCCCTGTAGCCACTCCAGAGTCAAGCGCGATATGCTTGCCGGCAGGGGATTTCTCGATCTGGAGTCGGTATGCGCATTGGTGAACTGGGCAAGGCCACGGGGGTCGACATCGAGACCATTCGTTTTTACGAAAAGTCCGGGCTGCTGCCCGGCCCGGCGCGCAGCGACAACGGCTACCGCGACTACAGCCAGGCGCACCTGGAGCGTCTGTCCTTCATCCGCCATTGCCGCGCGCTCGACATGCCACTGGCCGACATCACCCTGCTCCTCGACAGCCTGCAGACCCAGGACGTCGAGGCGCTGGCGCGGGTCGACGTCCTGATCGACGCCCAGCTTGCCAAGGTGCGCGCGCGCCTGCAAAGCATGCGGGCGCTCGAAGCGCAGCTGGAAATGTTGAAGAGCCGCTGCGACGCCCAGCACCTGGGGCACCGCTGCGGCATCCTGACCGAGTTGGTGTCGGCCGCGCACGGCGAGGCCTGCGCCTGCCATGTCGCACCGCTGGCCAAGGCCAGCTGACCGGGCCGGTGGCGGCCCGGACCTCCGCGGGGAGTTCAGAGGCAGGCGTAGTCGTCAGCCTGGGGCGCCGGTGATTTGGCGACCCCTTCCATCCAGTGCGCCAGTGCATCGCTGCTCATGGGCTTGGCGATGTGATAGCCCTGCACCAGGTCGCATCCGACGGCCTTGAGGACTTCCAGCTCGGCCTCGTTCTCCACCCCTTCGGCGGTCACCGTCAGGCCCAGGCTGTGTCCCAGGTCGACGATGGACTTCAGCAGGTCCTGGCGCCGCGCGTCGCGGTTCACGCCGTCGACGAAGCTGCGGTCGATCTTGAGTTCGTGCACCGGCAGCAGCTGCAGATAGGCGAGCGAGGATTGGCCGGTGCCGAAATCGTCGATGGCCAGCTTCACGCCGATTTCGTTGAGGCCGTGCATGACGCGGATGGGGTCGTCGCCGCCGGCCATCAGGCCCGACTCCGTCAGCTCGAGCTGCAGCATGGAGGGCGCCACGTTGAATTTCTTCAGCAAGTGGTTCACCCGTGCCGGCAGCATCGGGTCTTGCAGATCCAGCGTGGAGACGTTCACGGCCACGCTGCAGTTCAGGCCCTTTTGCTGCCAGTCGGCCAGCGTCTGGACCGCATGCTCCAGCATCCATTGCGTCACCTGCCGGATGCGTCCGGTGTTCTCGGCAAACGGAATGAATTCAGCTGGCGATAGCCAGCCGCGCACCGGATGGTGCCAGCGCACCAGCGCTTCGGCGCCGTGCATGGTGCGGTCGAAGGGCGAGATCTTGGGCTGCAGGAACTGCTTGAGATGATTGTTCGCGATGGCTTCCTGCAGGTCCGACAGCAGGCTCAGGTGGTCGAGGCGCGACTCCTCCAGCTTGGCGCTGTAGAGGGTGGCATGGAGCCGCTGCCGCTTGGATTCGAACATGGCATGCTCGGCGCGGCGCAGCAGCAGGTCCATGTCCATCGCATGGGCCGGAAAGAGCGCCATGCCGATGGAAACGGACAGGTCCAGCGGCTGATGCTCCCACACGAGCTTGGTGTTGAGCTCCCGTTGCACGCGCTCGGCCACCAGTTCCGCTCCGGCCGCGTTGTCGATGCCGACGGTCGCAATGAAGGTGCCGCCGGCCAGCCTGCCCACGCAGGCATCCGAATTGAAGAGCTCGCGCAAGCGCTGCGCCGTGCCGCAGATCAGCGCGTCGCCCGCCTCGAAGCCCAGGATGTTGTTGACGTTCTTGAGGCGGTCCACGTCCATACAGATCACCACGGCGACGCGCTTGGCCTTGACCAGCCTGGCCAGGAGCGCGTGGCTCTGGACGATGAACTGGTTGCGCAGCGGCAATTCGGTCAGCACGTCCAGATTGGACATCTTGAACAGCGAGTCCTCGCGCTCGGCTACCGCCTGCGCCATCACGTTCATGGCCGATGCCAGACGGCCCAGTTCGGCCGCGCCGCCGGCGTCGATGCGGAACGCGTAGTCGCCCGTTGCAATGCGGCGCGCGCCCTGTTCGGTGCGCGCGAGCGGCACCACGATGCTGCGCGTGACCAGCCACGCCAGCGTGCAGCCAATGCTGAAGATCACTACGCACAGGATGCCGACCGAGACGCGGTCTTGCTGGATTTCGTCGCGCACCACCTTGGCGCGCTCGATGGCGGCAATCTGGCTGGCCGCGGAGAGGTCGCGGATGGCGCGCGTCAAATCGACCAGCGTGGCTTCCGTCTTGCCGCCCAGCAGATGCAGGGCCTTCTTGTTTTCACCGGTCTCGATCAGCCGGATCGTGGCCTTGACGAGTTCGCGGTAGGACGCCAGGCCGGCGCGAACGCCTTCGATTGCGTGGAGCTGCTCGGCCGTGGTGGGGCCGCCGGACAGGCGCGTCAGCACCCGGTCCAGGTTGTGGTTGGCGTCATTGATTTCGGCGTAGACCGATTCGCGCTCTTCCGGCGAGGCGCCGAGCAGGACCGGCAGCTTGCGCGCGGCGTCTTCCGAGCTGTCGCGAATCTCATCAATGGTTTCGCGATCCAGGTTCAGCTGGCCCATCTCCTCGGTGAAATTGTTGGAGAGCTCGTTCAGGCGGTACAGCGACAGTCCGGCCAGCAGAAGCGAAAACAGCAGCAACACGGTGAAGGACAGCACCAGGCGCGGCCAGATTCGAAGCTTGGAAAGGTCGAAACGCTTCACTGGGTATCCTGACTTCTCAATATCCACTGCGCGACAGACTCAGGACAAGCGCTCCGCCCGGACCACCTGGTTGCGGCCCGCGCGCTTGGCGGCATACAGGGCTTCGTCGGCCCGGGTGTAGGCCTCGTCGAAACCGCCGCCCTGGGGCAGCCAGCTCACGCCAAAGCTGGCGCTGACACGGCTGCCGTCGGGCAGTCCGAAATCGTGCTCGACCACGGCCATGCGCAGGCGCTCGGCCAATGCCGCCGCGGCGTCGCCGTCCATGCGCGGCAGCAGCACGGTGAACTCCTCGCCGCCGACGCGCCCGATCTGGCCCGAATCCGACACCACGTCCTGGAGCCTGTCGACCACGCCGCAGATCACCCGATCGCCGATCGGATGGCCGAAGCTGTCGTTGATGCGCTTGAAATGGTCGATGTCCAGCACCACCAGCGAGATGCTGTCCTTGACCAGGTATTGGTTGGACAGTCCGATGATGGCGGCGCGGTTCAGCACGCCGGTCAGCGAGTCGTGGGTGGCGCGGTATTCGAGCTCGGTGGCCAGGTCGTGCAGGCGCTGGTTGAGTCGGTTCATTTCGAGCTCTTCCCGGTCGCTGCGCCGCACCAGCCGCCGGGTCTCGCGCAGCAGCCGCTCATAGGCCGTGATCAACTCCCCCAGTGCATTGCGATGCCGGTCGACATCGGCCTGGGCATCGTTGAAGATGGTCTTCGCGACGGAGAGGGCGCGGCTCTCTCCGTCGAACAGATCCGGGGGTTGGCTCATCGACGCGGGCTCAACCCGACTTGACGGCTTCGGTGATGAATTCAATGGCCGGGAAATCGGCGCGGAGATCCTGGCCGAATTCCAGCATGGTGTCGTCTTCTTCGTCATGGAACCAGTGAACGATGACGGTATTGCCAGTTTCGACCGCATGATTCAAGGCCTCGATGATGTTGAACAGCATCTTGGTGCTGGAGCTGTTGAAATAGGCCAGCGCGATGTGCAGCGCAATCTGCTGACGGCTGCAGCTTGCGAGGTAGCCGCGCAGCTGTTCGATGATGTCGCCATAGAACGCTGCGGCGTTCTCGGGGTAGGACTCTCCGCGAAGACTGAGCCGGTGCTGGTCGAACTTGAAGTCCACCTCGGGTGAGCTGGGGGTCGCGGCAATAAACAGATTGTCCATCTGTGATCTCGGTGATGGGTTGGCGTGGATGTCAGATCGTGGTCATCAGGTAGAACACGGCCGTGTTCTCGATCCCGTCTGCCAATTGGATATCGAACGCCAGAGGTTCACTGGCGTCGCGCGCCATGGTGAGGAATCCGATACCTGCTCCTTTGCTGCCTTCCGGCGTTTCGGAGCGAAGCAGGTCCTTGTAGGCCTGCTTGATTTCTTCCGTGCTCATGCCGTGCAAGGTCTCCAGCTTGACGCGCAGATCTTCAGCGACCGAGGTCTCGATCGGGTTGGCGCACAGCAGCAAATGGCGTCCCTGGTGCTCGATGATGCAGACGGAGCCATGGCGCAACTCGCCGTTTCGCAGGCTGGGCGGCGTCAGCGCGTCGACCGAGTAGTGGATGATGTTCTGGGCCATCTCCACGAAGGACGAGAAAAGCTTGCGCCGGTCGGGTCCGGTGACGCCGCTGATTTCCAGTTGCAGCTTCACGGCCTCGGCCATCGCCGCGATGATGTTCTGCGAGAAATAGCCGACGTAATAGAAGATCACGCGATGCTTGCGGGCCAGCTCAAAAAAGGCCCCATATTCGGAAATGATGGGCGAGGTCGCCATTCAGTGCGCTCCTAGACGCGAATACAAAAGAAAGTGACATCGTCGCGGCGTGCCTGCTCGCCTTGCCACTGCCGCAGTTCGAGTTGCATGGCGCGGTTGATGTCGGCAGCCGGCGCGTCGCGGTGGGCAATCAGGATGTCGCGGATCCGGCGCTTGCCGAACGCCAGCGCCTTGGCGCCGCCGATCTGGTCGATCAGGCCGTCGGTGGTGGCGAACAGCAGGCTGCCGCGCTGCAACTGGACGTGCCGGTTCTGCCAGGCAAAGTCGAAGTCGCTGTCCACATAGCCCACCCCCTTGCGGTCGCCGTCGAGCATCTCCACGCCGGCCTGGCCGGGATGGAGCACGAACAGCGCAGCCTTTGCGCCTGCAAAGAAAATTTGGCGCGTGTTCTTGTCGAACCAGAAGCAGGCCGCGTCCATGCCGTCGTCCGAGCCGGTCGTCGGGTCCTGCCCCTGGATCTGTCCCTGGGTCTGGCCCAGCATCTGCTTGATGCTGCGGTTGACGCTGCCCAGCAGCCTGGCCGGATCGTTCGGGCCGATCTGCTCGATGGCCTTGTTCAGCGTGGTCGAGGCGATCAGGGTCATGAACGCGCCGGGCACCCCGTGGCCGGTGCAGTCCGCGATCGTGGCAAACCAGCCGTCGGGCAGGTGGGAGAAATGATAGAAATCCCCGCCCACCACGTCGCGCGGCTGCCAGACCAGGTCGGCGTCCAGGCCCGATTGGTCCAGCGCTTCTCGCGACGTGCGCAGCATCGAGCGCTGGATGACGCTCGCGTAGTCGATGCTGTGCATGATTTGGCGGTTGCGCGAGGCCTGCACTTCGGCGACCACGCGCATCAGTTGCAGGCCATGCCCCACGCCGAGGAACTGGCCCTGGCGCGTGACGATGAAGCCGTCGGTCAGCGCCTTCTCGCCGTATTCCACGGTCCTGAAGGTCAGCGCCTCGATGCTCAGGTCCGACTCGACGACCAGGGGCTCCTTGTCCATGAAGGCGATGCAGCTCTTGCGGTTGTAAAGCTCCTTGTGAAAGGGCTTGCTCATCTGCGAGAGGAAGATGTTGCGGTTGATCAGGCCGATCGGCTTCGAACTCTCGACCACCGGCAGGCTGATCAGATCATGGTGGTGCGCGAACACCTGCATGACCTGGTCGTTCGTCTGTTCGGTGGTCACGAACGGAACGGGAATGCAAAGATCGGCCGTGCTCGGTTCGCGAAAGCGCGGCCGGCAATCTTGCAGATATTCGGAGACTTCGAGCATGGGTGGACTTTGAATGAAGAGTGCGCAGATCGTACAAACGCTAAATCACGCCTATGTGACAGTTCCGTGATCCCCTTGTCGGTGTTCGATATTTCCAGGCCTTGTGTGAATTTCCTTGCGCTTGCGACACCTCAAGGAGGGCGTGAATGCGCCACGGCCGGCCTGATGCCGGTCAAAGCGCCAACAAATTCACGCCAGCGCCTGGATCCGGCTGGCGCGGCATTCGTGCCGTCCGAGGAGTCCATTAGCCTTGTGCGTCGGTTGCGGCCGATGGTGGCCGGTGGCCCGGCACTTGTTTTGGGTTTTTCAGGGTTTGCATCATGGGGTTTGTCTTTCGTCCAGGCCTTTGCCGGTTGGCTGTTGTGCTGGCCTGCACGGCCGGTTTGCTGGGCGCTTGCGGCGGCGGGGGTGGCGCTGGCGGCAGCGGCGCCGCGTCGAACAACAACGGTGTCGTGCCGCCCAATTCGGTGAGCGGCACGGTCACGCTCAACGGGCAGCCCATGGCGGGTGTCACCGTGTCGATGGTGAACACCAATTCGAATCCGTCCACGTTTTATGCATCGACGACCACCGATGCCAATGGACACTATTCGTTTTCAGGTCTGGGGGCCTATCTCCCGACGGATTGCACCAATTGCGCTGAAAACTACCAGATCTGGGCCAGCATGCCCGGCACGGCGTTCATTCCGGTGATGGCCTCCGATCCTGCCTGGAGCACGGCGGCCTATCAATGGAACCCCCTGCCCAGCAACTGGACGCTGCCCATCGGGGCCATCGGCGCCGCCGTGTCCAGGGCCGGATTCAATGGGAACTTCTCCAATCCCAATGGAGGCTCCCCGATGACGTACACGGTCATCAACTACAACTCGACGCCCGGCAATTCCATCACCGGAGCGAACTTCCAGGCCTACGACGGTTCGAATGCACCGATCGGCCTGGCGGCATCGGGCCAGGCGAGCAGCTATGCAAGCGGGGACGACGGATCGCTGCACAAGGGCGCCGCCTGGCCTGCCCAGCGCTTTGCGGACAACCAGGACGGCACCATCACCGACCGCCTGACAGGGCTGGTCTGGCTGAAAAACGCAGGCTGCCTCGCCCCCGACGTATGGGCCAATGCCGTGGCCATGGTCCAGCAGTTGGCCAGCGGCGCCTGCGGATTGAGCGACGGCTCGATGGCAGGCCAATGGCGGCTGCCCAATGTCGTGGAATTGGAAAGCCTGGTCGATGTATCGGCCAGCAGCCCGGCGCTGACGGTCGGGCATCCGTTCAGCAAGGTCTCGGCCGGCTTGTACTGGACCTCGACAGCCTATTTCGGCGGTCAGGAAGGCACCACGAATGCCTGGGTGGTACGCATGGGCGACGGCAGCTACGTCAATGACAGCACGAGCAACCTGATGGCCACGTCCAAGAACGCCATCTGGGCCGTGAGGGGCGGCAGCGGTGCGGTCGTCAAGCTGCCCGCGACGGGCGCTTATGCGCCCTTCGCCAAGGGCGACGACGGCAGCCTGCAAATCGGGACGCCCCTGACGTACCCGCGCATGCGCGACAACGGCGACGGCACGGTGACCGACACCGTGACGGGACTGGTCTGGCTCAAGCACGCCAGCTGCATTCAGCAGACCTGGGCGGGCGCGGTGGCGGCCGTCAACGCGCTGGCCAGCGGGCAGTGCGGCCTCAGCGACGGGTCCAAGGCGGGCAGCTGGCGCATGCCCAATCGCAAGGAGATGCTGAGCCTGCAGGACCGCGGCATCAACAACCATGCGGACTACTTCGACGAAAGCTTCGTCAGCAACACCGCGGGCATCAGCTCGCAGCCCAGCGTCTTCACCAACATGGTCGGATTCCAGTTCTACTGGACTTCGAGCACCGACGCAGCCGATACCACCCTGGCATGGACGGTTTTCAGCTGCGACTACGGTGTGTACCCGACCGCCAAGGCCGGCATGGGCTATACCTTGGCGGTGCGGTGAGGCGTTGCGGCCGTTTTACTTGCCGGGGATGGGCAGGATTTCCATGACCTCCACGCCTTCGCCGGGGAAGATGGCGAAGCTGGGATGGTTGACGAACAGCTGCGCTGCGGCCGCCTGCGATTCGGCCTGCACCACCAGGTAGCCGCCGAGATTGTTTCTCGCATCGGCAATGCCGGCGGCGCTCACGGCCAAGGTGCGGCTCAGAGGGCCGCCCGCGTCGACGACCACGGCCGCATGATCGGCCATCCACTGATGCCAGGCCGCGACGCCTTCCTGGCTGCGCTGCTGCACATCCGCGCTTTGCTGGAATGCAGCCATCTTTTCGACGTTGATGGTGAATACGGCGAGAAATCGCTTCATGACAAGTCTCCTCCAGGATTGGGATGCACATTATTGGCGGCGCAAGGTGGCAGAACCATGACGCGGGCTGCGCCGGTTTTGCGGACCTCGCCTCGCTTCGCATTCAGAGCTTGAGGTCGTAGTCCACCGTCAAGGGCGCATGGTCCGAGAAGCGCTGTGCCAGGTAGATGGCCTCGCGCCGGGCCAGCGCCGCCACGCCGGGCGTGGCCAGGTGGTAGTCCAGACGCCAGCCCACGTTCTTGGCCCAGGCCTGGCCGCGGTTGCTCCACCAGGTGTATTGCTCGGCGCGGTCGTTCAGGGTGCGGAACACGTCGACCAGGCCGCCATCGTCGAGCAGCTTGGTCATCCAGGCGCGTTCCTCGGGCAGGAAGCCGCTGTTCTTCAGGTTGCCCTTCCAGTTCTTCAGGTCGATTTCCTTGTGGGCGATGTTGACGTCGGCGACGAGGATGAACTCGCGCTCGGCCTTCAGCGCCAGCAGATGGGGGTAGAGCATGTCCAGGAAGCGGAACTTGACCTCCTGGCGCTCCTCGCCGCTGGAGCCGCTGGGAAAGTAGCAGCTGATCAGGCTGAGCTTGCGGCCGGGCTTGTCGAAACGTTTCTCTATCCAGCGGCCTTCCTGGTCGAATTCGTCGACTCCGACGCCGGTGATGATGTCGCTGGGGGTCTCCTTCACGTACAGGCCGACGCCCGAATAGCCCTTTTTCTCGGCGTAGTGGAAATGGCCCTGCAGGTCGCCTGCCTGGTCGAAGGTGCCTTGCACGACGTCGGTCTGCGCCTTGACTTCCTGCACGCCGACCGCGTCGGCCTGTTGCTGCTCGAGCCAGTCGAAAAAGCCCTTGGTGGCGGCAGAGCGTATGCCGTTGAGGTTGGCAGTGATGAAGCGCACAGCGTGATGAAAGAGGGTGATAGAAGCGCGCAGTATCGCAGCCGGGCCGAAAGGCTGCGTCCTAGAATGCCCCAATTCTTTTGCCCATCGAGTGAACCATGACCGTCAGTACCGCCTCCCCCGCCATCGCCCAGGAATTCGTGGCCTTTGCCGTGCAGTCGGGGGTGTTGCGCTTTGGCGAGTTCAAGACCAAGGCCGGGCGCCTGAGCCCTTACTTCTTCAATGCCGGCCTGTTCGACGACGGCGCCAAGCTGGGCCGGCTGGCCGGCTTCTATGCCGACAGCCTGCTGGCCAGCGGCCTGCAGTTCGACATGATCTTCGGACCCGCCTACAAGGGCATCACCCTGGCGGCGGCGGTGTCGGTCGAGCTGGCGCGGCGCGGGCACAACAAGCCCTTTGCCTACAACCGCAAGGAGGCCAAGGACCACGGCGAGGGCGGCACCCTGGTGGGCGCGCCGGTCAAGGGCCGTGTCCTGATCATTGATGACGTGATTTCCGCCGGCACCTCGGTGCGCGAGTCGATTGCGATGATCCAGGCGGCCGGTGCCACGCCTTGCGCCGTGGCCATTGCACTGGACCGCCAGGAGAAGGCGGCCGAGCAGGGCGTCGACATGCCCTGGTCGGCCGTGCAATATGTCAGCGATCAGCTGAAGCTTTCAGTTTGCGCGATTGCTGGCTTGTCGGATTTGCTGCAATACTTGCAAACAGCCAGCAACAGTGAAGTTGCTTCGTATTCGACGGCCGTACAGGCTTATCGAGATCGCTACGGAGTCTGATGTACAAGTTGTCCAGCCCATTGCTGCCCCGCGCGCTCAGCGCCGGACTGTGCTTTGCCTGCGCCGCGGCAATGCCGCAAGCGCCCGCGCCTTCGGGCGGCATCTACAGCTGCACGACCGCCGACGGCAAGCGCTTGACCTCCGATCGTCCCATCGTCGATTGCAATGCGCGCGAGCAGCGGGTGCTGAATTCCGACGGCTCCCTGCGCTCCGTGCTGCCGCCCGCGCTGTCGCCCGAGGAAAAGGCCGCCAAGGAGCAGCTGGAGCGCAAGCAGGCGGCCGAGCGGTCCGCTCGCAACGATGCGATCCGGCGTGACCGCAACCTGATGATGCGCTACCCCAACGAGGCAGCGCACCAGCGCGCCAGGGACGCCGCGCTGGACGACGTGAAGCGCGCCATGCAGGCGTCCGAGCGGCGCATCAAGGATCTGATGGCCGAGCGCAAGCCGCTGAACGACGAGGCCGAGTTCTACAAGGGCCGCAGCCTGCCGTCCAAGCTCAAGCAGCAGATCGACAGCAACGACGCCTCCACCGAGGCGCAAAAGCAGCTGGTCGAGAACCAGCGCATCGAGCTGGTGCGCGTGAATGCCCTCTACGACGCCGAGCTGGCGCGGCTCAAGAAGCTCTGGGCCGGCGCCGCACCGGGCAGCCTGGAGGCGCCGGATGCGGGCGCTGCGGCTGCGGCGAGTACCGCCGCTGCAATCCGTTGAGGTCCTGATCCGCGCAGCTCAATGCGCCGTGGCGCCGACGGCGTGCGGCTTTGGCTCCACCTGTGGCCGGCGCGCGTAGCGCTGCGCGAGCACGGCGCACACCATCAGCTGCATCTGGTGGAACAGCATCAGCGGCAGCACGATGACGCCGACGGTGTGCGAGGCAAACAGCACCTTGGCCATGGGCACGCCGCTGGCCAGGCTTTTCTTGGAGCCGCAGAAGACGATGGTGATCTCGTCCTCCTTGGAAAAGCCCAGTCGGCGCGAGATCCAGGTGGTGAAGGCCAGGGCGATCGTCAGGATGGCCGCGCAGACCACCAGCAGGCCCAACAGCGAGCGCAGCGGCATCTGATGCCACAGCCCTTCGCGCACCGCGGCGCTGAAGGCCGTGAACACGACCAGCAGGATCGAGCCCTGGTCGACCAGCTTCAACACCGCCGCGCGCTGGAACACGAACTTGCCGATCCAGGGACGCAGCAGGTGGCCGGCGAGGAACGGCACGAACAGCTGCAGCGTGATGTGGCCTATGGCGCTCCAAGGGTCGCTCGCCTGGGCCTGGCGCGACAGCAGCAGGCTGACCAGCAGGGGCGTGATGACGATGCCCATCAAGGTCGAGCCCGACGCGCTGCAGATGGCTGCGGGCATGTTGCCGCGCGCCATGGCCGTGAAGGCGATGGCCGACTGCACCGTCGCCGGCAGCGCGCAAAGGAACAGCACACCCATGTAGAGTTCGGGCGTCACCAAGGGCTGCAGCAGCGGCCTGAGCATCCAGCCCAGCAGCGGGAAGACCGCAAAGGTGCTGGCCACCACCAGCAGGTGCAGGCGCCAGTGCGCGATGCCCGCGATGACCGCTTGGCGCGACAGCTTGGCGCCGTGCAGGAAGAACAGCAGGCTGATCGCGGCGGTCGTGATCTGCTCGAACAGGCCGGCCCATGCCCCAGACACCGGAAACAGGCTGGCCAGCGTCACGGTGCCGGCCAGGGCCAGCGTGAAGTTGTCAGGGATCAGCCTGGAGCGCGCCATGCGATGCCGAAAGCGGGTCAGCCCAGCTTCTTCTTCAGCAGCTCGTTGACCTGCGTCGGATTGGCCTTGCCCTTGGTGGCCTTCATGGCCTGGCCCACCAGCGCGTTGAAGGCCTTTTCCTTGCCGGCGCGGAACTCCTCGACCGACTTGGCGTTGGCGGCCAGCACCTCGTCGAGGATGCGTTCGAGCTCGCCGGTGTCGCTCATCTGCTTCAGACCCTTGGACTCGATCAGCGCGTCCACGTCCGAGCCTTCTGCGTTCCAGAGGCTGTCGAACACCTGCCTGGCGGCATTGTTCGAGACCGTGCCGTCCTGGATGCGCAGGATTAGCGCCGCCAGTTGCGCGGCGCTCACCGGGCTGGACTCGATACTGCGCTCCTCGCTGTTGAGGCGGCGCGACACCTCGCCCATCAGCCAGTTGGCGACCAGCTTCGGTTGAGCGCCCAGCGCCTTGGCCGCCTCGTAGAAGCGCGCCAGGGCCAAGCTGGCCGTCATCATGGCGGCGTCGTAGGCGGGCAGGCCGTCCTCGTTCTGGAAGCGGGCGGCCATCACGGCCGGCAGCTCGGGCATCTCACCGCGCACGCGCTCCACCCAGTCATTCGCAATCACCAGCGGCGGCAGGTCGGGGTCGGGGAAGTAGCGGTAGTCGGCCGAGTCTTCCTTGCTGCGCATCGCGCGGGTCTCGCCCGTGTCGGGGTTGAACAGCACGGTGGCCTGCTGGATGGGCAGGCCGTCCTCGATCTGGTCGATCTGCCAGTTCACCTCGAAATCGACCGCCTGCAGCAGGTAGCGGAAGCTGTTCAGGTTCTTGATTTCGCGGCGCGTGCCATAGGGTTCGCCGGGGCGGCGCACCGAGACGTTGACGTCGCAGCGGAACGACCCTTCCTGCATGTTGCCGTCGCAGATGCCCAGCCACATCACCAGGGCGTGCAGGGTCTTGGCGTATTCGGCGGCCTCGGCGCCCGAGCGCATGTCGGGCTCGGAGACGATTTCCAAGAGCGGCGTGCCGGCGCGGTTCAGGTCGATGCCGGTCTGGCCGTGGTAGTCCTCGTGCAGGCTTTTTCCCGCGTCTTCCTCTAGGTGGGCGCGGGTCAGGCGCACCGTCTTCCTTTCCTCGCCGACGAAGAACTCCACCTGGCCACCCTGCACCACCGGGATCTCGAACTGGCTGATCTGGTAGCCTTTGGGCAGGTCGGGGTAGAAATAGTTTTTGCGCGCGAAGATCGACAGCGGCGCCACCTTGGCGCCGACCGCCAGGCCGAAGCGGATGGCACGCTCCACCGCCGCGCGGTTCAGCACCGGCAGCGTGCCCGGCAGCGCCAGGTCCACCGGCGAGGCCTGGGTATTGGGTGCGGCGCCGAAGGCGGTCGACGAACCGCTGAAGATCTTGCTCTGCGTGGAGAGCTGGACGTGGTTTTCCAGGCCGATCACGACCTCATAGCCGCGCACGAGTTTGCTGTTTGCCATGTGAATGCGATTCGGTTGGATTCAGAACGGGCGGCTGACCGGGCTGGCACGGTGCCAGTCGGTGGCCTGCTGCAGCGCATGCGCGGCATGCAGCAGCTGGCCTTCCTTGAAATAGTTGCCCAGCAGCTGCAGGCCCACCGGCATGCCGCCTTCGCCAAAGCCCACCGGCACACTCATGCCGGGCAGGCCGGCCAGCGAACCCGGCAGCGTGAAGATGTCGGCGAGATAGGCCTTGACCGGGTCTTCCGCGCCTTCGCCGGCCTTCCAGGCCACGCTGGGTGCCACCGGGCCGGCGATCAGGTCGCACTGCCGAAAGCAGGCCTGGAAATCGTCGGCGATCATGCGGCGCAGTTTCTGGGCCTGCAGGTAGTAGGCGTCGTAGTAGCCGTGCGAGAGCACGTAGGTGCCGATCATGATGCGCCGCTTGACCTCGGCGCCAAAGCCCTCGGCGCGAGTTTTCTTGTACATATCGAGCAGATCGGTGTACTTGGCTGCACGATGGCCGAACTTGACGCCATCGAAGCGGCTCAGGTTGGAGCTGGCTTCGGCCGGCGCAATGATGTAATAGACCGGAATCGCCAGCTCGGTGCGCGGCAGGCTCACGTCCACCAAGGTGGCGCCCAACTTTTCCAGCTCCTTGAGGCCGGCGCGCACGGCGCCGTCGACGTCGGCGGCCAGTGCGGCCGGGAAGAACTCGCGCGGCAGCCCGATGCGCAGGCCCTTGAGCGGCTGCGCGGCGCTGGCTCCCTCGCGGGGCTGCAGCATCTGGGCATGGAAGTCCTGCGGCGCCTGCTGCACGCTGGTGGCGTCGCGCTCGTCGAAGCCGCTCATGGCGGACAGCAGCAGCGCGCAGTCCTCGGCCGAGCGGGCCATCGGGCCGGCCTGGTCCAGGCTGGAGGCGAAGGCGATCATGCCGTAACGCGAGCACACGCCGTAGGTCGGCTTGATGCCGGTGATGCCGGTGAAGCTGGCCGGCTGGCGGATCGAGCCGCCGGTGTCGGTGCCGGTGGCGCCGGGCAGCAGGCGTGCTGCAACAGCAGCTGCCGAGCCGCCCGAGGAGCCGCCGGGCACGCGCGTGGTGTCCCAAGGATTGGTGGCCGGGAAATAGGCCGAGTTCTCGTTGGCCGAGCCCATGGCGTATTCGTCGCAGTTGAGCTTGCCCAGGGACACCGTGCCGGCGGCGTTCAGCCGCGCCACCACGGTGGCGTCGAAGGGGCTGCGATAGCCTTCGAGCATTTTCGAGCCGGCTGTGGTCGGCATGTCGGCGGTGACGAAGATGTCCTTGTGGGCCAGCGGCACGCCGATCAGCGCGCCGCTCTCGCCTGCGGCCAGGCGGGCGTCGGCGGCGGCGGCGCGCGCCAGGGCGGCTTCGGCGTCCAGGTGCAGGAAGGCGCCCAGGTGCTGGTGCGCGGCGGCGCGGTCCAGCAGGGCCTGGGTCAGTTCGACGCTGGAAACTTGCTTGGATTGCAGGGCTTGGCGGGTTTCAGCCACTCCCATGTCATGTAAAGATTTCATTCGATGACCTTGGGAACCAGGAACAGGCCGTCTTCCACGGCGGGTGCGCTGCGTTGCTTGAGCTCGCGCTGATCTATCGTCTCGGTCTCGGTGACGCGGTCCTCGCGCAGGCGCAGGCTGACGTGCTGCACGGCCGACAGCGGCGTGTACAGCGGCTCGACGCCGCTGGTGTCCACGGCGCTCATCTGTTCGACGATGGAGAAAAAGCCGTTCAACTGGCCGAGCAGGGCCGATTGTTCGCCGTCTGAAAGCTCCAGGCGGGCGAGATGCGCGATGCGGCTCACGTCTTGAGGGGTCAATGCCATGGTGAAAACCAGATGAAAACGGAGGGGCGGCGGGTCGGATTGAACCAGTGCTTGGGGCTGAATTCAGCCTTGCATCCAGGTCAATCCGAGGCCAAACAAACGGGTGATCGGGTATTATCTCCGCTTATCTCCATGGTAACCAGGCTGCGTGGCACAGGCCTTTTACTTGAAAGTGCCCCGCGCGGTTTCACATGGTGCGAACACGCATGTGCAGCCGCGATGCTTGCGATTGTCGGCTGCACTCTTTTTTTGACTTGTCCAAGGTTTGCCGACGCCCGACGTCCGCTCCGAATCCAACCCACACCATGTTCGCCTCACTGCGCCGTTATTTTTCAACCGACCTCGCCATCGACCTGGGTACCGCCAACACGCTGATCTACGTGCGCGGCAAAGGCATCGTGCTGGATGAGCCCTCCGTCGTGGCGATCCGCCACGAGGGCGGCTCCAGCGGCAAGAAGACTATCCAGGCCGTGGGCCGCGAGGCCAAGGCCATGCTGGGCAAGGTGCCCGGCAACATCGAGGCCATCCGCCCCATGAAGGACGGCGTGATCGCCGACTTCGTGATCACCGAGCAGATGATCAAGCAGTTCATCAAGATGGTGCACGACACCAAGCTGCTGCGTCCCAGCCCCTGCATCATCATCTGCGTGCCCTGCGGTTCGACCCAGGTCGAGAAGCGCGCCATCCGCGACGCCGCCCTCGGCGCCGGCGCCTCGCGCGTGGAGCTGATCGAGGAGCCGATGGCGGCCGCGATCGGCGCCGGGCTGCCGGTGTCGGAAGCCTCCGGCTCGATGGTGATCGACATCGGCGGCGGCACCACCGAGGTCGGCGTGATCTCGCTGGGCGGCATGGTCTACAAGGGCTCGGTGCGCGTCGGCGGCGACAAGTTCGACGAAGCCATCATCAACTACATCCGCCGCAACTACGGCATGCTGATCGGCGAGCCCACGGCCGAATCGATCAAGAAGCAGATTGGCTCGGCTTTCCCGGGCTCCGAGGTGCGCGAGATGGAGGTCAAGGGCCGCAACCTGTCCGAAGGCGTGCCGCGCAGCTTCACGATCTCGTCCAACGAGATCCTGGAGGCCCTGACCGACCCGCTCAACCAGATCGTCTCGGCCGTCAAGAACGCGCTGGAGCAGACCCCGCCCGAGCTGGGCGCCGACATCGCCGAGCGCGGCATGATGCTGACTGGCGGCGGTGCGCTGCTGCGCGACCTCGACCGGCTGCTGGCCGAGGAAACCGGCCTGCCCGTGCTGGTGGCGGAAGACCCGCTGACCTGCGTGGTGCGCGGCTGCGGCATGGCACTCGAACACATGGAGCGCCTGGGTTCGATCTTCGCTTCGGACTGACAACACGAACGCAGGCGCGGCGACGACCTTGAACATGCGCCAGGCCGGATCCGGGCCTGGCGCAAGAAGCTTCCATAGAGGCGCTTGAACACATGGCCTTAGGCACACTGGATCGCAGACCCCCTCCGCTGTTTCGCGAAGGGATTTCCGCCCTCACCAAGGTGGTGCTGTGCGTCGCGTTCGCGATCTTCCTGATGGTGCTGGACGCCCGCTTCAAGGTCGCCATGCCGGTGCGCAACGTGGTGGCCACGCTGCTGCACCCGGTGCAGCGCTTGCTGCTGGCGCCGGTCGATGCCTGGGACACCCTGGGCGGCTACCTGCAAGGCACCGAACGCGCCATGGCCGCCGAGGACCATGCCAACCGCATGCTGGTCCAGCAGGCCGAGGCGCTGGGGCGGGCCTCGCAGCTGCAGGTCGAGAACCAGCATCTGCGCGAACTGCTGAAGATGCGCGAGGTCGTGCAGGTGCAGTCGCAGGCCGCCGAGGTGCTGTACGAGGCGCCCGACCCCTATTCGCGCCGCCTCGTGATCGATCGCGGCAGCCAGCAGGGCATCAAGCCCGGCTCGCCGGTCATCAACGCGGCGGGCGTGATCGGGCAGATCACGCGGGTCTACAGCTTCTCGTCCGAATTGACCCTGCTGACCGACAAGGATGCCGCCATTCCCGTGCTCAACACCCGCACCCAGCAGCGCGGCGTGGCCTTCGGCGGCGAGCGTGGCGACGGCAGCATGGAGCTGCGCTTCACGGCGGCCAATGCCGACATCCAGGCGGGCGACGTGCTGTCGACCTCCGGCCTGGACGGCGTCTATCCGCCGGGCCTGTCAGTCGCCAAGGTGCTGACGGTCGAGCGCCGCGGCGACACCAGCTTTGCCCGCATCGGCCTGCAGCCGGTGGTCTCGCTCGACAGCGTGCGCCACGTGCTGGTGCTGATGCCGCTGGCGCTGAACGAAGCGGCCAAGGCCGAGGCCGCGGCTTCGGCCGCCGAGGACGCGAAGGCCGCGGCTGAACGCAAGACGCAGGCGCGCGCCGAAGCCAAGGCGCGCTCGAAGCAGCGCGCCGAGCCGCAGTCCGGCGACAACGACGCCAAGGAGGGCCGACCATGATCATGCCGCGCGGCGCCGGGCAGTTGCTTTTGCCGGCCAATCCCTGGTTCATCGGTTTCAGCCTGGTGCTGGCGCTGGTGCTTGACATGGTGCCGCTGGGCCGGCTGAGCGCCATGCCGGATCTGATGGCCGTGGTGCTGGTGTTCTGGAACGTGCACCAGCCGCGCCGTGTCGGCGTCGGCCTGGCCTTCCTGTTCGGCCTGCTGGTCGACGTGCACCACGGCGCCCTGCTGGGCCAGCACGCCATGGCCTACAGCCTGCTCTCGTTCGGCGCGGTGGCGCTGCACCGCCGCCTGCTCTGGTTCACGACGCCGTCGCAGGCGGTCCATGTGCTGCCGCTGTTTGCGCTGGCGCACGTGGTCTCGCTGGTGGTGCGGCTGCTTGTCGGCGGCATGTGGCCGGGCTGGGGCCTGGTGCTGGCGCCCTTCATCGAAGCCGCCTTGTGGCCGCTGGTCAGCTTCATTCTGCTGGCGCCGCAACGCCGTCCCCCTGAACCCGACGCCCACCGACCGCTGTGACCGTACTCAAGAACGTACACCAGGAGCTGTCGCGCTTCAGGCTGCGCGTGCTGGCGGCGGGCGCTTTTGTGCTGTTCTGCTTCGGGCTGTTGGTGGCGCGGCTGGTGTTCCTGCAGATCGTGCAGCACGAGGTGCTGCTGGAGCGGGCCGAATCGAATCGCGTCACCGTGGTGCCCATCGTGCCGAACCGCGGCCTGATCGTGGACCGCAACGGCATCGTGCTGGCCAACAACTACTCGGCCTACACGCTGGAAATCACCGCCAGCAAGGTGCTGGACCTGGACAAGACCATCGACGACCTGGGCGGGGTCATCGAGGTCACGCAGCGCGACCGGCGCCGCTTCAAGCGCCTGCTGGAAGAAAGCAAGAACTTCGAGTCGCTGCCGATTCGCACCAAGCTCACCGACGCCGAGGTGGCGCGTTTCGCGGCGCAGCGCTATCGCTTCCCCGGCGTCGAGATCAAGGCGCGCCTGTTCCGCAACTACCCGCTCGGCGAGGTGGGCAGCCACTTGATCGGCTATATCGGCCGCATCAACCAGGCGGAAAAACAGGCCATGGATGACTGGGACGAGGACGACCAGGCCAACTACCGCGGCACCGAATACATCGGCAAGCTGGGCCTGGAGCAGGCCTACGAGCGCGAGCTGCACGGCAGCACCGGCTTCGAGGAGATGGAAACCAGCGCCGGCGGCCGGGCCGTGCGCCGCCTCGCCAACCAGGCGCCCACGCCCGGCAACACCCTGGTGCTGTCGATCGACATCCGGCTGCAGGCGCTGGTCGAGGAAATGTTCAAGGACCGGCGCGGCGCCCTGGTGGCCATAGACCCGCGTTCCGGCGAGGTGCTGGCCTTCGTCTCCAAGCCGACCTTCGACCCGAATATGTTCGTCGACGGCATTGATGCGGACAACTGGCGCGAACTCAACAGCGACGTCGACAAGCCGCTCCTGAACCGCGCTTTGCGCGGCACCTACCCGCCGGGCTCGACCTTCAAGCCCTTCATGGCCATGGCGGCGCTCAACACCGGCAAGCGCTCGCCCAGCTTCATCATCAACGATACCCTGAGCTACACCTTCGGCGGGCATGTTTTCAAGAGCCCCGAGACCGACCGCGCCGGCCTGAAGGACATGCGCGCCGCCATCGTGACGTCCAGCAATGTGTATTTCTACTCGCTGGCCAACGAGATGGGCGTGGATCTGATCCACGACCAGCTCGCCCCCTTCGGCCTGGGCAGCAAGACCGGCATCGACCTGCAGGGCGAGGTCACCGGCCTGCTGCCCAGTACCGAATGGAAGCGCCGGGCCTACAGGCGGCCCGAGCAGCAGAAATGGTATGCGGGCGAGACCATCTCGCTGGGCATCGGCCAGGGCTACAACAACTTCACCATGCTGCAGATGGCCAATGCGGTGGCCACGCTGAGCACCGGCGGCAAGCGCTTCAAGCCGCGCCTGGTGAGGGAAATTGTCGACGTGGTCAAGCACGAGCGCCGCCAGATGTCGGGCGATGCGCTGGAGCCCTTGCCGCTCAAGCCCGAGAACGTCGCCATCATCAAGAACGCCATGAACGGCGTGACGCTGGAAGGCACGGCGCGCGCGGTGTTCGTCGGGGCGCCCTACCAGAGCGGCGGCAAGACCGGCACCGCCCAGGCCATCGGCCTGCGCCAGGGCGAGAGGTACAGCGCCATCAAGGCCGATGAGCACAAGCGCGACCATTCGCTCTACGAGGCCTTTGCGCCGCTGGACGAGCCGCAGGTGGCGCTGGCCCTGATCGTCGAGAACGCCGGCTTCGGCTCCATGTCGGCCGCGCCGATCGCGCGCCGCGTGTTCGACTACCTGCTGCTGGGCCAGTACCCCAGCGAGGAAGATATGGCCCTGACCCAGCAAGGCCGCTCGACCGCGCCGGTCGGCGCGCCGCGCCTGGCCGCCCAAGTGCCGCTGCCGGGCCAGCAAGCGGCGGTGGCGGCGGCACCCGGCGCGTCTGCGCCGAGTGACGAAGCCAAGGCCGCCGATGCCAAGGCCGTGGCCGTCGCGGCATCAGGCGCCGCAGGGACGGCGGCTGCTCCGAAGCCGGCGGCTTCGGCGGCGGTGCGGCTGGTTCATCTCAAGGGTTTGGTTCAGCCGCCGGCATCGGAGGTTTCGCGATGACCACCGTGTTTCAGAAGCGCAGCCTGTGGGCCAGGGTCCGGCCCTGGCTGGAAGGCTTTGACATGCCGCTGCTGCTGGCCATCCTGTGGCTGATGGGCCTGGGCCTGGTCTGCATGTACTCGGCCGGCTACGACTACGGCACGCGCTTCGAGGACCATCTGCGCAACACGCTGATGTCGCTGGTGATCATGGTGCTGATGGCCCAGGTGCAGCCGCAGAAGCTGATGCGCTGGGCCGTGCCCCTGTACGGCCTGGGCGTGACGCTGCTGGTGGCCACGGCGCTGTTCGGCATCACCAAGAAGGGCGCGACGCGCTGGCTCAACGTGGGTGTGGTGATCCAGCCCTCCGAGGTGCTGAAGATCGCCATGCCGCTGATGCTGGCCTGGTGGTTCCAGAAGCGCGAAGGCAGCTTGCGCCTGCTCGACTTCGTGGCAGCCTTCGTGCTGCTGGGCGTGCCGGTGGGCCTGGTGGCCAAGCAGCCTGACCTGGGCACCGCCATCCTGGTGCTGGCGGCGGGGCTTTACGTGATCTTCTTCGCCGGCCTGTCGTGGCGCCTGATCCTGCCTGCGCTGCTGATGGGCGCCATTTCCATCACCGCGCTGGTGATGAGCGAGGACCAGATCTGCCAGCCCGAGGTCAAATGGCCGGTGATGCGCGACTACCAGAAGAACCGCGTCTGCACCTTGCTGGACCCGACCAAGGATCCGCTCGGCAAGGGTTTCCACATCATCCAGGGCGAGATCGCCATCGGCTCGGGCGGCGTCACCGGCAAGGGCTTCACCAAGGGCACGCAGACGCACCTGGAGTTCATTCCCGAGCGCACCACCGACTTCATCTTCGCGGCCTTCGGCGAGGAGTTCGGCCTGCTGGGCGCCCTGGCGCTGCTGGCCGGCTTCACGGCGCTGATCGTGCGCGGCCTGATGATCGCGTCGGAAGCGCCCACGCTGTTCACGCGCCTGATGGCGGGCGCCATCACCCTGAGCTTCTTCACCTATGTGTTCGTCAACATGGGCATGGTCAGCGGCATCCTGCCGGTGGTGGGCGTGCCTTTGCCCTTCATCAGCTACGGCGGCACGGCCATGATGAGCCTGGGCCTGAGCCTGGGCATGCTGATGTCCATCGCCAGGACGCGGCGCGGGCGTCACTGAGGCAGGTGCTCGTGCATCCGGCTGATCGGCTGGGCATTGAAGCGTATGGTGAAGCGCACGCCCGGGCCCATGCCGTCCGGTTCCTGCGCGCCGGGGCGGCGCTCGCGGGTGTCGTCCAGCGTCAGCTCGGCCTCGTGCTGCAGCACGATCTCGCGCACGATGGCCAGCCCCAGGCCCGAGCCGTCGACATTGGTGCCGAGCGCGCGATAGAAGGGCTGGAACACCTTTTCGCGCTCCGACTCCGGAATGCCGGGCCCTGAATCCTCGACCTGCAGCACGCAGACCTGCCCGAACGGGTCCTCGACGATGCGGACCGTGATGGTGCCGCCGCGGGGTGTGTAGAGCAGGGCGTTGTCGACCAGGTTGCGGATCAGCTCGCGGATCAGCAGCGGATGGCCGAGGATGCACAGGCGGCAGCCGTCCTGGTCCGGACCTTCGTAGCCCAGGTCCAGGCCCTTGTCGAGCGCGCGCGGCACGAAGTCGCGCACCGTTTCCATCGCCAGCTCGGCCAGGTTCACCCGCACGCGCCGGGCGGAATGCTCCTGGTCTTCCGCGCGCGCCATCGCCAGCAGCTGGTTGACCATGTGCGCGGCCCGCTGGCTGGACAGCGCGATCTGCTGCAGCGAGCGTTTCAGCTCCGAGGGGGTGCCGCGGCCCTCGTCGATCTCGCGCTGCGCCAGTTCCGCCTGCGTGCGCAGGCCGGCCAGGGGGGTCTTGAGCTGGTGCGCGGCGTCGGCCAGGAAGTGCTTCTGGCTGCTCAAGGACTGGTCCAGCCGCTGCAGCAGGTCGTTGATCGAGCGCACCAGCGGCGCCACTTCGTCGGGAATGCGCTTCTCGTCGATCGGGCTGAGGTCGGAGCTCTCGCGCGAGCGGATGCGGCGCTGCAGTTCGTTCAAGGGCGCAATGCCGCGCGCCAGCGCCAGCCACACCAGCAACACGGCCAGCGGCAGGATCACGAACTGCGGCAGGATCACGCCCTTGATGATGTCGTTGGTCAGGTGGGCGCGCTTGCCCAGCGTCTCGGCCACCTGGATCAGCAGGGTTCCGCCGCTACCGTTGGGGTTGGCGTTTACGCCTTCGGCCGTGATCCACAGATAGGCCACGCGAACTGATTCGTTGTTGACCTCGTCGTCGCGCAGGTGCAGCTCCCAGGGCACGATGGCCTCGCTGCCAGAAGGGGCTGGAGGAGGCGCGGGCAGTTCGCGGTCGCCGCTCAGCAGTTCGCCGTGCGCGCCGACGACCTGGTAGAACACGGTGTCCGACTCGTCGGCGCGCAGCAGCGCCGCCGCCTCGGGTGAGAGCGCGTAACGTGAATGCGCCTTGGCGCCGCGCGGCTCGGATGCCGCCTGCAGCCCCAGCGAGCGCGCCATTTCGCCAAGCTCGCGGTCATAGGGCTTGCTGGCGATGCCCTGCGCCACCAGCCAAGTCAGCGCCACGCTGATGGGCCAAATCACCAGCAGGGGCGCCAGCATCCAGTCGAGGATCTCGCCAAACAGTGATCGTTGCCCGGATTCAGCGGCCATACGATTAGCTTGGGATTTTCTCCAGGCAATAGCCTAAGCCGCGTACCGTCGCGATGCGGATCGGGCCCTGCTCGATCTTCTTGCGCAGCCGGTGGATGTAGACCTCGATGGCGTTGTTGCTGACCTCGTCGCCCCACTCGCACAGTCGCTCCACCAACTGGTCCTTGCTGACCAGCCGGCCGGCGCGTTGCAGCAGCACCTCCAGCAGGCTCAGCTCGCGCGCCGACAGCTCCACCATCTGCTCGTTGATGTAGGCCACGCGGCCGGTGGCGTCGAAGCTCAAGGGGCCGTGCTTGATCACGGTCGACGCGGTGCCCAGGCCGCGCCGCGTCAGGGCCCGCACGCGGGCTTCCAGTTCCTGCAGCGAGAAGGGTTTGGCCATGTAGTCGTCGGCGCCCAGGTCCAGGCCCTTGACGCGCTGCTCGACGCTGTCCGCCGCCGTCAGGATCAGGACCGGTACCGACGAGCCGCGTGCGCGCAACTTGCGCAAAACCTCCAGACCATGCAGCTTGGGCAGGCCCAAATCGAGAATCAGCAGATCGAATTCGTGTGAGGCCAGCGCGGCGTCGGCCTCGGTGCCGGTGCTCACCTGATCCACTGCGTAGCCGGTGGCGCGAAGGGCGCGCAGTACGCCATCGGCCAGCACTTGGTCGTCTTCAGCGATCAGGATGCGCATGCTCGGGTCTCCTCGGCGGCAGTATTTTTTTGGGGCTCGGCCCTATTCTAGGGAATGGGGTGCTGGATCGCGCCGCGCCCGTGGACGCCACACGACACGGCATTCTTTTCTCAAACTACTGTACAAACATCCAGCTTGAGACATAATGCAGCCCATTCACAGGAGAGACCATGGACGCCCCAGTCAAAGCCATCAACACCGAAAAAGCCAAGGCCCTGCAGGCCGCCCTGAGTCAGATCGAAAAGCAGTTCGGCAAGGGCTCCATCATGCGCCTGGGCGAGGGCGAGAAGATCGAAGACATCCAGGTCGTCTCCACCGGCTCGCTGGGGCTGGACATCGCTTTGGGCGTCGGCGGCCTGCCGCGCGGCCGGGTGGTCGAAATCTACGGCCCAGAATCGTCGGGCAAGACCACGCTGACCCTGCAGGTCATCGCCGAGATGCAAAAGCTCGACGGCGTCTGCGCCTTCATCGACGCCGAGCACGCACTGGACGTGCAATATGCCCAGAAGCTGGGCGTCAACCTGCAAGACCTCTTGATCAGCCAGCCCGACACCGGCGAGCAGGCGCTGGAAATCGTTGATGCCCTGGTGCGCTCCGGCTCGGTCGACCTGATCGTGGTCGACTCCGTGGCAGCGCTGACCCCCAAGGCCGAACTCGAAGGCGAGATGGGCGACGCCCTGCCCGGCCTGCAGGCCCGCCTGATGAGCCAGGCTTTGCGCAAGCTCACCGCTACCATCAAGAAGACCAACTGCATGGTCATCTTCATCAACCAGATCCGCATGAAGATCGGCGTGATGTTCGGCAGCCCCGAAACCACCACCGGCGGCAACGCCCTGAAGTTCTACGCTTCGGTGCGCCTGGACATTCGCCGCATCGGCTCGATCAAGAAGGGCGAGGAGGTCATCGGCTCCGAGACCAAGGTCAAGGTCGTCAAGAACAAGGTCGCGCCCCCGTTCAAGACGGCCGAATTCGACATCCTCTATGGCGAGGGCATCAGCCGCGAAGGCGAAATCATCGACATGGGCGTGGTGGCCAAGGTGGTCGACAAGTCCGGCGCCTGGTATGCCTACAACGGCGAGAAGATCGGCCAGGGCAAGGACAATGCCCGCGAATTCCTGCGCGAGAACCCCGATATCGCCGTGGAGATCGAAAACAAGGTGCGTGAATCGCTGGGCGTGCCGCTGCTGGCCTCGGGCGAGGCGGGCTGAGTTCTCCTTTTGTCCACTTTTTGATCGATCCGGCACACCATGAACGCCAGTGAACAGGTCCGGCGTCTGTGGGCCTTGTTCCAGGCCCGCCGCTGGACCGAGGCCCAGGCCCTGCTGGCTCCCGATGCCGTTTGCGACTGGCCCGGCACCCTGGAGCGCTTCCAGGGTGCTCAGGCGTTCATCGGTGTGAATGCGGCCTATCCGGAGGGCTGGACGATCCATTTGCTGGAGTTGCAGGCCTTGTTCGATGGCCGGGTGCACAGCCTGGTGCGGGTCGACCATGGGCCGGCGCAGTTCTTGGCCAACAGTTTTTTTGTCGTGGCGGCAGGGCAGATCCAGTCCGTCCAAGAGTACTGGACCGATGTGCAGGAGGCGCCTGCCTGGCGGCGCGAGTTCCCGGGCGGCATGCCTGGGCGCGCTGTACTGCCCGTGGATGTCCGGCCAGGCTTGTCCCTTGAATTGGAGCCCTTGGGGCTCCCCACTGATGCCGCAAAGTGATGGCGCAGCCGCTTTCCCTGAAGGCCCGTGCGATCGCCCTCCTCGCGCAGCGCGAGCACAGCCGGCTTGAATTGCGGCGCAAATTGCTGCGCCTGGCGCATCCCGCCATCGAATCAGAGGAAGAAGCCGACCTGCAAGCCCGGGTCGACCGACTGCTCGACGAGTTGCAGGCTCAGGGCTACCTGAACGAGAGCCGCTTTGTGGAGTCGCGCATTCATGCCCGCGCCGCACGCCATGGCAATCTGCGCATCAAGATGGAACTGGCCCAGCACGGCACGGCCTTGTCCGAACAGCAGCAGGCCGAGCTTGACCGCTCCGAGCTGGAGCGCGCCCGGCAGGTGTGGGCGCGCAAGTTCGACGCAGTGGCGGTGAACGACCCCAAACTGCTCGCCAAGCAGATGCGTTTCCTGGCGGCGCGTGGTTTTTCGGCCGAGGTGATACGTCGCGTGGTGCGCGCGGAGTTGGATGAATAGGCCAGTGATTGGCCTGTTGCCGGTACACCTTGACAGCCCCGTGCAAGAAATGGCGCAGCGCAACATGCTACATTGGAGGTTTGCGCAAGGCCCTCTCGGGCATTGGTTTTGGTTTTCCTCTCTACAGATTCCTCGTCGATTCCCGCCATGCCTCCGACATGTCCCGAGCGCCGACTGACGCATGGTCCGATCCAGGGCCTGCGGCTGCGTTTATGGGCGCCGGCGCTGGACTTGCGCAAACATGACACCGACACTCAACACCCTCGCTGGCATCTCGGCGCGACCCGCATCCAGGCCGTAGCCGTCATGCCTGCTTCTTCTTCCTGACTTTCCATCAAGCGAGACCCCCTATGAAGATTCATGAGTACCAGGGCAAGGAAATCCTGCGCCAGTTCGGCGTGCCCGTGCCGCGCGGCATTCCCGCCTTCACCGTGCAAGAAGCGGTTGAAGCCGCACAAAAGCTGGGCGGCCCGGTCTGGGTGGTCAAGGCTCAGATCCACGCCGGCGGCCGCGGCAAGGGCGGCGGCGTCAAGCTGGCCCGTTCGATCGAAGACGTGCAGAAGCTGGCCGGCGAGATCCTCGGCATGCAGCTGATCACGCACCAGACCGGCCCGGAAGGCCAGAAGGTGCGCCGCCTCTACATCGAAGAAGGCGCCGACATCAAGAAGGAACTGTATGTGTCGCTGGTGACCGACCGTGGCACCCAGAAGGTGGCTTTCATCGCCTCCAGCGAAGGCGGCATGGACATCGAGGAAGTGGCCCATTCCACGCCCGAGAAGATCGTCACCGAACTGATCGACCCGCTGACCGGCCTGAGCGTCGAGCAAGCCAAGAAGATCGCCGCCGCCATCGGCCTGAGCGGCCACTCGGTGGACCAGGCGGTCGACCTGTTCCAGAAGCTCTACACCTGCTACATGGAAACCGACGCTTCGCTGGTTGAAATCAACCCGCTGAACTGCGACTCCAAGGGCAATCTGATCGCGCTGGACGCCAAGTTCAACTTCGACGCCAACGCGCTGTTCCGCCACCCCGAGATCGTCGCCTACCGCGATCTGGACGAAGAAGATCCGGCCGAAGTCGAAGCCTCCAAGTTCGATTTGGCTTACATCTCGCTGGACGGCAACATCGGCTGCCTGGTCAACGGCGCCGGCCTGGCCATGGCCACCATGGACACCATCAAGCTGTTCGGCGGCGAGCCGGCCAACTTCTTGGACGTGGGCGGCGGCGCGACTGCCGAGAAGGTCACCGAAGCCTTCAAGATCATGCTCAAGAACACCAAGGTCAAGGGCATCCTGGTCAACATCTTCGGCGGCATCATGAAGTGCGACACCATCGCCACCGGCGTGATCACGGCGTGCAAGGCCGTGAACCTCTCGGTGCCCCTGGTCGTGCGCATGAAGGGCACCAACGAAGACCTGGGCAAGAAGATGCTGGCCGAGTCCGGCCTGCCCATCATCGCCGCCGACACCATGGCCGAAGCCGCAACCAAGATCGTGGCCGCTGTTAAGTAAGCCCGGAGAAGAAACATGTCCATCTACATCAACAAAGACACCAAGGTCATCACCCAGGGCATCACCGGCAAGACCGGTCAGTTCCACACGGAAAAGTGCCAGGAATACGCGAACGGCAAGAACTGCTTCGTCGCCGGCGTGAACCCCAAGAAGGCGGGCGAGTCCATCTTCAACATCCCCATCTACGCCTCGGTCAAGGAAGCTGCCGCCCAAACCGGCGCCACCGTGTCGGTGATCTACGTGCCGCCCGCAGGCGCTGCCGCCGCGATCTGGGAAGCCGTTGAGGCCGACCTCGACATGGCCATCTGCATCACCGAAGGCATTCCCGTGCGCGACATGCTGGAGGTGCGCAATAAGATGAAGGCCAAGGAAGCCGCCGGCGGCAAGAAGACCCTGCTGCTGGGCCCCAACTGCCCCGGCCTGATCACGCCCGATGAAATCAAGATCGGCATCATGCCCGGCCACATCCACCGCAAGGGCCGCATCGGCGTCGTGTCGCGCTCCGGCACGCTGACCTATGAAGCCGTGGCCATGCTGACCGAAATCGGCCTGGGCCAGTCCAGCGCCGTGGGCATTGGTGGCGACCCCATCAACGGCTTGAAGCACATCGACGTGATGAAGGCCTTCAACGACGATCCCGATACCGATGCCGTCATCATGATCGGCGAAATCGGCGGCCCGGACGAAGCTGAGGCCGCCCGCTGGTGCAAGGCCAACATGAAGAAGCCCGTGGTCGGCTTCATCGCCGGCGTCACCGCCCCTCCCGGCAAGCGCATGGGCCACGCAGGCGCCCTGATCGCCGGCGGTGCCGACACGGCCGACGCCAAGCTCGCCATCATGGAAGAGTGCGGCTTTGTCGTGACGCGCAATCCGTCCGAACTGGGCAAGCTGCTCAAGGCACAGCTCTGATCCAGCCCTGAGGACGTGGACAAGCCGCCCTTGGGCGGCTTGTTTGCTTATAGGGGTTGCACATAGGGGGTTGGTTGTAGGGATTGGGTTTGGGCCTGGCTCAGTTCCCGTGCCGGTGCCACTTGAGTCAGAATGGCCGGATCCTGCGCCGCTGCAACACGATGATTTCCAATTCAATAGGTCCACTGTGATGTCCGTCGATTTCTGGGTCGCTTTTGGCCAGATCATCCTGATCGACATCCTGCTCGGCGGCGACAACGCGGTGCTGATCGCCATGGCCTGTCGGCGTCTGCCCGAGCAGCAGCGCCGCATGGGCATTGTCTGGGGCACGGTCGGCGCCATCGCCTTGCGCGTGGTGCTGATCTTTTTCGCCCTGACGCTCCTGCAGGTGCCCTACCTGAAATTGGCCGGCGCAGTCTTGCTTTTGTGGATAGGCGCCAAGCTGATGTTGTCCGAGCAGGAGCATGGGCACGGTGAAGTGCAGGCCAGCGAGCGGCTGTGGTCGGCGGTGAAAACCATCATCGTGGCCGATTTCGTCATGAGCCTGGACAACGTCGTCGCGATTGCGGGGGCGGCCGAGGCGGCAGGAGGCGGCAGCGAGATGCTGCTGGTGGTGCTGGGACTCCTGATTTCGATTCCCCTGGTGGCCTGGGGCAGCCAGGGGGTGCTCAAGCTGATGGATCGCTTCCCCGCCGTCGTCACCGTGGGCGCCTTGCTGCTGGGCTGGATTGCCGGCACCATGGCGGTCGGCGATGCCGCGCTGGAGGGCTGGGTGGAGCATTTTGACAGCGCCATGCCGGGCTATCCGGCCGCAGCGGCAGGCCTGGCAGGCGCCGTGGCGGTCTGGCTGGCGGGACGTTGGCTAACCCGTCGCCAGGCGCTGGCCTGAAGCAAGAACACACCATGGCTGCACCACACTTCATTCGCCGCGTTCTGGATTGGGCCTCGGGTGCGAACACGCCTGACAGCAGCAGGGCTGAAAATCCAGACCGCGCGTCGACCGGGCTCTCCCGCTATGAGCTGGGTTGCGAAATCGGTCGCGGCGCCATGGCGGTCGTGTACCGGGCGGTGGATCGCAATACCGGGCAGGAAGTCGCCGTCAAGCGCATGGCCCTGCAGCGTGAATTCAGCCCGGAAGACCTGAGCGAGGTGCGGGCGCGCTTCATGCGCGAGGCACGGGCGGCGGGTCATTTGCGGCATCCGGACATCCTGTCCATCCTGGATGCCGGCGATGAAACATCAGGCACCTGGATCGTGATGTCCTACGCGCACGGGCACGACCTGAGCCATTACACCCGCCGGGGGCAGTTGCTGCCGGTCCGCGAAGTGTTGCAGCTTGGCGTACGTTTGGCTCGCGCGCTTCATTATGCGCACCAGCAAGGCGTGGTGCACCGGGACATCAAGCCCGCTAACGTGATGTTTGATCGCTCGACCCAGGCGCTGAGCATCATGGATTTCGGCATTGCCCGCATTGCCGACGGCAGCCGCACCCGCACCGGCCTGGTGCTGGGGACGCCGTCGTTCATGTCGCCGGAGCAATTGGCAGGGCTCAAGGTCGATGGCCGCAGCGACCTCTACTCGCTGGGCGTGCTGCTGTACCAGATGCTGACCGCGCAACTGCCGCATCAGGCCGAATCCATGGCCAAGCTGATGCGCAACATTGCCAACGAGCCGCCGCCCGACATCCGGCATTTCCGCCCTGAATTGAGCGAGGCTTTGGCCATGGTGCTGGCCCTGGCCTTGGAGAAGCGGCCTGAAACCCGTTATGCGGACGGCGAAACGCTGGCGCAGGACCTGGAGGCCGTGCTGGCTGAATTGCCCTCCCTGGACGCCGCAGGGCCCGACCCTGGGCGCACCGGCGTACCGGGCGCAGACTCAAGAAACGCCACCGGTGCTTTTGCACAGACGCAGCGCTTGGTCTTGCCTGAAACTGTGCACAATTCGTCACTTGACAAACTCGAACACAAGAAATGAACCTGGAGTTCTTCAGCGCCACCGACGTCGGACGTGCCCGCAACAACAATGAAGATTCCGTGGCGGTCGAGGCGTCTGCGGGCCTGGCCGTGTTGGCAGATGGCATGGGCGGCTACAACGCCGGCGAAGTGGCCAGTCAGATGCTGACCAGCTTCATCAAAGCTGAGTTGGGACGGTGGCTGAAGGAATCCGGCGCCAGCGCCAGCGCGCACGATGTGCGCCGCGCCATGGACATTTGCGTGGACAACGCCAACCGCGCCATCTTCAATGCCGCCAATACCAATCCGCGTTATGCGGGCATGGGCACGACCCTGGTGATCGCGGTATTTCGTGGCAGCGAACTGCTGCTCGGCCACGTGGGGGATTCGCGCGCCTACCGCTTGCGGCAGGGACAGCTGCAGCAGATTACGCGCGATCATTCGCTGCTGCAGGAGCAGATCGACGCCGGCATCCTGACGCCAGAAGAGGCGGTCTTCTCCAGCAACAAGAACCTGGTCACGCGGGCCGTGGGGGTTGAAGACACCGTCATGCTGGAGGTCAACCACCATGAGGTGCTGCCGGGTGATTTGTTCCTGCTGTGTTCGGATGGCTTGTCCGATATGCTGGATGCTGCGGCCATTCAGCAGTTGTTGCTGAGCCACCCTTCGCTGTCAGAAGCCAGCGCGAAGCTGATTGATGCTGCCAATGACATGGGCGGCAAGGATAATATCGCCATAATTTTGGCTCACATGGAAAACCATGTGAAACCAGGCAGCGGGTGGGCATGGTGGCCGTTCGGTCGCCGCTGATGGCAAGCGGCGGTGCGAGGCGGGGCGCGAAGCCAGGTTCGTCGGCTCAACTGCAGAACTAACAATATTTGAGGTCAAGCATGGGCAAGCTGGTGGTGTCGCTCGATGGGGTCGTGATCAAAGAGGTGCAAATCACCAAGGACAAGACCACCCTCGGACGTCGTCCCTATAACGATATCGTGATCGACAACCTGGCAGTCAGCGGCGAGCATGCCGTGCTGCAGATCGTCGGCGCGGACGTCTTCATTGAAGACCTCAATTCGACCAACGGCACCTACATCAACGGCAAGGCCATCAAGAAGCAGTTGCTGGTCAACAACGACATCATCGAGATCGGCAAGTACAAGATCCGCTTCCTGCTGGAAGACAGCGCCGACTACGAAAAGACCATGATCCTGCGACCCGGCGCCTCCGCGCCCACGGGCTTTGGCCTGCCCTCCTCGTTTGGCACGCTGCCGCCTGCCACGCCCCGCAGCGTGCCCGCGACCATCAAAGTGCTGAACGGTGCCGCCGCCGGGCGCGAGGTCAGCCTGACCAAGGTCGTCACCACCATCGGCAAGCCCGGCGTGCAGGTGGCGTCTATCACCAAGCGCCCCAGCGGCTACGTGCTGGCGCATGTGGAAGGCTTGGTGCGCCCCAGCGTCAACGGCCAGCAACTGCAAGGCGACTCCACGCCGCTCAAGAACGGGGACGTGGTGGAGTTGGCCGGCACGCAAATGCAGTTCCAGCAGCCCTGAGGTCCGTCGTTCCGGGGCTGTGATGCATTTCACGCCCGCGGCTTCGGCGTGCGAAGCCCTTGCAATCAGTCACCATAAATGCCGATTTGGAGCTTCCTGTGCGCCTGATGCGCGCGTAAATTGGGGCTCTCGCACACGACAAACGTCAGCTTGCGAATCCCATTGACGCATCGCATTCCAACTCATGAACATTCGCGTGCTGGGCTGCTCCGGCGCCATCGCTGCAGGCAGCAAAACCACGTCTTTCTTGCTTGATGACCATGTGCTCATCGACGCGGGCACGGGCGTGGGCGACCTGAGCCTGGATGCGCTGACGCAGATCGACCACATCCTCGTCAGCCACAGCCATCTCGACCACATCGTCAGCATTGCCCTGCTGGCCGACAGCGTGATGCGCAAGCGCGCCGCGCAGGGCCGCCCGCCCATCCAGGTGCATGGCCTCGCCCCCACGCTGCAGGCACTGCGCACCCATATCTTCAATGGCATCATCTGGCCGGACTTCACTGTCATTCCGAGCGCCCAGCATCCGGCGCTGCAACTCTGCCCCTTTGAAGTCGGCGACCAGCTCGACCTGGGCGGCCGCCGCGTCGAAGTGCTCAGTGCCGCTCACACTGTGCCTGCCGTGGGCTTTGCCGTGCTTGGCGCCACCGAGCATGCGCCGTGCTGGGTCTTCACCGGCGACACGGGCCCCAACATCAAGCTGTGGGAGCGCCTGAAGCAGATGAACGTCGGTCACCTGGTGATCGAAACCGCCTTCAGCAACGACGACTGCGCGCTGGCGGCACTCTCCAAGCACCTCTGCCCCGACGAGTTGGCGCGCGAGCTCCAGCACCTGGCGGGCAGCTGCGAGGTGCACATCACGCACATCAAGCCCGGCGAAGTGGGTGCCGTGATGGACGCGATCCACGCCCAGGTCACTCGCCACAAGGTGCGGGCGCTGCAGGCTGGGGATGTGATGGTGCTCTGAAATTGCGGGCAAACCCTATGACAGATGGCGCCCAGGCGCCATTTTTTTCGCCTGTATGGATCTGGCACGCAGCCAGGCGGTTTGCCGGGTCAAACCGGCCCTTGACCAAAATTTGTCACCCGCAAGTGACCAAATTTGTCGGTCCCGGGTGACGAAACTGGTCAACTTGAGGCCTGGCACGCGTTGGAACGTGATCAAACACACAATTTCAAGCCCGATGCAAGCTGGCACGACCCCTGCATTCAGGGGGGATGTCCTCACCCCTCAACTGCTTCACGGAGATATCTCATGAGCAAGCGCGTTCAACAAGGTTTTACCCTGATCGAATTGATGATCGTCGTGGCGATCATTGGTATTTTGGCGGC
>Ga0213872_10000272_pt1 | contig 44319 bp, 42 predicted proteins | sample VelepicomBERX_R2_FD_160071 | JGI IMG/M metagenome (GOLD analysis project Ga0213872, IMG submission 160071) | Rhizosphere microbial communities from Vellozia epidendroides in rupestrian grasslands, the National Park of Serra do Cipo, Brazil - RX_R2 | ecosystem: Host-associated > Plants > Roots >... | reverse complement strand
GTGACTGGCGGGAAAGGTAGCGTGCCGCTGCGCGACCTGAACGCGAGATTCAAATCAGACGGCTAAGCATGTAGAACTGCCTGGTGATGGCTTACGGACGCGGGTTCAATTCCCGCCGGCTCCACCATTTACGGGTCCGCATAGGACCATAAAAGACCGGAAGACCCAAGTAAATCAACGACTTGGGCCTTTTTCTTTGTCCGCATAGGGCCGGGTAAGAGCACTTGCAGCCATCAATCGACCGGGTAACATACCGGGTAACTGGCCTCTGAGGCTGTTACCCAACGTGGAGTTACCCGGTATGGCTGCAAGCGACAAGCTCACGGACAAGGCGATCAAGGCTGCGATCAAGGCCGCCACTGAGGCGGGCAAGGCTCGCAAGATCAATGACGGCAATGGCCTCGTTCTTGAGGCGCGGCCGACAGGTGTCGGCTGGTGGCGCTTTCGCTATTGGCTGGATAGCCGTGAGGGGATGCTGAGTCTTGGCGTTTACCCTGATGTTGGATTGAAAGACGCCCGGGAGCGTCGCGACGACGCGAAGCGCCAAGTCGCAGCTGGCCAAGACCCGAGCACCGAGCGCAAGGTGGCGAAGGCTGCGCGCGTGGCGCGGGCAGCGGTCGATCGGTTGGTGGACGAGGGCAAGCCCGTACCGGGCACGTTCGAGCACACGGCGCGTGAATGGCTGACGACGGTGCATCAGGCCAAGGTCAGTGCCGGCCACGCTGACCGGACGCGCATTCGCCTTGAGCAAGATGCTTTCCCATGGATTGGTCGTCGGCCCATTGGCGAAATCCAGGGACCAGAGTTGCTGGCAATGCTGCGTCGGATAGAGGCCCGCGGCGCGATTGAAACCGCGCACCGACTCAAGGACTCCTGCGGACAGGTCTTCCGCTATGGCGTGGCGTGTGGTTTGTGTGAGCGAAACCCTGCTGCTGATCTTCGCGACGCACTGCAGCCGGTCCTGTCCCGCCATCACGCGGCCATCATCGAACCCAAGCAGGCCGGGAAGCTGCTGCGTGACATCGAAGAATACCAAGGGCACCCGATCACTAGGGCGGCTTTAAGACTGTCAGCAATGCTGTTGTTGCGGCCGGGCGAGTTGCGGCACATGGAGTGGGCTTGGATCGGTACCGAGAATGCGATGCTCACAGTGCCGGCCACGGCAATGAAACGCACCAGGGCAGGCAAGGAGTCCGGCGCACCGCACATGGTGCCCCTGGCCGCGCAGGCTTTGGTGGTGCTGAGCCAACTGCGCCAGATCACCGGAACCGGCCGCTATGTTTTTCCCGCACTTACGAGTAAGACACGGTGCATGTCCGAAAATACTGTACGCAGTGCCTTGCGTCGGATGGGCTATGCCAACGACGAGATGACTGCACATGGCTTCCGAGCGATGGCGCGCACGATGGCCGCCGAACGACTAGGCGTAGCGCCCGAGGTCATTGAGGCGCAACTTGCTCATGCTGTATCCGATGCCCTGGGTCGAGCTTACAACCGTACCCAGTTCCTGGAGCAGCGGCGCGACCTTATGCAGCAGTGGGCTGATTATCTAGACCGGCTGCGCGATGGTGCGCAAGTCATTGAGTTCCGCAGCGCCTGATACGGCAATAGTCATCCCCTCCACCCGGTCCGCTAGTACTCGCTGGAAAATGCAGAATGCGCTACAGCCGGAAATGACCCTGAGCGGACATTGGCAGGCTTTACTGGGGCATGCCGAATTGTTGATATTTAGAGACGCGCACGTATCCACCGATCAATGTGACCGAATGTGCGGAGATCGTCATATATTAGGGAATGCCGTAGAGGGATGGAATTCCCAGTTGCCCATTTGCCGGAATCTTCCGTCGCGCTTAGCTGTACCACAGTCCATTCGCCCGAAGGGACGGTTTCGATAGAAAAATGAATGAATAGCGCAAGAGGAGATAGGCGTCCAAATGAAATTCCACTAAATACGCCGAATATAAGGCTTAATACACCAATAAATATTGTTAAAGCACCAATGCTGTAGAGAATCATGAGCCATAAATTCCTGATTTCTTTAAATGTTGAGGCGCCAATCCACTCGATTGCATTTACGGCTGGGGTTTCGAGTCCGCACACACGAAACCCATAGCAGGCAGTTGCGGATATGGCAAACCAAATCAAAACAGATGTTAGCAAAAGTATTTGTGGTTTAACTATTCCTCGAATTAATTGCCTCAAACAACTAATTATTTTGCTTGGCCCTCCTTTGTGATTATTTAATTTCAAAATGTGGAGTACTTGAAGGGTACGTAAGATAAATCTAGAAAACCTTTCGACGATGGTTCCGATGAAGTGTGCAAAATTTAGTGCGGATCCAGCCTCATCTCCATCCATTCTTAGGAATAGGCATTTAGTTTGGTCCAAATTAGGGAATTCGTATTTATGGACAAACTTACAGATTTCGGCATTTAATTCTTGTTCCGGTCGATCAACTTGCTTGGCAAGTCGCCAAAACACCACTCCAATAATTAAAAGGATAGTGCATATTTCTATCGCCAAGTCAGAGTCTTCAGGCCATGAATGTGTCTTAATTAGATCGGGGACAAATAGAGCGCTAAATAGTATTAGGAAGTATGAGCTTATGAGCATTAAGAAGGCGCCACCCTCTCGCATCGATTTTATCATTATTGACGCAACCGCGGTTGGAATGGCCTTAATAAACGGTGTCGACATAAATATGGCGCCGTCAACGAATGAGTGAATGGCGGGGTTTTGTTGTAACGCCATTGCGGAGACCGTGCCTCCGTGACTGTGGCTAATAATAAATCGACGTCGATTAGGGAATTTTTCAGCAAGATTAAAAATAATTGCACTTAAAGATGCGGCAGCCTTTTGTCTTGATTCGTGACTATTATTTCCAGACCATTTGTATTGAATGAATGTAATGTCGGATTGTATTTGATTTAATAGATTGCGGCACAGCAATGATATATCTGGATTAGTCCAATTCGCGCCAGTGGCCCATGTGCCATGTACAAGGATGATGTCAATGCCATTCTTTTCTTTGATTTGATTTGTGTCTTTTTTGTCCATGCTGTAATTTCTCCCAAAATTACCTAGACCAAACAAATTCAAACGATATTGCCACAGTTTTCAATTTCAAATACCATTGAACTGATTTTCTTTCCCTGGAAATAAGGATGAATCATAGGGGTTAGAAAGATTTTCATCAATTAAATGGCCATTTCGTGGTTTTAAGTGACCTTCAACTTAGATGTGAAATTCATTGACGAGAGAAAACTTTTACTTGCTCTCAATGAAAAGGACCTAAGCCTACTTCACTCGAACATCTTGATTCAGAGAGACATGAGGAGGTTTTCCGTGCGTCCGGATTACTTGCCAACCGTTCCATCTTACGTTGTTGAGATCTAAGTCTTGCTCCGCAATGCACATTAATGTCTGAAATTGATTCAGTGGATCGAGTAAGTGATGAGAGTAGAAGTCAAAGAAACCGTCGAAAATGACTGACACTGATTCATCGAGAATAAGGAGTGTGGGGCAGTATTTTCCAGACAGTCGGGCGGCCGCAGTCGAAAACTCAAGTAGTATTCTCTCCTTTTCGCGGCCACTTAGGTTTCGGAGCGGTAATCCTGGAGCGGTACCTTGCACGTCTGTAATTAGGGTGTATTGTTCAATATAATTCCCATCGCCATTGGTATTCAACTCGAGTCGCAGGTTCTGCACTTTGGCATGGGGAAACTGATTTACTTCGTCAATGAGTGAGTTAATAGCAGGCGCCGGCACGTTGAGAGCCTGCGCAAGCATTTCAGCATCATCAGTGATTGAATAATCAAAACGGCGAGGCTTGAATATCGCAAACCCAATTGGTACAAAAGCTACTGATTTTCCATCTATCGAATATTTTACCTCAGAGTTTCTAGCCGTCATCTCGAGATTTTGAAGCTTTGGATTTAGCAGTGATAGACGTAATTTGATGGGGTTGTGCTCGGCCGGCATCCAGCGATCTAGCTTTGTGCAATCAAAAAGGCTGTTGATCCATTCCACAATTGCCGTCTTGCCAGTGCTGTTCGCTCCATAGATAAGGTTTAGTTTTGAAAACTGGAACGTCTGTGGCGCAGCAAACAATGGGCTTTGAACAATAGTAAGTTCATGAAGCCAACCAATCGGTGGATACAATCCTTCATGCTCAAGCGATACTCGAGCTTCATGGAGTGCTTTGTAACTAAGTAGCACCTCGGGCGGATACTTAACTCCACCGTTGTTGTCTACTATCTTGGCATGTCGCCCACATAACCAAATTCCGTTTCCCGGACTCTTAAGTTCAGCAGAGGTGAGCTTCCCTTGTCCCCTTGGACCACCCTTTGACGCGGAGTAGATGTGAGCAGCATAACCACTATTCGAGACAAAATTAGTGTTGTGGCCCGGACCGCTTGTCCTTTGATTGCATGTGGGAAAACTGCATTGATGACCCGCGCTGGCGGCAATTAGCTCGCGGACTTTTGGAGTGAAATTCTCGCGGGGCATGTTGATAGGTGTGCTCAGGTAAGCATAATGTGTTACGGGGAGGCAGGTGATGCCGATTAACATCAGAGCTGGCGTCCCAGCCTTTCTGATTGCGATTGCGGCACATCGACCTGGAGCGACCACTTGTATCGCTGGAGATACCGCTTGCCAGCGACCGCATAACGTGGAGGGGCCCGGCAGCTTGCGGTATACAGCGGCACGATGCAGGAATCCCAACGGCACTGTACGGCGCCTTGCCGCAATGAGCCCAATTCGACCGATCTGCTATTCATCTTCAGCTTGAGCACCATACTTCTTCTCCACGTCCCTGTCCGCGCCGATCGACGCAGGGTGGATGCCTATTCCAGAAACAGGTTTTTGAGGCCTCTGAGGCTGACCAGGTGGCCCGGGTCGCTGGTCTCGCTCAGGATGCCGCTCATGCGCTGCAGCAATCGTGCGCTGCGTTGCGCTCGCCAGATGAGTAAATCGACCAGCCAGGGGGTGCCGTTGATGCGGTTGGCGCGCTCGTACTGGTCGTAGCGCGGTTGCAGTTGCCGCAAATCCTGCTCGTACCGCTCGCGCACCTGGACATCGTCAAGCGTGTCGCGACTGTGTGCGCGGACCAAGGCAGCCGCGGCCAACATACCGGTTTCCATGGCCTTGCCTATGCCTTCGCCGGTAAAGGAATAGGTGGTGCCCGCAGCCTCGCCAATCACCATCAAGCCCGGGCGGCTCCAGCGTGCCCCGCGCAAGGAGAAGCGCAACGGCGCTCCTTTGAGGTCTCCGACCAGCCGGCCTTCGCGCATCAGAGTTGCCGCGGGCGCGTAATGCTGGCAAAAGGCGTCGAACAGCGTGCGCAGGTTCAGGTCCTTCTTGACGCCTTTGCTGTTCCTGAGCTCGCGGTGGCTGTCGGTCACGCCTACGCCAATATTGAAGCAATCGTCTGGCGCCGGAAAAATCCAGCCATAGCCGGGCCGGATGGCGCGGTGCCAGATCACTTCCATGTTCGGAATCTTGCCTACCAGCGTCGGCGCGCGCACGTAGCCGCGCAACGCAACGCCGCTTGGCGCTTGGCGTTCGCAAAGTCCCGCCATCTGCAAGGGCCCGGAATTGGCGCCCGTGGCCAGCAAGACCCACTGGGCACGGACCTCGATGCTTTGGTCACCGTGCTTGATCGTGACCCCCGCCACGCGGCCTGAGGCGTCTTCCAGGACGCCTTCAAACCGATACGACGCCATGAAGCGCGCGCCGGCATCCACCGCGCCGCGGGTCAGGATTTCATCGAGCTCCTTGCGCGGCAGCACCGCCAAATTGCCGGGTACATCGACGCGTCCTCCCCGAGGTCCGATGCATCCCACATGCGTCACCTGCCGCGCGCGTGCCATCACTGGATCCAGCAAGCCCAGGTGCTGCAGGGCCTGATGCGCGTCGGGAATCAGGCCGTCGCCGCAGACTTTGTCGCGGCCGAGCACGTGCTGGTCGATCAGGAGTACATCCACGCCCGCCTGTGCCAGCTTGCGGGCGGCCGCACTGCCGGCAGGGCCTGCGCCAATGATGACTGTGTGGCAGGCCAGCGCAGTGTCTGAACGGCAGTGGGGCAGAAGCATGGCCATGGCGGTGGTGCTTGCGGGGTGTTCGAAAAAGATCGATTGCATTCATTCTAGGTTTGCCCGGAAACTCGCTCTGCGCGATAACGCCGGATCGTCATGGCTTCCATGGCGTCTCGCCGCATGTCGGGCACAGGCCAGCCAAGACCGGAGCACATCATGACGCTGACGGATGCACATGACTTCGAGACCGCAGGAGCCAAGGCCTTGACCTTATTGCGCAAGCGTTACGGCTACGACTTGTGGATGATCACCCGCCGAGAGGGGGACGACCTGATCACGCTGCAGGCAGAGGGCGGGGCGCCTTCGGCCAAGGCGGGAATGGTCTCGACATGGTCCGACTCTCTGTGCTATCGCATGGCAAGCAAGAAGGTGCCGCTGATTGCGCCCATCGTGGCGAATCAGCCTGAACTGCGCGATGCGCCGCTGGCCAAGGCCCATGAGATCAAGGCCTACATCGGCATGCCGCTGACGACGGCAGAGGGCGAATTCTTTGGGTCTTTGTGCGCGTTCGATGGCGCGGAACAGCCGCTTTTGCCAGCCGACGACCAGGAGCTGATCGAATTGGTCGCGGCGATGCTGACCTCCATGTTGCGATACGAGCTGCAGCTGACCCAGAGTCGACGGCATGCCGAGCGTCTGGCGGTAGATGCTCAGACCGATGCCTTGACGGGGCTCTACAACCGCAGGGCCTGGGACGATCTGCTCGAAAAGGAGGAGGAGCGCTGCCGGCGCTACGGGCATCCTGCGGCCGTGGTGGCGCTGGATCTCAATGGCTTGAAGCTCGCCAACGATACGCTGGGGCATGCCGCTGGCGATGAGCTCATCAAGCGGGCTGCGGCGGCTTTGAGGTCCGCCGCAAGAAATGTCGACATCGTGGCCAGGCTCGGTGGGGACGAATTCGGCATTCTGGCCGTCGAGTGCGATGCGGCGGGCGCAGGCGCGCTGCGCAGGCGAATTGACGTCAGCCTGGCGTCGGCGGGCGTCAGCGCCGCATGCGGTTTGGCGGTCCGAAAGCCCTCGGAAGGGTTGCTGGCGGCCAGCCAGGCGGCCGACCGGTTGATGTATGACGATAAGCGCGCCATGAAGGCGCTCGGACAGCCCGGCATTTCAGCGTAGCCGCGCGTCGTCGCAGACGACGCCGGGCTCACAATTGTCCGCACACGAAGTACACTAACGATTAGTGTATTTGCGTTCAATGCCATGCCGTCAAAGCCGAAGTCTTCCGGGGGCAAGCCGACACGGTTGCCGTATTCCACCATCGACGAGAAGTTGTGCTTCGCGCTGTATTCCAGCTCGCTGGCCATGCTGCAAACCTACAAGCCCATGCTGGCGGCGCTTGGGCTCACTTATCCCCAGTATCTGGTCATGCTGGTGTTGTGGGAGGGCGACGGCGTATCAGTCAAGCATCTCGCGGAACGCTTGGGCCAGGACCCAGGTTCCGTCACGCCGCTGGTCAAGCGCCTGGACGAGGCCGGGTTCCTGGTGCGACAGCGAGATGTCCAGGATGAACGCAATCTGAACATCGAGTTGACCCAGAGCGGTCGCGCCTTGCAGGAGAAGGCGGAGGCCGCCAGCATGAAGTTCGCGCTGGCCTGCCATCTCACCCTGCCTGAGGGCGAGGAACTTCGCGACAAGCTGGCTGCCTTGAGCAAGACCTTGCGGGCCTCGACCTAGCGTGCCATACAAAAAGGAAATGCCCCGGACCAGCCGGGGCATGCACAAGCCATGGGCAGGCTTGTGTGGGCGCTTATTCAGCCTTGGCGGCCTTGGCGGCCTGCTCGATCACGGCAGCCACGGACTTGGCTTGGGAGATGTACACCGAATGGCTGCCGGACAACTCGACCACCGTCGAGCCGGCGCGCTGGGCCATGCCGCGTTGCGCTGCTGGCGGGATCATCTTGTCCTCCTTGGCGACGACGTACCAGCTCGGCTTGTTCTTCCATGACGCTTGGCTCACGGTGCCGCTCAGGGCCGCGACGCCCCAGGGCAACTGCGAGTCCGCCATGAAGGCCGCTTGCTGGGCCGGCAGGTCGGCGGCAAACGAGGCGGCGAACTTGGCCTGATCCAGCAGCAGGAAGCCGTCGGTGGGCGGCAGGATGGGTGGCACGGGTGCGCCCGGCACCGGATTCTTGATCAGCGAATCGACCGACTCGCCTTGATCGGGCGCGAAGGCCGCCACATAGACGAGACCCTTGACCTTGGGGTCGTTGCCGGCCTCGGTCGTGATGACGCCGCCGTAGGAGTGTCCGACCAGCAGCACCGGCCCCTTTTTCTGGGCGACCAGTCGGTGCACGTAGGCCACGTCGTCGGCCAGGGAGGTGGTCGGATGCTGGGCAATGCTCACGTCGTAGCCATCCTTCTTGAGGATGTTGTACACGGGCTCCCAGCCCGAGCCGTCGACGAAGCCGCCGTGGATGAGGATGATGCTCAGTGCCAGTCCGTTCATGGTGAATTCCTTGGTGAATTGAGACTCGCAGCTGTTGGAGTCAGCTGCGGACGGGTCAGACGACGGTCAATACGACGTCGATGTTGCCGCGGGTGGCGTTCGAGTAGGGGCAGACCTGGTGGGCTGCTGCCACCAACTCTTCGGCTGCCGCATGCTCGAAGCCGGGAATGGAGATGGCCATCGCGACCTGGATGCCGTAGCCGTTCGGAATGGGGCCGATGCCGACTTCAGCGGTGATGGAGACGTCGTCCGGCACCTTGATCTTCTTCATGGCGCCGACCGCCTTCAATGCGCCGATGAAGCAGGCCGAGTAGCCGGCCGCAAACAGCTGCTCGGGATTCGTGCCGGCGCCGCCAGCGCCGCCGAGTTCGCGCGGGGTCGTGAGCGTGACTGACAGCGCGCCGTCGGCCGACCTGGAACTGCCCGTGCGGCCGCCCGTGGAAGTGGCCTGGGTGGTGTAGAGAACTTTGTCGAGCTTCATGGTGAGGTCCTGTGGAATTGAGGGTTGATTCGCAAGGCCATGCGTGGCCTTGCCCTGAACTCGGAAACCTTCACCTTGGAGCGGAGGCGCCGGGATGGCGGATGTCCGTGTTCATGTCCAGTAGTTTAGTGTGCTAATCATTTGTGCGCAAATTAAATACCATGAACCTGCAAAGGGCATGTGCGACAGATGGGTCAGCGTCGGAAATCTGAAGTAGTAAGGCCCGCCCGGTGGCCCGCTGCATGCCACGGAGCGGGCCTTGATCAGGCCTTCGCAGGAGAGAGCTTCAGCTGCTCATGCCCAGCACGGTCACCAGCATGGCCAGCAGGGCCTTGACGACCGATTCCCCGGCGATCAGGCCAGAGGCGATGGAGACGCTGAACTCCTCCTGGCTGCGCTTGTGCAGGCGGCCCCACAGCGCGACCAGCAGCGCGCCGATGGCGAACGAGAAGGTGTTGCTGAACACGACCACCCATCCCAGGCCCAGGCCCATGGCCGAGGGCAGATAGGGCCGCGCCTTGGGGTACAGGCTCTCGAGCAGGGGCAGCACCACGCCAACCAGCGCGCCGATCAGGATGGCGATGCGCGCGCTCATGGGCAGGCTTTCGACGCCCGCCGACAGCAGCCGTGCCACGGCCACCCAGGTCTGGGTGGCGGGCAGCGGATACTTTTCCAGCGCATCGATATTGGGCACCATCAGGTACCAGGCGGGCACCACGGCTAAGGTGCCGAAGAAGACGCCGGTGAATTGCGCCAGGAACTGCTTGCGCGGGTTTGCGCCGAGCAAATAGCCGCTCTTCAAATCGGTCAGCAAGTCGGCCGAGGAGGTTGCCGCGTTGGCGCCGACGCCGGCGGCTGCCAGGTTGTGCGTGGCGTTGCCCGGCGAGACCACCGCGAACACCAACTGCATCACCTTGCCCATGGCGCCGATCGGGGTGATATCGGTTTCCCCCGTGGCGCGGCTGGCCACCATGGCCAGCACGAAGGACATGCCCACGGCAATCGCGCCAGCCCACCAGTGCACCCGGAAGGCGAGGTACTGGATCGCCACCAGCGCGATGGCCACGGGCACGACGCCGACCAGGAACCAGGTCCGCGGCACCTCGATGGCATTCATACGGGCCGCCAGGGTCCAGTCCTGCGCGCTGCCTGCCGGTTCAGCGGGCGTGTCGGAGCGTCCGACTTGCCGCAGCAACTTGAACGAGCGCGCCACGGTGCGCCATTGCAGTGCCAGCGAGCTGAAGCTTGCAAACACCATCATGGCGGTGCCGCCCCACAGGGCCCAGCGCACGGGCTGGAATATCATGCCGCCGCCGACCAAGGGGATGGACGCCAGGTAGCCGGGCTCGCTGGCGTGCAAGGCGTCGATGCTCTGCAGCCAGGGTGTCAGTCCGAAGTAGAGCAGCGCGGAGGCCGCGAACATGGACAGCGACACCTTCAGGCCCACGATCATGCCGGCGGCGATCAGCAGCCCGCTGGGTTCGAATCCGAAGTTCATCAAGGGCTTGCCCGACACCAGCATGAAGCCCTGCTCCGGGACCAGGTCGGGCAGATGGATGTTGAACACCTTCTGCCGCATCCAGGCGAAGAAGCGACCCAGCGCGACAAACTGATCTTCCGCCGTGTTGAGCACGCCGATGATGCCGCCCGTCACCATCGCGGCCAGCAGCGAATAGGCCTTGCGCAGCGTGGCGGCGTCGTGCTTGTAGAGGCTGGTCAGCGTTTGCGCTGCGGCAATGCCGGAGGGGAAGGGCAGTTGCTCCCGGTTGATCAATTGCCGCTTCATCGGGATGGCGATCAGGGTGCCCATCAGGCCGGTCGCCAGCGTGAAGGCCGCGACCAGCGGCCAGGCCACATGGCGGTGCATGGGATCCAGGATCAGCAGGGCGCCGAAGCTGGTGGCGATGGTGTTGCCGGTGGAGTAGCCGGCGGCCGACGCCGTCGACTGCATGCAGTTGTTCTCCAGGATGGACATGGGCCCGACCCGGTGCCCGGACAGGGCCCGCACCGCATTCCAGATGACGAAGGACAGCACGCAGGAGGTGATGGCCACGCCGAACGACCAGCCCACCTTCATTGTGGTATAGAGGTTGGAGATGGACATCAGCCCGCCCAGCAAGGCGCCGATGAGGAGCGCGCGCCAAGTCAGCTGCGGCATCTGGTCACCCTGGTAGACCTGCGTGTACCACTGCGCATCGTGGTCGGTTTCGGACGGTTGGGATGGCGCGGCGCCGGAGGCGTGGTCGGTACGACGGGTCATTCGGGTTCCTACTTACTGCATTGGGGCGCCACTGTAGGTCCTGAATGCCAGCGCTTTCCTACGGAAAAGCCCGGGTGGCAAGTCTCCCGGAAGTCTCCCGGGCCTAGCGTTCGTTGCGCATGTGCAAGGGTTTTCGGCAGTTGTGTATTCTGTGGATTCCCGGGGAATCCGAGTGGGAAGGGTTGGTTCAAGCCGACTGCGTCAATCAACGCGGCATTTAGGAGCAATCCCAGGAAGCGGGTCGTCCCAGCGCGGGTATGCTTGGGCGGTTTTGCCTGGTGTACCTCAACAGAAGTTTGAAGAAGGTGTGAACGCGGCATGAGCGTCGACAACAAAGACTTGCAAATCATCACCTTGGGTGGCGGATGTTTCTGGTGCCTGGAAGCCGTGTTCGAGCGGATGCGGGGCGTGGCGAAGGTCGAGTCCGGCTACAGCAACGGCCATGTGCGGGAACCCACCTACGAGCAGGTGTGCTCAGGGACGACGGGGCATGCGGAGGTGGTCCGGGTCAGCTTCGATCCAGACCAGGTGAGCTTGCGTACGTTGCTGGAGGTGTTTTTTTACATCCACGATCCGACGACCTTGAACCGGCAGGGCGCCGACCAGGGGCCGCAGTACCGCTCAGGCATTTATGTCCACAACGCCGAACAGGCCACCGTGGCCCGCGCGATGATGGCCGACGTGCAGGCCAAGCACAGCGAGCCTCTTGTGACGGAGCTTGAGTCCGAGTCGAACTACTGGCCGGCTGAAGGCTACCACCAGCACTATTTTGAACGCAACCCCGAGCAGGGCTATTGCGTGTTCGTGGTGGGGGCCAAGGTGGACAAGTTTGAGTTGAAGTTCAGCGAACTGATGCGCAAGGATTGAAGCGCAGAAACTGAGGCGCAGGAACTGACGAGCGTCCTCAGGGCGCCAAGCGCTCCTTGACCCAGACACCCTTGTCCAGTCGATAGCACATCCGGTCGTGCAGGCGCGACCGGCGGCCTTGCCAGAACTCCCAGCGGTCGGGCACCAGGCGAAAACCTCCCCAATGAGGAGGACGCTCAGGATTCAGGCCATGCTGTGCCGCGGCCTTGGCGGCATTTGCCACCAGCACCGCGCGTGAACCGATGACCTGGCTCTGCGGCGAAGCCCAGGCGCCCAGGCGTGAATCGAGCGGACGGCTCTTGAAATAGGCGTCGGACATGTCGAGCGACACCTTTTCCACCCGGCCCTCGATGCGAACCACACGCTCCAGCTCCACCCAGTGAAATTGCAGCGCGGCGAACGGATGCGCGGCGAGGTCCCGGCCCTTGCGGCTGTCGTAGTTCGTGTACCAGACCAGGCCCTGCGCGTCGATCTCCTTGATCAGCACGATGCGGGTCGACGGCCGGCCATCGGCGCCGACGGTGGCCAGGGTCATGGCGTTGGGCTCCGGAATTTCAGCTTTGAGCGCTTCGTCCAACCAGTGCCTGAACTGTGTCAACGGTTCCGCGGCGATGGCGTTTTCGTCCAGTTCGGCGCGTTCATAACTCTTGCGCAGATCAGAAAGTTTGCTCATGGGGTTGTGCCGGATAGGGAATTTACGTTCGTGGAATAACTTAAGTGAAGGTCCCATTGTCGGGCACCGCGGCGCTCCATCATGCTTCAGTTGCACGGCCCAGGTGGTCGAGGACGTGGTGTGTCAGGCACCACGAGATGAAAGCAGGCTCGGATGAACAAGCAACAACCGGTTGTACTGGTGCTCGCTGCAGGTCGGGGTCAACGCTTTCGTGGCGGTGGTCACAAGTTGATGCAGGCCCTGCAGGGCTCCACGGTATTGGGCACGACGCTGCGCAACGCCCAAGGCACGGGCTTGCGCGTGATGGCCGTGTGCTCCAAGGATGTGGCTGCGGTGGCGCGCGAGCATCTGGACGCCAGCGATGTCATCGTGATGCCGGAGCGCAACGCGGCCGGCGCGGCCCTGCCCTGGGGGCTGGGGCATTCGATCGCGGCAGGGGTGACGGCCAGCGGCGACGCGGCGGGATGGCTGATCTGGCCCGGCGACATGCCATTCGTGCGGGCCCAGACCGGCCTGGCCGTGGCCGAGGCGATGCAGAACTATCCGATCGCATTTGCCCAATACAAATGGCGGCGCGGCCACCCCGTGGGATTCAATGCCGAACTGTTTTCGGAGCTGATGAACCTGACTGGAGACGAGGGTGCCAAGCGCCTGCTGTCGCGCTATCCGGCCCAAGGCATCGAGCTGAACGATGCGGGCATCCTGCAGGACGTCGACACCCTGGAAGACTTGCGGCGCATGCGCGCCGAGGCTGAAACCGCAGCCGGCAAGGAAAGCTGAACTCAGCTGGCCTGCTCCTGCAGCGCCGGACGCACGACCGCATGGTCCAGGTCAGGGCAGCGCCAGGGGTCCAGGTGGGTCATCAGGTCGAGCACGCGGTGGCGTTGCATCACGCGCTGGCGGGCGGTCACCGAGATCTCGTGCCCGGCCTCGACGGTGATCAGGGCGTCGACCTCCAGGTGCGCATCGACCACGATCAGGTCGCCCATCTTGCGGGTACGCACGTCGTGCACGCCCTGCACGCCCGGAGTCTCCAGCAGGGTCTGCCGTATGGCTTCGACTTCCTGCACATTGGCGGAGCTGTCGACAAGATCCTGCAGCGCCGTCCAGCCGAATTCCCAGCCCATCTTGGCGACCATCAAGCCCACGATCAGCGCGGCGATCGGGTCGAGGATGGGATAGCCCGCCAGGTTGCCCAGGATGCCCAAGGCGACCACCAGGGACGATGCGGCATCTGAGCGGGCGTGCCAGGCATTGGCCACCAGCATGCTGGAGCGCACGCGCGTGGCGATGGCGAGCATGTAGCGGAACAGCGTTTCCTTGGCCACCAGGGCCAGCCCGGCCACCCACAATGCGGTGATCTGCACATGGGGAATCTGCTCGGGCGCGGCAAGCTTTTGAATGGCGGTCGCCAGCATGCCCGCGCCCACGCCCAGCAGCAGCAGGCCCAGCGCCAGCGATGCGGCGGTCTCGAAGCGCTGATGCCCGTACGGATGGTCGGCATCCGGGTCTTTCTGGCTGTGCTGGTTGGCAAACAGCACGACAAAGTCCGCCACCAGGTCTGACAGGGAGTGGATGCCGTCGGCCACCAAGGCCTGTGACCGGGTCAACAAGCCCACCGCCACTTGCAGCGCGCTCAGGCACAGGTTCACCACCACGCTGACCCAGGTGCTGCGTGACGCCGCTGCGGTGCGTTCGGCTGTGGTCGCGGGGCTGTCGTCGAGATCGGGGAAATGATGATGCTGGTGGGCCATGGGCAAGGTCCGGTGAAGATGGGAGGCGCTTGAGCTTCAAGCGCGCGTATTTTCTGACAAGTGTCGTGACGTTTGCTCGAAGCGGTCGTCACGGCGGATTCGATGGGTTGCGCCATGCCGCCGCCCCGAGCCAGGGTTCGGGGAGCGCCAGGCTTTGTATGACGCAGGACTCGGCCTGCGCCGCCAGGGCCGGGTGCCACTCTCGCAAGGCGTGTCCCAGGCATTTGATGGCGGCTTCATGCCGTGTCCATTCGACCCCAAATTGTCGCGCCAACTGCGTGTCGCCAAGCCCAGCGGCGTCCGCGCAGCGCCGAGTGGCCTCGGGGCCCAGGTACAGGGTGGCCACGTCCAGCGTGTCGGGCCAGGCTTGCACGCGCGACGGGTTGAACAGGTCAAACAGGTCGACACCGAGTTCGGCCTCGGGCCGCAGGGCGATCAGGCTGATCCCTTCCTCATGGCTGAGCGAAACGCCGACCGGTCCCATCGCTGCTCCTGTGACGTTTTCGGTGGATCGGACATGCCATTGAGGCGCCAAGCCGGGCTGGCGCGCCATGACGATGGCATCCAGCGCCACCTTCAGATGCGCGGCCAGGACCTGCCGCAGCACGCGCCGGGCCGCCAGGCGCTGCTGATCCCGGGTCATGCGATCGATGCGGCCCGTGCCGTCAGGGCTCGCGCGCCAGTCCAGCAGCAGGGCAGTGGTCCGGCCGCGCTGCAAATGGGGCCAATGGTGCGCCTGGCCGAGCGAGACGTCGTCCAGCGCGGGCCAGCGCCCGGCTTGCACGTGCTGCACTTGTATGCAGTCCTGGGGGGCTGCGTGCATATCAGCTCACAGGGTTGGCGGGGCAGCCGTGCCAGCGTGAGTCGGCGGGGAGGGTTTCGCCTTTCATCACCAGCGTCAGCGGGCCGAGGTTCACGCCGTCCTCGACTGTGGCGCCGTACAGCACGCTGCTGCGCGCGCTCAGGGTCACGCAGGCGCCGATGCGCACATGGTCGATCTTCATCACGCGGTCTTCAAACAGGTGGGTCTGCGGGCAGCTCAGCGCGTTGAGCTCGCTGTAGTCGCCGATGCTGACGCAGTCGAACTCGGTGATGTCGGTGGTGTCCAGGTACACGCCCTTGCCGATGCACGCGCCCAGCAGGCGCAACACGCAGGGCAGCCAGGGCGTGCCGCGCAGATAGCGCAGGAAGTTGGGCACTGCAATGCCTTCGTAGAGGTTCGTCACGGCCTCGGAGAGCCAGACGAACAGCGTCCACATCGGCGTTGCGCGTTGGCGGTAGCGGCCGATCAGGGTCCATTTCAGCAGGGCCACCAGGGCGAGGCTGATCAGGGCATAGAGCAGTCCGCACAAGGTCAGGTCCAGCGTGACCGTCATCCAGCGGTCTTGTTCGGCCAGGTTCATCATGTTCAGCACGATGGTGTAGCCCACCGCGATCACCAGCGCATGCGGCGAGACGATGCGCAGCGCCTCCACGCCGCCGCGCCAGAGTCGCCGCCAGGGGGAGGGGCGGAAGGTCAGGGCCTCGGGAAAGCCGCTGATCTGCTCGCGCGCCGGCAGGTGCACGGCCGGCGTGCCCAGCCAGGTGTCGCCGGACTTCATGCGTGCATTGGGCGGCACATGGGTGTGGACGCCGATCAGCACGTTTTCCGGCAGCGCACTGCCGTCGGGCACATAGGCGCCGTTGCCGACGAAGCTGCGCCTGGACACGGTGGTGGCCTCCACCGTGACCCAGCCGCCGTCCACGCCCTCGTCGCCCAGCAGCACGCCGTCGGCGATGAAGGTCTCGTCGCCCAGCGTCAGCAGGTCGGGCACCACGCCCAGCGCGGTGGAGATTTCGGCGTCGCGTCCGACCTTTGCGCCGAGCAGCCGGTACCAGGTGGGCGCAAACACCGTGGCATAGATGCCGTGCAGCACCTGCAGGCTGGTTTCCTGGATCTGGTTGACCAGCCAGCGCTGGCAATACTTGCGGCTGTGCACCGGCCAGCGGCCTGCGCTGATGCGGGGCATGACACCCCAGCGGATGGCGCAGGCCACCAGGGCGGTGAGCAGGATCAGCACCGCGCTGGCGGGCAGGGCCAGCACGAAATACTTGAGAAATTGCACCGGCAGGGGATCGCCCTGCAGCCAGGGGGAGCTGTCGACGTCGTCGAGCCAGTCGATCAGCATGAAGGCCGGGAACACCGGCACGAAGAACAGCATGGCCACCACGAAGCTGCCGCAAGCGAAATACAGCGCCTCTGCGCTGGCGCGCGCACGGCTCAGATGCGGGCGCGGCGGCAACAGGCTGGCGTCAAAAGCGCCCGTGTCGCGCGCCGGAGAGCCCGTCCCGACGCGTCCGGCCGGCAAGCGCTGGCCTTGCGCGAGCGCCGAGAGGCCGTCCAGATGCGCCCCTTCGCCCAGGCCGGTGTCGGGCTCCAGCACGGCAAACGAGCCGACGTAGGCGTTCGCGCCGATGTCGATGGTTCCGAGGATCAGCGTGCCGCCTTCGACCTTGGCATTTTCCAGGTTCACGGCCGTGCCCAGGCTGGCGCCGTCGCCAATGCGGAGCAGGTCGGGCACGCGCAAGGTCAGTGAGCCGATCTGCGCGTCGCGTCCGACCCGGGCGCCCAGGGCACGCAGGTAGACGCTGAAGAGCGAGCTGCCCGGCAGCATGTAGGTGGGAGCCGCCTCGATCAGCCGGTCGGCCAGCCACCAGCGGAAATACATCCAGCCCCAGAGCGGATAGCGGCCCGCCTTGGCGCGGCCCAGGATCAACCATTTGCCCGCGATCGTGACCACGAAGGCCAGCAGCGTGCTGGCCACGAACGCCGCCAGCGACAGCAGCACGGCCTGGGCCACGGTGTCGTCCGGCCCGCCGGTGTAGAGGTGGTAGGTGAAAAACGGCGCCAGCCACTGCGCCATGCGCAGCGCAACCAGCGGTGGCACGGCCAAGGCCTGGGCCAAGCCGCAAAGCCAGCGGCGCAAGGCAGGCGAGCGCTGGAAGGCGGGTGGGCGTGCCGCTTCGGAGGCAGGCGCCTGCAGCTGCAGCATGACCTGCGCGATGGCGCCGACACGGCGCTGCGCGTAGACGTCGCGAACCGATACGCGGGCAAATCGCGGGTCGCGCCGCAGCATACTGGTCAAGCGCGCGGCAAACAGCGAATGGCCGCCGAGGTCGTCAAAGAAGTCACTGGCCAGCGTGAAAGTCGCGCCTGGAAACAGCGCACGCAGCGCCTTGAACAGCGCCGCTTGCGCTTCGTCTCCGGGCTCGGGAACGTTGGCGTCGTCCGCGGCTTCGGCGTGCAGCGGCAGGGCCTGCAGGGCCTTGCGGTCGATCTTGCCCGAAAGCAGGCGTGGCATCTCCGTGAGCAGCTCGAAGCGGCTGGGCACCATATAGGGCGGCAGCGCGGCTTGCAGTTTTGCGCGCAAGCCGGACTTGAAGTCCTTTGTCATCAGGCTCGGCTGGGACTGCGGCACGACATAGGCCAGCAATTGCGGCAGGCCGTCGACCTCGCGCAGCACGACGGCGGCGGTGCCCACGCCTGGCTGCTGGTTCAACCGCGCGTCGATCTCGCCCAGCTCGACCCGAAAGCCGCGAATCTTGACCTGGGCATCGCTGCGTCCCAGGCATTCGATGTTGCCTTGCGCGTTGATGCGGGCCAGATCGCCGGTGCGGTACAAGCGGCTATCGTCGCCATGCTGCGCCCAGGGATTGGCGACGAATTTTTCAGCCGTCAGTTCGGGCCGGCCCAGGTAGCCTAGGGCCACGCCGGGTCCACTGATGCAGAGCTCGCCAGTCTCGCCAGCGGGGCACAGCCGCAGCGCCTGGTCCCCGCGGCCCGATTCGGGATCGACCACCATCAGCGCGTAGTTGGGCAGGGGCTTGCCGATGGTGACGGCTTCGCCGCGTTGCAAGCTGGACATACTGGCCGACACGGTGGCCTCGGTGGGTCCATAGCTGTTGAACACCTGCCGGTGCCCGTCTGCCCAGCGCTCGACCAGGGCCTGGGGACACATTTCGCCGCCCAGGTTGATGAGGCGCAAACACGGCACATCCTGTTCGAACAAGGCCAGCAGCGTGGGGACCGCGTGCAGCACGGTGATGCCTTGCGCCATCAGCTCGCGCGGCAGCAGCTCGGGGTTGCTGGCGACTTCGCGCGGGGCGATCCAGAGCGTGGCGCCAACCAGGTAGGCGATCCAGATTTCCTCGAAGGACATGTCGAAGGCCAGCGAGAAGCCCTGATAGACGCGGTCGTCGCCGCGCACGCCCAGCCACTCGTTCTCGCTGCGCAGGAAATGGCAGATGCTGCGCTGACTGATCGCGATGCCCTTGGGCTTGCCGGTCGAGCCCGAGGTGTAGATCACATAGGCGGGGTCCTGCGGCTGCGCCTTTCGGCGCTCGAAGGGCATGGGAGGCGCCGTGCGCATCGATTCATATGCCTGGATGGACGCCCCGCGAATCTGCGGCACGCGCGCCGTCCAGTCCTGTGGCGTGATCAGCGCGCCGGCATGGGCATCCGCCAGGCAGTCGGCAATGCGCTCGGGCGGTGTGTCCGCGTCGAAGGGCAGCCAGGCCGCGCCGGCCATGGCAATGCCCGCCTGTGCGATCAGGGCGTCCATGCCCCGCGGCATCCACAAGCCGACGATGCACCCGGGACCCTGCCCCAGCGCGTGGAGCTGCGCGGCCAGGTGGCACGCGTGGCGATGCAGTTGTCCGTAGCTCAGGCTTTGGGTTCCGGCGATCAGGGCGGTCTGTTCGGGCGCTGTTTTGGCCTGGTGTTCAAGCAGGCTGGCCAGGTCTTCCTGGCGGACCAGATCGGGGCGCGCCGGACCGCGGCAGACTTCCCTCATGCTGCCGCCAGCCTTTTGGGTCCCGCGTGGCGCTTGAAACAGATGGAATTCATGACATTTTTCTCGATTCAAAGGCTAGTTTATCGGCAGGGCGGCAGGGCTTGACGGAGGCGGCGGTGCGCCGTGCTGATGTGGTCAGTGCGATTTGATAGTTATTGGCATTGTTTCGACAATCCGTGCGCTAAGTCACGAAATTGCTGATGCATGGAAAACACAGTGTTCATCGGCCTTCCTCAGGTATTCGTACTTTTGCGTCTGAATTCACGATCGCTTGAATTGACGGGCCTGGAGGGCCTTTTTTTGCGCTTTCATGCGCCGCAGAATGTGTTCATGCCCGATCGATATCGCGCACCGAGATGCAGATCAGACGCATCAGGTGCAAGTCAAACGGGTGAGGCCACAGCGCAAACAAGGTGAACAAGATGAATGCAGCTCAAGTGATCCGCTCCAGTGTTCTGACCCTCGTGGTGACTTTGTTCACGAATGCCTGCATGGCTGCTCCCCAGGCCTTGAGCGACGAGGAGCTGCGCGATACCAACGGCGGGCAGGCCAACACGGCGCTGAGCCTGGCGAATGCCGAAGCGATGGTGCCTTTTCTGGGCATGCTGGCCCTGGCGACCGAAGGTGCAAACGCCAGCACGCTGACACCAGCCGAATTCATGGCCGCGATCAAGGCGCTGGGCATCAACAGCTTGCCGACTTCGCTGTACAACGGCCAAGCCGTGACGGAATCCACATTGACCGCGGGCAAGACCACGATCGACACCAATCTGTCTTCGATGGTGGGCGCCGTCGCCGGCGTCAATACCGCTGGCGTGGGCAGCATGGGCACCGTCATCATTGCCAGCATGGAGGCAGGCAACACCAAACTGTTTGTCTGGAACCACTGAACCCTTCAGGAGCGGTTCGCTTTTCACCTGCTGGCCCGCGGATGCGGGCCTTTTTCATTGGCCCTCCGAACAGGGCGCTGAACAGGCCGCCGAGCGGGGCTTCTCATAATTGAGTAAAATGGTCGGACATAAGTAAGGGTTTTCTCCGGTGTGTGAGTTTCAGGGTCTGAGTGACCGAAGGAGAGTGACATGCGTCTCACGACCAAAGGCCGTTTTGCGGTCACCGCCATGATCGATCTGGCGCTGCGTGAAAACAGCGGTCCGGTGGCCTTGGCCGCCATCAGCCAGCGGCAGCAGATCTCGCTTTCCTATCTGGAACAGCTGTTCGGCAAGCTGCGCCGCCACGAGCTGGTGGAAAGCACTCGCGGCCCTGGCGGCGGCTATTCGCTGGGCCGCAAGTCCGACCAGATCACCGTGGCCGATATCATTGTGGCCGTTGACGAGCCGATCGACGCCACAGGCTGCGGCGGCAAGGAAAACTGCATGGGCGAGGACACCGGCCGCTGCATCACGCACGAACTCTGGACCAGCCTGAATGCCAAGATGATCGAGTACCTCGATTCCATCTCGCTGCGCAAGCTGGTGGACGATCAGGTGGCCAAGGGGGTCACCATCGAGCAGAACACGATCAAGCGGGCCATTTCCTCGCAGCCCGTGGTCAAGCCCATACGCATCACCGCCCCCAATTCCGTGTTTGCCCTGGGCAGCACCGTCAACAAGTAAACCGTTTGTTATTCATGGATATGACCCCGCACTTCCCGATTTACATGGACTATGGCGCGACGACACCGGTCGATCCGCGCGTGGTGGACGCCATGGTGCCCTGGTTGCGTGAGCACTTCGGCAACCCGGCTTCGCGCAGCCACGCCTGGGGCTGGGAGGCCGAGGCGATCGTCGAGAAGTCGCGCGAGCAGGTGGCCGCGCTGATCGGCGCGGACCCGCGCGAGATCGTCTGGACCTCGGGCGCCACCGAATCCAACAACCTGGCCATCAAGGGCGCGGCGAATTTCTACGCCTCGCGCGGCAAGCACATCGTCACCGTCAAGACCGAGCACAAGGCCGTGCTCGACGTGTGCCGCGAGCTGGAGCGCCAGGGTTTCGAGGTGACCTACCTCGACGTGCAGGAAGACGGCATGGTGAACCTGGATGCGTTCAAGGCCGCGCTGCGTCCCGACACCATCCTGGCCTCGGTGATGTATGTCAACAACGAGATCGGCGTGATCCAGGACATCCCCACACTGGGCGCCATCTGCCGCGAGCGCGGCATCATCTTCCACGTCGACGCCGCGCAGGCCACCGGCAAGGTCGACATCGACCTGGCAACCCTGCCGGTCGACCTGATGAGCCTGGCCTCGCACAAGACCTACGGACCCAAGGGCATCGGCGCGCTGTACGTGCGGCGCAAGCCCCGCGTCCGCCTGGAGGCGCAAATGCACGGCGGCGGCCACGAGCGCGGCATGCGTTCGGGCACCTTGCCCACGCACCAGATCGTTGGCATGGGCGAGGCCTTCCGCATCGCGCGCGAGGAGATGGCCGTTGAGCGGCCGCGCATCCAGGCCTTGCAGCAGCGCCTGCTGAAGGGTCTGAGCGACATCGAGCAGGTGTTTGTCAACGGCAACCTGGAGCACCGGGTGCCGCACAACCTGAACATGTCGTTCAACTTCGTCGAGGGCGAGTCGTTGATCATGGGCATCAAGGGCATCGCGGTGTCGTCCGGATCGGCCTGCACCTCGGCCAGCCTGGAGCCCAGCTATGTGCTGCGCGCCCTGGGCCGCAGCGACGAGCTGGCGCATTCGTCGCTGCGCATGACCATCGGTCGCTTCACAACCGAAGAAGAAATCGATTACGCCGTCAGCACGCTCAAGGACCGTGTGGCGAAGCTGCGCGAGCTGTCTCCGCTGTGGGACATGTACAAGGACGGCATTGACATCAGTGCCATTCAATGGGCTGCCCACTGAGGGGCTGGCGCACGCAAGGAATGCAGGAGAACTATCATGGCATACAGTGACAAGGTCGTAGACCACTACGAAAACCCCCGTAACGTCGGCAGCTTCGAGAAGGGCGACGAGACCGTCGGCACCGGCATGGTCGGCGCGCCGGCCTGCGGCGACGTGATGAAGCTGCAGATCAAGGTGAATCCGTCCACCGGTCTGATTGAGGACGCCAAGTTCAAGACCTATGGCTGCGGCTCGGCCATCGCGTCGAGCTCGCTGGTGACCGAATGGGTCAAGGGCAAGACCCTGGACCAGGCGCTGGACATCAAGAACACCCAGATCGCTGAAGAACTGGCCCTGCCGCCGGTCAAGATCCACTGCTCCATCCTGGCTGAAGATGCCATCAAGGCGGCGGTGGACGACTACCGCGCCAAGCACGTTCAGTAAAAAACAGAGTTCGCAGAATTCGGAAAAAAAGATCGGGAAACAGCAGGATGTCAGTCACCTTGACCGAAGCCGCGGCACGCCATGTGACGCGTTATATCGCCAAGCGCGGCCGCGGGGTCGGCGTGCGCCTGGGCGTGAAGACCACCGGCTGTTCGGGCCTGGCCTACAAGCTTGAATACGCCGACGAGGTGGGGCCGGACGACGTGGTGTTCGAAGGTCATGGCGTGAAGGTGCTGATCGACCCCAAGAGCCTGCCGTATCTGGACGGTACCGAGTTGGACTTTGTGCGTGAAGGTTTGAACGAGGGCTTCAAGTTCCGCAATCCGCGCGAGAAGGATCGCTGCGGCTGCGGTGAATCGTTCCGGGTTTGAGCGTCGCTGGGTGTTGAATGAATCTCGGCGACGACGATTTCAGTCTGTTTGACCTGCCCAGGCGTTTCGCGCAGGACCGCGCCGACATCGACGCCCGCTGGAAAACCTTGGCGGCCCAGGTTCATCCGGATCGGTTCGCATCGCACGGTGCTTCGGCACAACGCCTGTCCATGCAATGGGCCATGCGTGTCAACGAGGCGCACAAGCGGCTGCGTGATCCGCTCAAGCGGGCGGCCTATCTGTGTGAGCTTGGTGGTGTCGATCTGGAGGCGCACAGCAACACCCGCATGCCAGGCGACTTCCTGATGGAGCAGATGGCGTGGCGGGAAGCCTTGGATGACGCGCACGACGTGCTGGCCGTGCAGGCGCTTGATGAACAAGTCGCCGCGCGCGAGCGTGAATGGTTGGACAAGGCCGGGCACCTGCTGGACGACAAGAATGACGCGGCTGCCGCCGCGCAGCTGGTGCGGGCCCTGATGTTCGTGACGCGCTTTCGCGCCGACATCGACAAGCGCCTGGACGCATTGGGACATTAAAACAACATGGCATTGCTGCAGATTTCAGAACCGGGCCAATCGCCCAATCCGCACGAGCGCCGCATCGCCGTGGGCATCGACCTGGGCACCACGCATTCGCTGGTGGCTTCGGTGCGCCATGGCGTGGCCGAGTGCCTGCCGGATGAACAGGGCCGCGTGATTCTGCCGTCCGCCGTGCGCTATCTTGGCGAAGGGCGCCGGCAGATCGGTGTCGAGGCGCTGGAGCAGCAGTCGGAGGACCCTGAGAACACGGTGGTCTCGGTCAAGCGTTTCATGGGGCGCGCCCTGTCTGATATTGCCAACCGTGCGCATCTGCCTTACCAATTCGAAGACACGCCGGGCATGCTGAGCCTGGCCACCCGCGAGGGCCTGAAGTCGCCGGTCGAGATCTCGGCCGAGATTCTGGCGACCTTGCGCTACCGTGCCGAGGACAGTTTTGCCGACGATCTGTTCGGCGCCGTCATCACGGTGCCGGCTTATTTCGACGACGCGCAGCGTCAAGCCACCAAGGATGCGGCCCAGCTGGCCGGCCTGAAAGTGCTGCGCCTCATCAACGAACCTACCGCTGCAGCCATCGCCTACGGCTTGGACAACGCCAGCGAGGGGCTTTATGCCGTCTACGACCTGGGCGGCGGTACTTTTGATATTTCGCTGCTGCGTCTGACGCGCGGTGTGTTCGAAGTCGTGGCCACGGGCGGCGATGCGGCCCTGGGCGGCGACGATTTCGATCGCGCGCTGGCCGATTGGGCACTGGCTCAAAGCGGTTTGACGCTCAGCAGCGCCCACGACAAGCGTGCCGTGCTGGTGGCGGCGCGCCGGGCCAAGGAGGCGCTGACCGACCACGAGCAGACGACGTTGCATTGCAAGCTCAACGCGGGTGACTTGATCCTCGACGTGACGCGCGAGCAGTTCGAAATCCTCACCTCTGCCTTGCTCGACAAGACCCTGCAATCGGTGCGCCGCGTGCTGCGCGACGCCAAGGTCAAGGCCGAGGAGGTGCAGGGCACGGTGATGGTCGGCGGCTCGACCCGCATGCCTTGTGTGCGCGTGGCCGTGAGCCGACTGTTCGGCAAGGACGTGCTGACCAACCTCAATCCCGACGAGGTGGTGGCGCTGGGCGCCGCCGTCCAGGCCAACCAGTTGGCCGGCAATGCCGCCGACGGCGAGTTGCTGCTGCTCGACGTGGTGCCGCTCTCGCTGGGGCTGGAGACCATGGGCGGGCTGGTCGAGCGCGTGATCGAGCGCAATTCCACCATTCCCGTGGCCAAGGCGCAGGACTTCACCACCTTCAAGGACGGCCAGACCGCCATGGCCGTGCACGTGGTGCAGGGCGAGCGCGAACTGGTCAGCGAGTGCCGCTCGCTGGCGCGCTTCGAGCTGCGCGGCATCCCGCCGATGGCGGCAGGCGCGGCGCGCATCCGCGTCAGCTTCCAGGTCGATGCCGACGGCTTGCTCAGCGTCTCGGCCACCGAGCTGACCTCGGGCGTCGAGGCCGCCATCAGCGTCAAGCCCAGCTACGGCCTGAGCGACGACCAGATCGCCGGCATGCTGAAGGACGGATTCGCCAGCGCCGAGTCCGACATGCAGGCCCGCGCACTGCGCGAGGCGCAGGTCGAGGCTGAGCGCATGGTGCTGGCCACGCATTCGGCGCTCGATGCCGATGGCGATCTGCTCGACGCGGACGAGCGTGCAGCCATCGACGAGCTGATGTCTACGGTTGTCAAATCGGCCCAGGGGCAAGACGCCGGCGCGATCAACTCTGCTGTCGAAGCCTTGGCCAAAGGCACGGAAGCCTTTGCCGCGGCGCGCATGAACCGTGGCATACGCCAGGCCTTGGCGGGGCGCAGCATCGATCAGATGTGAGCCAGATCGCAATCACTTTATCGGACACCCTCATGCCCACCATTAAGATCCTGCCGCACGCCGAGTACTGCCCGGACGGCGCCACCGTGCAAGCGCCCGCCGGCACCACGATCTGCGAGGCGCTGCTCGACAACCACATCGAGATCGAGCATGCCTGCGACCAGGTCTGTGCCTGCACCACCTGTCACGTGATCGTGCGCGAAGGCTTTGCCTCGCTCAGCGAGATGGAGGAGGGTGAGGAAGACATGCTGGACCGCGCCTGGGGCCTGGAGCCCAACTCGCGCCTGAGCTGCCAGGCCATCCTGGGGCAGAAGGACGTGACGGTCGAGATTCCCAAGTATTCGATCAACCACGCCAAGGAAAAGCACTGAATGCGCGTCCTGGGCTTCGAGTCTTCGTGCGACGAGACCGGCGTGGCGCTGGTCGAGGTGCCGGACCACGGGCACGGCCTGCCGCGCCTGCTCGCTCAAGCCCTGCACAGCCAGATCGCCATGCACCAGGCCTACGGCGGCGTGGTGCCGGAGTTGGCCTCGCGCGACCACATTCGGCGCGTGCTGCCGCTCACGAGAGACGTGCTACGTGATGCGGACCTGACCTTGGCGGATATCGACGTGGTCGCCTACACGCAAGGCCCCGGCCTGGCTGGCGCTTTGCTCGTGGGGGCGGGCGTGGCGGTGTCGTTGGCGGCAGCGCTCGGCAAGCCGGCGTTGGGCGTGCATCACCTGGAAGGGCACCTGCTGTCGCCGTTCCTGTCGGTGGACCCGCCGGAGTTTCCTTTCGTGGCCTTGCTGGTGTCGGGCGGCCACACGCAGCTGATGCGGGTCGACGACGTCGGCAGCTACGAGATCCTGGGTGAGACCATAGACGACGCCGCTGGCGAAGCCTTCGATAAAAGTGCCAAGCTGCTGGGCCTGCCTTATCCGGGAGGTCCGCACCTGGCAAAGTTGGCGCAGGCGGGCAATCCACTGGCGTTCGAGTTGCCGCGTCCGCTGCTGCGCAGCGGCAAACCCGACTTCAGCTTCGCAGGCTTGAAGACGGCCGTGCTCACGCAGGTTAAGCGGCTCGGTGACGCACCCAGCGAGCAGCAGCGCGCCGACCTGGCTGCGTCCACGCAGGCGGTCATCGTCGAACTGCTGGTGCGCAAATCGCTGCTGGCGCTCAAAGAGACGGGACTGAAGCGCCTGGTGGTGGCGGGCGGCGTCGGCGCCAATGCGCTCTTACGCCAGGAACTCAACGAGGCCTGTGCCAAGCGCAGCGTGCGCGTGCACTACCCTGAATTGAGCCTGTGCACCGACAACGGCGCCATGATCGCGATGGCCGCGGGCATGCGGCTGCAGCGCGACATGGGCCGCTTGCGGCGCGACGGCTCGTTCGAGGTCAAGCCTCGCTGGGACCTGGCGAGCGCCTGAGCGTTCCGGCCGATCGATCAGCTGACCGTCAGGTGCGTGGCGCCCTTGGCCTGGCGCTTGGCCAGGCTCAGCGTCAGCACGCCATGGTCCATGCTGGCGCTGGAGTCCGACTGGCTGATTTCTTCCGGCAACGTGAAGCTGCGCGAGAAGCGCGAGAACGAGCGTTCGCGGTAGATCACGCGCTCGCCTTCCTTCTTCTCTTTATCCTTGCGGACTTCGGCGTCGACATTGATGCGACGCCCGTCGATGGCGATCTTGACCGCCTCCTTGGGAACGCCAGGCATGTCCAGCTTGACGGTGTAGGACTTGTCGGTTTCGCTGACGTCCAGCGCCGGGCTGCGCATGGCGCTTTGGGCATTCTGGTTGTCGCCGCCCCAGGCGCCCAGGCTTTCGTCGAACAGACGCTCCAGGCTGCGGGTGAAATCGGACACATTGCGGTTCACGGGTACGAGAAACATGAGAGCCTCCTGAAAGGGTTGGTGCATCGTTGCAGTGCCGACGAACGGTGGGCATCGGCTTCCCATGCCATGAAGATTGCGCACGGCAGACGGCTTTTCAAGACGGTTTCGGCGTGCTTTTTGACCTGACGCAGAAATACTTGCCTGGCGTCCACCTGGCCCTTGAAATGGGGCTGCGGCGCCCACAATTGGATTCGCTTGGCCGACATGGGTGACGCCCGGCGCAATCTCATCTATAATCGAATGGCTTTGCTTCTTGGCTTCAAGAAAGTCATCTTGAAAGCAAAACGGCAAAGCGAAAAAGCACGGCATGGGTCGGTTTCACCCGTGGCCGCAAGTTAAAAACCTGGAAACCGTTTGAGTGTTGCACGGTCTGTGCAGCCCGGCGGCTTCCGATATTTCAAGGAACGCAAATATGTCGACCGCCGATATCAAGAAGGCTGAAATCGTCAAGGCCAACGCCCGCAGCGCCAATGACACGGGCTCGCCCGAAGTGCAAGTGGCCCTGCTGACTGCCCGCATCAACGAACTGACCCCTCACTTCAAGACCCACGCCAAGGACCACCACGGCCGCCGCGGTCTGCTGAAGATGGTCAATCAGCGCAAGAGCCTGCTGTCCTACCTGAAGAGCAAGGACGCTTCGCGTTACACCGCGCTGATCCAGAAGCTGGGCCTGCGCAAGTAAGCACCGCATGAGCATGGAGAGCCTGTCTGGATTGTTTGCCAGCACAGGCTTTTCTTGTTTCTAAAGAAACGATTTTTTTGGAGTTGGGCTGAAGTGGCGACGATGTGTCATTCCAATGTCTCCCCCGGCGTCGATGCCGCGGAAGTCGCTGGAATGGCATCCCGCCAAACCGAGTTCCACTCCCGGTCCTGGGCCGCACCGCAAGCGGTCCGATCACTGAGGAGAAATGCATGAGCATGTTCAACAAAGTCAGCAAGACCTTCCAATGGGGTCAGCACACCGTCACGATGGAAACCGGCGAGATCGCTCGCCAGTCGACCGGCGCTGTGGTCGTCAACATCGATGACACCGTGGTGCTCGCCACCGTAGTGGCCAAGAGCGAAGCCAAGGCCGGCCAGGACTTCTTCCCGCTGACGGTCGACTACCTGGAAAAGACCTATGCCGCCGGCAAGATCCCTGGCAGCTTCTTCAAGCGTGAAGGCCGTCCCAGCGAGCTGGAAACCCTGACCTCGCGCCTGATCGACCGCCCGATCCGTCCGCTGTTCCCCGAAGGCTTCTTCAACGAAGTCCAGGTGGTCGTGCACGTGATGTCGCTGAACCCTGAAGTGCAGGCCGACATCGCTGCGCTGATCGCCACCAGCGCCGCGCTGGCTGTGTCCGGCATCCCGTTCAACGGCCCGATCGGCGCCGCACGCGTCGGCTACGTCAACGGCGAATACGTGCTGAACCCCGGCAAGACGCAACTGCTCGATTCCAAGCTGGACCTGGTCGTCGCCGGTACCGAAGCCGCCGTGCTGATGGTCGAGTCGGAAGCGCAGCAACTGAGCGAAGAGATCATGCTGGGCGGCGTGGTGTTCGGCCACGAGCAAGGCAAGGTCACCATCAACGCGATCCATGAGCTGGTGCGCGACGCCGGCAAGCCGAGCTGGAACTGGACCGCACCGGCCAAGAACGAGCCCTTCATCGCCAAGGTCACGGCCCTGGCCGAAGAGCAACTGCGCGCCGCCTACCAGATCCGCTCCAAGCAGGCTCGCACCACCGCCTGCCGCGAAGCCTATGCCAAGGTCAAGGAAGCCCTGACCGCCGAAGGCGTGGAATTCGACGGCGTCGAGGTCGACGGCCTGCTGTTCGAGATCGAAGCCCGCATCGTGCGCAGCCAGATCCTGGCCGGCGAGCCCCGCATCGACGGTCGCGACACCCGCACCGTGCGCCCCATCGAAATCCGTGCCAGCGTGCTGCCGCGCGCCCACGGTTCGGCCTTGTTCACCCGCGGCGAAACGCAGGCGCTGGTTGCCGCAACGCTCGGTACCGAGCGCGACGCGCAGACCATCGACGCGCTGGCTGGCGAGTTCACCGAACACTTCATGCTGCACTACAACATGCCCCCGTTCGCCACCGGCGAAACCGGTCGCGTGGGCAGCCCCAAGCGCCGCGAGATCGGCCACGGCCGTCTGGCCAAGCGCGCCCTGGTGGCCGTGCTGCCGAGCAAGGAAGAATTCCCGTACTCGGTCCGCGTGGTGTCGGAAATCACCGAATCGAACGGTTCTTCGTCGATGGCCTCGGTCTGCGGCGGCTGCCTGTCCATGCTGGACGCCGGCGTGCCATTGAAGGCGCACGTGGCCGGCATCGCCATGGGCCTGATCAAGGACGGCAACCGCTTCGCCGTGCTGACCGACATTCTCGGTGACGAGGATCACCTCGGCGACATGGACTTCAAGGTGGCCGGCACCACGGCAGGCGTGACCGCGCTGCAGATGGACATCAAGATCCAGGGCATTACCAAGGAAATCATGCAGGTGGCCCTGGCCCAGGCCAAGGAAGCCCGCCTGCACATCCTCGACAAGATGGTGTCGGCGGTGGCCACGGCCTCGTCCGAGGTGTCGGAATTCGCGCCGCGCCTCTACACCATGAAGATCAACCCCGAGAAGATCCGTGACGTGATCGGCAAGGGCGGCGCCACCATCCGCGCGCTGACCGAAGAAACCGGCACCCAGATCGACATCGGCGAAGACGGCACCATCACCATCGCCTCGACCGACGCCGACAAGGCCGCCCACGCCAAGAAGCGCATCGAAGAGATCACCGCTGAAGTCGAAGTGGGCAAGGTCTACGAAGGCCCCGTCACCAAGATCCTGGACTTCGGCGCCCTGATCAACCTGCTGCCCGGCAAGGACGGCCTGCTGCACATCAGCCAGATCGCCCATCAGCGCGTCGAGAAGGTGACCGACTTCCTGAAGGAAGGTCAGATCGTCAAGGTCAAGGTCCTCGAAACCGACGAAAAGGGCCGCATCAAGCTGTCCATGAAGGCGCTGATTGACCGCGACGCCGCTCCGGCAGCGGATGCTGCGCCGACGGAAGCGGCAGCGGAGTAAAGCGTCGTCATGAAAGCGATCGCCATCACCCGCCCGGGTGGTCCGGAGGTGCTTCAGCTGATCGACTGTCCCGGCCCGGCGGCGGGGGCAGGCGAGTGCTTGATCGCGGTGGAGGCCTATGGCGTCAACCGGCCGGACGTGCTGCAGCGCAAGGGGGCCTACCCGCCTCCGCCCGGTGCCAGCGAATTGCCGGGGCTGGAGGTGGCGGGACGCATCGTGGCGGGCGATGAGGCCGCGTTGGCGGTGTCCGGCTTCAAGCTGGGTGATGCCGTGTGCGCCCTGGTGGCCGGCGGCGGCTATGCCGAGCTGTGCACGGCTCCGGTGCAGCAATGCCTGCCGGTGCCTGGCGGCTGGAGCATGGCGGAAGCCGCCAGCCTGCCTGAGACCTTCTTCACCGTCTGGTCCAACGTGTTCGAGCGCGCGCGCCTGCAGCCTGGCGAAAGCATCCTGATCCACGGCGGCAGCAGCGGCATCGGCGTGACGGCCATTCAACTGGCCAAGGCCCTGGGTGCGGCGCAGGTGATCACCACGGTGGGCAGCGCCGCCAAGGCGCAGGCCTGCCGGGATCTGGGGGCTGATCTGGCCATCAACTACCGCGAGCAGGACTTCGTGGTCGAAGTGCTGGCTGCGACCGGCCAGCGCGGCGTGGACGTGGTGCTGGACATGGTGGCGGGCGACTACGTGGCGCGCAATGTGCAATGCCTGGCCGAAGACGGCCGCGCCGTGATCATCGCAGTGCAGGGCGGCTTGAAGGCCGGGTTTGACGCGGGCCTGGTGCTACGCCGGCGTCTGACGATCAGCGGCTCGACGCTGAGGCCGCGTCCTGTCGCCTTCAAGGCCGGCATTGCCCGGGCCTTGCGCGAGCGGGTCTGGCCTCTGCTGGAAGAGCGGCGCATCCAGCCGGTTATCTACAAGCAATTCAAAGCCAGCGAGGCGGCCCAGGCGCACGCCTTGATGGAGTCTGGCGCGCATGTGGGCAAGCTCGTGCTGAGCTGGTGAGAGGACGAATCTGATGCCAAGTAATGTGACACGCAAGAAGCTGGTGGTCGGCAACTGGAAGATGCACGGCAGCCGCGCTGCGAATGCCGTGCTGCTGTCGGGTCTGAAGGACGAGGGGCCGTGGAATGCCGATGTGGCCGTCTGCGTGCCCTTTCCCTACATCACCGAGACGGCGCAGGCGCTGACGGGCCAGGCCGTGGCTTTCGGTGCCCAGGATTGCTCGGCGCACGAGCAGGGCGCCTACACGGGCGAAGTGTCGTCGGCCATGCTGGCCGACATCGGCTGCCGCTTTGTGATCGTCGGGCATTCCGAACGCCGCGCCTATCACCATGAAAGCGACCAATTGGTCGCAGACAAGGCCAAGGCGGCCTTGGCCCATGGCGTCACCCCCATCGTTTGCGTGGGTGAGACGCTGGCGGAACGCGAGGCCGGCCAGACCGAGGCTGTGGTCAAGCGCCAGTTGGCAGCCGTGATCCACACGCTGACGCATTGCATTGGCGAGGTGGTGGTGGCGTACGAGCCGGTCTGGGCCATCGGCACCGGCTTGACCGCGACGCCCGAGCAGGCGCAGGCGGTGCACGCACTGTTGCGCAAGCAACTGCATGCGGCCACGCAAAAGGCCGATGCGATGCGCATTCTCTATGGCGGCAGCGTCAAGCTCGACAATGCGGCGCAGCTGTTTGTACAAGCCGACATCGACGGCGGACTGATTGGCGGCGCCGCGCTCAAGGCGGCTGATTTTTCGGCGATTTGCCGGGCTGCATCCTGAATGCGGGCGCCGGATCTTTTGAAATTCTGAATTGGGAAATTGACATGCAAGTGATGATGACTTTGGTGCAGGTGCTGCAGCTCTTGAGCGCCCTGTGCATGATCGGTCTGGTGCTGGTGCAGCACGGCAAGGGTGCCGACATGGGGGCCTCGTTCGGCAGCGGTGCGTCGGGCAGTCTGTTTGGCGCCACCGGCAGCGCCAATTTCCTGTCGCGCAGCACGGCAGTCTGCGCCACGCTGTTTTTCGTCTGCACGTTGACCCTGGCCTACATGGCCAGCCATCGCGACGCCATTCCGGCCAGTGACAGTCTGATCGACCGCTCGGCGCCCGCGGCGGCCGTGGCGCCTAGCGCCGTGGCTTCGGGTGCCGCTGCCATCCCCGGCGCAGCACCGGCTGTTGTGACGCCTGCTGCGTCAAAATAAGCGCTTGAATTCATCGGGAGCCTCGTAATTCCGGTATAGAATGCAAGGCTGTCTGGGAAGCAAATCCTCAAGCAACCCGGGTGGAGAAATGCCAGTGTGAATGTGTTCAAGGAATGCATTCATGATGGCAAATGAGCCGACGTGGTGAAATTGGTAGACACGCTATCTTGAGGGGGTAGTGGCGAAAGCTGTGCGAGTTCGAGTCTCGCCGTCGGCACCAGGAATTTTCAGGGGCCAGTAGCAGTGGGTTAACATCATCGGATTGGAGTCCGGCGTGTTGATCTGGCTGGGTCCCAAACGAATTGAGGCGCCCTGTCGCGGCGAAAGTCGCAAAGGGACATGGCGGGCGCGTTCCGTGAGCGACATCTTGTCGTGAGCGGCGCGCCCGTTGCTTTTGTCGAATTGCCGTGATCCGGCCTGGAGGCTGGGTGCGGCGCAACCGAGAGCATGTGCTGTGAATCTGGAACTGTACCTCCCCGTCATCCTCTTCATCCTGGTCGGCGCAGTGGTAGGTATAGCGCCCCAGCTCCTGGGCTATGCTCTCGGGCCCAACCGGCCGGATCAGGCTAAAAACTCCCCTTACGAATGCGGCTTCGAGGCCTTTGAAGACGCGCGCATGAAGTTCGATGTGCGCTACTACCTCGTCGCGATCCTGTTCATTTTGTTCGACCTGGAAATCGCCTTCCTGTTCCCCTGGGCAGTGACCCTGCGGGAAATCGGTGGCGCCGGTTTCTGGGCCATGATGATTTTCCTGGGCATCCTCGTTGTCGGCTTCGTCTACGAGTGGAAGAAGGGCGCCCTGGATTGGGAATGACTGTTGACCCCTCGTCCAGCGGAATACGCTGGCCGGTCCCCCGAGGGGGCGCCAACCGTTGGTTGGCATGGTGGGCCGGCTTGGGGGCGGCCCGGCGCTCGGCCCGAAAGGGTGTGGCACGAATGAAAGCTTGCAATGGGTATTGAAGGCGTTTTGAAAGAAGGCTTTGTCACCACCTCGGTGGACAAGCTGATCAACTGGTCCAAGACAGGTTCCCTGTGGCCCATGACCTTTGGTCTGGCCTGCTGCGCGGTCGAGATGATGCACGCGGGCGCGGCCCGTTATGACATTGACCGCTTCGGCATGCTGTTCCGCCCCAGCCCCCGCCAGTCCGATCTGATGATCGTCGCCGGCACGCTGTGCAACAAGATGGCGCCGGCGCTGCGCAAGGTCTACGACCAGATGGCCGAGCCGCGCTGGGTGCTGTCCATGGGCTCCTGCGCTAACGGCGGCGGCTATTACCACTACAGCTACTCGGTCGTGCGCGGCTGCGACCGCATCGTGCCGGTCGACGTCTACGTGCCGGGTTGCCCGCCCACTGCCGAGGCGCTGCTGTACGGCATCCTGCAGTTGCAGGCCAAGATCCGTCGCGAAAACACCATTGCACGCTGAAGGCTCGCTGAATTCATGAGCAAACTCGACACCCTGCAAGCCACCCTGGAGAAGGTGTTTGGCAGCCAGATCATCGAACTCAAGCGCGAGCTCGACGAAATCACCATCCGCGTGGCGCCGAGCGATTACTTCGCCGTCGCCAAGACGCTGCGCGACCACTCGGAACTGCGCTTCGAGCAGCTGATCGACCTCTGCGGCCTCGACTACAGCGGCTACAAGGAAGGCGCGTACGAGGGCCCGCGCTTTGCCGTGGCCTCGCACCTGCTGTCGGTCAACAAGAACTGGCGCCTGCGCCTGAAGGTGTTCGCGTCCGACGACGACTTCCCTTGCGTGGCAGCCGTGACGCCGATCTGGAATTCGGCCAACTGGTTCGAGCGCGAGGCCTTCGATCTCTACGGCATCATCTTCGACGGTCATGAAGACCTGCGCCGCATCCTGACCGACTACGGCTTCATCGGCCATCCGATGCGCAAAGACTTCCCGACCTCGGGCCATGTCGAGATGCGCTACGACGCCGAGCAAAAGCGCGTCATCTATCAGCCGGTGACGATCGAGCCGCGTGAGATCACGCCGCGCGTGATCCGCGAAGAACAATACGGTGGCTTGTAAACAATCATGGCCGACATCAAAAACTACACCCTCAACTTTGGTCCCCAGCATCCTGCGGCGCACGGCGTGCTGCGCCTGGTGCTGGAGCTTGACGGCGAAGTGATCCAGCGTGCCGATCCGCACATCGGCCTGCTGCACCGCGCCACCGAGAAGCTGGCCGAGAGCAAGACCTACATCCAGTCGTTGCCCTACATGGACCGTCTGGACTATGTGTCCATGATGTCCAACGAGCACGCCTACTGCCTGGCCATCGAGAAGATGCTGGGCATCGAGGTGCCGATCCGCGCGCAGTACATCCGCGTGATGTTTGCCGAGATCACGCGCCTGCTGAACCACCTGCTGTGGATCGGCGCGCATGGCATCGACTGCGGCGCGATGAACATCCTGATCTACGCGTTCCGCGAGCGCGAAGACCTGTTCGACATGTACGAGGCGGTTTCGGGCGCGCGCATGCACGCGGCCTATTTCCGCCCCGGCGGTGTCTATCGCGATCTGCCCGACACCATGCCGCAGTACCAGGTGTCCAAGATCAAGAACGCCAAGACCATCGCGATGCTGAACGAGAACCGCCAAGGTTCCCTGCTCGATTTCATCGACGATTTCTGTGCGCGATTCCCCAAAAACGTCGACGACTACGAAACCCTGCTGACCGACAACCGGATCTGGAAGCAGCGCACCGTGGGCATCGGCGTCGTCTCGCCCGAGCGCGCGCTGAACCTGGGTTTCACGGGCCCGATGCTGCGCGGCTCCGGCATCGCCTGGGACCTGCGCAAGACCCAGCCCTACGATGTCTATGCCAACATGGACTTCGACCTGGCCCTGGGCACGAATGGCGACACCTATGACCGCTATCTGGTCCGCGTGGAAGAAATGCGCCAGGCCAACCGCATCATCAAGCAATGCGTCGACTGGCTGCGCAAGAATCCGGGCCCGGTCATCACCGACAACCACAAGGTGGCTCCGCCTTCGCGCGTGGACATGAAGTCCAACATGGAAGAGCTGATCCACCACTTCAAGCTCTTCACCGAAGGCTTCCGTGTGCCGGAAGGCGAGGCCTACGCAGCGGTCGAGCATCCCAAGGGCGAGTTCGGCATCTACATGGTCAGCGACGGCGCCAACAAGCCCTACCGCCTGAAGATCCGTGCGCCTGGTTTTGCACACCTGGCCGCGCTCGATGAGATGGCGCGTGGCCACATGATCGCCGATGCCGTGGCCGTGATCGGCACCATGGACATCGTGTTCGGCGAAATTGACCGGTGATTGACGGCGGAATACCAGCGATGAGCAGCAACGACTACGTCTTGAGTGATGCCACGAGGGCGCGCTTTGCGCGCGAGGTGGCGAAGTATCCGGCTGAGCAGAAGCAGTCGGCGGTGATGGCCTGCCTGTCCATCGTGCAGCAGGAGCAGGGCTTCGTGTCGCGCGGCGCCGAAGACGCGATTGCCGCGTACCTGGGCATGCCGGCGATCGCCGTGTACGAGGTCACCACCTTCTACAACATGTACAACCAGCGTCCGGTGGGCCAGTTCAAGCTCAACGTCTGCACCAACCTGCCTTGCCAGCTGCGCGATGGCCAGAAGGCGCTAGCCCACCTCTGCCACAAGCTGGGCGTGGAGGAGGGTGGTACCACCGCGGACGGTCTCTTCACCGTGCAGAAGAGCGAATGCCTGGGCGCCTGCGCCGATTCGCCGGTGATGCTGGTGAACGATCGCCAGATGTGCAGCTTCATGAGCAACGCGCGTCTGGACGAATTGGTCGATGTGCTCAAGGCACAGGCCAAGAACTAAAGGGCTGGCTGCGATGACTGCAACACTGGACCTCTCCAAGTTTCAAGCGACGGGTGTCGAGACCTGTTTCCATGACCGCCACATCGGCGCCCAGATCTATGCGGACCTGAATGGCAGCAACTGGCGCCTGAAGGACTACGAAGCCCGCGGCGGCTATGCCGCGCTGCGCAAGATCCTGAAGGCCGATGGCGGCGAAGGTTTGACGCAAGACCAGGTGATCGCCGAAGTCAAGGGCTCGGGCCTGCGCGGCCGCGGCGGTGCGGGCTTCCCAACCGGCCTGAAGTGGAGCTTCATGCCGCGCCAGTTCCCGGGGCAGAAGTACCTGGTCTGCAACTCCGACGAAGGCGAACCCGGCACCTGCAAGGACCGCGACATCCTGATGTTCAATCCGCACATCGTGATTGAAGGCATGATCATCGCGGCCTATGCGATGGGCATCACGGTCGGCTACAACTACATCCACGGCGAGATCTTCGAAGTCTATGAACGCTTCGAAGCCGCGCTCGACGAAGCGCGCGCCGCCGGCCTGCTGGGCGACAACATTCTCGGTTCGGGCTTCAGCTTCCAGCTGCACGCCCATCATGGTTTCGGCGCCTACATCTGCGGCGAAGAAACCGCCTTGCTGGAGTCGCTGGAAGGCAAGAAGGGCCAGCCGCGCTTCAAGCCGCCGTTCCCGGCCAGCTTTGGCCTCTACGGCAAGCCGACCACGATCAACAACACCGAGACCTTTGCCGCGGTGCCCTGGATCATCCGCAACGGCGCGCAGCCCTACCTTGAGATCGGCAAGCCCAACAACGGCGGCACCAAGATCTTCTCGGTCTCGGGCGACGTCGAGCGTCCCGGCAATTACGAGATCCCGCTCGGCACGCCATTCGCGAAGCTGCTGGAACTTGCCGGCGGCGTGCGCAAGGGCCGCCAGCTCAAGGCCGTGATCCCGGGCGGATCGTCCTCGCCGGTGCTGCCGGCCGAGGTCATGATGCAGTGCACGATGGATTACGACTCGATCGCCAAGGCCGGCTCCATGCTGGGCTCAGGCGCCGTGATCGTGATGGACGACAGCCGCTGCATGGTCAAGAGCCTGCTGCGCCTCTCGTACTTCTACGCGCATGAATCCTGCGGCCAGTGCACGCCTTGCCGCGAAGGCACGGGCTGGATGTTCCGCGTGGTCGAGCGCATCGCCAACGGCCTGGGCCGGGCGGAAGACATCGATCTGCTGAACTCGGTGGCCGACAACATCCAGGGCCGCACCATCTGCGCGCTCGGCGATGCCGCGGCCATGCCGGTGCGCGCCATGATCAAGCACTACAAGCACGAGTTCGTGCATCTCATTGAACACAAGACGGCCCTGGTGGCGGCCTGAACCAGGACAAGTTATGGTTGAAATTGAACTCGACGGCAAGAAGGTAGAGGTTCTCGAAGGCAGCATGGTCATGCATGCCGCCGAGAAGGCCGGTGCCTACATCCCGCATTTCTGCTACCACAAGAAGCTGAGCATCGCGGCCAATTGCCGCATGTGCCTGGTTGACGTGGAAAAGGCGCCCAAGCCTCTGCCCGCCTGCGCCACGCCGGTCACGCAAGGCATGATCGTGCGCACCAAGAGTGAGAAAGCCGTCAAGGCCCAGCAGGGCGTGATGGAGTTCCTGCTGATCAATCACCCGCTGGACTGCCCGATCTGCGACCAGGGCGGCGAGTGCCAGTTGCAGGACCTGGCCGTGGGCTATGGCGGCAGCAAGTCGCGCTACACCGAAGAAAAGCGCGTGGTCTTCCACAAGAACGTCGGCCCGCTGATCTCGATGGAAGAGATGAGCCGCTGCATCCACTGCACCCGCTGCGTGCGTTTCGGCCAGGAAATCGCCGGCGTGATGGAGCTGGGCATGGCGCATCGCGGCGAGCATTCCGAGATCCAGACCTTCGTGGGCCGCTCGGTCGATTCCGAGCTGTCGGGCAACATGATCGACATCTGCCCGGTCGGCGCGCTCACCAGCAAGCCCTTCCGCTACAGCGCCCGCACCTGGGAACTGTCGCGCCGCAAGAGCGTCAGCCCGCATGACAGCACCGGCGCCAACCTGATCGTTCAGGTCAAGGGCAACTCAGTCCGCCGCGTCGTGCCGCTGGAGAACGAAGCCGTCAACGAATGCTGGATCGCCGACCGCGACCGTTTCAGCTACGAAGCGCTGAACAGCGACGAGCGCCTCACGCAGCCCATGATCAAGCAGGGCGGCCATTGGAAGAGCGTCGACTGGAGCGTCGCGCTCGACTACGTCGCCAACGGCCTGAAGAGCATCAAGGCCGACCATGGCGCAGCCAGCATCGCCGCGCTGGGCTCCGAGCACAGCACGGTCGAAGAGCTGCACCTGCTGGCCTCGCTGGTGCGCGGCCTGGGCAGCGAGAACATCGACACGCGCCTGCGCCATGTCGACTTTGGCAATCGCGCCGAAGCCGGCAAGGCCCATTGGCTGGGCATGCCGATCGAAGGCCTGTCCACGCTGGACCGCGCCTTCGTGGTGGGCTCCTTCCTGCGCAAGGACCATCCGCTGTTTGCGCTGCGCCTGCGCCAGGCGGCCCGCCATGGCGCGCAAGTTTTGAGCCTGCATGCGGCTGAAGACGACTGGCTGATGCCCGTCGCCGCGCGCATCACCGCTGCCCCCAGTGCCTGGGTGAACGAGCTGGCCAATGTGGCCGCTGCCGTGGCGCAAGAACAGGGCGTGCAAGCGCCCGCGGCCGGCACCGCGACCGACGCCGCGCTGGCCATCGCCAAGTCGCTGTTCGGCGGCCAGCGCAAGGCCGTGCTGCTGGGCAATGTCGCTGCCCAGCATCCGCAAGCCGCCAGCCTGCTGGCCCTGGCCCACTGGATCGCCGCTCAGACCGGCGCCAGCGTCGGCTACCTGACGGCCGCCGCCAACACGGTCGGCGCGCAACTGGTCAATGCCTTGCCGGGGCAGGGCGGTTCGAACGCCGCCGAGATCCTCGGCACGAAGCCCGCCAAGGCCCTGCTGCTGCTCAACACCGATCCGCTGCTCGACGCCGCCAACCCTGGCGCTGCCGCCAAGGCGCTGCAAGCCGCCGAGATGGTGGTCGTGATGAGCCCCTTCAAGACAGGCCTTGACTACGCCGACGTGCTCTTGCCCGTGTCGCCTTTCACCGAGACGTCCGGCTCCTTCGTGAACGCCGAGGGCCGTCTGCAAAGCTTCGTCGGCGTGGTGCGTCCCTTGGGCGAGACCCGTCCGGCCTGGAAGGTCCTGCGCGTGCTCGGCAATGTGCTGGGCCTGGAAGGCTTCAAGCAGGATACGTCCGACCAGGTGCGCCACGAGGCGCTCGGTGTGAATACCGACCTGAGCGCGCGCCTGAGCAACGCCACGCAGGCTGCTGTCCAACTGGGCGCTGCCGCTGCTGGCCTGGAACGCCTGACCGAAGTGCCCGTGTACGCCGCCGATGCGCTGGTGCGCCGCGCCAGCTCGCTGCAGCTGACGACCGATGCGCGTAACGCCGCAGTGGCGCGTCTGCCTTCGGCGCTGTGGAACCAACTGGGCCTGAGCGCCGGTGCATCCGTCAGCATCAGCCAGGACGGCGCCAGCGTGACCCTGCCTGCCCAACTCGATGCCTCGCTGCCGGCCACGGTGGTGCGCGTGCCCGCAGGCTTGCCCGAGACGGCAGCGCTGGGCGCGGCGTTCGGCGCCCTGACGATTGCCAAGGTGTGACCTCATGATTGACAGTCTCTATCTCTCCGGCGCGTCCGTGTTCGGCGCCCTCTGGCCCCTGGTCTGGAGTCTGCTGAAGATCATCGTGGTGGTGGCACCGCTGATGCTCTTCGTGGCCTACCTGACGCTGTGGGAACGCAAGGCCATCGGCTGGTCGCAGATCCGTCCGGGCCCGAACCGTGTCGGTCCCTACGGCCTGCTGACGCCGATCGCCGACGCGGTCAAGCTGATCTTCAAGGAAATCATCCTGCCGTCGGCGGCCAACCGCGGCCTGTTCTTCTTGGGTCCCATCATGACCATCATGCCGGCGCTGGCGGCCTGGGCCGTGGTGCCCTTCGGACCGCAGGCGGCCGTGGCCGACGTCAATGCCGGTCTGCTGTTCCTGATGGCCATCACCTCGCTGGAAGTCTATGGCGTGATCATCGCCGGCTGGGCCTCCAACTCCAAGTACGCCTTCCTCGGCGCGCTGCGCGCCTCGGCGCAGATGGTCTCGTACGAGATCGCCATGGGCTTCGCGCTGGTCGTGGTGCTGATGGTGACGGGCAGCATGAACATGAGCGACATCGTGCTGTCGCAAGGCCGCGGCATGTTCGCGCACATGGGCGTCAGTTTCCTGTCGTGGAACTGGCTGCCGCTGCTGCCGATCTTTGTCGTCTACTTCATCTCGGGCCTGGCCGAAACCAACCGCCATCCGTTCGACGTGGTCGAAGGCGAATCGGAAATCGTGGCCGGTCACATGATCGAGTACTCGGGCATGTCCTTCGCCATGTTCTTCCTGGCCGAATACGCCAACATGATCCTGGTCTCGGCCTTGGCGGTGGTGATGTTCCTGGGCGGCTGGATGGCGCCGGTGTCGTTCAGCGCCTTCGGCATGGACACGCCCGCCTTCATCCAGAACACCATGCCGTTCTGGAACTGGTTCTGGCTGTTCGCCAAGACCTTCGTGGTCGTGACCATGTTCCTCTGGGTGCGTGCCACGTTCCCGCGCTTCCGTTACGACCAGATCATGCGTCTGGGTTGGAAGATCTTCATTCCGGTGACCTTGGTCTGGCTGCTCGTCGTCGGCCTGTGGATCCAGTCACCCTTCAACATCTGGCAGTGAGAACGAGGTGTCTGCTGTGAGCTCCTTCAAGGACGTCATCAAGAGCTTCATGCTCACCGAGCTGTTCAAGGGCATGGCCCTGACCGGCCGGCATTTCCTGTCGCGCAACATCACGGTGCAATTCCCGGAAGAGAAGACGCCGCTGTCGCCGCGCTTCCGCGGCTTGCACGCGCTGCGCCGCTATGAAAACGGCGAAGAGCGCTGCATCGCCTGCAAGCTCTGCGAAGCCGTGTGCCCCGCGATGGCCATCACCATCGAGTCGGATGTGCGCGAGGACGGTTCGCGCCGCACCACGCGCTACGACATCGACCTGACCAAGTGCATCTTCTGCGGTTTCTGCGAGGAAAGCTGCCCGGTCGACTCGATCGTCGAGACCAGCATCTTCGAATACCACGGCGAAAAGCGCGGCGATCTCTACTTCACGAAAGAGATGCTGCTGGCCGTCGGCGATCGCTACGAGCCTCAGATTGCAGCCCAAAAGGAGGCCGATGCAAAGTACCGTTGACCGCGAGGTTGGCGACACATTGCAGGAAACGTATGGACATTACGACCGCTCTTTTCTATCTGTTCTCGGCCGTCTTGCTGGGCTCCGCCTTCCGTGTCATCACGGCCAGGAGCACCGTGCATTCGGCCCTGTTCCTGATCCTGGCGTTCTTCAACGCATCCTGCATCTGGATGCTGCTGAAGGCCGAGTTCCTGGCCATCACGCTGGTGCTGGTCTACATCGGCGCGGTGATGGTGCTGTTCCTGTTTGTCGTGATGATGCTGGACATCAACACCGACAAGCTGCGCGACGGCTTCTGGAAGCACATGCCGCTGGCCGCGTTGGTCGGTGTGTTCATCGCGCTGGAGATGGCAGCCATCCTGATGGGCGGCTTCCGCCTCAGCGATGCGCCTGAGTTGAGCGCCGAAGCATTGAAGCTTGGCAACACCAAGCTGCTGGGCATCCAGATCTACACCAATTACCTGTATCCACTGCAGATCGCCGCCGTGCTGCTGCTGGTGGCCATCATTGCCGCGATTGCGCTGACGCTGCGCCGCCGCAAGGATTCCAAGCTGCAGAACCCGTCGGAGCAGGTCAGGGTCAAGAAGGCCGACCGCCTGCGCATCGTCAAGATGGCGCCGACCGTTGAAGTACCGGCTGCGCCAGCTGCCGACAGCAATCAAGGAGCCGCATGATGGGCGCTGTAAGTGGCTTGACCCTTGGACACTTTCTGACCCTGGGCGCGATCCTGTTCGCGCTGTCGGTGGTCGGGATCTTCCTGAACCGCAAGAACCTGATCGTGCTGCTGATGGCCATCGAACTGATGCTGCTGGCGGTGAACCTGAACTTTGTCGCGTTCTCCCATTACCTGGGCGACATGGCAGGGCAGGTGTTCGTGTTCTTCATCCTGACCGTGGCGGCCGCCGAATCGGCGATCGGCCTGGCGATCCTGGTGGTGCTGTTCCGTAATCGGGCCAGCATCGATGTCGAAGAACTTGACGCCTTGAAGGGCTGACCAGCACAGATCGGGCGAACAAGAACATGTCTGCACAACTTTCTCAGAACATGCTGCTGGCCGTGCCACTGGCGCCGTTGTTCGGCGCCGTGGTGGCGGGCCTGTTCGGCAAAACCATAGGCCGCCGCGGCGCCCACACCGTGACCATTCTCGGCGTGCTGGTGTCCTTCATCATCTCGGTGATGACGCTGATGGCCGTCAACGACGGTGCGCGCCTGAACCAGACCGTTTACGAATGGATGAACGTCGGCGGCCTGAAGATGGAAGTCGGCTTCCTGATCGACGGCCTCAGCGCGATGATGATGTGCGTGGTCAGCTTCGTGTCGCTGATGGTGCACATCTACACCATCGGCTACATGGAAGAAGATCCCGGCTATCAGCGCTTCTTCTCCTACATCTCGCTGTTCACTTTCAGCATGCTGATGCTGGTGATGAGCAACAACTTCCTGCAGCTGTTCTTCGGCTGGGAAGCGGTGGGCCTGGTGTCCTATTTGCTGATCGGCTTCTGGTACACCAAGCCGACGGCCATCTTCGCCAACATGAAGGCCTTCCTGGTCAACCGCGTCGGCGACTTCGGCTTCATCCTGGGCATCGGCCTGCTGGTGGCCTACGGCGGTTCGCTGAACTACGCCGACACCTTTGCCAAGGCCAATGAACTGGCGCAGATCCAGTTCCCCGCGCCGCTGTGGGGCGACAGCTGGATGCTGCTGTCGGTCGCCTGCATCTGCCTGTTCATCGGCGCGATGGGCAAGAGCGCGCAGTTCCCGCTGCACGTCTGGCTGCCCGACTCGATGGAAGGCCCGACCCCCATTTCCGCGCTGATCCACGCCGCCACCATGGTGACGGCCGGCATCTTCATGGTCAGCCGCATGAGCCCCTTGTTCGAGCTGTCGGACACGGCGCTGAACTTCGTGCTGGTGATCGGTGCCATCACGGCGCTTTTCATGGGCTTCCTGGGCATCATCCAGAACGACATCAAGCGCGTGGTCGCGTACTCGACGCTGTCGCAGCTCGGCTACATGACCGTGGCGTTGGGCGCCTCGGCCTACTCGGTCGCCGTGTTCCACCTGATGACGCACGCCTTCTTCAAGGCCCTGCTGTTCCTCGGCGCCGGCTCGGTGATCATCGGCATGCACCACGACCAGGACATCCGCAATATGGGCGGCCTGCGCAAGTACATGCCCATCACCTGGATCACCTCGCTGCTGGGCTCGCTGGCCCTGATCGGCACGCCGTTCTTCTCGGGCTTCTACTCGAAGGACAGCATCATCGACGCGGTCAAGGCCAGCCACCTGCCGGCCGCCGACTTCGCCTACTTCGCGGTGCTGGCCGGCGTGTTCGTCACGGCCTTCTACTCCTTCCGCATGTACTTCCTGGTCTTCCACGGCAAGGAAAACTTCCACCACAAGCCCTTCCCCGGCGAGCACGATCACCACGACGATCACGGCCATGGTCACGACCACACGCCGCATGAATCGCCGGCCGTGGTCTGGGTGCCGCTGGTACTGCTGGCCATCCCCTCGGTGGTGATCGGTTACCTGACGATCCAGCCCATGCTGTTCGGCACCTTCTTCGCCGATTCGATCTTCGTCAACGAAGCACTGCATCCCGCCATGCGCGAGCTGGCCGAGG
>Ga0213872_10000271_pt1 | contig 44619 bp, 28 predicted proteins | sample VelepicomBERX_R2_FD_160071 | JGI IMG/M metagenome (GOLD analysis project Ga0213872, IMG submission 160071) | Rhizosphere microbial communities from Vellozia epidendroides in rupestrian grasslands, the National Park of Serra do Cipo, Brazil - RX_R2 | ecosystem: Host-associated > Plants > Roots >... | reverse complement strand
ACCCACCGACTCGGCTCTTTTCAGGCTACTCATCGTCTAGGTTCACGACCTTGTATGCCGCCATCAGTTTCGCCTGGGTCTGGATCGGGACCTGAGCGTAGTGGGAAAACTCAATCGTATAGGTGCCTTTGCCGGCGGTCAGGGACTTCAGGCGCCCCTGGTATTCGTCCAGTTCGGCCAGCGGAATCAAGCCGCTGATGGCCACCGCAGCCGCTGCGCGCGGCTGGGTGCCTGTCACGTGGCCGCGCTTGCTCGACAGGTCGCCGGTCAGGTCGCCAACGGCGGTCACCGGGGCCACCACCTCGATGTTGACCAAGGGCTCCAGCACGACGGGGCGGGCCTTGCTCACGGCATCGATCGTGGCCTTGCGCCCGGCCAATGTGAAGGCAATGTCCTTGCCGTCCACCGCGTGGGTCTTGCCGTCATACACGGTCACGCGCAAGTCATGCACTGGAAATCCTGCAAGCACGCCGTCCATCAAGGCCTGACGGACGCCTTTCTCCACCGCGGCCATGAAAACGGCGGGAATGGCGCCCCCCTTCACGACATCGACAAACTCGAAACCAGCACCGCGATCCAGGGGCTCGATGCGCAGCATCACCTCGCCGAACTGGCCGGCGCCGCCGCTTTGTTTCTTGTGGCGGCAATGACCTTCTGCGCCCTGCGTGATGGTTTCGCGATAGGCAATCTGCGGGGTGCTGGTATCCAGTTCCAGCTTGTACTGCTGCTGCATGCGGGCCAGCTTGGTGCGCAGGTGCATTTCGCCCAGACCCCGGATCACCGTTTCGTTGGTGCTGGGGTGCCGCTCCACCTTGAAGCAAGGATCTTCAAGCTCCATCTTGTGCAAGATGTCGAACAGCCGGTGCTCATCGCTCTTGCGCCGCGTCTGCACCGCCAGGCCCTGCATGGGCAGCGGGAATTGCAGGGGTTTGAGGTGGATGTGATCCTCATCGTGCGAGTCGTGCAGCACGCTGTCAAACTCGATCTCCTCCACCTTGGCTACGGCGCCGATATCGCCCGGCACCAGGCTGGGCACTTCCACATAGTCCTTGCCCTGCAGACGGTACAGATGAGTCACCTTGAACGGACGCTTACCTGAACCGACGTACAGCTGCGCATCCTTGACGATGGTGCCCTGATGCACCCGGAACACGCCCAACTTGCCGATGAACGGGTCCACCACCACCTTGAACACATGGGCCAGCACATGCAGCGCTTCATTGGGCTGCGCAGCGAAGGCCTGTAATGGCTCGCCGGGCTCGCCCTTGTAGAACGGCGGCGAATTGCCTTCGGCTGGAGTGGGGGCCAGTTTTTCCAATGTATCCAGCAGTTGCGGCAGGCCGGCCCCGGTTTTGGCGGACACAAACAAAATGGGAATCAAGTGGCCGGCGCGCAAGGCCGCTTCAAACGGCGCGTGCAATTCGGTGGTGCTTGGGTCCACGCCACCTTCCAAATAGCGCGCCATCAGGCTGTCGTCCTCTTCGATGATCTGGTCGATCAATGCACGATGGGCCGCAGCCACGGAGGCGAAATCACTGTCCCCATCCGCATGCCCCAAGAGTTCGATCACATCCTGGCCATGGCGGATCGGCAGGTCCAGCAGCAGGCACTGCTTGCCAAAACGCTCGCGAATCTGGTTGAGCAGGGCCGGCAGGTCCAGGTTTTCTGCATCGATTTTGTTGATCACCAGCATGCGACACAGGCCGCGCTCGCCGGCCAGGTTGAACATGCGCTCGGTGGCCAGTTCGATGCCGGTCTGGGCATTGATGACGACCAGCGCCGTATCCACACCCGCCAGCGCGGCAATGGCCTGGCCGGCAAAGTCAAGGTAGCCCGGGGTGTCAATGACATGCAGGTGCGCATCACCCCACCTCATGCTGACCAGGGCCGTCTGCAACGAGCAACCAAACTCCTTTTCCAAGGGATCGAAATCGCAGGTGGTGTTACCTTTTTCCACGCTGCCCCGACTGTTGATCGTGCCGGTGGCCGCCAGCAGGCTCTCGGCGAGCGTCGTTTTACCGGCGGCGCCGTGACCGACCAAGGCCACGGTACGGATGGAATTACCTGGGGTTTGGCTCATTGCAGTCTTTCGGTATAGATCCGGCAACAAGAAAATGCCGCAGCAGCATGGGCATCAACGCGGCGGTTTCAGGTCCATATTACCCTTGTAGCCCGCTTGTTTGTATTGGTGCAAAGGGCTCGCCCACGAACAGGATTGATCCAACTGACAGAGGCCCATCACGACCGACCGTTCATGGCCGATGTTGGACTTCACTCGAGAGCAAGCGGAAATGCTCATTCGCAATGTCTGGGCGATAGTGCTTTGAGGTAGAACTCATGAAACCGTGACCGGTGCCGGCGATGATTGAGCAAATAGCGCCTGATTTTCTAATTGATGCGACGACAGACTTGGGATCGAATGATGGTTCGTGCTCGGCAAGGAATACCGTGGTGGGGCAGCGCGGAACCAGTTCGACGCAATCCCGGATTCGCGAGCCGTAATAAAGAATCGCTCGGCTTTTCGGGTTGCACCGAATACTAGACACATAGCGCCACAGGCTCGTTGCACCAACGCTGAAGCCGATCAATACTGCATTTTCCCCGTTCACCGCTTCGGCAATTTTCTGTTCGTGGGACGCCAGTCCATCTCGGAGATGGAATTCGGTTGCGGCATCCTTTTCGCTTGCAAACGAATGCCCTTCACCTGGCCAGGGCGAAACAATGGTCGGCTGACCAAGAATTGCAAGCTGTGACCGCAATTGATCATGGACACCGTGAATGTCCGACGCAACGACTATTCGCATCTTCCTATCCTGTTCAGAAGGTTCTTGTAGATCGTTCGACCTGCAATGCCTCCATCAAAGGTTTTGAAGCCTTGATATTGCGGCGTCGACTTGATCTTGGCCCGGCAAGACTCAGGGCAAGTGCAGCAACTCGATAGCCCCGCGCCCGCTGGCCGCCGTGATCAGGCCCAGCACGCGGCCCGGCTCGGGGCCCAGCATGTCCCAGCGCAGGCGCCAGGACCAGTTGCCGCCGAGCACGCCGGGGATGTTCATGCGGTGCTCGCTGCCCAGGCCCAGCACGTCCTGCATGGGGAAGACGGCCAGGTTGGCGACCGAGTTGCAGCAGGCGCGGATCATGGCCCAGTGCACGTCGTGTTCGCCGCAGGCCAGGTAGGAGCCGGCGAAGGCGCGCTCGCGCGTCGGGGCCTGGCGCCACCAGCCGAGCACCGTGTCGTTGTCGTGCGTGCCGGTGTAGGCCACGCAGGGGCGCGGCCACATGTGCGGCAGGAACTCGTGCTGCGCATCGGCGCCGAAGCCGAACTGCAGGATCTTCATGCCGGGGAAGCCGCAGCCGTCGCGCAGCTCGTGCACGTCGTCGGTGATGAAGCCGAGGTCCTCGGCCACGATGGGCAGCGGGCCCAGGGCCTTGGCAATGGCGTCGAACAAGGCGCGGCCCGGCCCCTGCAGCCAGCGGCCCTGCTTGGCATCGGGGCTGCTGGCCGGGATCTCGTAATAGCCGGCAAAGCCGCGGAAGTGGTCGATGCGGAACACGTCGGCGCTGCCCAGCGCGCGGCGCACGCGGGCGGTCCACCAGGCGTAGCCGTCGGCGGCCATGCGGTCCCAGCGGTAGAGCGGATTGCCCCAGCGCTGGCCTTCTGCCGACAGGGCGTCGGGCGGCACGCCGGCCACCACGGTGGTCTGGAAGCGCTCATCCAGGTGGTAGAGCTCGGGATGCGACCAGCAGTCTGCGCTGTCGTGCGCCACGAAGATGGGCAGATCGCCCATCAGCGAGACGCCGCGTGCATTGGCATAGGTCTTGAGCGCGCCGATCTGCGTGTCGAAGCACCATTGCACAAAGCGCCAGAACGCGATCTCGGCGGCCTGCTCCTTGCGCACCTTGGCCAGCGCGGCCGGCTCGCGGCGCGCCAGCTCGGGCGTCCAGTCCCACCAGGGCCGGCCGCCCAGCGGCGAGCGAATGGCCATGAAGAGCGCGTAGTCCTCCAGCCAGTCAGCCTGCTGCTGGCACCAGGCCGCGAAGGCGGCGCGGTCGGTCGGCGTGGCGCGCGCCGCGAAGCCCTCGGCCGCTGCGCGCAGGTGCTGTTCGCGCCAGGGCAGCACGCGGCCGTAGTCGACGCGGCTGGCGTCGAAGCCGCCCTCTGGCAGCTCGACGGCGGCCAGCCAGCCCTTCTCGAGCAGCGGCTCCAGCGTCACCATCCAGGGGCTGCCGGCAAAGGCCGAGACGCCTTGGTAGGGACTGTCGCCGGGCCCGATGGGCGTGATGGGCAGCAGCTGCCACAGGCTCTGTCCGGCCGACTGCAGCCAGTCGACGAAGCGGAAGGCGTCCGGGCCAAAGTCGCCGATGCCGTGGGGGCCGGGCAGCGAGGTGATGTGCATCAGCACGCCGGCTGCGCGTTGGTTGAGGTTCATGTATTTCACTCCTGAGGTCAGTTCGATTGCAGCAGCACGAGGCTGCGCGCAGGCAGGTTCAAGGTTTGGGGCAGCACCGCGTCGGGGCTGGGCGCGGCGGTTTCTCCGCTGCTGTCAAGCAACAGGCGCCAAGGCCCGGCCGGACAGCTGAAGGACTGCGGCTGCGGCGCGGGGTTGAACAGCAGCGCCAGGCGTTCGCCCTCGCCGCAGCCTTTGCCGCTGCCTACGGCGCCCGCGCGCTGCAGCACGCAGCCCAGGGTCGATTCGCCTTCATGGTGCCAGTCCTGCAGTCCCATCTCGTGTCCGCCGGGATGGATCCAGCGCAGCTGCACGTCCGCCTCGCCGCCCTGCCCCGGCGCCACGAACCAGCGGCCATGGCGCAGCAGCGCGTGCTCGCGGCGCAGCCGTGCCAGGCGCGCCACGAACTCGCGCAGGCCCAGCGGTTCGGTGGTCCAGCTCAGCCAGCCGGTCGGATTGTCCTGGCAATAGGCGTTGTTGTTGCCGCCCTGGCTGTTGCCGATCTCGTCGCCGGCGTTGAGCATGGGCGTGCCCTGGGCCAGCATCAGCGTGGCCAGCATGGCGCGGCGCACGCGCTCGCGCGCGTCCAGCACCGCCGGGTCCAGGCTCGCGCCCTCGACGCCGAAGTTGGCGCGCAGCTCGTTGTCGCGGCCGTCGCGGTTGTCCTCGCCGTTGGCGCGGTTGTGCTTTCCCTCAAAGCTGACCATGTCGGCCAGCGTGTAGCCGTCGTGCACGGCGATGAAGTTAATCGAGGCCCAGGGCGCGCGCTGCGCGTGGTGGAAGCAGTCGCTCGAAGCGGCCACGCAGCGCGCCAGTTCGCCGCGGCCGATCGCGCGGCCCAGGTCGCGGCGCGCCGCGAGCTCGCCCAGCCAGTAGCCGCGCACGGCGTCGCGGAAACGGTCGTTCCACTCCATGAAGCGACCCGGAAAACGGCCCAGTTGGTAGCCCTGCGGACCTGCGTCCCAGGGCTCGGCGATCAGGTGCACGCCCGACAGCACGGGGTCCTGGCGCAGCGCCGTGAAAAAGGCGGCATGCGGGTCGAAGCCCTGCGCCGTGCGGCCGAGCACAGGCGCGAGGTCGAAGCGAAAGCCGTCCACGCCCATCACCTCCACCCAGTAGCGCAGCGAGTCGAGCACGAACTGGGCCACGCGCGGATGCTCCACGTTGAGCGTGTTGCCGCAGCCGGTCAGGTTCTCGGCGCGCGCGCGGTCGTCGGGCACGGCGCGGTACCAGCTGCGGTTGTCCAGGCCGCGCCAGCTCAGGGTCGGGCCGTATTCATTGCCTTCGGGCGTGTGGTTGTAGACCACGTCGAGCACCACCTCGAGTCCGGCGGCATGCAGCGCCTCGACCATGGCGCGGAACTCCTCCGCCACGCGCGCCGGGTCGTGCCGCGCGGCGGCACTGGCCAGGCGCGGGTCGGGCGCAAAAAATCCCAGCGTGTTGTAGCCCCAATAATTGCGCAAGCCCTTGCCCGCCAGGTGGGGCTCGTCGACGGCGTAGTGCACCGGCAGCAGCTCCAGCGTGGTCACGCCGAGCTGCTTGAAATGCGCGATCGCGTCCGGATGCGCCAGCGCCGCATAGGAGCCGCGCAGCGCCTCGGGAATGTCCGGGTGCTGGATCGAGAAGCCCTTGACGTGGACCTCGTAAATCAGCAGTTCGTCGACCGCATGGCGCGGCGCGCTGGCGCGCGGCGAGGGGCCCGCCAGCGGCGCGGCCACGCGGGCCTTGAGCGCGTGCACGGCGTTGTCGCTGGCGTCGAAACTGCGCGGCCCATCGGGGTGGCCAAGCTCATAGCCATGGTGCTCGGGCCGCCACTCGAACTGACCGACGATCTCGCGCGCATACGGGTCCAGCAGCAGCTTGTGGGCGTTGAAGCGATGGCCCTGCTCGGGCGCATGCGGCCCGTGAGCGCGCAGGCCGTAGACCAGGCCCGGCCCGGCGCCGGGCAAAAAGCCATGGAAGACGCCGTCGACCGGACCGTGCAAGGCGTAGCGGCGCAGCTGGCGCTGGCCCATGGCGTCGAACACGCAGAACTCGATGCGCTCGGCATGCGCCGAGAACACGGCGATGTTGACGCCGCCGTCGCGCACGCTGCTGCCCAGGGGCTCGTGCCGGCCGGCCTGCAGTGTGCTGGAAAGGATCTGGGGTTCAGTCTTCATCGGGCACCAGGAAGAGCGTGGCCAGAGGCGGCAGGGTGAGCCGCAGCGACTGCGGACGGCCGCCTGCGGGCACGGCTTCGGCCTGCAGGCTGGCGGTCTGGTTGCCCAGGTTGCTGCCGCCGTAGTGGGCCGAGTCGGTGTTCAGGCACTCGCGCCAGCGCAGGGCGCCTTCCGGCACCGGCACTCGATAGTCGTGGCGCGGCACCGGGGTGAAGTTGCAGACCACCAGGCACTGGCCGCCCTGACCACCCTGACGGTCCCGGCGCAGCCAAGCCAGCACCGAATGCTCGCGGTCCTCGGTCAGCAGCCACTCGAAGCCTTGCGGCTCGGCGTCGAGCACGTGCAGCGCGGGCAGCTCGCGGTAGAGCCGGTTGAGGTCGCGCACCAGCTGCTGCACGCCGGCATGCCGAGCGTCGTCGAGCAAGCTCCAAGGCAGCTCGCTGGCATGGTCCCATTCGGTGGTCTGGGCGAACTCCTGGCCCATGAACAGCAGCTTCTTGCCGGGGTGGCCCCACATGAAGCCATAGTAGGCGCGCAGGTTGGCGAACCGCTGCCAGGCATCGCCGGGCATCTTGCCCAGCAGCGAGCCCTTGCCGTGCACGACTTCGTCGTGCGAGAGCGGCAGCACGAAGTTCTCGTGGAAGGCGTAGACCAGCCCGAAGGTGAGCTTGTCGTGGTGCCACTTGCGGTGGATGGGATCCTCGCGCATATAGGCCAGCGTGTCGTTCATCCAGCCCATGTTCCACTTGTAGTGAAAGCCCAAGCCCCCGGCAGGCACGGGCGCCGAAACCCCCGGGAAGGTGCTCGACTCCTCGGCCACCGTGATGCCGCCCGGCGCCAGCGCGCCCAGCCGGTCGTTGATCAGGCGCAGCAGCGCGATGGCCTCGAGGTTCTCGCGACCGCCGCGCACATTCGGGACCCACTCGCCGCTGGCCCGCGAATAGTCGCGGTAGAGCATGGACGCGACCGCGTCGACGCGCAGGCCGTCGACGCCCCAGCGCTCCAGCCAGTACAGGGCGCTGCCGGCCAGCAACTGCCGCACGGCGGGCCGGCCGAAGTCGGGAATCAGCGTATGCCAGTCGCGGTGATAACCCTCGCGCGGATCGGCATACTCGTACAGCGGCGTGCCGTCGAATTGCGCCAGGCCGTGCGCGTCGGCCGGAAAGTGCGCCGGCACCCAGTCGATCAAGAGGCCCAGGCCCCGCGCATGGCAGGCGGCGCGAAAGCGCGCCAGGCCCTCCGGCTCGCCGTGCCGGGCCGTGGGCGCGAACGGGCCCAGGTTCTGGTAGCCCCAGGAGCCGTCGAACGGGTATTCGCCAATGGGCAGCAGCTCGATGTGCGTGAAGCCCATGCCGGCGGCATAGTCCGGCAGGCTGCGCGCCAGCTCAATCCAGTCGGGGAAGCCGCCCGAAGCGCCGCGCCGCCACGACGCCAGGTGCACTTCGTAGATGGCAATCGGCGCATCGCGGCGGTTGGCCGCCGCGCGCCCGGCCGGCAGCGGCTGAGCCGCAGCCGGCAGCGGCAGGTCCACGATGCTGGCGTTGTCGGGCCGCATTTGGGCCCGGCGCGCATAGGGGTCGGCCTTGAGCGGCAGGCGCTGGCCGCCTTGGTCGTGCAGCTCGTACTTGTAGAGATCGCCGCTCGCCGCCTGCGGCACGAAGAGCTCCCAGACGCCGCAGGCGCGGCCGTCCAGCTCGCGCTGGCGCATGGCATGCCGCTGGCCGTCCCACTGGTTGAAGTCGCCCACCACGCTGACGCGCGAGGCATGCGGCGCCCAGACAGCGAAACGCACGCCCGGCACGCCCTCGTGCTTCAGCACGTGGGCGCCGAAGCAGGTCCAGGGCCGCAGATGCGCGCCGGCCGTCAGCAATGCCAGATCGTCGTCATCGATCATGAGCGACACCGTCAGGGGGTTCAGGACTCCAGGCTGCGTGCCGACCAGACACGTTCCACATATTCTGCGATGGTACGGTCCGAAGAGAAGCCGCCCATGCCCGCCACATTGAGGATGGCGCGCCCGGTCCAGGCGGCAGGCTCGCGGTAGAGCGCGTCGACGCGCGCCTGCGTGGCCAGGTAGTCGTCGAAGTCGGCCATCAGCAGATAGGGGTCGGCGCCCAGCAGCTTGTCGACGATGGGCTGGTAGCGCGTCTCGTCGCCATTGGCGAAGCTGCCGTCGGCCAGGGCGCGCATCACGCCCCGCAGCGCGGCACTTTGCTCGACAAAGCGCCGCGGCTCGTAGCCTCGGCCCTTGAGCTCGGCCACGGCCTCGGTGCGCAGGCCGAAGACGAACATGTTCTCCACCCCCATGGCCTCGGCCATCTCGATGTTGGCGCCGTCCCAGGTGCCTATGGTCAGCGCGCCGTTGAGCGCGAACTTCATGTTGCCGGTGCCCGAGGCCTCGGTGCCGGCCGTCGAGATCTGCTCCGACAGGTCGGCCGCCGGAATGATGGTCTCGGCCAGCGACACGCCGTAGTTGGGCAGGAAGACCAGCTTGAGGCGCCCGGCCACGCGCGGGTCGCCGTTGACCACCCGGCCCACATCGTGGGCCAGCTGGATGATGAGCTTGGCCATCTGGTAGGCCGAGGCAGCCTTGCCGGCGATCACCACCGTGCGCGGCACCCAGTCGGCCTGCGGGTTGGCGACGATGGCCTGGTAGCGCGCGATCACGTGCAGCAGGTTGAGCAGTTGGCGCTTGTATTCGTGGATGCGCTTGATCTGCACGTCGAAGAGGCTGTCGGGGTCGACCACCAGGCCCAGTTCGCGGCGCACCAGCTCGGCCAGGCGCTGCTTGTTGGCACGCTTGACGCGGGCGAAGTCCTGGATCAGCGCGGCGTCGCTGGCCTGCGTCTTCAAGGCGGAAAGCGCCTGCAGGTCGCGGCGCCAGCCGCGGCCGATGCGCGCGTCCAGCACCTCACCGAGCTGCGGGTTGCACTGCTGCAGCCAACGGCGCGGCGTCACGCCGTTGGTGACGTTGTGGAAGCGCTCCGGGAACAGCTGTGCGTAGTCGGCGAAGATGGTCTCGACCATCAGGCGCGAATGCAGCGCCGCGACGCCGTTGACGCGGTGCGAGGCCACGATGGACAGCGCCGCCATGCGGACCCGGCGCTCGCCGCCGTGCGCGCCCTCGTCGATCAGCGAGACGCGCGACAGCAGCGCGTCGTCCACGCCCGGGCGGCCGTTCAGCGAAGCCAGGAAGCGGTGGTTGATCTCGTAGATGATTTCGAGATGGCGCGGCAGCAGGGCCTCGAACATGCGCACCGGCCAGGTCTCCAGCGCCTCCGGCATCAGCGTGTGGTTGGTGTAGGACACCGCCTGGCGCGTGATGGCCCAGGCATCAATCCAGGCCAGGCCGTGCTCGTCGAGCAGCAGGCGCATCAGCTCGGCCGGCGCCAGCGCCGGGTGGGTGTCGTTGAGGTGGATGGCGTTGTCGCGCCCCAGGCTGCGCAGCTCGCCGAACTCGCGCAGGTGGCGCGCGATCAGGTCCTGCAGCGAGGCGCTGACCAGCAGGGCCTCCTGCTTGAGGCGCAGCTCGCGGCCGGCATCGGTCGAATCGTCGGGGTACAGGACCCAGTTCAGGGCGTCGGCCGCCACGCGGTGCGCGGCCGCGGCCTGGTAGTCGCCGCGGCAGAAGGCCGCGAAGTCGATGGGATCCAGCGCCTGCGCCTGCCACTGGCGCAGCGTGGCCACGCGCTCGCCGTGGTGCGCCGGCACGATGAAGTCATAGGCCTGGGCCACCAGCCGCTCGGCCGGCACCCAGCGGCGTGCGCCACCGGCATCGACCTCCACCCGCCCGCCGAAGCCGATGCCGTAGCGCAGTTCGGGGCGCGGCAGCTCCCAGGGCGTGCCCAGGCGCAGCCAGTCGTCGGGCGACTCGACCTGGCGGCCGTCCTGAATGCCCTGCGCGAACATGCCGTACTGGTAGCGCAGCCCATAGCCAAACGAAGGCAGGCCCAGCTCGGCGAAGGAATCCAGGAAGCACGCGGCCAGGCGGCCCAGGCCGCCGTTGCCCAGCGCGGCGTCGGGCTCGCGCTCGAGCACGTCGGGCAGCGACTGCCCATCGGCGGCGAAGGCCTCGCGCAGCGGCGCGTCCAGGCCCAGCGCCGCCAGCGCGTTGCCCAGGGCGCGGCCCATCAGGAACTCCATGGACAGATAGTGCACGCGGCGGCAGCCGGCGTCGGCACCGCGCTGGGCGTCCGCAGCCTGGGTGGCGGCCCAACGCTCGGCCAGTTGCTCGCGGCAGGCCATGGCGGCGGCACGCATCAAGGCGTCGCGCCCCGGCAGGCCCTCGCCGGTCTGGTGGAGTTGGCGCGCGAGGGCGAGGCTGAAGGCATTCGACTGGCTTTGTGGATGACTCATGGCAATTGGAAAGAACGCCACCCCCGGCATCGCCCCACTTGACGGAACGACACAAAGGCTGGCCAAACTCGGTCCGGGAAGTATGGCTCAAGTTCAAGCCTATTTGTAGTTTGACTACATCAGGTAAACCCGAATTATCAACCACTTCCAGGCGTACTTCCTCATTTAAGGCGCCAATTTAGGGTTGGACGCGTTGTATTACTACATAATGAACGGTATATTGCAATCAAGGGTCGGGGCGCGATCAAGCGCATGGGCATGGCTGCCGCCCCGCCCCGACGAACAACGAGAACAGCTGCCGGATCCGGTCCCGCGGCAAAGGAGATCAAGTGGCTAGCGTGATGCTTCGTGGCGTGTCCAAGGCCTATGGCGAGACCAAGATCCTGCACGACATCGACCTGGACATTCGCGACGGTGAGTTCATGGTCTTCGTCGGCCCCTCGGGCTGCGGCAAGTCGACCCTGCTGCGCTCCATCGCGGGCCTGGAGGAAATCACCGGCGGCGAGCTGAGCATCGGCGAGCGGCGCGTCAACGAGCTGCCGCCGGCCGAACGCGGCATCGCCATGGTGTTCCAGTCCTACGCGCTGTACCCGCACATGAACCTGTTCGACAACATGGCTTTCGGCCTGAAGCTGGCCAAGGTGCCGCAGGCCGAGATCGATGCCGCGGTACGCAACGCGGCGCGCATCCTGCACATCGAGCACCTGCTGGAGCGCAAGCCCAAGGACCTGTCAGGCGGCCAGCGCCAGCGCGTCGCCATCGGCCGCGCCATCGTGCGCCAGCCCGAGGTCTTCCTGTTCGACGAGCCACTGTCCAACCTCGATGCGGCGCTGCGGGTGCGCATGCGCTACGAGTTCGCCAAGCTGCACGAGGAACTCAAGACCACCATGGTCTATGTGACGCACGACCAGGTCGAGGCCATGACGCTGGCCGACCGCATCGTCGTGCTGCAGGCCGGCCGGCTCGAGCAGGTCGGCACGCCGCTGGAGCTGTACGAGCAGCCGGACAACCTGTTCGTCGCCGGATTCATAGGCTCGCCGCGCATGAACTTCATCGACGCGGAACTGGTGGAAGGCTCGGCCCAGGGCGCGCTGCTGCGCCTGGCCAGCGGCGACCGCGTGCAGGCGCGCGTCAATGCGGCGCGCGCGCGCGCCGGCGACGCGGTCAAGCTCGGCATCCGTCCCGAGCACATCGACCTGGCCGCTGGCGACGGTGGCGGCGGCCGTGATGGCGGCAACGACAACGTGGTGGCCAGCACCGTCACCTTCGTCGAATCGCTGGGCGGCACCACGCATGCCTACTGCGCCTTCCCCGGCGTCGAGGATGCGCTGAGCTGCGAATTCGACGGCCGCACCCGTGTCCATGCGGGCGACAACCTGCGCCTGCGTTTTCCGGCCGAGTCCTGCTATTTGTTCGACGCCGAAGGGCTGGCCTTCAAGCGGCTCGGAGCCGGCGCATGAGGGCCTGGCATCTCAAGTCCATCAAGCTGGGCCTAGCTGCCCTGCTCGCCGCAAGCGGCACGGCACCCGCACGGGCCGACACGGCGCCGCGCCTGCTGGTCTGGATCAACGGCGACAAGGCCTACAACGGCCTGCAGCAGGTCGGCAACGCCTTCGAGCGCGCCTCGGGCGTGAAGGTCATCGTCGAACACCCGGTCGACGCCACCGACAAGTTCCAGCAGGCCGCGGGCGCCGGCACCGGGCCGGACATCTTCTGCTGGCCGCATGACCGCGTCGGCGAGTGGGCCAAGGCCGGCCTGCTGACGCCGCTGCGTCCTTCGCCCGCTGTGCGCGCGGGCATCGAGGACACCGCTTGGCGCGCCTTCGAGTACCAGGGCCGCACCTGGGGCTACCCCATCGCCATCGAGACCACCGGACTGATCTACAACAAGGCCCTGGTCAAGACGCCGCCCAGCGACTTCGACGGCGTGATCGCGCTGGACCGCAAGCTCGCCGCCCAGGGGCGTCACGCCATCCTGTGGGACTACAACAAGAGCTTCTTCAGCTGGTCGCTGCTGGCCGGCGCGGGGGGGCAGATCTACGCGCGCGATGCCCGCGGCGAGCTCGATGCGCGCCAGGTCGGCGTCAACAACGCCGGAGCGCTGGCGGGCGCGAAGATGCTCGAGCGCATGATCCGCGAAGGCCACATGCCGCGCGGCGCCCGCTACGCCGAGATGGAAAGCGCCTTCGCGCGCGGCGAGATCGCCATGATGATCTCCGGGCCCTGGGCCTGGGACAACGCCCGCAAGGCCAGGATCGACTTCGGCGTGGCGCCGATTCCGGGCGTGCTGCCAGGCCGCCCCTCGCGTCCGTTCGTGGGCGTGCTGGGCTGCATGATCGCGGCGCCCTCGCAGAACAAGGACATCGCGCGCGAGTTCCTCGAGAACCAACTGCTGCGTCCCGAAGCCCTGAAGACGCTGGACGCCGACGTGCCGCTGGGCGTGCCGGCCAATAAGGCCTTCTACGCCGAGCTGTCGGTCAACCCGCTGATCCGCGCCAGCATGGACAACGCGCGCATCGGCGAACCGATTCCCAACATCCCCGAGGTGGGGCGCTTCTGGACCGCCATGGACGCGGCGCTGGAGGCGATCACCAACGGCCTGCAATCGCCCAAGGACGCGCTCGACGGCGCGGCCGCGCGCATGCTGCTCAAGCAACCATGATGGATCCCACCACCCTGGCGGCCGACGGCCCCTCGACATCCGCCCTTCCCACTCGCGAGCCGGGCTCGCGTGCCTCGCGCCACGGCCTGCGTCCGCCGACCGCATGGGAGCGCGCCGGCGCCCTGCTGCGCTGGCCGCTGATCGGCGCCGCGGCGCTGGTCGGCCTCTACCTCGTCTTCACCATCTACGTCTCGGGCCAGACGGTCGCGGCGGCGCTGCTGCTGGCGATGCTGGCGGGCAGCTTCTACCTGTTCATGCGCGGCAGCCTGCCCTATCGCTACCTGTATCCGGGCGTGATGGGCATGGCCGTGTTCATCGCCCTGCCGCTGGTCTACACGGCCGTGATCGGCTTCAGCAACTACTCCTCGGCGCACCTGCTCGACGAGCAGCGCGTGCGCGGCTTCCTGCTCGAGCAGCACGAGGTCGACGAGGCCCACACCCTGGGCTTCACGGTGCATGCCGACGGCCCGCAATTCCGCCTGGCGCTGCGCGATGCCCAGGGTGCCGTGCGCTTCGTCTCGCCGGCGCTGGCGCTGCGTGCCAGCCGCGCGCCGGTGCAGGTGCCGATGCTGGACGCGCATGGCGAGGCCCTGCCGCTGGAAAGCGCCGGGCTGATGCCCGAGCTCGGCCTGCGCGAGCTGATCCAGCACCGCCAGGCGCTGGCGCAGCTGGTGCTGCACCTCCCCGCCCCCACCGCGCAAGACCAGGCCTCCGCGCAGGAGCTGCACTACCTGGGCCTGCGCGAGTTCGGCCCGGTGCGCCCACACTTCGCGGCCCAGCCCGACGGCAGCCTGCTGCGCCTGGCCGACGGCGAGCGCTTCGCGCCGGACCGCAGCGACGGCGTGTTCCGCTCGGCCACGGGCGAGGCCCTGCAGCCGGGCTTTCGCGTGATGGTGGGCCTGCGCAACTACGCGCGCATGCTGTTCGACGCCGAGTTCCGCGGCCCCTTCCTGTCGATCTTCGTGTGGACGGTGGTGTTCTCGCTGGCCACGGTGGCCTGCGCCACGGCCATCGGCATGCTGCTGGCCGTGCTGATGAACTGGGAGGACCTGCGCGGCCGCGGCGTCTACCGCACGCTGCTGTTCCTGCCCTACGCGGTGCCGGGCTTCATTTCCATCCTGGTCTTCAAGGGCCTGTTCAACCAGAACTTCGGCGAGATCAACGCCATCCTCGACGCGCTGTTCGGCGTCAAGCCGGCCTGGTTCGCCAACCCCCTGCTGGCCAAGCTGATGCTGGTGATCGTCAACGTCTGGCTCGGCTACCCCTACATCATGATCCTGTGCTCGGGCCTGCTGAAGGCGATTCCGGTCGACCTCTACGAGGCCTCGGCGCTGGCCGGCGCCGGACCCTGGACCAACTTCCGCCACATCACCGCGCCGCTGATCATCCGGCCGCTGGCGCCGCTGCTGGTCAGCGCTTTCGCGTTCAACTTCAACAACTTCGTGCTGATCGCGCTGCTGACCGACGGCCGGCCCGACTTCCTGTCGAGCAAGCTGCCGGCGGGCCAGACCGACATCCTGGTCTCCTACACCTACCGCATCGCCTTCCGCGATTCGGGCTCGGACTTCGGCCTTGCCGCGGCCATCTCCACGTTGATCTTCGTGCTCGTGGCGGCCATGTCGCTGATCAACCTGCGCCTCATGAAAAAGGCGCAAGCCTAAGGAAACCCGACCATGGCCATTGTCCGCGGCACCCAGAACCGCCGGCGCGTCGCCGCCGCCCACGCCCTGCTCTGGGTCTTCCTGGCCCTGACCCTGTTCCCGCTGCTGGCCATCGTGTCGATCTCGCTACGGCCGGGCAACTTCGCCACCGGCAGCCTGATCCCGCGCGAGATCAGCCTGGAGCACTGGCAGCTGGCGCTGGGCATCCCCTACCAAGGCGCGGACGGCGCGCTGGTACAGCCGCCCTTCCCGGTGCTGACCTGGCTGTGGAACTCGATCAAGGTGGCGACCCTGTCGGCCGCCGCCATCGTCGCAATCTCGACCACGGCGGCCTATGCCTTCTCGCGCCTGCAGTTCCGCTTCCGCCACGGCCTGCTCAACAGCATGCTGCTGCTACAGATGTTCCCGCCGGTGCTGGCCCTGGTCGCCATCTACGCCATCTTCGAGGGCCTGGGCCGCTTCGTGCCGGCCCTGGGCCTGGAGACGCATGCCGGCCTGGTGCTGGCCTACCTGGGCGGCGTCGCCACGCACATCTGGACCATCAAGGGCTATTTCGACACCATCCCCGCCGAGATCGAGGAGAACGCCAAGGTCGACGGCGCGACCAGCTGGCAGGCCTTCAGCCGCGTGCTGCTGCCGATGGCGCTGCCCATCCTGATGGTGGTGTTCGTGCTGGCCTTCATCGGCTGCATCATCGAATACCCGGTCGCCTCGGTGCTGCTGCGCGAGGAGGCCCACCTGACCCTGGCGGTCGGCTCCAAGTATTTCCTGCATGACCAGCGCTTCCTGTGGGGCGACTTCGCCGCCGCGGCCGTGCTGTCGGGCCTGCCCATCACCGTGGTCTTCCTGGTCGCGCAGCGCTGGATTGTTTCGGGCCTGACGGCCGGAGGAGTGAAGGGATGAGCAGCACCATCAACCGCCGCCGCTTCGGCAGGCACATCGCCGCCGCAGCAGCCACCGCCGCAACCCTGCCCGCCTGGGCGCTTGCCCAGGACCGCAGCCAGTTCGCCAACGAGACGGACCGCGCGCTCGCCCCGGTGATAGCGGCGCGCGAACGCGACTGGCGCATCGGTGCGATCAGCTACCAGGTCATGGTCGACCGCTTCGTGCCCAGCCGGCATCTGGAAGCCAAGCGCGCGCTCTACCCGGCGCCCAAGCGGCTGCGCGACTGGAGCGAGACGCCCACCTCGGGCCCTTATGTGGAAAGCCAGGGGGTCTGGCAGCACGAGATCGACTTCTGGGGCGGCGACCTCGACAGCCTGATGACGCGGCTGGACTATGTGCAAGGCCTGGGCGCCGAGGTGCTCTACCTCAACCCCATCCACCTCGCCTACACCAACCACAAGTACGACGCGCTCGACTACGAGGCGGTCTCGCCCGAATTCGGCACCCGCGCCGACGTGAAAAAACTGGCCGACGAGCTGCACCGGCGCGGCATGCGCCTGGTGCTCGACGGCGTGTTCAACCACATGGGCCGCCACTCGCCACGCTTCCAGGCCGCCGAGGCCGACTACCAGGAGCGCGTGCGCCACCTGCAGGCGCAAGGCTTGAGCAGCGAGGCGGCGCAGGCCGCGGACCCCAAGGACTGGTTCAACTTCGGCCCGCAGTTCCCCGGCGGGGCGCGCGCCTGGTGGGGCTCGCAAAACCTGCCCGAGCTCAATCTGGAAAATCCCGAGGTGCGGCGCCACGTCTACGGCGACCGCAACTCCGTGGTGCGCCGCTACCTGCGCGAGGAAGGCATAGACGGCTGGCGGCTGGACGTGGCCTTCGACATCGGCTTTGCCTTCCTGCGCGAACTGACCGAGGCCGCGCATGCCGAAAAGCCGGGTTCGCTGGTGGTCGGCGAAATCGCCAACTACCCAGCCGAGTGGACGCCGTCCGTGGACGGCGTGCTGGGCTTCACGCTGCGCGGCCTGATGCTGAAGCTGGCCTCAGGCCAGCTCGACGCCCGCCGCGGCCAGGCCCTGCTCGCCCGGCTCGTGCAGGACTGCGGCGTCGAGAACCTGATGCGCTCCTGGATCTACCTCGACAACCACGACACCGAGCGCCTCGCCACCGCGCTGCCCGACCCGGCGCAGCGCCGCCTGGCCCAGCTGCTGCAGTTCAGCCTGCCCGGCGCGCCCAACCTCTACTACGGCAGCGAGCTCGGCATGAGCGGCGGCAACGACCCGGAGATGCGCGCGCCGATGCGCTGGGACTGGGTCAGCGACAGCAACGCCGCCCTGAACGCCACGCGGCGCCTGATCGAGCTGCGGCGCCAGCACCGCGCGCTGCGCCTGGGCAATTTCCGGCCCATCGAATCCGAGCAGTTGCTCGCCTTCGAGCGCTACACCGAGCGCGCCGGCGACAGCGTGGTCGCCGTGTTCAACCTCAGCGACACGGTCCGGCAGGAGACCCTGCTGGTGCCGGATTCCAAGCTGATGGACGGCACGCGGCTGGTCGACCTGCTCGGCGGACCGGACCAGACCTTGCACTCGGCCTGGCTGAGCCTCAGCGTGCCGCCACGCAGCGCCATGTTCCTGAGCCCGGACCTGAGTCCGCGCCAGGGCTACAGCAACTACAAGCGGGTGCTCTGAGCGGCGCCCAGGTTTCCTTCCACCCCCCTTCCGAACATGATCACCCAGGAACTCGGCCGCACCGGCCTGCGCATCTCCCAACTCGGCTTCGGCGTCATGCAGGCCGGCGACCCCGGCATCGACGAGGCCGCAGCCGGCCGCCTGCTGCATGAAGCGCTCGACATGGGCATCACCCTGCTGGACACGGCGCGCAGCTACCAGCTGTCCGAAGAACGCATAGGCCGCCACCTGCGGCAGCGACGCGGCGAGTTCGTGCTGTCCACCAAGCTCGGCTACGGCGTGGACGGCGTAGCCGACTGGACCGCCGAATGCATCGTCCAGGGCGTCGAGCGCGCCCTGCGCGTGATGCACACCGACGTGATCGACATCGTGCACCTGCACTCCTGCCCGCTGGAGACGCTGCAGCGCGGCGAGGTGGTCGAGGCGCTGGCGCGCTGCCGCGAACAGGGCAAGCTGCGCGTGGCCGCCTACTCGGGCGAAAATGAGGCGCTGGACTTCGCCATCGCCTGCGGACAGTTCCAGTCTGTGCAGACCTCGCTGAACCTGGTCGACCAGGGCAACCTCGACTTTGATCGCCTGCGCCGGGCACAGGAAGCCGGCATGGGCGTGCTCGTCAAGAGGCCGTTGGCCAGCCTGGCCTGGCGCCATGCCCAGCGCCCGGACGACTTTGCGCTGGGCCTGTATTGGGACCGCTGGCAGGCCATGGGGCTGGAACGGGCGCTGCCGGGCTCCGGCGCCTGGACCGATCTCTCGCTGCGCTTTGCCGCGTTCCAGAGCGGCGTGTCGGCCTGCCTGGTCGGCAGCACGCGCGCCCAGGCCCTGCGCGACAACGCCGGGGCCCTGGCACTGGGCCCCCTGCCCGAGGCCACGCTGCGGACCCTGCGCCGCGCCTGGCAGGAAAACTGCCCTGGCGCCGAAGGCGTCATCTGATTGACCCCACGCCCCCGCGAGGCCACCATGAGCACCACCGAAGTCTTCCTGATCGCCATGCTGATCATCTACTCACTGCCCTACCTGGTGTGGCGGCTGGGCCGGACCGACTACTGGGCGCCGCTGGTGGTGGTGCAAATCATCGGCGGCATCGTCCTCGGCCCGGGCGTGCTGGGCGCGGCCTTGCCAGGCTACTACCACTTCGTCTTCACGCCGGCCGTGATCCAGTCGCTCAGCGGCGTGGCCTGGTGGGGCGTCATGCTGTTCGTCTGCATTGCCGGCGTCGAGCTCGACCTGGCGCAGACCTGGAAGCACCGGCGCGAAAGCAGCATCACGGCAGGCCTGGCGCTGGGCGTGCCCTTGCTGTTCGGCAGCCTGGCCGCCCTGAGCCTGTTGAGCCTGCCGGGCTGGATGGGGCCACGCGCGCAGTCCTGGCAGTTCGTGCTGGGCATCGGCATGTCGTGTGCCGTGACGGCGCTGCCCATCCTGATCCTGCTGATGGAAAAGCTCGCCATGCTGCGCAGCCCGCTGGGCCAGCGCATCCTGCGCTACGCGAGCCTCGACGACGTCGCCATCTGGGGCGTGCTCGCGCTGATCCTGCTGGACTGGGAACGCATGGGCCGCCAACTCGGCTTCCTGATCGCGTTCGGCCTGTGCTCAATGGCTTTCCGCGCCCTGATGCGCCGCATCCCGGCCGACGACCGCTGGTACGCGGCGCTGATCTGGCTGGCGCTGTGCGCCTTCGGCGCCGACTGGTCGGGCCTGCATTTCATGGTCGGCGCCTTCCTGGCCGGCGCGGTGATGGACGCGCACTGGTTCGACCAGCAGCGCCTCGACCAACTGCGCCACCACGTGCTGCTGGTGCTGATGCCGGTGTTCTTCCTGAGCACAGGCCTGCGCACCAATTGGCAGGTCGGCGGCTGGGCCGTGTTCGGCGGCGCCGCGCTGCTGCTGCTGGCATCGGTGGGCGGCAAGCTGCTCGGCACCGAACTGGCAGGCCGCGTGCTGGGCTGGCCGCGCGCCGAGCGCTCGCTGATCGGCTGGCTGCTGCAGACCAAGGCGCTGATCATGATCATCTTCGCCAACGTGCTGCTGGACAAGCAGGTCATCACCAGCGAGACCTTCACGGCCCTGCTGCTGATGGCAGTAGGCAGCACTATGCTGACGGTGCCGGTGGTTGCGCCCAAGCTGGCGCGCCTGCTGGGTCGCACGCCGGCGGCATCCGCCGCCGATCAACAAGGCGTCGAAGAGTTGGCGCTCAGGGGCTGACGGAGCCCGGCGCCGCGCAGTGCTGGCGGACAAAGTCGGCGTGCAAGGGCATGGCGTTCACGCAGCTGCCGATCACGTTCCTGACGTTGCCGACGAAGTCTCGCAGCACCGCGTCGGGCAGGTGGTCGACCATCGGGTGGTAGGCCTGCGGGCGCAGGCCCTGGCCGTGCATGACCTGCAGCCAGCTCACGTGCGAGAACAGCTCTGAGGCTTCGCGATAGATGCGGCCGCTGCTCTGGTACAGGTCCATCTTGGCGCGCAGGGTGTCGGGAATGTCCATCTCGCGGCAGCGGCGCCAGAACGGCGCATCCATGCGTTGCGTCAGCTTGTAATGCAGGATCAGGAAGTCGCGGATGCGCTCGACCTCCTGGTCGGCCTGGCGGTTGAATTCATCGATGTCGGCCTGTGCAAAACGCTTGTCGGGGAACTGCGCCAGCAGGCGCATGATCTGCGACTGGACCATGTGGATGCTGGTCGACTCCAGCGGCTCCATGAAACCGCTGGACAGGCCCAGGGCCACGACGTTCTTGTTCCAGCTCTTCTTGCGGCGCCCGGTCACGAAGCGCAGGGGGCGCGGCTCGGCCAGGGCTTCGCCGTCGAGGTTGGCGAGCAGGATGCTGGCCGCCTCGTCGTCGCTCATGTACTCGCTGCAATAGACATGCCCGTTGCCGATGCGGTGCTGCAGGGGAATGCGCCACTGCCAGCCAGCCGAATGCGCCGTCGCGCGGGTATAGGGCGTCAGCGCGGGCGCCGAGGCGCAAGGCACGGCCACGGCGCGATCGCAGGGCAGCCAGTGCGACCAGTCCTCATAGCCCGTCTTCAGGGTCTGCTCGATCAAGAGGCCCCGGAAGCCCGAGCAATCGAGAAACAGCTCGCCCTCGACCGACTCGCCGCCCTCCAGCCGCAGCGACTCAATGAAACCGTCGCCGGCGCGCTGCCGCACCTCGACGATCTTGCCCTCGGTGCGCACGACCCCCAGCTTGACCGCCCGCTCGCGCAGGTAGTCGGCATAGAGCGCCGCGTCGAAATGGTAGGCATGCGCGACCTCGCCCAGCGGCGAATTGGCCATGCCGGCGTCGGCGCGCGCGAAGCGGTTCTGCAGGCAGGCTGCCGTGTTGATCGAATAATCCTCCAGCGGCGCGGCCTCGCCGCGCATCCAGGCCTTGAGCCAGAACTGGTAGAAAGGCAGCAGGCCGTGCGGGCGCCCGATCACGCCGAAGCCGTGGATGTAGGACTCGCCGACCTGCCCCCAGTTGCGGAATTCGATGCCCAGCTTGAAGGTGCCCTGGCTGCGCCGCAGCACCTCGTCCTCGTCGAGGCCCAGCGCGGCATTGAAGGCATTGATGGTGGGAATCGTCGCTTCGCCGACGCCCACGATGCCGGTCTCTTCGGACTCCACCAGCCGGATGCTGCATCCCGGCGGCACGAACTGTACGAGCGCATTGGCGGCCATCCATCCGGCGGTGCCGCCGCCGACGATCACGACCTTGCGGATCTGCGAATCCAACTGCATGCCATCACTCCAGATCAAAGATTCAACCAAAGATTCATTCAGGGCGCCGGCGCGCGGCAATGCCGCGCGATGTAGTCGGCCTGCGTGGGCATCACGTTGACGCACTGCGCAATCACCTTGCGGACGTCTTCCAGGTAGTCGAACAAGGCCGCGTCGCTCAACTGGTCGACCAATGGATGGTGGCCCTGCGGCACCAGCCCCTGCCCGTTCATCACCTGCAGCCAGCTGACCTCGGTGAACAGCTCGGTGCCCTCGCGCAGGATGCGGCCATGCGCCTGGTACAGGTCCATGCGCTGGCGCAGCGACGCCGGAATCTCCATCGCCGCGCAATCGCGCCAGAACGGGCTGTCGTCGCGCCGGTTCTGCTTGTAATGCAGGATCAGGAAGTCGCGTATCCATTCGTATTCCTGGCGCGCCAGCCGGTTGTAGGCGGCGATGTCGCGCGCGTCGAATCCGGCGTCGGGCAGGAATTCGACCAGGCGGGCAATAGCCGTCTGGATCAGGTGGATGCTGGTCGACTCCAGCGGCTCCATGAAGCCGCTGGACAGGCCGATGGCCACCACGTTCCTGCGCCAGGACTCGCGGCGCACGCCCGCCTGGAAGCGCAGCATGCGCGGCTCGGCCAGGCGCTCGCCTTCCAGGTTGGCCAGCAGGACCGCGCAGGCCTCGTCGTCGCTCATGTACCGGCTGCAATACACATGGCCGTTGCCGGTGCGGTGCTGCAGCGGAATGCGCCATTGCCAGCCGGCGCTGCGGGCGGTCGCGCGGGTGAACGGAGACGGCGCACCCGCATTGGCGGAAGGCACGGCCACGGCGCGGTCGCAGGGCAGCCAGTGCGACCAGTCCTCGAAACCGGCCTCCAGCGTCTGCTCGATCAGCAGGCCGCGAAAGCCCGAGCAGTCGATGAACAGGTCGCCCGGCACATGCTCCTCATTGGCCAGCCGCACGCTCTCGACAAAGCCGCTCTCGCCGTTCAGGCGCACGTCGGTGATGCGGCCCTCGATGCGCTGCACGCCAAGCCGTTCGGCATAGCGGCGCAGGTAGCGTGCGTACAGGCCGGCGTCGAACTGGTAGGCGTAGGTGATGTCCTTGAGCGGGGAGTTGGGCATGTCCGGCCGCGGTCGCATGAAGCGGCCCGCATAAGCGGCGCTGGTGGACATGGTATAGGCGCCCAGCGGCGCCGCGCGCCCCTGGCGCGAGAGCTTTTGCCAGTACTTGTCGAAGCTCAGCAGGCCCAGGTCCTGGCCGATGCGGCCAAAGCCATGCATGTAGGACTCGCCCTTGGCGCCCCAGTCGACGAACTCGATGCCGAGCTTGAAGGTGCCCTGCGTCTCGCGGATGAATTCGTTCTCGTCGATCTCCAGCACTGCGTTGAAGCGCTGGATCATCGGGATCGTGGCTTCCCCCACGCCTATGGTGCCGATCTCGTCGGACTCCACCAGGCGGATGTCGTAGCGGCGCCCCAGGGTCTTGGCCAGGGCGGCGGCGGTCATCCAGCCCGCCGTGCCCCCGCCGGCGATGACGATGGTCTTGAGATTCTGCGTGCTCATCAGATGTACAACCTTTCCAATGCAAGCGAGCCTCCGCCTGCTTTCGCAACCGGAGGCTCTCGGCCTGTCGTTTCAAGCAAAACTCAGGCTTGCAGTTTTACATCTTGTAGTTCAGGCCGATCAGGTAGGTGCTGCCGAAGTAGCGGTTCGTCACGCCGCCGGTCACCGTGGTGTAGGTGCGGAACGGCGTGTTGGACAGGTTCAGGCCCTGCACCAGGAACTGCAGACCCTTGGCCGGACCCTGCTGGATTTCATAGGAAATCTGCGCATCGACCGTCGATTCACCCTTGATGTAGGTGGCGCCGGGAATGCCGAAGTTCGTGATCAGCGAACCGACGTAGTCGCTGCGGCCGCGTTCCGAGATCCGCGCTTCGAAGCCGTTGTTGGCGTAGTAGGCGGTGAACTGCCAGACATCCTTGGACAATCCCGGCAGGCTGGTGGTGCCGCCATTGCCGTTGACGGTGTTGGGGGCCACGATGGTGCTGTTGGTCAGCGAGAAGCTGCCTTCCGCACCGAAGCCGTCCAGCCAATGGCTGACCATCTTCAAGGGCAGCGAGCCGGCCAGTTCCACGCCTTCGATGGTGCCGCCCGATCCGTTCACATTGGTGTTGAGCAGGCCCACCGTCGGGATGCCGGCGCCGAAGCCCGCGGTCAGGTAGCTGGACAGGTCGACCGTGCTGGTCGTGTTGACGATGAACGAGTCCAGGTGCTTGTAGAAGCCGGCCGCGCTGAAATAGGCCTTGGTGCCGAAATACTTCTCGTACGAGATGTCGAAGGCATCGGCCAGGAACGGACGCAGGTAGGGGTTGCCGCCCGAGGCCGACAGGATGGTGCCGTTGGTGATCGTGCCATTGGGCATCACGATGGAGCCGCTGGTCACGGACACCGCCGTCGACGCGTTCATGTCAGCCATGTTCGGACGCTGCATCTGGCGGCCCAGCGAAACGCGCAGCAGCTGGTCGCGACCCAGGTCGCCCACCAGGTTGATGCTGGGCAGGGCCTCGGTATCGGTCAAGCCGTGGGTGACCAGGCTGTAGGCATTGGGGCCGGCCAATTGGTCGGTGCCCGAGCTCTGCTGGTTGGTGGCGTAAGCGGTCGAGCTCTGCTTGGCGGTCACCACCTGCACGCCCATGTTGCCGTGCACCGGCAGGCCGAACAGATGGGTTTCGAGGTCCAGCTTGCCGTAAGCCGTGGTCATGTACTCGTCGACGTTCCAGGTCTTGGCCAGGATGTTCGGCGTGATGCGGGCGCCGATGTCGAAATGGTTCTGCCACTGGTTGGCCACGTCATAGGTCGGGATCTGCAGACCCGACTCGCCGGCATAGGACAGGCCCGAACCCGGAATGTTGGTGCCGTTGCTGTAGAGCGCGCCATTGCTGCCCTTGACCCACAGATAGCCTTCGTCGGTGCTGTTGGCCTTGCCGCGGCTGCTGTAGTTCAGACCCAGGTCAGCGCCCGAGAACCAGTTGTTTTCCTGGAAGTCGTAGTGCGCCTTCAGGTGCACGGCATCCATGGTGTCCTGGGTCAGCGGGTACTTGATGTAGCCCGGCTGCTCCTGCTGGCAGCAGCTCCATCCCAGCACGTCGGTGAAGTTGGTGTTGGTCCGGTTGGCGAAGTTCAGGCTCGAGCCGATGGCCAGGGTGTTGGAATTGAACGAGATGTTGGTGGTGTTGGGCGTGGCGCCGCCGGTGACGGTGGGCGTGCTGGCATACGATTCGATGTCGAACTGCTGGTTGCTCGCCGTGTTGACGTTCAGGTCGCCCGAAACGGTCCAGCGGTCGTTGACCTTGAGCGTATTGTTCCAGCCGAAGGACTTCAACTCCTGGTTGCTGCCGATCGCGATGTTCTGGATCACCGGACGGATGCCGTCCAGCGTGCCGCTGATCACGTTGGTCGTGGAGCCGGCCGCAAACACCGGATTCACCAGGGTGGGCTGCGGCTGGCGGATCACATAGTTCGGGTTGCTGGCATTGCAGGGCGCGGCGCTGCCATAGCAGGTGCTGACCGCGCCGGTCAGGTTCATCTGGAAGTTCCAGGCGCGGTCGTCGTCCTTGAACTTCGAGTAGAAGAAGTCCATCTTGCTGTGGAAGTTGGCGTTCGGCTTGAACTCCAGCACGGCCACGGCGCCGGTGCGCGTCTGCGTGTCCTGGTCGCTGTTCTCGTTCAGGCCGCCGTAGGGCAGGTTGACGGTGCTGCCGTTGTACTTGATGGTGCCGGTGCCCCAGGTGCCGCTGTCGTCGGTGGTGCCGCCCGTGTCGTTCAGGCGCGCGATGCCGAAGGCGACGCCAATGGTGCGGTCGGCAAATTGGTCGATGTAGGAGAAGCTCGCGCGATTGCCGCTGCCGGCCTTGGGCAGTCCCTCGCCCAGCTTCTCAGTGCGGTAGTTGATGGCGATCTGGCGCTTGGAGAAGTCCAGCGGATTGACGGTGCGGATATCCACGGTGCCGGCAATGCCCTGGCCGATCAGGCTGGCGTCGGGGGTCTTGTAGACCACGGCCGCATTGACGAGCTCGGAGGGGTAGCTGGAGTAGTCGACGGCCCGGGTGTCCGTCGTGGAGGTCTGCTCGCGGCCGTTCAGCGTGGTGCCGACAAAGTCCGGGCCCATGCCGCGGATGCTGATCTGGGTGGCGCGGCCGTACTGGTCGCGCTGGGCGGTCACGCCGGGCAGGCGGGCCAGGGAGTCGGCGATGTCGATGTCGGGCAGCTTGCCGATGTCTTCGGCGCTGACCGCTTCAATGATCAGGTCGCTGTTCTTCTTCATCGCGATGGCCGCCTCGATCCCCTTGCGGATCCCGGACACCACCACCGTGTCGAGCTGCTGATCCGCCGGCGGCGTCTGGCTTTGCGCCTGGGCAGCACCGGCCCAGACCAGCAATGCGCAAGCAGCCACCACGGGACTGGGCTTGAACAACTCACTCTTATGTTTTGCAACCTTCATCGATGTCTCCTGCCGATTTTTACAACACGGTCATAACTGACTTTCACTCATGCCCTCGAAGATCTCCGCGAGCGCCAGGCACCGAAGCTCTTCTCGTTCACAGGCTTGGATCAATTTTGTACTAAAACTAGATTAACTGCCAAGCCGATATTTTCACAAAATTACATCGACTGAACTCAATTTGATGCTTTACAGCATTTTTATCAGGGTAAATACGGTATTTTCGAGTGTGATTCAAAGAAACCTAGCGTATGTACCTAGAATTTTTGTAGCCAAACTACATCACTTACGCAAACATTGACACCACAGCCGATTCAATTCAACGACTGCTCGACGGCGTAGGCCGCGCCTTCCAGGGCCGCCAGGGTATCCAGGATCACGGCGCAGGGAATGCCCTCCAGATAGGCGCGGAAACGCCCCTTGGCGACGAAGCTGGCGCGGAACTGGGAGCTGAAGAAGCGGTCGCCCAGGCGCGGCACGATGCCGCCGCCAATGTAGACACCGCCGCGCGCGCCCACGGTCAGGGCCACGCTGCCGGCAAAGCTGCCCAGCATGGCGCAAAAGATGTCCAGCGTCTGGCTGCAGGACGGGTCGTCGCCCCGCAGGCCGCGTTGCACGATGTCTTCGGTGCGCACGGGTTCGGTGGGCCGGGCCTGGACCGTGTTGACGGCCCAGTGCAGCTCGGGCAGGCCTATGCCAGACAGCAGGCGCTCGGCCGACACATGCTCGTAACGGGTGCGCACGGCCGCCAGGATGTCGCTTTCCAGCGCATTGGTGGGCGCCAGGGTGGCATGCCCGCCCTCCCCCGCCATCGCGACCCAGCCTTGCCGCGTCTGCAGCACGGTGGCCACGCCCAGCCCGGTGCCCGGGCCGATCACGGCGCAGCAGCCTTCCGCCGCCGCCGGCGGTCCGAAGCCCCGCAGCTGGCTGGCCTTCAGGCCGGGCACCGACAGGGCCAGCGCCTCGAAATCGTTCAAGACCAGCAGGCTTTGCAGGCCCAGCGCGGCCAAAGCGGCCTGGCGCGAAAAGCGCCAGTTGCTGTTGGTGAATTCGATGCAATCGTCCTGCACCGCCGTGGCCACGGCGAACGCGGCATGTCGAGGCGGCCGGTAGGCGGCGCCGAGTTGGGCGGCGCAATCCTGCAGATAGGCGCGCGCCGCCTCGACCGGACTGGCATGGGCGGCGACCGACAGGGTTCTGACGTGTTCAATGGCGTGCCCGACCGCGCGAATCCAGCCGAAACGCGCATTGCTGCCGCCGATATCGGCCACCAGACGAGGCCACGCCGGCGACTCTGGCGGTGTTTCATTCACATTCAAATTCACTGCAATCCCTTCTTCCAAGCCCGGCGTTTCGCAACCCCCAATGGCCTCCAAGTTGCGACCTCCCAGCAGGGCTTGGCCTTGCCAAATGTAGTTTCATGCATTGGATGCTCGACTCGAACGGTAACAAAACTACATTTTTATGGCAAGCTTGCGCGTAAGTTTTTTTCTTACGGCATTTTCGTCACCAGACACCCTTCGTAGCCATGGAATTGCAGCGGCCCAAACTGTAGTCGGACTACAAGTTCCTACGCCTTCGCCATGAAACCGGCCTGGAAGGGCCGCATAATGGCCGCGCCCGGAATACCCAAAAGCCTCCAAGCGATTGCGCCGCCACCAAGGTTTGCCAACCATGCTCTTGTTTGACTCCCCTCGCCTGATTGCCGATATCGGCAGCACCTTTGCCCGCTTTGCCCTGGAAACCGCGCCCGGCCAATTTGTCCGGATCAGCTCCCTCCGCTGCGCCGATTTCAGCGACTTCCATGCCGCAATCAACGCCTACCTGGACAGCCTGGAAGGCATTCGCGTCGAGCACGCCGCCATCGCCATCGCCAATCCGGTGGAGGGCGACCAGGTCCGCATGACGAACTACCACTGGCAGTTCTCCATTGAGGAAATGCGCCTGCGCCTGGGCCTGGACACGCTGGTGGTGGTGAACGATTTCACCGCGCTGGCGATGGCGCTGCCGCGCCTGAGCAAGCACGAGACGCGCCAGATCGGCACAGGGGACGGGCACAAGAACAGCGTGATCGGCCTGCTGGGAGCCGGCTCGGGGTTGGGCGTGTCGGGGTTGATTCCGTCCGGCGACGGCTGGATCTCGCTGGGCTCGGAAGGCGGCCACACCAGCTTCTCGCCGCGCGACGAGCGGGAAATCGCCGTGCTGCGTTTTGCCTGGAAACAGTTCGACCACGTCTCGTTCGAGCGCCTGCTGTCCGCCCGCGGCCTTGAATTGATGTACCAGGCGCTCGCCGAATTCCTTGGCCAGAGCGCCAAGCCGCTGCAGGCCACCGACATCACCCAGGCGGCGCTGGAGCACAGGGACGCGGTTTGCGAGCAGACCCTGGAGGTGTTCTGCGCTATGCTGGGCACCGCCGCCGCCAACCTGGCCGTGACCCTGGGCGCCTCGGGCGGCATCTACATCGGCGGCAGCATCGTGCCGCGCCTGGGCGACTATTTCGAGCGCTCGCCGTTCCGCCGCCGCTTCGAGGACAAGGGGCGCTTCAGCGCCTACCTGGCCCACATCCCGACCTACGTGATCACGGCCGAGAACGCCACGTTCAAGGGCGTGTCGGCCATCCTCGACGCGCAGCTCAAGAGCCTGCAGGACAGTTCGGGCTCGGCCATCCTGGGGCAGATCCGCCGCGCCCGCAGCGAGCTCTCGCCGGCCGAATTGCGCGTGGCCGAGCATGTGCTGACCCACCCGCGCGACACCCTGAATGCCCCGATTGCCGAGATCGCCAAGGCGGCCCAGGTCAGCCAGCCCACGGTGATCCGCTTCTGCCGCTCGCTCGGCTGCGAAGGCCTGTCGGACTTCAAGCTGCGGCTGGCCTCAGGCCTGACCGGCACCATGCCGGTCACCCACAGCCAGGTCAAGCTGGACGATTCGATGGTGGAGCTGGGCGCCAAGGTGCTGGGCAACACCGCGTCGGCGATCCTGCAGGTGCGCAACCAGCTCAACCGCGACATGATCGACCGGGCCATCGAACTGCTGATCAACGCCGGGCGCGTCGATTTCTACGCCGTGGGCCACTACGGCGTGGTGGCGCAGGACGCGCAGTTCAAGTTCCTGCGCTTCGGCCTGCCCTGCGCGGCCTACACCGATCCGCGCCTGCAGCTGCTGGCCGCCAACGTGCTCAAGGCCGGCGACGTGGCCGTGATCATCAGCAGCTCGGGCCGCATGCAGGAGCTGCTCAATGTCGTCGACCGGGCCCACGAACGGGGCGCGACCGTGGTGGCCATCACCGCCAGCCAGACCCCGCTGGCCCGCAAGGCCGACGTGACGCTGATCGTCGACCACCTCGAGGACGTCGACGCCCAGCTGCCGATGGTCAGCCGCATCCTGCACCTGCTCACGATCGACATCCTGGCCGTGGGCGTCGCCATGCGCCGCAACCCCGAGATGATGCAGGCGCTGGACGAGGACGAGCAGGCGGCGCTGGACTCGAGTGCCGCCCGCAACCAGAACATCCGCGGCGCGGCCCAGACCGCGCCCGGCGTGAGCCTGGCCGCCCCCTTGTCGCGGCTGACCTCGCACAGCCGCTGACCTCCGAACGGATTCCGCCCCCCTCGTCTTCGTCTCCTTGAAGCCTTGAACCAAGACAACGGCAACCCCAGCCTGCTGAGGCTGACCTGGCCCATCTTCGCCGAGCAATCGCTGCACGTCCTGACCGGGGTGGTCGACACCCTGATGGTCAGCCAGATTTCCGACCAGGCGGTGGCCGGCATCGGCAGCGCCTGGCAGATCATCTTCCTGTTCATGATGTGCTTCAACGTGCTGGCGGTGGGCGCGTCCATCGTCTGCACGCACCACCTCGGCCAGGCCGACCGGGCCGGCGCGCTGCGCATGGCGGTCGGTGCCATCAGCACCAACCTCTGGCTGGGTTTCGGCTTCAGCCTCGTGCTGGCCTGGGCCGCCCCCACCTTGCTGCGCTGGGTCCAGCTGCCGCCCGCGTTGATGGCGTACGGTCTGCCCTTCCTGCGCTGGATGGGCGGCACGCTGTTCCTCGAGTCGATGAACTACGCCCTGGCCGCGGTGCTGCGCGCGCATGGCCACACGCGCAGCGTGATGTGGGTGATGCTGGCGCAAAACATCGTCAATGGCGCGCTCACGGCCTGCTTCGTGTTCGGCTGGCTGGGCGCGCCGCAGTTGGGCGCGACCGGCGTGGCGCTGGCGACGGTCTTCAGCCGCCTGCTGGCCTGCCTGGCGCTCTGGATCCTGGCGCGGCACGACATCGGCCTGCACTGGCGCCCCGCCAACCTGCTGCGCATTCCGGCGGCCGATCTCAAGCGCCTGCTGTCCTACGGCCTGCCGGCCGTGGGCGAGAACCTGGGCTGGTTCAGCGCCTTCATGTTCGTCACCGCCATGACCGCGCGCATGGGCGCCACGGCCCTGAGCACGCAGACCTATGTGCTGCAGGTCGCCAGCCTGTCCATGCTGTTCAGCATCTCCGTGGGCCTGGGCAACGAGATCCTGGTGGGTCGCCTGGTGGGCGCCGGCCAATTCGAAAGGGCCCACCAGATGTGCCTGCAGCACATGAAGCTGGGCCTGGTCTGGACCACCGCGATCGCGGCGCTGATGGCCCTGCTGGGCCCCTGGCTGCTGGCGCATTTCACCCAGGACGAGGCGATTCTTTCGCAAGGTACGGACCTGATCCGGTTGGGCCTGCTGCTGGAGCCGGGCCGCAGCTTCAACCTGATCATGATCAACGCCTTGCGCGCCGCTGGCGACACCCGTTTCCCCGTCAAGGCCGGTATCCTGTCGCAGTGGGGGGTCATGGCCTTCGGCGCCTGGCTGCTGGGCACCTGGGCCGGCTGGGGCCTGCCGGGCGTGTGGTCGGCCTTCATCGCCGACGAGTGGCTGCGCGGCCTGGTCATGCTGCGGCGCTGGCGGCGCCAGCACTGGCTGGAGCATGCCCGCACCGCGCAGATCCAGGCGCGCGGCGCTACCCTCTAAGCCTAGGCGCAGTCTGCGCAAACGCGAGAAACGCCTCGGCCGACATGGCCGGCGACCAGAGGAAGCCCTGCGCGGCGTCGCACCCCATGACCCTGAGCTGGGCGAGGCACTCCTCGTCTTCGACGCCTTCGGCCAGGGTGGTCAGGCTGAGCGCCTTCGACATCTGGATGATGGCCCGGACCAGCGCCGCGTCGCTGGCCGACCTGGCCATGCGCCGGACGAAGGACTGGTCGATCTTGATGCAGTGGACTTCGAACTTGGTCAGGTAATTGAGGTTCGAGTAGCCGGTGCCGAAGTCGTCGATGGCAAAGCCGACGCCCAGGCGGCGCAATTCGATCAGGCTGTTGCCGACCTCGAGCGAATCGTTGAGCAGCACCGACTCCGTCAGCTCCAGCTCCAATTGCCGGGCAGGAAAGCCGGTGCGCAGCAGCACGTCCTGCACGGTCTTCTCCAGGCCGCCGCGGCGCAGTTGCAGCGGCGACACGTTGACCGCCAGGACCAAGCCGCCCAGCCCTGCGTCATGCCATTGCTTGCCGGTCTGGCAGGCCTGCATCAGCACCCATTGCCCCAGCGAGGCGATCAGCCCGTTGCGTTCCGCGATCGGAATGAACTGCGAGGGCGGCACCCAGCCCAGGGTCGGATGCTGCCATCGCAGCAGGGCCTCGGCGCCGAGGAGCTCGCCGCTCGCCAGGCTGAACTGCGGCTGGTAGTGCAGCTCCAGCTCGCCGCGCGCCAGCGCCGTGCGCAGGGCCATCGCCAGTTGCGCCTGCAGCTGGGCCTCCACGTTCATTTCCGCGTCGAAGAAGCGGAACTGCCCCCGGCCGGCGTCCTTGGCCTTGTACATCGCGATATCGGCGCGCTGTACCAGCACGTCGAAATCGTCGCCGTCGTCCGGATACATGGCGATGCCGATCGACGCGGCGGTCTCGAGTTCGCAGCGGTCCAGCGCCACGGGCGCCGCCAGCACTTCGATGAGCTTTTGCGCCACCTGGCCGACGCCGCTGGCGTCGGCCTGCTGGTCCAGCAGCAAGAGGAATTCATCGCCGCCCAGCCGGCAGACGATGTCAGACCCGCGCACGGCGCCGCGCAAGCGCTCCGCCACGGCCTTGAGCAACTGGTCGCCAACGGCATGGCCGTGCGTGTCATTGACCGGCTTGAAGTCGTCCAGGTCCATGTAGAGCACCGCCATTTTCTTGCCGCCGCGGCGGCTGCGGGCGGTCAGGTCCGCAAAGCGCTCCCGCGCCTGGCTGCGGTTGGGCAGCCCGGTCAACGCATCATGCAGCGCCATGAACTCGACGCGCTGCCGGGAATCCTGCGCCCGGGCGTTTTCCTCCTGCAGGCGCAAGACCAGGCTCCGGAGATCGCTGTTGACCAGCGCCACCACGGCCGTCGTCGCGATCAGGATGATGCTGACGGTGATGACGGTCTGCCAGCTCATGGGTCCCAGCTGATTGGGATGCCAGGCTCCCAGGTTGCCCCAGCTGACCATGGCCACCAGGACCAGGTTGACGGCCAGGGCGCCGTACAGGGCACGCCGCCCGCCGACCAGGCTGGCCAGCATCAGGATGCCTGGAATGGCCAGCATCGAGGGGTCGCGCAAGCCGCCATTGCGCCAGACAAACCGGACCACCATGCACGTCAAGGTGGCCAGGAACAGGAAACTGGCAGAGATGTGCCTGCCGCGGCTCGCCAGCCACCACGCGACGCTCACGCCCAGGATGCTGCAGCCCAGCACCACCAGGCTGTCCCAGGCCCCCAGCAGCGCGTAGCTGGCGGCGGCCGCCAGCTGGGCCGACATCACCACCTTGAACAGCATCATCATCCGGTGACTGCGCAGCGCGGTGATCTCCCGAACCAAAGGTGCATTCATCCAAACATCCTTGAAAGCCATTGGACTGCGCGGGCGACTGCTTTTGTGCCACCTGCCCTGCTGCAAGGCCGGTGGCCTGACATCCGCAAGGGTTACCATGGTACCCATGGTCTTGCCCTCGGACACAGCACAATTCACCCGACGCGCCTTGATCCTGGCCTTGTCCTCCCTGGCCATGCCGGCGCGCAGCGAGCCGCTGACGGTCAATTACCCGAGCAACTCGTTCGTGCACGATCCGCAGCTGGAATATGTGACCGATTTGTTGCGGCTGGCGCTGCGGTATTCCGGCAAGAATTTTCAGGTCAAGCCGCAGCCGGTCGAAATGGCGCAGCAGCGCACCTTCATGGAAATTGCGCGCGGCGAGACTTCGCTGGACCTGATGTGGACCATGACCAACCCGCAGCGCGAAACATCGGCCATGATCCCGGTCCGCATCCCCGTCGACCGCGGCCTGCTGGGCTGGCGGCTGCTGCTGATTCGCCAGGCCGACGCCGACCGTTGGCGCCACGTCGCCTCGATCGCCGACATGCAATCCCTGGTGCTTGGGCAAGGCCACGACTGGCCGGATACCGAGATCCTGCGAGCCAACGGCCTGCGCGTCGGCACCAGCAGCGACTACAACAGCCTGTTCCGGATGCTGCTGCGCGGCCGGATCGACGGGTTTCCGCGCTCCATTCTCGAGATCGGCGCCGAATTGAAGGCGCATGCCGACGACGGCCTGATGGTGGCGCCGGACCTGCTGCTGTACTACCCTGCGCCATCCTACTTCTTCGTCAGCCCCAAGCGCCCCGAGCTGGCCGAGCAGATCCGGCAAGGGCTGGAGTCGAGCATTGCCGACGGCAGCATGCAGAAGCTGTTCAAGCGTTATTTCGGCCACCTGTGGGCAGAGTTCCAGCTCGACGAACGCCGCGTCCTCCGGCTCAAGAATCCCGACCTCTCGCCACTCACGCCCTTGCAGCGACCGGAACTCTGGCTGCAGCCCAATGAATCCGGCGCACGCAAAGGCGTTTCGTGAGGCTGCACAGCAAGCATGCAATTGACCAGCCCCCTTGAATCCACGCGCAATTTCGGCTGGGCCATCATCGGACCCGGCGCCATTGCCGGCCAGTTTGCCCAGGCGGTGGCGGGCGTGGCGGACGCCCACGTGGCCGCGGTCTGGGCGCGCGATATAGACCGCGCCCGGCGCTTTGCCATGCAGCAAGGCCTGAGCACCGGCTGCGTTTGCGCCACTCTGTCCGACATGCTGGCGCTGGACTCGGTGGACTGCGTCTACATCGCCACCAGCCACCAGGCCCACGCGGTCTTTGCGGAGCAGGCCTTGCGCGCCGGCAAGCCCGTGGTCTGCGAAAAGCCCTTGACGCCCAATCTCCAAGCCACGCAGGCGCTGCTGGCGCTCAGCCGTGCGCAGGGCCTGTTCATGATGGAAGCCCTCTGGACCCGATGCCTGCCGGTCTACCAGCACATCGGCCAATGGCTGCGGCAAAGCCTGATCGGGCCGCTGCGTTCAGTGCAGTCGGCGTTCTGCTTCCCCGCCGCCTTCGACGCGCAAAGCCGCCTGTTCAATCCCGAGCTGGCCGGCGGCGCCCTGCTGGACATCGGCATCTACAACGTCGCCATGACCCGATGGGCGGTCGAGCAAGGCCACGGCGCCGGCCTGGAGGTCAGCGCCCGCCATGTACAGGCGTCGCTGGCCCCGACCGGCGTGGACATGAGCGTGGCGGGGCAGCTGCAGTTCGGCGACCGGGTCAGCGCCCAGTTCGTATGCGCCCTGGACCGCCTGGCCGGCGATGCCCTGGAGCTGCACGGCGACAAAGGCTGCATCCGGGTGCCGGACCGCTTCTGGCGCGCCGAAGCGGCTGTGCTGAGCCGGCCGGGACAGGCGGATGAATGGCTGCGCCTGCCGCATCGCGTCAACGGCTTCGAATACGAGATTGAGGAGGCCATGCGCTGCATTCGCGGCGGGCTGCTGGAAAGCCCGCTCATGCCGCACCGCGAGTCGCTGGCTCTCGCCGGGGAGCTCGACGCCCTGCGCGCCTTGGCGGGCGTGCGGTATCCCTTCGAGTGAGTAACCCCTTGCTGCTGGGCCAAGCCCTTCAAGGCCAGGCGAAAGCTCTCGCTGCGTGCGCGCAACCTCAACGTCGCCACGCTCAAGGTCAATGACAAGCGCGGCAACCCGGTCGAGATCGGCTCCGTCGTGGTCTGGCGCGTGGCTTCAATGCCAGAGTTGCAGATGTTCGAGAACCGGACCCATGGCCAGTGCAGGCAAAAAGCTCAGCCCTGTGACCAGGAGCAGCGTTCCCGTCAGTACGCCACCAAACAGCAATCCGTCAGTCGGCAAGGTTCCGGCCGAAACTACCCGACGGCCCTGTTGGGCAAATCGTCCTGCCAAAGCCAGGACCGGTATGGCCAAGCCAAACCGCCCAGCGAGCATCGCGACGACCGTGGTAACGTGGAAGAACGGAGTGTCGGCGCTGAGGCCGCCGAAGGTCTGGCCGTTGTTGGCAAAACACGAGGTATAGGCGAACAACAGCGTGGTGAACCCATGACTGCCGTTGTTGGTGCTTAGACCGGCCTTGCCTGCGGCGGTCATCATCGCTAGCGCCGCAAGCGGCAGGATGATTGCTGGTGCGACGATCGTGTGAAGTCCAATCCATTTCATCTCTGCCGGGCCAACGGTTTTCCCCAGGTATTCTGGCGTGCGCCCGATCATCAGACCGCTCACAATGACCGCTATCAGCGCAGTGAGCACTAGGCTGTAAAGGCCCGTTCCCAGCCCACCGAACAGTGATTCGCCCAGCATCATGTTGAAGAGCAACACTCCGCCGCCCAACGGCATGCTGCTATCAGGTGCCGCATTGGACGATCCAGTGGCGCCATTGGACGTGGCAATGGCTGTAAGAGTCGAATCGGCGATTCCGAATCGCGTCTCCTTGCCCTCCATGTTTCCGCCAGCCTGCAGCGAACTTCCTTGAATATCGACGCCCAGCGCTGCAATACGCGGGTTGCCCGCCTGTTCAGCGGCGTCGTATGCCAGCAGTCCGCCCATGAACAGACCGGCCATCACCCCATAGAGCAACCAGCCGTGAACCGGGCGCTGCGTCATGCGGCCAAAGGTGCAAGTCAGTGCTGCGGGAATCACGACAATCGCGAAATTCCCAAGTAAATTGCTCAGGCCCGAGGGATTGGCGAATGGATGGGCGCCGTTTGCGCCAAAGAATCCCCCACCATTGGTGCCGAGGTTCTTAATGAATTCGAGCGAAGCCACGGGCCCTTGAGGCAACACTTGCACGACGCCTTCAAGCGTCAGGGCCGGCACATATGGGCTCCAGCTTTGCGGTACCCCCATCGCCACCAAGGCCAGAGCGCCGAGCAGGGCAATGGGCAGCAAAACCCATAAGACGGATCGAGTCACGTCTACCCAAAAATTACCGACCGTCGAAGTGTGGCAGCGCGCGAAGCCCCGGATGAAAGCTATTCCGACCGCCAGTCCGGCAGCGCCAGCCAAGAAGTTCTGAGAGCTCAAGGCCAAAGCCTGGCTTAGATAGCTCAATGCTGATTCACCGCTATAGGCTTGCCAGGTGGTAGTAGTGGCAAAGCTGACGGCCGTGTTGAACGCCAGCAAAAAGCTCAAGGGGGCGGGATGGTAGTTGGGATCAACCGGTTGCCCCAAGGGTTGCAGCAAGAGCAGCACAAAAACGAAAACAATACCCAGTAAACCGAACAAAATGAAGGCTGTGGCGTACTGGCGCCAATCCATTTCACGCGCAGGATCAATGCCCGCGAGTCGATATAGCCCCCGCTCGATGGGCAGCAACACTCGATCAAGAAAGGTTTTCTCTCCAGAAAAAACGCGCGCCAAGTAAATACCCATTGGCTTGACCAGCAGCGTGACCACGCCGAGAAACGCCAGATACACCAGCAAATGACGCGGACTCATTGGTACAACTCCGTCAGATCGAGGCTCAGACGGGCAGCATTCACGGAAATGCTTGAGGTTCGTTCAACCCGGATCGCGCAACATCGCGCGTGCCAACAGGCATCGATACAACTCAGTGAGGAAACGAGCCTGCGAAACATTAAATTGCGGTCGATTCGGATTCCCTGAAAGACCCCCAATTGATGGAAGCCATCTAGTAAGCCATAGCGCCTGAGTGGTCGTATAAGAGGCAAAATCACGATACGTTGTGCGTTGCTGCGGTTTGATCGTTTTAGTCAGTCCCACGTCAAATGACGGTCAACGTTGAGCCCATTGCTATAAAAATCCTGTCAACCAAACATTGAGCAAAGTATTTGGCCTGAGGTCTTGACGGTACATTGACACTAGACGGCCATTTTTGTACGGTGAATTAACGTGTTCAAAACTAATGTACTGGAACCATTTGTGTGAGTCCATAGATCGAATTTACAGGAAAAGAAAAAGTGGCAGTCATGCGATTCGAACCAAAACGTGCACCTATGCATCTTGTCAGACTTACATTTCAATCATGGATTGGGAAATTGCAGGTAAAGCCCCGACAGGCCGCGCTGCAGCCGGGTGAGGCTGCTCCCCAACGGTCTGCGCAGCCCGGACAATTCGCGCTGCTCGTCGATATCGATCGGAATTGATTCGTTTGGGCGCCAGGCCGCCTGCATGGCTCGTCCCAACCCCTTGAAGGGAGGCGCATCGTGTTGTCCATCCTCCTTCTTTTGCTCATCGTGGGCTTCTACCTGCTGTTTGGCGCGCTGCTGAGCTTCTCTGAATCGGTGATCCGGCGCCCGGATGCGCCGGAGGCTGAAGCTGAGATGCAGCCTCCCCGCATCTTGCCGTGACGGGAGCATGGATCATGGCTGTCGATCTGCTTTTGTTCTTGCTGGCCGGCGTGGTCGCGTACCTGTTCTACGCAGTCATCCACCCTGAGAAGTTCTGACGCTTGCCTGAGGCGCTGGAGCGGCATGCACCGCTCGCCGCCAATTCGCCTGCATGCCAGGAGATCATCATGGCTGAACATTGGCTTTCCATCGTTCTGCCCCTGTTGGTGACGCTACTGTTGAGCGTTACGATGGGGCGCTATCTTGCGCGCGTCGTCACTGGCGCCCCCACCTGGGTCGACCCCGTCTTCGATCCTGTGGACAACGGCATCTACCGTCTCGTCGGCAGGCGCATCTGCAGCCAGGCCATGGACTGGAAGGCCTACACGGCACATATGCTCGCCACCAACTTGGTGATGGCCTTGATCATCTACCTGGTGCTGGTGTTCCAGGACAGGCTGCCGCTGAACCCTCTGAACTTCCCTGCAGTCGAGCCTACGCTGGCCTTCAACACCGCGATCAGCTTCATCACCAACACCAACTGGCAGAGCTATGGCGGCGAGTCCACGCTGTCCAATTTCAGCCAGATGGCGGCCATCACCTTCCCGATGTTCACCTCGGCGGCCACCGGATTCGTCGTGGCGATCGCCTTCATCCGCGGCCTGCTGGCCAAGGATGGTGGCCAGAACCTCGGTAATTTCTACCGCGACCTGGTCCGCTTCACGACGCGCGTTTTACTGCCGGTGGTCCTGGTCGCCGCCACGTTCCTGGTCTGGCAAGGCGTGCCGCAGACGCTGGACGGCGGCGTGGCCGTGCACCCCGTGCAGGGCGGCAGCCAGACCCTGGTTCTCGGACCCGTGGCTTCGCAGGAAGCTATCGAAAATCTAGGCACCAATGGCGGCGGCTTCTACAACGTCAATGCGGCGCATCCACTGCAGAATCCGACGCCGTTGACCAACCTCCTGCTGCTGCTCCTGATGGCCAGCCTGCCCGCGGCGCTGGTGGTGATGTTCGGCCGCATGATAGGCAATACTCGCCAGGCCGTGGTGATCTACGCGGTGATGGGCGTGCTGCTGCTGGGCTTCCTGGCGATGACGGTCGCGCCCGAGCAAGCCGGCACGCCCATGCTCGAACATGCGGGCATACAGATGCAGGCGACCGACGGTGCCTTGCTGGCGCAGCCGGGCGGCAACATGGAAGGCAAGGAGGTGCGCTTCGGCGTGACGCAGAGCGCGCTGTATGCGGCGTACACGACGGCGTTCACGACCGGCAGCGTCAACTCGGCGCACGACAGTTTCACACCCGTCGGCGGCATGCCGCTGCTGATGCAGATGATGCTGCAATGCGTGTATGGCGGTAAAGGCGTGGGCTTCCTCAACTTCTTGGTCTACGGCCTGATCGGCGTTTTTGTGGCCGGGCTGATGGTGGGGCGCACGCCTGAGTTCATGGGCAAGAAGATCGAGAAACCCGAGATCATCCTGGTGTCGCTGGCCCTGCTGATCCACCCGCTGGTAATCCTGGCGCCCTCGGCTTGGAGCATGGTCGCTCCCTACGGCCTGTCCTCGCTGAACAATACGGGGCCGCACGGTTATTCGGAGGTGCTCTACGCGTTTGCCTCGGCGGCTGCAAACAACGGCTCGGCCTTCGCGGGCCTCAACGCCAACACGCCCTGGTACAACATCGCCATCGCCGTCGTGATCCTGATTGGCCGCTACCCACCCATCATCTTCCTGATGGCTGTGGCCGGTTCATTGGCGGCCAAACCTGCAGTGGCACCCACGGCAGGCACGCTTCGCACCGACACGCCCATGTTCGGCGCCTGGTGGCTGGCGACGATATTGATCGTCGGCGCGCTGACCTTCCTGCCGGCGCTGGTGATGGGGCCGATCGCCGAGCACTTCGCAGCGACGCACAGCCTGCTGTTCTAGGAGATCGCCATGAAGCGTGATCAAGCATTTGGTGCCGGCCCGTCCACCGCGGGGCGTCGCGGGGGTCCGCGTACGGCCGGCTACAGCACGGCGCTGTTTGTCCAGGCCGGGGTCGATTCGCTGAAGAAGTTCGACCCCCGCGTGCAGGTGCGCAACCCGGTCATGTTCGTGGTCTGGATCGGTGCCTGGGTGACGGCAGCCCTGACCGCGGATCCGGCGCTGTTCGGCCCCAGCAACGCCTCCAGGATGTACAACGGTGCCCTGACGCTCATTCTTGCCCTTACCGTCTGGTTTGCCAATTTCGCCGAGGCGCTGGCCGAGGGGCGCGGCAAGGCCAAAGCCGCGGCGCTGCGCCAGACCAGCGCCGAGCTGAAGGCCCAGCGGGTGCGGCCCGATGGCAAGACCGAATGGGTAGCTGCGGCGGCCCTGCGCAAGGACGACCTGGTGCGCGTCGACAAGGACCAGCTGGTGCCCATAGACGGCGAGGTCATCGAAGGCGTGGCCTATGTGGACGAATCCGTCATCACCGGCGAATCGGCGCCAGTGCTCAAGGAGCTCGGGTCCGACGTGTCGTCAGGCCTGACTGGCGGCACGCGGGTTATCTCCGACAGCCTGCTGATGCGCGTGACGGCCAATCCTGGCGAGACCTTCCTGGACCGCATGATCCATCTGGTCGAGAGCGCGCGACGCCAGAAGACGCCCAACGAGATCGCGCTGACGGTGCTGCTGTCGGTGCTGACGCTGATCTTCGTGATCGTGGTCGCGGCCATGGCGCCGGTGGCCGACTACTTGAAGGCGCGCATCAACATCGCCGACCTGATCGCGCTGATCGTGGCGCTGATTCCCACCACCATAGGCGCCTTGCTGTCGGCCATCGGCATCGCGGGCATAGATCGCGCGATGCGTTTCAACCTGCTGGCGATGTCGGGCAAGGCGGTGGAGGTGGCCGGCGACGTGCACACGCTGATCCTGGACAAGACCGGCACCATCACCATGGGCAACCGCCAGGCCACCGAGTTCGTGCCCTTGGGCGGGCATTCGCAGCAGGTGCTGGTGCAGGCCGCCTTCCTGGCCTCGTGGTTCGACACGACGCCCGAGGGCCGCTCGATCGTGGCGCGCGCACGAACGCTGGGCGCGATACAGGACGCGGCGCTGGACCAGGCGTCGGGGACAGACTTTTCGGCCGAAACGCGCATGAGCGGCACCAACCTGCCCAGCGGCGCGCAGCTGCGCAAGGGTGCGGTCGACGCCGTTGTCCGGCACGTGCAGACTCAATTCGGTTCGGGTGCGCCCACCGGGCTAGACGCCGCGGCCGAACGCATCGCCTCGCAGGGTGCCACGCCGCTGGCCGTGGCCATGGACGGCAACATTCTGGGCCTGATCGCCCTGTCCGACGTGCTCAAGCCTGGCATCCGCGAGCGCGCCATGCAGTTGCACGCCATGGGCATACGCACGGTGATGGTGACCGGCGACAACCCAACCACGGCCCGCGTCATTGCCGCGCAAGCCGGCGTCAACGAGTTCGTGGCCCAGGTCAGGCCCGAGGAAAAGTTGCGCCTGATCCGCGCCGAGCAGGCGCAGGGACGGCTGATCGCGATGACGGGCGACGGCACCAACGACGCTCCGGCGCTGGCGCAGGCCGATGTCGGCCTGGCCATGTACTCGGGCACCATGCCGGCGAAGGAAGCCGCCAACGTCATCGACCTCGATTCCGACCCGACCAAGCTGCTTGACCTCGTGACCATAGGCAAGAAGATGCTGATTACACGGGGCGCGCTGACAACCTTCTCGATCGCCAACGACGTGGCCAAGTACTTCGCCATCCTGCCTGCGCTGTTCATCACGGCGCTGCCGGGGCTGTCGGCGCTCAACGTGATGCAGCTCGCCGCGCCGCACAGCGCCATCCTGTCGGCGCTGATCTTCAACGCACTCATCATCCCGCTGCTGATCCCGCTGGCCCTGCGCGGCGTGGGCTTCGAACCCACCAGCGCCGAGGCGACGTTCTATCGCAACCTGATGGTGTACGGCGTCGGCGGCCTGATCACGCCCTTCATCGGCATCAAGCTGATTGACTTGGTCTTGGCGCCGCTCCTGTAGGAGACACTCATGTGGAACATGCTGCTTGCCGCGCTGCGCATCTCGGCGGTGACCTGGGTACTGTGCGGCTTTCTGTATCCGCTGCTGGTCACCGGCATGGCGCGCGTGGTCTTTCCGGATCAGGCGAATGGGAGCCTGGTCATGCGCGCAGACGGCGGCGTGGCCGGTTCGCGCCTGGTGGGGCAGCTGTGGGAGGGCCCACAGTGGTTCCATGGCCGTCCCTCGGCGACCACCGACACTGATCCCAAGGACCCGAGCAAGACCATTCCCGCGCCCTACAACGCGGCCAATTCGAGCAGCTCGAACTATGGCCCCACCAGCCAGGCCCTGAACGACCGGCTGCTGGGCGACCGCAAGGCGCTGGAGGCCAATGCACCCGAAACGACGGGCCGACTTCTGCCCTCCGACATGCTGACCGCTTCGGGGTCAGGGCTTGACCCCGACATCACGCCGGCCAATGCCAAGCTGCAGGCCGTTTCGGTGGCCAAGGCGCGCGGCATGTCGGTCGCTCAGCTTGACGCCATGATTGCGCAGCACACCACAGGCCGCGACCTGTGGATGTTCGGCGAACCGCGCGTCAACGTGATGGCGCTCAATTACGCGCTGGAGCGGGCGCAAGCAGGCCGACGGACAAGTGCGGCCCGTATTGACGTCCTATTGACGTACAGCGATTGAATCTGGCCATGGCCTTGATCCCTGCTGTTCTAAATTGAACTTCAGGATGAAGCAGAACTTGTTGCGGAATTTATAAAAATAATTATTGATTTACATAATGTTTGCAAGCCTGCCGCTAGATTCCAAGTCACGCAATTAGCGCGCATGACGAGGCACCCAAAATCAAAGCTGCGGCTACTTTCCATATGAATTCGCCAAAAAATCCCAGAATCTTATTGACAAAATTTTTTGTTACTGTAATGAAATCGAAATTTATCGATACTCTCAACGTGAGCCGATGTATGCGCGCCAGCGCATTAGTTTCTATTTTGATGTCTTCTGCAGCAGTGCTTGCACAAGCCGCGGTACCGACCCCGGCCACCGACGAACACCCAAGCCGAATTGACCTGCCAATTCCGCCAGCGCCACTCGACGCTCCCCCGTGGCCTTGGGCGGATTGGCCATTTGGGGGCACCGCATTGATCGGCGGCGCAACGCCGAATTCTTCCGGCGGCGTTCTGATGAAGCAACTGGACGGTACGCCATTCGGCAACCGCCTGAAGGACCATAACGTTGAAATATGGGGCTGGGTCGACGCCGGCTTCAACCTAAGCACCTCACGCGGCGCGAACGGTAACTACCCAGCCGGTTATGACTTCGACGCCAATGCAGTCCAGCTCAACCAGGCAGTGCTTTACATCGAGCGGGTGCCTGACACCGTGCAGAAGGACCACATGGACTGGGGATTCCGCGTCAGCGGTCTGTATGGAACCGATTACCGGGAAGTGACCATGGAGGGCATATTCAGCAATCAACTGACATCGCAAAATGCGAGATATGGCTATACCCTGCCGAACTTGTACTTCGATGTCTACGACCCCTCGATCGGCCAAGGCAGCAACCTTCGGGTCGGGCGCTATACGACTCTCGGTGATATCGAGGCAGATCTGAATTTGCAGAATCCCTTCGATACGCACTCAATGTACTACACCTACGATCCATTCACCCAGTTTGGTGCCGTCCTGTCGACACGGCTGAGCAAGAACTGGATGGCGCAAATTGGCCTGAATGCTGGCAACGACGTTGCGCCCTGGGAAAAAGATGCGCGACCGACAGTAACGGCCTGCGTTCAATACAGCTCCGACAGCTCCAGTGACAATGTTTATCTTTGCGCCAACGGCACGAATGACGCGCATTACGGATTTAACAATGTAAATTTGTACCAATTCATGTACTACCACAAATTTACTGACCGCCTGTGGATCGCGACCGAGGATTACTACGAATTTCAAACCCACGTGCCGGCGCAGGGGCAGGCAACCATTCCAGGTGCAAATCCCGCGTCTTGCCCTGCTGGCTTAAAGCAGTGTTCGGCGGCGGCAAGTGCAGCCTCCCTCTACGTTATGTATCGATTGACGGAAAAGGACTACGTGGGTGTGCGCAGCGAATTCTTTGACGATCAACGCGGCCAACGAACCGGGTTCGCGACCCGATATGCCGAATCCACGTTTGGCTGGACCCACTGGCTCACGGACCAGATCGAAGTGCGACCGGAAATTCGGTGCGATCATTCATTTGATGCGACGGCATTTGACAATGGAACGAAGCGTTCGCAACTTCAATTCGCCGCCGATATTCTGATGAAGTTCTGAGGCTGGTTGACCAAGGCAAGTTTTGAAAATGGACTTTTCTGAGGCCCTTGCTGACGACAAGTAAATTGGTAGGAAGGGGCGGCATCCCCAAAGCTGCTGCGCCCGAATGACAACTTATGGCGGCGGATTCAACCAGTCTTCACTCCATTCCCGTCTTCAAGCACGCACCCCAAAGGGGGATAGGTTCTCCAATTGCATCGCCATACAGTTGCGCGCTGAAAAAGATTTTGATATTGGCTCGCAACTCAAGAAAGATCCACGGATGAAACCTGTCAAATTTGCCACCGCAGCCGTGTTCAGCCTGGCTGCCGCAAATGCCTGGTCACAAAGCGTTCAAGCCGATCTGGCATTGGGTGGCTCGCTTTCACACGGGTCGAATCAAGGCAATGTGCATGGCCTCGTGTTGGCTGGCGATCTAGGCTATCGATTCGATAATAACTTGGCGGTACAGGTCTATGCCATGGGAGACTTGAATAGCAACAATCTTCCGCTCAATCTCGGCCAACCCGTCTACAGCTTAAGCTCTTTCGTTGGCGTTCGAGCGCTGGGGTATCTCCCACTCAACGACTCGTG
>Ga0213872_10000270_pt1 | contig 44678 bp, 39 predicted proteins | sample VelepicomBERX_R2_FD_160071 | JGI IMG/M metagenome (GOLD analysis project Ga0213872, IMG submission 160071) | Rhizosphere microbial communities from Vellozia epidendroides in rupestrian grasslands, the National Park of Serra do Cipo, Brazil - RX_R2 | ecosystem: Host-associated > Plants > Roots >... | reverse complement strand
CACGCTTCCTCCCGGTTGCTTTCTGCACGATAAAGGCTGCTAGGAGGGAATGGTTAGCCTCCAAAAGATCAAAGCGCTCCAGCCGCCAGCTATCTGCCCCTCACGAATAGCGAAGATCTGAGTTTGCATGTCACCAAGCAAATTCTTCCAACGGAGTCCGCGAACGGTGAGGCCCGGCATAGCAGCCGAAAGACGTTGGGTCTCGGGGGAATCGAATCGTTCAATTTCCGCCAGGTCTTGGCCGGGATACTGTTTTATCTGGCGCACGAGCTGGCGTGTCTCCGGCGGTATTGGCGCGACGGCCCGATATATCCAGCTCTTTTCGCTCGATAGCATGATCACCCCGTTTTCGTCGGCAAGAGCGCGAATCCAAGGTCTATCTCCACCGCGAGTTTCCGTGTTGACGAATGCATTGCTTTGCGTTGCGATGTACTCCATGTCGACCTCAACGCAAGCGACGCCGACGATTTCACCGTTGTGGTGTACCGGGTAGGCAATATGATGGCCAAGCACGCCAGACGTTACGCCGATAGCCGGGAACCTGCCGATTCTGTTTTGCATGGCATCTTTGAAATATGGACGAAACGAGTAGTCCTTCCCGATAGACAACGCATGCCGCGAGTTTTCAACGCAGATACCATCGCGATTCAAGATGAAGGTAGTTGCATAGGGACCGATGTCGGTGTGGTCCATCAAAAGCTGGTGGACTCTCAGCTTCACTGCCTCGCTTTGAACATCCGTCAACAACGGCAAGATGACAGGACTTTCGGCAATTAACTTAACGTGGGATTCCAGGTGGGCCAGCGCCGTGGTAATTTCCCGGGTGAAGTGTTCGAGCTGCTTCAGAGAATCCTGCTCCACTGATTCGAGCACCGCTGTCATTTGACGGTCCCGGTCAGTTACCGACTTCTGGCGGAAGTCTTCCTCCATGTCTTTGACGAACCGGCATAACAGGCGATGCTGGATCTCCGATTTGTCTTTCGGTTTCGCGATGGAAAAGTGATCGGACTTGGGAACCTTGAAGGGCTCACCGAAATATTTCGCGCCCGAGAACGGTTCGACGACTTGCGGTAGCCACCATAGCTTTTTCAAAACAACAAACTTATCCTCAACCAGCTCTTTCCCCTTGATCTTGAGCCTGCCCGCCTCTTTCAGATTGAAAAACTCTTTGTCCAAATCTGCGAGCCAGTTGTTATCGCGTACAAAGCGGAGGGCGTCAGCCTGCGCATGGCCCAGGCGGCGGGCCAGTGGAGAGAGCCAATCCGCATAGGACGAGCCTAAGGAAGGCGACGAGATGAGGAAAAGACCAATTTGCTTATTCGCTTCGATCAGCTCGGCTGCTCGCTCGACGATGAACTTTCTAACGACCAGACCACCCATGCTGTGACAGACGAAGATAAGTCGATGACTGTCCAGGACGCCATCCAGGCGCATGAGCTCTTTAAGGGCGTCGACAATATCGCTCAGACGGTAAGTGCCGCTGAAAAACCCCGTTTGGTAGGTGAATACGTAGATCCCGAGCGAGCCGAGCTCCGGTTCCTTTTTCAGCAGCTCAGGCCAGTAGCAGCCGTTGTCATTCAGCCAGCACGTGCTGCCACTCGACAGAATGCCATGTACAAGGACGATGACTCCGGAAGCCTCACCCTCCGGTTTTCTGATCCACTCACCGTGCATGGTGTTCCCGGAGTAAGCCACAAGGCGACATCATCGCTTTTGTACCGGGTTCAGGATATCTCTACCACACCGCACTCGCGTGCTTACGAATCCCGAGTGAAAAGATAGACGCCGCTGGGGTCGTCTTCCGGCGGAGGCTCGGGCAGACGTTCCGTGGCGGCCAGCTTCATGATGCGGTCCTGCGCAATCCTGACCGCATCGCGGGTGTAACTGCAAAACCGCTCGATTTTCCAGCCCTGGGATAAGGCGACATCAATGATTTCACGACCGGTCAGGTGATCTTCGGCTCGTACGCTCTCGATGTCACGAATCAGATCGCCGTGCGCGCGCTGCATCAGCTCCGTTGAGCTAACATCAAGAATCCACCAGCGCACGCGCGATGTGGCGGCTGCCTCAGAGGATAATGCAACGAGGGCCTGACGCGGCAGATACATCAGCAGCCCTTCCGTAATCATCAGCGTTGGGGCATCTCCTACGGCGCGAAACACGCGCTCGCGATCGCCCGGAAGCGTGAGGTCCGCAGCCATGCGCTCCAGAATGCATCGCGGCTGCTGGGCGCGCAGCCGATCCGCCTTGTATTCGAGCATATCTTCGAAATCAACCTCAATCCAGCGCAAGCCGGCAGGCAGATGCAGGCGCCACGGCCGCGTGTCCAGACCTGCGCCGAGGTTCACAACCGTCCTAATAGTTCCCTGCAAAAGCGCGCGGGTTAAAAACTCGTCGATGAATCGGCTGCGGATTCCCACGCCGAAACACATCCATTCGATCTTTGAGGCGTCACGGGCGATGGCCATGCCCTTTTCGCCTGCCAGACTCGCCGCGAACGGGTCGTGGACGAAGCCGTCGGGCCGATCGGTTTCGAGCGCGCGGCACGCCGCGACCATCAGAGCAGTATCACTTACGTGTTCAATCTGTGCCATCGGTTAGATACGACGGCGCGGCGGACCTGGTAGTGACGAACTATGTTTGGAAAAAGCGTTATGCCACTAACACTTCCCATCCCTCGCGTATACCCGATGAAAAAATTCGCCCGTGATGTCGATTTCTATCGGCTGACACGTCGCTCCAGTGAAGGAGAACAACGTGACAACCCTTGAATCGATTGATCTAGATCAGGCCCGCCAATACTTCGGCTATACCCGTCGACGCGTTGTCGATGCCACGACAGGCTTATCCGACGCGCAATGGCGATTTAAGCCAGCCCCGGACTGCTGGTCCATCGCAGAAAACCTGGAGCACATGGTAATCGTCCAGGAGCGCATTCTTGGGCCGGTGCTAGAGCAGCTCGCTCAAGCGCCCGCGCCTCCGGTTGACCGCGATTGCCGACAGGTGGATGCGATCGTGCTCGACAAGATTCCGGATCGCTCGATCAAAGCGAAAGCTCCGGACTTCCTCGAGCCCACAGGTCTATGGACTCTGCCAGCCGCTCTGGATCGTCTATTCCGGAATTACGAGCACCTGACCGAATTCGTGGAATCAACCCCCGATCTGCGCGAGCACATCTTGGATTCGCCGCCGCTCCGAGTGGTCACCAATGGCGCATTCGACACCATGGACGGTTATCAATGGGCGCTTGCCGCGGCGGCGCACAACGAACGTCACGTCCGTCAGATCCTTGAATTGAAAGCAGACCCCAACTACCCCGCGTAGTCGGGGAAGAAAACCAACTCGGCTAAGTGTGCCTCCTGCCAACGCCGAACTGATTTCCAGCGCGCACCACCTTACCGTTTTCGATCACGAGATCGAGCACTTTTTCGCTTTGAACGTCGTGCCCGTTCTCATCCCGCAGCGATGCCACAACCTTCCTGGCCGCCACATCAATGATCTCTCCAGTGGAGCTGTAGGCGAATTTTCCGTCCATACTGAAGCTCAGCCAGCCAACGCAGTCCCTGGCTTTAATGGTCATAAGTTGCCGTGGTGGCATTACGGTTGAATCGAACACATGAATAGCATTGTTTGCGCAGTCGGCGAGCCAGAGTTCCTTTTCGTCAGGAGTTAGCGCGATTCCGTGGCTGGGACAGCCGTGGCGCTTCACCGGACCTTGTTTGAATCCCTGAACCTCGATGTGATAAAGCTTCTTACCGGTCTGAACATCTCCAACCTCGAAGCCCAGCAGGCCATTCACGTTAACGAAAGCCAGACTGCCGTTTCCATTAACTGTAAATGGACGAATCACATTGTCGAACGGTCCAACGGTGCTGACGACTTCGTTTGTCTGCGAGTCGGCTATAGAGAGAAGCGGCGACTTCAGTCCTCCCAGATAGACGTATCTGCCGTCCGGGGACCAGATCGTATTGTGTGATCCCGAGTTGGTCTCGATTGTCGTAATCACTTCGCCGGTGAGCGCATTCACCACATGCCACGATGTCCCCTCGAGTTCCGGAACATAGAGGACCTTTCCATCAGGTGATATGGCCATACGGTCGCATCCGCCTGGATAGGTCCTGTTCCACAACTGCTTGCCGGTAACAGCATCGATCGCGATCATGCTAGCGAGGGATGTCACATAGACGATACCGGTTTTGGCACTGGCGGCAATCCCTTTGACGTTCTCGGGGTTCTTCCCTTCCGGCACATCCCACGTAGGGATGCGGCGAACAAACTTATACCCGTTGTCGATGTCGAAGACCAGTATGCCGACGCCGCCATACTCCACATAATTGCGGATTCCCGGGCTCGCGACATACAGAAGATGGTGCGAATCGGCCGCCGGAATTCGCACTGATGAAATTGAGAAGGCCAAGCACAGAAAGAGAATCCGCCAGATGCGTTTCATCGCTTGTTGGGTCCAGATGCTCAATTACCGGTTGGTATTATTCCCTGGTTCTCGACCATCAAGATAACCGTTCGTTGTGGGGCACGTGTCCGATGCACTGTTCCCTTTGGAACGACGAAACCTTGCCGAGGGAGAAGCTCAATCGTGTGATCTTCGAGATCGATTAGCAGTTGACCCTCGACAACGTAAAAGAACTCATCGTCCGCATCGTGTTTATGCCAGTGATATTCGCCCTTGACAACGCCCAGGCGAACGACGGAGTCATTTACTTTGCATAACGTCTGGTTGTACCAGTCATACTCGCAGGCGTCGGCGAGACGCTTCTCATCGATCACTTCCAAAGGTTTGTGCAGAATGTCCAGGCGGGTCTCATAAGGGAAGGAGGAATTCGCGGGCATGATGAGTTCTCCTCGGATCAAGGATAGCGTTTCGGTTGCGGCGCGATTGCTAAAGTGATGCCGAAGGCGTTGTTCTCTCTTGCCGGTGACCATGTCCGAAAAGCGCGAGTGTACTGCTTCATCAAATGAGAGACTTTGGATGTGGAACTGCCGGATCGGGAGATGTGCTATCGCGCCTTGCAGAGCCGTGATGCCCGTTTCGACGGCTTGCTGTTTGTGGGTGTCACGTCAACCGGCATCTACTGCCGGCCCATCTGTCCGGCTCGGACTCCAAAGTACGGGAATTGCCGCTTTTTCGGTTCGGCAGCGGCGGCACAGGAAGCGGGCTTTCGCCCGTGCCTGCGTTGCCGGCCGGAAACTGCTCCGGAGCTGGCCTCATGGCGTGGAACTTCAAACACGGTCTCACGAGCGCTGGCTCTCATCGCCGATGGCGCTCTTGATGGCGGCGGTGCAAGCATAGGAACATTGGCGGAACGTCTTGGCTTAGGCGAACGCCAGCTCCGCAGATTGTTCCTGCAGCATCTGGGAGCCTCGCCCATTTCGGTGGTACAGACGCGGCGTGTGCTCTTTGCCAAACAACTGATTCACGAAACGCGACTGCCGATGACTGAAATTGCGCTGGCGGCTGGATTCGGCAGCGTGAGGCGGTTTAATGAAATATTCCAGGAGCTTTTTCATCGTCCTCCCAGCGCTCTCCGACGAAACGGCTCTGCGAGCCCTGCAGGCACCGAAGCAGGAGTAGCGCTTCGCCTACGTTATCGACCTCCGTACGACTGGAATTCCATGCTTCGTTATCTGCAGGCGCGTGCGATCCAGGGCGTTGAAGTTGTCGAGAATGGGAGCTATTTCCGTACAGTTGAAATAGCCGGCTTTGCCGGAAGTGTCGAAGTTACACACTTGCCGCAGCGGCAGAGTCTTGGGATTACGATTCGTTTTCCCAATGTCAGATTCTTAACTGCGATCGTGACTCGCGTGCGCCGCGTGTTTGACGTTGGCGCGGATATCGAGACGATTGACGCCCACCTCTCCTGTGATCCGCTGCTTGCACCTTTGGTGGCGCAACGTCCGGGGTTACGCGCGCCCGGCGGATGGGATGGCTTTGAGTTAGCAGTGCGGGCTGTTCTTGGCCAGCAGATCAGTTTGGTCGCGGCACGCCGGCTGGCGGGACAACTTGTCGCGCTGCATGGCAAGGCCGTACCGTCGCGCTACGTGAACCACCCTGGCCTGTCGCACGTGTTTCCCGCGGCGGAGCGTGTTGCCTCAATAGAATCCATTGGCCTCGCTATGCCGCGTGCGCGGCAATCGTCGCTGAAGGCATTGGCTGAAGCTGCCGTAGCTGATCCGAATCTGTTTCGCCCGTTTGGAACTATTGAGGACGCGATCGAGCGATTACGCGCCATCCGTGGAGTTGGCGAATGGACGGCGCAATATATTGCACTGCGCGCTATACGGGAGATGGACGCATTTCCCGCATCGGACATCGGGCTGCTTCGCGCTGCAGCAACACGGGATGGGGTACGTTCAACGTCGGCTGGTCTTCTGGATCGTGCCGAGACGTGGCGTCCGTGGCGTGCCTACGCGGCGCAGCACTTGTGGGCCGCGGCCTCAACGGCAACAAACGGGGGAACACGTGGGTGAAATTCTGCAGTTGTTATTTGATCGAATCGAGACGCCCATCGGGGAGATGCTCATCGTGGCGGACTGCGATGGATATCTGCGCGCTGTTGATTGGACCGATCACGAGACACGTATGCGCCGCCTGCTGCGGCTTCACTATGGTGAAGATGGATTCAGGCTTGAACCGGGTCACAATCCAAGCAGGTTGACGGATGCGGTTCGTAATTATTTTGCGGGAGATCTCTCCGCGATAGACAGGTTGCCGGTTGAGACAGCCGGCACGCCCTTTCAGCGCGAGGTATGGCGGGCCTTGCGAGAGATCGCCTGCGGCACCACCCTCTCTTACGCGAAGCTTGCCGAGCGAATCGGCCGGCCTACGGCAGTTAGGGCTGTCGGCCTGGCTAATGGCTCGAATCCGATCGGGGTCGTAGTGCCTTGTCACCGCGTGATTGGAACCAACGGTTCGCTCATCGGCTATGGCGGCGGCATCGAGCGCAAGCGCTGGCTTCTGGAGCATGAGCGCAAGCACAGCAATAACTAATCATAGAACCAGATTCAAATTTTCGTGCCCAGCGGACGCCGTTCACTTACGCTAGACAGCTAGGCAAGCTTTCAGGTATCAGCTATCAGCCATCAGCTATCAGTCATCAGCTATCAGCCATCAGCCATCAGCCAAGAGTGGCTTTTTTCAATCGCGCACAACGGCACAAACCGCCTGTGCGCTCTAGCTTTCAATCGCGTACAACAGTCACCCCAGCCGAGCTTATAGCTGAAAGCTGAGATCGTCGGGCCCGAGATCACTCCACTCGCAGCGCCTGAACCACGTCGACTCGGGCTGCCCGTGCGGCAGGTATCACCGACGCAGTCACGGCCGCTAGCAGCAGGATGACGGCCGAGCTGGCCACCGGCAGCACGCCCGGCATTTTCAAATCTGCCAGGAGGCTGCCCGCCAGGTGCGCCAGCGCAAACCCGCAAACAAGGCCGACCGCAAGTCCGCCGATGGCCATGGCCGCGCCTTCGGTGATGACGCGCGTCAGCAGTTGCCGCGGCTGCGATCCAACGGCCAGCCGTATGCCAAACTCCCGTGTGCGTCCGCTGACAGAGAATGCCAGCACGCCGGCGACGCCCACCACCGCAATCAGCAGCGCCACCGCCGCGAAAGCGCCGAAGACTATCGCATTGAGCCGATCGGGCGAGAGCACTTCCGCACGAACGTCTTCAAGGGTGGCCGCACGTTCGACAGGCTGGTCCGCTGACATACTGCGCATAATACGCGTGATCGGCTTCACCAAGGCATAAGGATCGGAGCGCACGTGAACGAATAACCGTCCACCTCCAATGACCGGCTCCTGATCGTAAGGATGGTACACCGTCATAGTTGGCCTGGGGATAACGTGCGTATCGTCCAGGTCCGCCACCACGCCGATAATGCGCCGGGGCTCGGGGCTGGTCATGGGGACGACTTTCAGGATCGGGTCGGTCCACATCATATGGTGGTTCAGCGGATTTTGATTTGGGAACATTCGTTGCGCTACGCTCTGGCTGACAATCGCGACGAGCTCGCCGCCGTGGCGGTCGGCATCATTGAAATCGCGTCCTTCGATGATGGGCAGGCCAAGCGTCGCGAAAAACCCGGGCGCGGTGATCCGGACCTTGGCGTGGGGATGTTCTTCGCTGGGGGCCGGAACGCGCCCGTCGACAGAAAATTCGAGACCGAAGTCGAAGTCGGCATCGCGCCACGGGACATTACTTCCAACCGCAACATTCTGAACGCCGGGCAATTCACGGATTCGCAGCGCCGCTTCGCGGTAGTAATCCACCACCTGGTTGGGCGTTCTTCCCAGATGGATCACGGGCACGTCCACTGCGAGTACATTGCGCGTGTCAAAACCGGTCTGCGCGGACGCGAGGGAAAGGAGCGTGTTCACGGTTGCGCCGGCGGAAGCCACCAGCACAAACGATGCGGCGATCTGAACGACCGCGAATGCGTTCAATTTCCGATTCGCGGCACCGGTGACACGAGGGCTCCCGCTACTCAGCGCAAATCCGTGGACCCCTCCCGACGACGGCAAGCGCGGAACGAATGCCAGCAGCGTCGCAGCAACCACGGCTAGTCCCGCACCTACCCAGAGCATGCTCGAGTCGACGGTTATGTCGAGGGCGCGTATAGAGTATCGGGACATGTAACGCGCGAGAACAGCCACCATCGGATCGGCGATCATAATCCCGAGAGTCGCCCCGGCGAGGCACAGCAGCAGGCTCTCGGTCAACAGAGTACGACGCAAAGCACCCGTGCCGGCGCCTAGCGCCGCGCGGATGCCCAGTTCGGCTTCGCGGCGCACACTCCGAGCCAGAATCAGGTTAGCGACGTTGGAGCAGGCTATGACGAAGACAAGTATCGCTGCCGCCATCAGCACCAGCAGTATGGTCCGCGCTCCCGAGGTGAGCTGGTCGCGCAGCTTCACCGCACTGATTCGAAAGTCAGCTTTGGCCGGATAAGCTTCGGGATGCTCCCGCTTCATTCGCTCATACACGGCATGCAACTCGCTACGAGCCATTCCCAGATCCGCCCCCGGTGCGAGCCTTGCGAACAATTCGGTCATCCGGTGTATCCGGCTTGTGACCATGGTCGCCGACAGATGATGCGAGCTGGTCACCACATTGGCGATGATTTCCGTGTCCTGGGGATAAGGAACACAGGGCTCCAGCACGCCCACGACGGTGGCGCTGTGCGCATCGATGAACGAATCGAGCCGGACAGTTTTGCCGAGCACGGCGGGATCGCCCTTTAGCGCGGTCGACCAGAAACGGTACGTCAAAACTACGGCGCCCGCCGCCTTCGGACCGTCATCGCGTGCATCCAGCAGGCGCCCAAGTACCGGGCGCAGGCCCATGACCTGGAAGTACGATCCACCGACTACTCCGGCGACAACCGAACGAGGTTCACCGAGCCCAACCATACTGAAGCCGATAGTGGAAAAATCGCCGAAGGAGCTCAGCGTTTTCACCCGCGAGCGCAAGTCCCCGATTTCCGGCACGGAGAAGGTGGCGTTGTCGGCTCCGTTGCCCGGCTCACTCTGACGAATGTAGATCAGCCGGTCCTCGTCGCGATTGACGAGAGGGCGTAACAGCACACCGCGAATGAGGCTGAACATCGCGGCATTGGCTCCGATTCCGAGACCGAGGGTTACTATGACCGTCGCCGTGAGGCCTTTTTCGCGGGCCAGCGAGCGGGCGCCGATTTTCAGCTCCAGCAGGAAAGACACAATGTTTTCGATCATGCGGGTGCCTCTCTCTTAGTGACAGCTCTCCGCAAGTCTATCGCCCCTGCTATGACTCTAGAAACAAAGGAGGCCGGCTTTCCGGAGGAGATCCGGCTAGTGTCCGCTTCCGGAACTCCTGCGTTCAGAACAGGACAAACGCGCGTCTCGTGGCCGTTGTAAGCTGATTTCAGCTTGAGGAGACGTTTGAGACCCGTGCGCAATTCAGCCGGCGCAATGAGACCGCAACCATGAACGCTGATCGAAGCAGGCGCGTTGCGGAGTGTGGGCTCGCACTCGCTCTGTTATTGCTTACGAGCTGTGTCCGGGCTCCCTCCTTCGATATTGTGGGCTCGTTCTTCCCGGCGTGGCTCGCTTGTTTCACCATCGCCATTCTGCTCACCGTGTTGAGCCGATGGCTGCTGTCACGCTTGCAAATCCCGATCGCCTGGCCGATTTTGGCCTATCCGAGTCTGATTGCATTTTTCACATTCGCGCTCTGGCTCGCATTCTTTCGCTCGTGAGGAGGAATTATGGATCTTGACGCTAGCGTGCAGTTTCGCAAGCGACTCGGCCGCGGCATCACTATCGGCGTGGCGACAGCAGCGGTAGCCCTGGGGATGGTCATTCTTTATCTAACGAACTACTATCCAAGAACCGATGATGCCGAAGTATTTGCAAATTTTATCGGAATTGCGCCGCAAGTAGAGGGTCCACTTGTCCGGCTGTATGTGCACGATAACCAATTCGTGAAACAAGGCGAGCCGCTATATGAAATCGATGAACGGCCCTATCAGTATGCCCTGGAGAGAGCTATTTCCGAACAGGCGACTCTCGAGGGGCAAATCGAGGACGAGGGGCGAAGAATCGCGGCGCTGGTGAGCGCAGTCTCGGTGGCACAAGCGAATATTCAGAGTTCGGAAGCCGACGTTACCCGATGGGCAGCGGCAGTCGATCAGGCACGGGCCGATGTGGCGAATGCAGAGCAGGGCGTTCAGCGGGCACAGGCGGAGTGGGCATACTCGAACAACAACCTGCATCGTATTGAGCCACTGTTGGTGAAGCAGTTTGTCACGGCAGACCAGGTAGATAAAGCAAAAAGCTCCGAAATCGCCCTAGCGGAAACTTTGAAGCAGGCGCAGACTCAAGTACGGCTTTCGCAAGCGGGATTACAGTCAGCTTTGGCCCAATACGAACACTCTAAGGCTGTCCTCGAACAGAGCAACGCCCAGCACCAACAAGCCCAGCATGCCGTCACGACACTCGAACCGCTGATCAATCAGCGCGGAGCCAGAGACGCGGCGGTAAAGAACGCCCGCTACAACCTCAATAACTGCCGGGTCTATGCGCCCTTCGACGCTCGCGTTACGAATCTCACTATTTCACAGGGTGCTTATGCCCACGTGGGGCAGCAAGTGTTCACGCTGATCGACGCAACCACATGGTGGGTAATTGGCAATTTCAGGGAAGGCAAGCTTCAACACATCGCGCCAGGTATGCAGGCCAATGTTTACGTACTATCCAAACCGAATCTAAGGTTTTCGGGCGTGGTGGACAGCGTCGGTTTCGGCGTTACGCCGGATCCGGATGTCATTGGCCGTTTGGAACCTGGCCTCCCGGACTTGCAACGAACTCTCAATTGGGTGCATCTGGCATCGCGGTACCCGGTTCGCGTACGCGTCGCGAATCCTCCTGCTGATCTGTTTCGAGTAGGTGAGTCAGCCGTTGTCGTGATTCGCGGACATTAAATATGGGTTCTGTAGCCCAAAGTGTATCGCTGCCGGCCCGTCCTTTGACCTGGTTCACGGAGTTTCTCAAAGAGGAACTGGCACCGTATCCGGGAAGGGTGGCGCTGGTCGCGCGGATGGTTATAGCTGCGACTCTCGCAATGATTATAAGCATGACCTTTCGTCTTCCAGAAGGGGCATATGGCGCGGTTTTTGCACTTACTACTTCGCGAGAAAGCCCTCAAGCGACTGTGGCTGCTGTGAAGACGATGACTATAGCCTTTGTTCTCGCGGCGGCATACGAACTAATCGGCGCGATGTTCTTTCTAGATGACCCGGTAAAGCGCCTATTCTGGCTGATCGTGACGTTCTTTCTGATGTTCTATGCACTTAGCGCGTTGACAAATTATACGGCGGCTGCCCGCTTCGGCTATCTGGTCATTATCACGACTCCATTGTGGGATAGCCACGTATCGGCGGAAACCAGGGTGGAAGGCACTCTGTGGGCGGTCTGGACGATCACGATTGCAAGCGTGATTACCGCATTGCTCGAGTTGATATCTGCTGAATTGAACCAAGGATTCGATCTCGTCAAGCCCATCGCAGAGAGCCTGAGTTCTGTCGAACAGTTACTGAACTGTTATGCCGAGGACCGCTCAGTAGATGAAGCAATAGAAAAGCGCATCACGCGTCTGGCCATGGTCGGCGTCTCGCGTTTGCGACGCAATTTGCAGCGATCCAGCTACACGTCACAGTACCGTGAACAAATGGGCGCCATTCTGGCTCTTGTCACAAGACTGGTAGATCTCGCGGCCAACTCCATACATTTGGGCATTGAGGTTTCTGATCCAGAGCGCAAGAGAATGCGCAACCTGGCTGAAAGGATCGCCGACATACGGGTCGATCTGGAGCGCGGAATGGTTCCACGTCAGACTGAGTCCTACACGGAGAGCGAAGCGTGTGCCGTTCCTTTATTGCACGAAATGGAAACAACCGTGTCGCAGATGCATGAGGTTCTTGTAGGTTCTCAATCGCTAAAGGCATATGCCCCACCGGCAGTCGGCGATGCGCCTCGACCCACGCTTCTTCGCCGGGACGCGCTCTCTAATTCCGAGCACATCAAATTCGGGCTAAAGGGCTGTCTTGCGGCAAGCCTCTGCTATATCATCTACAACCTCGTTGACTGGCCGGGTATAAGTACTGCAGTCACCACATGTTTCTTAACCGCTCTGAGCACCGTAGGCTCATCTCGTCAGAAACAGGTCTTGCGTATCACTGGTGCATTTGTGGGCGGTGTTGTGTTTGGCATCGGGGCGCAAGTGTTCATCCTGCCTCACCTAGACTCAATCGGAGAATTTACCGTGCTTTTCATGGTGGTCACTGTCATTTCGGCTTGGCTTTCCACATGCAGCGCCCGGCTCTCCTATTTCGGAACCCAGGTTGCAGTCGCGTTTTACCTCATCAACTTACAAGAATTTAAAATTCAGACGTCCCTGGGTGTGGCGCGAGATCGCGTTGCAGGCATTTTGCTCGGCCTCTTTATTATGTGGCTTGTCTTTGACCAGTTGTGGGGCGCTCCCGCCGGTGTTGAGATGAAGAGGGCGTTTATTTCCAACATCCGATTGCTTGCTCAATTTGCAAGAGAACCGCTTTCAAAGGACTCAAGGATTGCTATCGAGGGTACCTTTACTCTTCGTGAAACGATCAACAATAGCCTCGATAAGGTGAGGAGTCTCGCCGACGGTGTTCTCTTTGAATTTGGGCCTTCCCGGGAGCAGGACCTTGCATTGCGCAATCGTATTCGGCAATGGCAACCGCAGCTACGCATGCTTTTCCTCACCCGCATCGCGTTATGGAAATATCGCATGCGACTCCCCGGTTTCGAATTACCGGAAACGATTTCTTCGGCTCAGGAGGAGTTTGATGGTGAGCTTGCCAAGACGCTGGATGCCATGGCGAGTCGTCTTGAAGGTAAGACAAACGAGAGGGAGCCGGGCTTCGAAGATTCCTTCAAGCACTTAGAACAGGCTGTCCAGTCGTTCAGTTTGGAGAAACCGCAAGAAGCGCTCCTGCCCCGGCTGGAGACATTTCTAGCTCTGTCCCAGAGAGCCGAAAGCTTGGCAACCTCCTTGGATTCGGAAATCTGAACGGCCGGCTAACTAACTTGGAATGGCGACGTTTAGGTCTGATTCGTTTAAGAAAAGTTAACGAACCAACCCGGCACAGGCACGTTGGGCCGGGTTGCCGAGTCAGGATGTCTACTTGGCCTGGGGGTGTGCAGGCCGAAGATCTACTCCGGTAACCCGCCTCACCTCGGTGATGGAATCAAATGGGAATCCAAGCTTCTCGTGCGCGCGTCGGATCGCTTCGGCATCCGGGCCTTTCGTGAAGCAGTACGCTTTGCGTTCAGCAACATTGACGTGCGCACCAAGGTCAGCACCGCCTTCTTCTTCGCAAGCGGTCTCGAATCGAGAATAGAGCGCGACGAACTCGTCCTCGCTGACCTCCCGCGGCCAACTGCCTTTGGATTGGTCATGCGTATCGATGAAGTATTTCATATTGTCTCCTTGTTGAGCGGCCAGTTCCCGCATTGAATCGCTGTCCGCTGTTCTTAGATGGCCGCTCGCAAGTAGAACGATTCATCTACCTAGGCTGGCATACTAAGTCCGGTGGGGTAAAAATCTAAGATCATTTGGTAGACTTTTTCGTATACTCTATGGCGGTCCGGAAACGCGAATACCTCCTCCAGGTCGCACAACGGATGTTTTGCAGCACTGGCTTTCACGCCGTCAGCGTGGACGCGATCATCGCGGAAGCCGGGGTCGCCCGCATGACTGTTTATAAGAACTTCGGTTCGAAGGAAGACCTGATTGTAGCTACGTTGCGACGGGAGGACAAGCAGTTCCGCCAATGGCTCACCTCGAGTATCGAAGCGCTCTCAACCAAGCCGGCGGACCGGATTTGTGGACTTTTCTCCGCTCTTCATCAGCGTTTCGCCACAGAAGGATACTACGGGTGCGCGTTCATCCGCGCCAGTATTGAGTTTCCGGATCCTCAACATCCCGTGCACCAGGCGGCTCGGGAGCACAAAGAGATGATCCGCTCGTATTTGCGGGGGTTGGCTGGAGAGGCCGGCGCGAGCAACCCAATTGCCCTGGCTGAGCAACTTTATTTGCTCTTCGAGGGTGCGATCACGGCCTCGCAGTTGCACGGCGAACCGTGGCCGGCCGACTACGCGCGTCAAGCTGCGGAACATCTGGTCGCCGGGTCGCTCTCATCGCACTAAATCCTTCGTGAGTTTCACGGGCTTGCCATGCGGTGTATGGCGATACGCGTCGGCCCAGGCATCTTTGCGCACCAATAGCGCAGCAATATCAGTCAGGCCTTTCCGGGTGACCATGCGCTCCAGAGTGGCAAGCCAATGCTCGTAGTACCGCGTACCGTCATCGGGCTCGCCACGGTCTTCCGCAGCTTTCAGTTCAGCAGCCAAATCTGTCGACCACTCTTTCCACGTGAAATAGCCTCGCTCGGAGAGCTTGACGGCCAGCGCGAACGCTTGGGCCTGCCACGGCTCCGCGAACACAGGACCGCCCGCGTCGCGTGGAATCCGTGGCAAGTCGCGCACGCGGATATCGTCGACATGAGGATCAGGCGCGCTCAAGGTAGTCGTCCCACATGTCGATGTAAACGGAATCGCGAGGAGAAGCACTCTCTCCCCATAGCTCGCGTGCCGTGAATCGCACCGAGTAAACATGCTGCCGGTGTTCCCCCATATACTGCGAGTTGGTATCGGGAAAAGCGTAGACGCCGTGGTCGCGAACAATCTGGCCGGTTTTGCCGCGCGCGTAACGCGGCAAACGCGTATGACCGACAGGGTTGATGTTGCGGGCGCGCACGTGGTCCCCTATATGAAAAACCGGGGGCACAGAGGGATCGTTGCTGGACGGAATGCCCCGGTTGAACTTGCGAGCCTTTTCCGGCGTGAATACCGGGGTGGCCTTTGCGCAGCCTGGTGCAGACGTACCGCTTTCGAGCTCTTCCCTTGTGACGAAGGCGTACGCGACTAGCCGTTTTTCAAGTGCCGCGAACCATCTTTCGTAGTAGCTCATGCGCAAATAGTCAGCCGGAGGCAGGGTCTCGATATCGTGCCGCCAGGCATCGATGTTCCATTTGCCCCATGCGCCGATGGCGCGGTCCAAGGCGTAAACCCGCGCTTCCCAGGGCGCGTGGAACACCGGTTCGTTGTGTTCGTATCGAATAGGGCCCATGCCCTGCATGCCGCCCATATCATGCACGCCGTTCATGGTTTACCTCCCTCCGCAGGCATCTGGACCTTTGCCACACCGACCATGGCGTCGCGCGTGACCAGCGCGGCCAACTCGTCTTCAGTGAGCTTCTCGCTTCCGGCCGGCCGTTCGGGAAGCACCAGGTAGCGCAGTTCAGCGGTACTATCCCAGACGCGCACCTCGGTGTCTTCAGCTAACTCGAGACCAAACTCCCGCAGCACGCCCCTGGGGTCAATGATCGCGCGCGAGCGGTAGGCGGCAGACTTGTACCAGACAGGCGGCAAGCCCAGCATCAGCCAGGGATAGCAAGAGCACAGCGTGCAAACCACCAGGTTGTGCACCTTCGAACCGTTCTCGACCACGACCATGTGATCGCCGTACTGATTATGGAAACCGGCCTCGTCTATAGCCGAAGGCGCGTCAGCCAGAAGCCGCTGCTTGTAAGCGGGATCAACCCACGCCCGTGCAATCACGCGGGCGCCGTTGCGCGGACCAATCTTGTGTTGAAAGGTGTCGATCAACTCATCGAGGCCGGCGGGATCCACCAGGCCTTTTTCAACCAAGAGCGATTCCAGAGCCTTAACCCGCAGGACCGGGTCAGATGGAACCGCCTGATGCTCGTGGGAGTGGATTTCGCTCTGCGGTTGCAAGCTGCTCTCCGCGACCGCCGCGCCGTGTATTGATTTTTCGGCTCGGACAGCGGTAACGTTTCGTAGTCTATACGAATCTGACCGAAGCCGGCGGCCGGACCGATCCTCTGCGGAATCGGAATTCAAACGCGACCGGTAGCCTTCGCCAAGCGTTCGCCAGGACAATTACCGTCCGCTCCAACTATTGCTGACGCGCGCTGACAATTCCAATTCTTGGTGATCTGATTCGCGCCGAAAACACGCATATAGAGTTGAGAAGGCAGAAATGATTAACACCGTCCACGAAGACGACCTCGCCGCCTGGTATCGCATACAGGAGCCTGTCCTGGAGATTTCGATCCGTGATTTTGAATTGGAGGACGATGACCCCCTGCTCGAGGGCACGCATCTTTTGACGAAACCTGACTTCACATTGGAGGCGCAACGTCGTACAGTTTCGCTTCCGAAAATTCGATTAACCTTGAGGAATTGGAATCCTGCGCCCGTTTGTTTACCTACTCACGCTCGCCCAATGGGAACTGTTGACTGATCAACGAGGCGGACGAAATCGGGGACTCACCGATAATTTCCGGCGCACTTTCGCGCGGTATGCGCGGGTAATCTACTGCTCTTCCCTGCTCCGGGCTTCTGGCACGGACATGATTGCCCGCGCGGAAATCTGCCGTCCTCAAATGTTGTATGGCGACACAGCCTCATACGCGATCATCAAGAGAGACGTGCGGATTCTTCTGTTCAGCGGAAAAGGCGGTGTCGGGAAGACCAGCATGGCGGCAGCGACTGCGGTCCACCTGGCAGAATCCGGCCGACGAACGCTGGTGATCAGCGTTGACCCAGCGCACAGCCTCTCGGATGCTTTCGACCTGGGCGGAGGATTGTTTCATGGCAAAACTGCCGACCCGCTGAAGCTGGCGGAACGGCTGTTTATCCAGGAAGTCAATATAAACCATGAATTCAAGCGGTACTGGGGGGCGATTTCCGCTTATCTCACTTCCGTGCTTCGAACCACCGGACTCGACAGCGTGGAAGCCGAGGAGATGGCGATTTTTCCCGGCATGGAAGAACTGAGCGCCATGATGTATGTGAACCAGTACCGCAGAGGCACAGACTTCGACGTTATTTTGCTCGATTGCGCACCCACGGCAGAATCGCTGCGATTTATCAGTCTGCCGACAACGCTCGATTGGTACATGCGACACGTCTTCCATTTTGAGCGGAATTTGCTAAAAGCCGTCCGGCCCCTAGTGAACCGGGTGTCGCCGGTGGAGCTGCCGCCAGACAGCTATTTCCGAAACATTCAGGAATTGTTTCAGAAGATCGAGGGGATAGACAAGGTTCTGGAAGACGCTGCGGTGACAAGCGCGCGGCTTGTTACGAACCCTGAGAAGATGGTGTTGCGTGAAACCCAGCGAGCTTTCGTTTATTTCTCACTGCATGGTTTGGCGGTGGATCGCATAATTGTGAATCGTGTGATTCCGAACGTAGTGCGCGATTCGTTCTTCGACGAGTGGCGACTTTCGCAAAGGAGAACGCTCGAGGAGATCGAGCAGTACTTTGCCCCTGTTCCGATCCGCCAGGTTCCAATGTTCCCGCACGAAGTTCTCGGGTATGAAAGGTTAGGAGAGTTAGCCAGAAATCTATATCCGGACGGGGAGGACGCCGCTGCAATCACACGATCTGCCACTCCTTATTCTTTTGCGCGAGTAGAGGACCACTACGAGGTACGGTTGGATCTTCCGTTTGCGGAAAAAGCCGAGATTGGCCTTTTCAAGAAAGATGACGAGCTAGTGATCGAGGTCGGAACGATTCGCCGACACGTTGGTCTGCCTACGAGCATGGCGGCACTGCAGCCAGACAAAGCACGGTTGGTTGGGCGTAACCTAGTAGTGGAGATGAGGAGGTAGGTATGAGCGAAGCACAAACTGCAGGAAGCGCAACTCAGGAGTCAAGATCGCACTTAGACTGGTTTTGCGACTGGCTCCGGCAGGGAGCCGACCATGTGGCCGATATACTCACTCCTCCGCAATCTGCCTGCAAGCATTTCCGCGAAGCCAGAATCGAGTTCCTACGCGGCATACGCGAGATCATTGATCATCGTATAGACAGGCTTTCTCGGGACAGTGCCTCTAAAGGAACGCGGGTGACCGTGGAATAGCTCCTGCCTTGTGTAGTCACAACACTGATGGTAAACGTAGCGCACAGCAGACGGAGCAACAGGCAAGCTGATCGAGCAGAGAACGGGCTATTCGGAGGCGGGGGTAGAGATGGACTGGGGATTATGCCGATCAGCCCGCACGCGGTGAGCCGCGGCGTTTGAAGTTGGCCGGAAGCGTAAGGGGCGTAGGTTCAGTTGACCAGCGTGTGCGGAGGGAAAACGGTTCCTGCTTCAGTTCCTGATAATCGCGTTCGATGATCAAACGATGCTTGGCGAGTTGAACCAGATCGCGGAGTTTGGTGTTGGCGGCTGCGTGGAGAACCAGTATCTAATCGGTTCGCTTGCCCCTTGGGCCATTCGATCAGTAACCATTCTTCCGGATGCGGCTCGCCGCGCCGGTAGTCGCGGTGTGCAGGCCGGACTCGCACGGGAGCGAAGCGCGAACGAAGACTCTGTTTCGTGCCCGGTCGCCACGTCATTCGCCTGTTCGCGCCAGTGCCCCAGTTCCGAGGAATCGCTCCGCTGCCCGCGCTGCTGCAATTGCGCAGGTCAAAATAATTGAGAGACTGGAGAGAAAAGATCCGATGCTGGCGAGGGCGCACAGGCCGAGATGCCTCCGACGGATAGCGAAGCGCGATCCATTTTTACGGCAACGGATCGCTGGAGAATGTGAACCGACACAACCAGCCACTTCTCATCGCTATCCTCCGACACGACGCCGCGAATGCCCCGCAGTGGCCCTGAGTTCAGAAGGATCTCTTGTCCTGGGCAGACATAGGTCCACGGACTTAGGACGAAACCCGATGCCAGCATCTGCCTAATCGCCTCGATCTCCGAATCCGGAATAACGGCAGGCACGCAGCCGCTAGATACGATCGAAAACACTCCGGGGATCATTAGCACAGGGAGGGCTGTCGAGCCGTCCAGGCGGCAAAAGACATACCCAGGAAATAGCGGCAAGTCGAATTTTTTACTATTTCGGTGACGCTTCGGGTACGTCGGCAAGAATGGTTCGTAGTCCTTGTTCCGCAAAATCAGCTCTACATTTTTCTCGTGCCGGCTCTTTACATAAACGGCTGCCCATGGAAGTGGGCTACGATTCAAGCAAGACACAGTCGCACCCGCAATTACACCTGGACGTAGTCTGCTTTCTATGACGAAAGGCTGAAGGGGAAGGAAATTCGAATAAAGCTCCGCCCTCTTACGGCGGCAGGTCACTTTTTTCGCTGCCTAACGCGCAGCCCGACATGTAACCCGATAGGCCGACCTATCTTGCTTTATATGAAAGGCGTCTTGATTCTGGAGCAAGAGCACACTGCTGTCAATTGCGCGATTTACCAGCGATATAAGCATTTTCACTAGAAATGATTTCCAGTCAAGTAGTCCATTTATGGGCCATATCGCGACAAAATTTCTGAGTATAATCGCCGGTCGATTCCTTGCCGTCGAGTCTGTAAGGTCGGGATTTGCAAAGTTTGCACTCGCTCAATTGACGAGGGCCGCGGGCCTTCAGCTCTAGCTCCGGCCTTCGCTTGCTGCATTGCCAACCCCGCCGTGTCGGGTGGCCGTGCCGTCAGCGGCCCGCGACTGTGATTCGCCAGCACCGCAGAGCTTTTCGACCTAGAGGACCCAAGAAGGGCTGCCGGAGCGTCGGGGGCTGCCCACAGCTCCCCAGTACTGGCTACAAACAAGGCGGCAGCGCCCAAAAAGGACATTTGCACTCGGCCGAAACAAACGACACTCCAGGACCGTCGCTTCAACTGAGCCTAAGAAATGGTTTTGCTGTTTTCCATTCTGAATCGCGTACCGAAGGAGGACGGCGGCAGGGAAGCGAAGCTCCTTACGGCGAGGCGGATGATCCGGTGTGGTGCAGGGTTCTTGCCGTCTCCCCTGCTTTGTGGCGTCTCCGGGAACGGGAAATCGTTCAACAAGAACAGCACGGGGGACCAACACACCAGAAAAACCGGAGCATCTGCCGGCGCACTCAGTGTCTGAAACGTGAGTCTGCTTCAGTTCATAACGGCCATCCCTTTGGATGTGAGGCGGGGGAGCGGGTGCTACGTCGGAACTCGTACTTTAGTTGAAGCGCTCCGCGGGCTTGGTGTCAATGTCGCAATGGTTACGCCCCGGGTGCGGACGCCGGTCTACACAGCCACGCGGATACTATTCAATGAGGCATTGCGCTGGCGAAGTTTCAGCGGCGACGCAACGATTGGGGTTGATGCTGATGGCTACGCCATAGCCGGCCGGCGGAATTCGCTGCCACACATTGCGTGCATCAAAGGCGTTTTGGGTGACGCCGTCCGTTTTGAGAGCGGCAGCACACGGGCGAGCATGGCGCTGCAGGCTTCGCTCGAGGGAAAGCACGCCCGGCGGGCCGATATGGTCATTACGGTAAGCCGCTATTGCGCGGAGCGTCTTGAGGAACTCTATCGCGTCAACAGGGCAGTCGTGGTGCCGGAATTGATCGATCTGACCGCGTGGCGGCAATTATTCGGGACCAGCACCGCCACTCCAGACCCGCGCAAGTTCACCGTGTTATCGGTATGCCGGTTCTATCCTCGCAAACGTTTGGATGTGCTGCTTCGCGCCGCCGCTCTATTGGGCGGTCGTGTTACGAACCTCGAGGTGCGGATCGTCGGGCACGGCCCGGAGTACGGCAGGCTCCAGCAGATCTCGCTCGAGCTAGGACTTGGATCGATCATTATGTGGCTCGGCAACGTGAGCATGGGTACGTTGGCCTCGGAATACAATCGCGCGGACATCTTCTGTTTGCCCAGTGTCCAGGAAGGCTTCGGGATTGCCTTTCTTGAGGCCATGGCGGCCGGTAAGCCGATTGTGGCGGCGCGCGCTGCGGCGGTCCCTGAAGTGGTTCGCAACGGAATCCTTGTGGAACCTGAAAATCCGGAAGAGCTCGCGGAAGGGATTCTTCGGCTTTATAGTGACCCGGATCTCCGCGCTTCTCTCCGTTCATCCGCTCTTCGCGATGTCGAACAGTTCGAAATGCATCGCATCGCCCGGCAATTCCTGATGGAAATCGCGAGAATTGCACCCACTGTGGCAATGCCGGAGAGCCATGAGTTGGAACATGAGAACTGAACGAACACGGAACCTTTGGAAAGGCTGTCTCACCGGAGCGCTGGGCGGATTCGTTGGGTCCTTCGCAATGGGCCAGTTTCACCTTCTCGTTCACCGTGCGAAGTTATCGACAGAACATAGCGGGGAGGACTCGACTGTCAAGGTCGCCTCCGCGATCGCCCGGCACATTTTCCACCATGAGCTGACTCCGCGCCAGAAAGAGGCCGCCGGACCCATAGTGCATTATGCTTTCGGTACGTCCGTGGCAGCAGTATACGGATTGGCGATTGAATTGGCGCTCGTCCCCTGTACAGGATGGGGAATGCCTTTCAGCGTGGCCGTCTGGTTGGGCGCGCACGTGATTGCTGTCCCGGCACTCGGTTTGTCCGAACCGGTTACGGAATCGGCTCCCGCCGCAGAGGCCACCGAATTCGCTGCCCATCTGGTGTATGGAGCGGTCGCAGAGAGTCTCAGAAGCTACACACGAAAGCATCTGGTTCGCTGACGCATTCCTTTGTCCTGGACATGGTGGCGTCGCTACGCTGTCCTCACTCGGGCTGGTAAACTACCCTCTTAGCGGCAAGGACATTGCTGATGTGCTCCGTCTCGCTTTAAGGCGAGATCCTTCCGAGAACCACGTTCCCTTCCCGGACCAACCGAAGCAAGTTTTTCTCCCGCCTTCCGCTCGACTACAGGAGTATCGGTGACACCTCGATCTCAGAGCATTTATTCCGAAGAAAATCGTGAGGAGCTGTTCCGCTATCTCAATCTGAAACTGGCTGCCTTGGGGCAGCCCACCAGCCACAGCACGGCAGACGCGCATGCTCTCGAAATCGTCGGCCCTCTTCTGCGCAACTATTATCAGAAAGATCAATTACTCGGGTATAGGCTTTGTCCCGCCGATTCCCGCATTCAGGCATTCCTGAACGCTTATCTCAGCGACATAATGCCGGACGGAGCGCCTCGCCTGCCAGGTAACACCCTCGTGCTTGATCGGCCGGGTTTGGCGCGTGTCATGTCGCTCCCCCCGGGCAAAGACACTTTGACGTCGCCCTATCTGCAGTCATACCGGCTGCCGCAGGGAATCCTTCACAACCCGAAGAGTGATCGCCGCACAACCAAAGGCGTTTTTCATATCGCCGAAGGCGGCTTTCCGGTTCCTGCCGACAAGGTCGCCGTTCCCAAACAAGCCTTTGCCGCTTTGTTGTCCGCAGCCTTGACGCCGCCGTCGGATGTCATGACACTACCGTTCACCGCAGACCAGGAGGAGCAGGTGCGCCTTTTCGTCACACTTCTGCTCCGTCCACTGGTATGCCCGGCCACGGAGTCCGATCCGGCAAAAACGATGGAGACGCGCTTCTTTGCGCCCGCAAGTCTTGTAAGCAATCTCGATTTTGTGGAAACCATCTTCGGGAATGGTGGCGACCCATATCTTCCCGAAAATGATGCCGCGCTCGACGTCATGCACTGGACGGGTCACACCGGCTGTGTAATTCTTGCGCCGCACCTGGTTGGCATAAAGAAGAAGGATATCGGGCTTCCGCAATACGACACAGCAACCGAGCGCCAGCGGCTCGAAGGCATGTGCTGGCGCGACGCCGACGAAACTTACAATGATGGCAACGCGTTCAAGCTGGTATGCCGAGATCACCGCGGCGTGATGGTAACAATCATCGCCGACAACTACTACGGATATTGCAAGAAAGAAGTCAAAACACAAATCAGCTACGCGGCAAACCTTTACGGCAACTGCGAGGAAGAACACGCCGGAGGTGCCATCGCATTTCCTGCATATGTGCTCGGACAGCAATTCTATGCCGGCCGCACCGTACTGACAAAGCAGGTGAAATTCACAGAAGCGATGCATTGGCTCGGCGATCGCGTGGACATCCGAACCGAAGGGTATGCGATAGATCGCCGATTCCCAAACATATTGTATGTTCCGGAAAACGCCGAGTTTAGCGTTCGCGAAGGCAACGTCAAATGGCAACGGCAGAACGGAGAGTCACACCAGCTCACGCTGCGGGCATCCGAGACATATGTGCTGCCCTGGGGCACTAAGATCCGCCTCGAAAAGCAGACCGGAGGCACGGCGTGGCGACTTGTCGCATCCCGCGCAGATCCAACTCTCTGTCACAAGCCCTGCACGGTTTCGGGAGGCGGAAAATCGGAAATCTCGAAGTCCATTGGCAGCATTGTGCTTCGCGGACCCATCTTTGTCAGCGACTTCGACCGCGAAATCGAGCAGGTGGCTGACATTCTGAAAAAGGACTTCTCCGACATCTATAAGGTGCCACGGTCGGAACATCGCGCCAGGAGACCCATCTTGAGTACGGAGCGCTCGCTGGGCTCAGTCATCAAGCTGATGACCCCTTCGCCTGAATATACGGATGCGCACAATCAGTGGCTTTCGACGATTCCCCAAACCGTGCGGCAACTTCTCGTCACCGTAAAACGCTACTACCGGCCGGACTGGGGCGAAAACTGGCGCGAGCATTTCAGCGTAGACCGCATCAACGGTTTTCTGGGCAATGAACTGAAATTCGAAAATCAAAAGCTGGTCGGAAATTATCTACGCATGGGATACGACCCGAACGGCTCCTGGCGTATTTACAAGCTACGGCCTGACTTCAATCCCGCTGACAAGATTCAGGTGGAAGATGACATCAGTGCCTCGGTAGTGCTGCCAAGCACACGCCTCCACTATCTCGACGCCGAGTATCACAACGAAAGCGTCAAGCTCGTGGCGAACTGCGAAAACTTTCTATTTCAGCGGCCGGATGACGCCATTCATCGTGGCTTTGATAAGGATGCCGAGCGGGATATCGCGCTACCTGATACGTTCCTTTCAAACTTCGAGCCGCTTACGGTCGAGCAGGCGCGCACCATTCTGGATCATGTTGTGGAATTTGATAAGTACACCGATCCGATGAAGCGGTTAGTGCGCGAGTTCGTAGCAAATCCGCCCACGGAATTTCTCGTTTCCTCCGCACACCCGCGAATGGTGGACGGAAGTCCGTCGAAGAATCCACGCTACTTGCAAAAGCGGCCGGATCTTGTGGACCCGCGCGATATGTATGTCGCGAAAGTGGGAACGCGCCTGGCACGCGAAATCCCTTCGGACAAGCCCGTACATTTTCCTGTGAACGCTGTTCTTGCGGGGCGTCGCAACAATCCTCCGGATCCGAAGACAGGCGTGCCGCCGCTCGCGGTTTACAACCCGATCCACTACCAGGAACTACCGCAGTTGTTCATGGACTTCATTTGCAGCTTGACCGGAAAATCGCCGTCGACCACGGGATTCGGAAGCGAAGGCGCGTTGACAAAGGGACCCTTTAACGCCCTGCTGCCTGTTATTGACATCAATAACGCACTGGTGTCGGCGATTCTGACCGGCTATGCGGGCTTCACCACCGCCGCCGGGCATATCGGCCCGAAATATCGCGTCGACCACGACAACAGCATGCTGGTGCCGGAAATATGGTGCCGCATGAGGGTGGCCGAACGAGAGCCGCGTTTCCTCATCGAGAACGGTTTCCTCGAGAAGGTGGAGGATTTTCAATTCGGCGGGCGCAGGGTTCTGGCGAGCCGGCTCGGATATCGAATCACGGAGTTGTTCGTCGATCGTTTCCTTGGACGGATCTTCGAAATGCCAAACGCAGTTTTTCCGGAAGAAATTCTTCGGCCGGAGAAGCAGGACTTGGCGATGTTTGCGGCCGGCATCCAGGCAATTACCGAAGCACAACGTTCCGTCGCGCTGAACTATTTTAAAGACGGCAGTGTAGAAGCCGCCTGTCCTCCCATCAAAGCATTGCTCCACATCATGGCGCATGGAGAATACAAGGGCATGCACGAGAACGATCCTTGTCTTCTCGAAATGTTCACGCGCGACTCGCTGCTGGCGAGCGACTGGTATCGCGATCGTCTCCGCGCAAAACAATCGATTGATATTCGCCTCTGGAAGCGCCACACGGCGGCGCTTGAAGGACTTCTTACCGGTGGCGTTCCGGCACCTCAAATCGATTGCAAACATCGCCTGAGCCAGGCCCGTGAGCAATTGAAGCGCGTAAGCAGCGATGCCTACCTTTCGGAGTTAGTCGGAGCCATCGGAGCGGATCCCTCCATTCTCGCAAAAGCGTAGAAATCAGAGCGGTTCTTAATAGCGGTAGTCGGCGAGTAAGCTGTCACCATGCTGCGGAGGCGTGTTGATGGTAATGGTCGAACCACTCAGAGTGTAGTCAGTATTCAGCAGCAGAAGCACTCCGTTCTTATACAGCTTCAGACTCTTTGTTGGATTCGGAAGGCCGACGAGAACAAAGCTTGTGTTGGTGCCGTTAATGGCGCCGGACGGTATCTCGGAATCGACGAAGTTGACCGCTTGTGCGGAGCCAGGGACACGGTAGTACGCAACCAGCACGTCGTTCGACTGCGGAATCGCTTCTGACAGGAATGTGATTGTCGAGCCGTACAACGTGAAATCGACTCCAACCGTCTGCACAAGACCATTCCGATACAGCGAAAGGCTGGCCGCCGGAACCGGGGCTTGGGCAAGCGTGAACGTCGGGTTGCTTCCGTCAATCGTACCGGACGGGGTTTCGGCATCGACGTAGGCTCCATTCACAGACACCGCTGCGCTCCCGGTGCTGGCGGCCTCGAGAGCGGCCACTGTGGCAGTCAGAGTCGCGACGGTCGTGCTGAGGTTAGTCATCGTTGTATTCAGGCTCGTCAGCAAGCTGTCGTCATTGGTTACCGTTGGGCTCAAAGCGTTCAATTGCGAGGTGAGTGTACTGATGTTGTTGCTGATATTGCTCAGATCGACGCTTAAGCCGGTGATCTCGCTGATCGAGATCGGCAGCGTCGCGTATTGACCTGATCCCGAACTGCCGCCGGATCCCGAACCAGAACCGGAGCCGCTGGAACCTCCTGGCGAACTGGATGTGCGAACTGAAGCGACACTGAGCGGAATCGGGCTCGGAGGAACTTGCCAAATCTCGGACCACGTAAGCGAACCGTCGCTGCTGGTGTAGACGACCCGGTAATAAGCGCTTGCCGAAGCGGTCGTAGTCGGAACCAGCAACACCGAAAGAAAGCCGTTGTAGATCTTCGCCGATGTGCTGAGCGGAGACTCGACGCTGCCGTTCGGGCCCACGTAGCCGGTCCAAGTGATGACCACGGTTCCATTGAAGGGCGCGCCGCTTGGGGTATTGATGGTGTCGCGGATTTCGGTCAGCGTCGATTGCGCTAGCACACGGGTTGAAAGCAGTGTCGCGCAAATCAGAAAGCTCGATAGCAGATGGCGGATTTTTACCATGGTGCCTCAGTGAGAAGTCGCCTAAGTCGTTCGGGCGACTTCAGTCAAGCACGCAGGTATGCGGCGCTTTCGACGCGCCATACGTGGAAAAAATAAGAAATTGAAGCTAAACGCCTGATGGCTTGCGGGTTAGCAGAATTCGCGAGAATCTTATGAAAGCTGTGACCGGCATGCGCGGGACATTTGCCGTCAGAGCAAACGCCCACCGGTCGCGTCGATGCGCTCGGCGGTCAGATATGGCTGCAGCGCAGCGGGGATGAGGATGCTTCCGTCCGGCTGCTGAAAATTCTCGACAATCGCAACCCAGGTTCGGCCCACAGCCAGGCCGCTGCCGTTCAGTGTGTGAACGAAATCCGGCTTTTCCTTCCCGGATTTATACCGAATCTGGGCGCGGCGCGACTGGAACGCTTCAAAATTCGAACAAGATGAGATTTCTTTGTAGCCCTCCTGGCCCGGTAGCCAAACCTCTATATCGTAGGTTTTGGCGGAACTGAAGCCCATATCGCCGGTGCTGAGGGCGACAGTGCGATACGGGAGTTCGAGCCTTTGCAGCACCTGTTCCGCGTGGCTCGTCAGCTTCTCGTGCTCCTCGTAACTCTGTTCAGGCCGGGTGAATTTGACCAGCTCGACCTTTTGAAACTGATGCTGGCGAATAATGCCACGGACATCGCGACCGTATGAGCCGGCTTCGCTGCGGAAGCAAGGCGTGTAAGCGCACAGCGAGATGGGGAGCGTATCGGCGTTCAGTGTCTCATCGCGAAACAGGTTCGTCACCGGAACTTCAGCCGTAGGCGCGAGCCAAAGATCATAGCCTTCGCAGTGGAATGAATCACCGGCGAACTTCGGCAGCTGGCCCGTACCATACATGCTGGCGGAATTGACCAGGAAGGGCGGAAGAACTTCCTGATAGCCATGCTCCTTCGTATGCAGGTCAAGCATGAAGTTGATCAGAGCACGTTCGAGGCGGGCGCCGATTCCCCAATAGACAGCAAAGCGTGCACCAGTGACTTTGGCCGCGCGGTCAAGATCAAGAATCCCGAGTTCAGGGCCCAGATCCCAATGCGGCTTGGGTTGAAAGTCGAATTCGCGGGGCTTTCCCCAGCGCCGCACCTCGACATTCGCGTGCTCATCCCGGCCGACAGGGACGCTTTCGTGCGGCAGATTCGGGATGCGCGAAAGGAAATCGCGGAACTCAAGATCGAGTTTCTTGACCGATTCATCGAGTTCGGCAATTCGGTCGCCCAAGGTGCGAACCTGCTGCTGCTTCTCGCTAGTGTCGATGCCCGATCGCCGGAGTTGACCGATTTCAACAGTTGCCTGATTCCTTTCCGCCTTCAGGCGTTCGCTATCGGTGACGAATTGGCGGCGACGCTTATCGAGATCCTGGAACGCATCGAGCTCGAGCGTAAAACCCCGGGCCGCCAGGCGATTGTGGATCTGTTCCAGATTGTTTCGGAAGAAGTTGAGATCGTACATCCCTGAGTTTATTGTCGCTGGAAGGGGTTGCACGAACGATTACCGGTTCGAGTTTCCGCTCCCTGGCGGCACTTTTCCGCCGACTAGCTGCGCTGGTCGAGCGGAACCCAGGGCTGCCCCTGGGGCGCGCCCGTATACTCTGCGCGGGGTCGAATGAGGCGATTGTTCCGGTACTGCTCCAGGATATGCGCAGTCCAACCGGACATGCGGCTCACGGCGAAAATCGGCGTGAAGAGATCGACGGGAATACCAAGCGAGTAATAGGTGGAGGCCGAATAGAAATCGACGTTGGCGTTGAGATTCTTGAGATCGCGAACGGTTTGTTCGACGCTGGCGGATTTCTCAAACAAATCCGAATGACCGGTGCGCTTACCGAGTTCTTCGCTCATTCGCTTGAGGTAAATCGCGCGCGGGTCGACCACGTGATAGACGCGATGCCCGAAGCCGGGAATCTTAATCTTGTTGCTCAAGTTCGCCTTCACCTTGGCGATGGCGTCCTCAGTGGAGCTCGTCGACAGAAGCAGACGGATGACTGCTTCGTTGGCGCCCCCGTGCAGCGGTCCCTTAAGGGCGCCGATAGCGGAGGTCACAGCAGAGTAAATATCCGAAAGAGTCGCGGCTGTTACGCGGGCGGCAAAGGTGGACGCATTCAATTCGTGATCTGCGTGCAGGATCAGCGCGACGTCGAAAACGCGCTCCATCACGTCATCCGGCCGCTTGCCGGTCAGTGTATAGAGAAAGTTCGCCGCATAACCGAGACTCGGGTCGCCCGGAATGACTGCTTTGCCATTGCGGAGACGGTCAAAGCTGGTCACTATGGTGGCCACTCGCGCCATCAGCTTTACCGCTTTGTTTGCGCTCGCTTCGAGCGAGTTGTCGCCGGCCAGGGGATCGTAAAGGCTGAGCATGGAGACCGCGGTTCGCAGTACGTCCATCGCGTTGCTGTCTTGCGGGACATCCTTCAGAAAGGCCGTGACGGCTTCGGGCAGATCGCGTTCGGCGATCAGCGCTGATTTCAGGTGACCGAGTTCGTTCCTGTTTGGAAGCTTACCGTTCCAGAGAAGGTAAATGACCTCCTCGAAGGTGGCGTTTTCGGCCAGATTTTGAATGTTATAGCCGAAATAGCTTAGTATGCCTTTGTCGCCATCGATGAAGCAGATGTTCGACGAGGTCGCGACAACGCCCTCGAGACCCGCGCTTGTGGTCGCCATCAGGTATTGATTTCTCCCGAATTTGATTCTATATAACCGCACGTGCCGGAAACGCCGCGACCAGTGGACTGGTATGATTTAACGCCTCGCGAGATAATGCGAGTGGTGACAACCGCTACCCAGGCATTCCCGGCGGGCAGCACAACGGCGCTTCCCAAAGAACTCGATCGAGACGCACTCATACGTGTATTCAGGCTGATGTATCTATCGCGCTGCCTGGATGACCGCGAGATTCTGCTGAAGCGGCAGAACAAAATTTTCTTCCAGATCAGCGCGGCCGGGCACGAGGCAGTGCAGATTGCAGCTGGACTGGCGCTGAGACCAGGGCAGGATTGGGTGGTGCCGTACTACCGTGACCGCGCTCTTTGCCTCACGCTGGGAATGAGTGCCGAGGACATGCTGCTGCAAGCGGTGGGCGCGGCACGCGACCCGAGTTCGGGTGGACGGCAAATGCCTTCCCACTGGTCTTCTCCCGAGCTGAAAGTTCTGACAGGGTCCTCTCCTACCGGTACCCAGTTCCTGCAGGCAGCGGGCGTCGCTGAAGCTAAGCGTTATCTAACTCCGCACTCGGAGGAAATCACGCTCGTCTGCTCCGGTGAAGGCGCAACCAGCGAGGGCGAGTTTTGGGAGTGTGTCAACGCGGCGTGCCTGGAACGCCTCCCGCTGCTCATTCTGGTGGAGGACAACGGCTACGCCATTTCGGTACCGGTAGAGCGGCAAACACCGGGCGGTAATCTTGCGCGCCTATTAGAGGGCTTTCCGGGGCTCCTGCGGATTGAGGTGGATGGGACCAACTTCGGCGACTCATACCAGGCTCTGCAACAAGCAGCGGCATATTGCCGGGCCGGACACGGACCGGCGCTCGTGCATGCCTCGGTGATACGACCCTACTCCCATTCGCTATCCGATGACGAGCGGCTGTACAAACCGCAAGCAGAACGTGACCAGGAGGCTGCACGCGATCCGCTACGCACCTTTCCGGAGCTACTGCTTCGAGAAGGCATTGCCGACCAGCACACGCTGGAGAGCATTACACGCGAGGTCGATGAGGAAGTGGCCGAGATCTCGCTGAGGGTACAGCGCGAGGCGCCTCCGGCGAAGGGGTCGGCGCTCCGGTTCCTGTATTCCGACAAGGTGGATCCACAGTCTGAAGGCTTCCAGGCGGAGCCGCGTTTCCAGGGCGAACCCCGGACGATGGTGGATTCCATCAATCAAACCCTTGTGGAAGAGATGCGGCGCGATCCGCGCGTACTGGTGTTTGGAGAGGACGTGGCCGATTGCAGCCGCGAGCAATATCTCTCGGAAGTAAAGGGCAAGGGCGGAGTATTCAAAGCCACCAACGGACTGCAGCGGGAGTTCGGAGACCTGCGGTGCTTCAATACACCGATTGCCGAGGCCGGTATTGTGGGCCGCGCGATTGGACTAGCCGCACGAGGTCTGAAGCCGGTTCCGGAGATCCAGTTTTTTGATTACATCTGGCCGGCCATGATGCAGATACGCGATGAGTTGGCCAACATCCGGTGGCGGTCGAATAACAAGTTTTCCTGCCCCGTAGTGATTCGCGTGGCGATCGGCGGTTATTTGACGGGCGGGGCGATTTACCACAGCCAGTGCGGCGAAGTGACTTTCACTCACATTCCCGGGCTGCGGGTAATATTCCCTTCGAACGCTCTGGATGCCTGCGGATTGCTTCGGACCGCCATTCGTTCTGACGATCCGGTGCTGTTTTTGGAGCACAAGAAGCTCTATCGCGAGCCGTACAACCGCGCCCCCCACCCTGGAATCGACTTTACGATTCCGTTCGGGAAGGCTAAAACCGTCAAGCTTGGCCAGAACCTGACGATCATCACCTACGGAGCACTGGTACAGAAATCACTGCAAGCGGCTCTGCAGATCGAACAGCGACGGCGCGACATCTCTGTGGAGGTAATCGACCTGCGTTCGCTTTCTCCATACGATTGGGAGGCCATCAAGGCGTCGGTAAAGAAGACGAATCGTGTGCTCATTGCACATGAGGACACACTCTCCTGGGGCTACGGCGCGGAGATCGCGGCGCGCATTGCCAATGAGCTGTTTACCGTACTCGACGCGCCGGTTGGCCGGGTTGCAGCGCTGGATACGTGGGTGGCGTACAACCCGCAATTGGAAGATGAGATTCTTCCTCAGGTGGAAGATCTGGTGCGTGAAGGCGAACGTCTGCTGGCGTTCTAAGCCGAAAATACGCCTCGCAAGGCCGCTCCAAGCTAGCGAGCGGCCGGTTCCGGTTTCTCTTCGAATATGCGGTCGCGCGTAGCGGGTCTGCAGCCCATCAGCACGGCAGCCGCCAGAAATAGCGGGATCGTAACGATCCACACCACCTCGGTATAGAGTTTGTGGTCGGCGAGAAAGCCGATGATGGGAGATATCACGGTTTGCAGGACGCCGAAGGCAAAGGTCAGAGCCGCGATGGCCATGCCTGAGCGTTGCGGCCCAAAGAGATCGATGGGCAGGGCGTAAATATTCACGCTTCCGGCGAGCGCGAAGAAGAAGCTTAAGGAAATAATGGCCGTGGCCCAGCGCGGATCCGGTGCGAGCGGGAGCAGCAAGGTGACCAGCGAACCGAACGCGCTTACCCACACGGCGCGCCGGCGCGACGCGAGGGGATCAACTGCTTTTTTGATCCAGCACCACGAGAGCCAGCCGCCAAAAAAGCCGCCGAGATTCGAGATGAGCGGTGGGACCCAAACATAGTGCGCGGATTGTTGCAGCGTAAGGTGGTGCACCTGCACGAGGTAAAGCGTGGTCCAGTTCGACCAGAGCGAGTAGCCGGCCATCCATAAAACATTCGCAAGCACGAGCAGCAGGAGAGTGCGTTCGCGCAGAATTCGAAAAACGGTGGTGCGATCGCGCGCCGGGGCCAGCTCTGCGGCGGCATACCGCGGCGGAATGGCGCGGCTGACAACCAGCCAGAGCGGGATCCACAAAAAGCCGAGCAGGCCGGTGATCATGAACGGAGCGCGCCAACCACGCGCGAGGGCAACACCGATCCACAGTGGCGCGATGGCGGCGCCGAGAGTCAGTCCGATTTGATTGACGGCCGCCCCCAGTGCCCGTTCGCCGGGCCTCAGATAAATGCCGTTCAATTTGCCGACTGCGGGTACGCCAGCAGATTCTCCGATACCGAGTGCGCCGCGGCAGACGGCAAGGCCAGGAAAACTGCGCACCAGGCCCGTGCTGATCGCCGAGATGGACCACCATGTGACAGCCGCGCAGATACCACGATTCACGCCAAAGCGATCCAGAATCCAACCGGTCAGCAGAGAACTTGCCGCATAGGCGACCGAGAACGTCGAGATCAGGAATCCGAAACCGGTCTGGTTGAAGTGCATCTGGCTCATAATGAGCGGCGCAAGCACGTTGAGGATCTGCCGGTCGAGGTAGTTCAGCGTAGAAGACAGGATGAAAACGCTGACAGCCACCCAGCGCAGAGAGAAACTAGAAGTCATAGAGTGTCAATGTCTATGATCGGGCACACCAAGAACAGAAAGCGTATGCGTGCGGGTTCTATCAACCGGCGCGAGGTGCTGGGTGCGGCAGCCCTTCTGGCCGCGGGCGCCGGCTTCGCGAATGCGGACCAGGAGGAGCCGGATGAGCCGCATGGATGCATCACGGATGTAGGCGGCATCCGCGTGGGTCATTTCACTGATGAGCGTAGACCTACCGGCTGTACCGTTGTGCTGTTCGATCACGGCGCCGTAGCGGGCGTGGACGTACGGGGATCGGCGCCAGGCACGCGCGAGACGGACCTGCTGCAGCCGATTAATACCGTCCAGGAGGTGAATGCCCTGGTGCTTTCGGGTGGGAGTGCGTTCGGACTGGAGACTGCAAATGGGGTGATGCGTTGGCTGGAGGAACACGGGCAAGGCTACCGCGTGGGGCCAATCGTGGTCCCGATTGTGCCCGCGGCGATTCTGTTCGATTTGCAGATTGGAGACCCGAAGATCCGGCCGGACGCGCGAGCGGGATTCGCGGCCTGTGAGGCCGCTACTAATTCCGTTGTGCCGGAAGGCTCCGTGGGTGCCGGTGCGGGTGCGACTGTTGGGAAGTTGTTCGGCCTGCGGTCGGCAATGAAATCGGGACTCGGAACGGCAAGCATCGCAATCGGCGATACGGGCCTCCTCGTGGGCGCGATCGTAGCGGTGAACTCCGTAGGCGATGTGCGGAGCTACCGGACCGGCAGGATTCTGGCCGGCGCCCGTGCCGCCAATGGGCAGGGCTTTCTCGACAGCATGGCGCAGATTAGAACGGGCGCGCTCCTGGGCCGCCAGGAGCGCCCGAGGTCGGGAGCTAATACAACTATTGGGATCGTTGCCACGAATGCCGCCTTGACCAAGACTGAATGTACGAAGGTGGCGCAGATGGCGCACGACGGATACGCCCGCACGATCAACCCGGTGCATACACCGGCGGACGGAGACACGATTTTTGCCGCGGCAACCGGGAGTGTACGGTCGAAGGCGGACGTGACTACAATTGGGGCTGTTGCCGCAGAAGCAATGGCTCGGGCGGTGAATAGGGCGGTGATTACCGCCACTGGTATTCAGGGATATCCGGCCTATCGCGATCTAGGGAAGTGAGCCATCCCAAATTGACGCCAAAAGCGCTAACGTACAGCAAGGAGGTACAGCCGTGCCTGTATCGTTCGCCGCACCCCTTCCGCCTGAGTTTCCGTTCCCTGAACCGAACCCGGCCGTCAGGGAGGAACACGCCTCGCCTCTGATACCCGTGGTCTACGAGGTCACCGAACTCGAGAACATGACGCTGCGGATATACGCGGCAATTCACCTTCGGGTTCCGGATTCCGGTGTTGACTGGCTGGACAAGATGATCCGGCGGTCTCGCAAACTCGATTTGGAATTTCCTAGGGAATGAGATAACCGGAACGGATCAAGACTCCCGCCGCAGCACTTCACCCCCATAGCGTCTCCAGTTGGGGTGATCAAAAGCTTTCTGAACGTACATGATGAGGAGGGCTGTGCTCCGATGGATCTCCGGCAAGCGCTTTACTGCCACTTCACACTCTTTGCCTGAAACGAGTCGGGCTCGATGTTGATCGTTTCCTCTTGCCGAACAGACCCGTTTGTGATCGCGATGCGGTGGACACCGGCCGTTAAATGCAGCGTCGCCGGCGTCCGCCCGGCAGGCGTCCCATCCACAATGATTGTGGACCCGCTCGGGACGGAGGTCACCAGAAGAACGCCGGTGCTCTTTGCGAGAGGAATGTAGAGGCTCGCGTCGCCCGGGATTGTAAAGATTCGACGCGCGGTCTCATAGCCCTTCAATTCGGCCGTCAACGTGTGGCGCCCGTTTGGTAGCGAAACGTCGCACGGAGCGGTGCAGGTTGCATCCGTACGCCCGTCGATCACAATCTTCGCGCCGGGAGGATCGGTAAGCAGATCAACATCGGCCACCCTATTTTCCGGCGACGATTGCGGCTGTGCGACTGGCTTAGGCGGCTGCGTCTGCGCGGCCGCTAAGGAAGGTTGCGATTCCGGCGACGGCGGGGCCGGCTCCGGCGGAGTTTGTGTGAAGTCTTTCGGAATATGACGTGGATTGGCGGCAGAAGAGGACGGAGGCGGTACGGCCGTGCCTGCGTTCGGGTTGAGGATCTGTACGGGCACACCAGGGCCCGAGTTCATGCGTACGATAAACACGATTGCAGCAGCGACGGCGAAACAAAGCGCCACGATGAGCGCAAGCTTGGTTCTGCTGGAACTGCGTTGGCCGGTAACCTCGGTTGACTCATCGTCCGTTTCACGCCGGCGGCGGGTAATGCTGGGCAGTTCGTAAACAGGCGGCGCAGCCGGCTGCGCTGCCACCACAGCTTGCGGACGCGGCACGATAGGGTTGCTCGCCGGTCCCGGAATGATGGCCGTTGCCGAGGGCGGCGGCGCATCGGCTCCCATCGGGCGCCAGTCCGGCGACTCGGTAAGCGCGATTGACAACGCTCCGATGAAGTCACCACACGTTGGGAACCGTTCTTTGGGATCTTTCGCCAGCGCGCGAAGCATCACTCTGTCGACGCCCTCTCTCAAACTGGAGTTGATCTCGTGGAGCGGACGCGGATCCTGCCTGCAGATCGCATAGAAGAGCGCCGGAAGGTTCTCAGCCGTAAACGGCTTTTCGCCTGAGAGAACCTCATACGCAACGGCGGCCAGCGAGAATTCGTCAGATTGCCGGTCGATGGTAAACCCCTGGATCTGTTCCGGCGACATGTAGCTCGGGGTGCCGATCATCGCGCCGGTGTGGGTGATGTCGTGTGAAATCAATTTGGCGACGCCGAAATCTGTGATCTTCGCGACGCGCTCGCCCTGCGCTGGCCCTGCAATGATAATGTTGGCCGGCTTGATATCGCGATGAATGATGCCTTTGCGGTGGGCGTAATCCAACGCAGCGGCTACCTGGCGAAGGAACACCAGCAGCGCACCGGCATCCGGCAGGTGCCGCTCCCGCAGCATGGAATCCAGCGAAGAGCCAGGCACGTACTCCATCACGATGTAGGCGTAGTGTTCGGTCTCGAGAACGTCATACACCGTGACAATGTTTGGATGTGAGAGCATGCCTGCCGCCTGGGCTTCGCGAAGCAGCCGTTCGCGCATGGCCTGCCTTTCTGAAGCGTCGGTAAGCGCGGTGAGGTGGATGCTCTTGATGGCGACCGTCCGCCCGATGGCGGGATCGAGCGCCTTGTAGACGACTCCCATACCGCCGCGGCCAAGTTGTTCGAGGATTTTATACCGGCCGGCCTGATCCACGATTCTCAGTATAGATGCGCCGGGAAAACGGCTAAGTACCTCAGAACGCAGGGGACAGCCGGGGCCGAAGGGGTCAATTGTTACGATGGGAACAGTTGACATGATTCCTGAGGTGATAGAAGAAGGACTGACATTTGACGATGTCCTTCTGCAGCCTGCTTACAGCCAAATAACTCCAGCAGAAGCAGATACAACAACTCGTCTGACCCCGAAGATTGAGCTGAAGATCCCCATCATCAGTGCCGCGATGGATACCGTCACGGAATCGCACCTGGCGATTGCGCTCGCGCAGCAAGGCGGCATCGGCATTATTCACCGCAACATGCCGATCGACAAGCAGGCGGAAGAAGTGGATCGCGTGAAGCGCAGCGAGAGCGGCATGATCGTGGATCCGGTGACAATCGAGCCGGAGCGCAAGATCTCGGAAGCGCTCGAGCTGATGAAGCGGTTTCGTATCTCAGGCGTACCGGTAACGAAGAATGGCCGCCTGGTGGGTATTCTCACGAATCGCGACCTGCGCTTCGAGACACGATTCGACTTGCCGATTCAGGAGGTAATGACGAAGGAAAACCTCATCACCGTGCCCGTCGGCACAACCCTTGAAGCGGCGCAGAAAATCCTGCACCAGCACCGCGTGGAAAAGCTGCTTGTGGTGGACGATGGGTACGCACTGAAAGGCCTGATCACGGTCAAGGATATTCAGAAGAAATTGAAGTACCCGAATGCAGCGAAAGATGAGCAGGGACGCCTGCGCGTGGCGGCCGCGGTCGGTGCAACCGGGGATTTTCTGGAACGCGCCCAGGAGTTGGTGAGGAAAAAAGTCGACGCAATCGCCATCGATTCCGCTCACGGCCATAGCCAGCGCGTGATGGACGCGGTGAAGGCCATCAAGCATGCACTGCCTGAGGTGGAAGTACTGGCCGGTAACGTGGGTTCGTACGAGGGTGCGCGCGATCTGATCCGCCTCGGGGCTGATGGTATCAAGGTCGGCATTGGACCCGGTTCGATCTGTACTACACGCGTGGTGAGCGGTGCAGGTGTGCCGCAGATTACCGCTATCGCGCAATGCGCGAAGGCCACGCGTGCTGCGGGCATTCCGCTGATCTCAGATGGTGGTGTGAAGTACTCGGGAGATATCACCAAGGCAATCGCAGCGGGTGCGGATTCCGTGATGATCGGAAGCCTGCTCGCGGGCACGGATGAGAGCCCTGGCGAAACGATTCTCTACCAGGGCCGAACGTTCAAAAGCTATCGCGGAATGGGCTCACTGGGAGCCATGTCGCACGGCAGCTCGGAACGTTACTCGCAAACCGCGACCGATGGCGGCAAGCTGGTTCCGGAAGGCATCGAGGGGCGTGTGCCATACAAGGGGCCGCTGGCGGAACTTACCTATCAACTCGTAGGCGGATTACGCTCAGGGATGGGCTACTGTGGGTGCAGCACCATACCCGAACTGCAGGAACGGGCTCATTTCCTGCGGGTAACGATGGCGGCACTGCGAGAGAGTCACGTTCACGATGTGATCATCACAAAAGAAGCCCCCAACTATCGGGTGGAATAGCCGATCTCATTGACCAAGTCGGGCCTGCCTGGAGCTTTTCCGGAGTAACTCTCCAGCCAGGTGTTACAAGTCTTGAGATGGCTCTTCATCAACTGGTTCGCTCCATCCGTCCCGCGCCGTTAGGCGCAGCAACCGCCCGCCTCCTCGGTTTGACGAAGCGGCGCGTTCTCGAAACGCAGCAAGGGATTTTCTATGTGAATCCGTGCACCAGGCTCGGGACGGATCTTCTGACGGGCGTCTATGAGCCCGAGATGGTGCAGGTCTTACATAGGCACCTGCACGCAGGAGCTACGTTCATCGATTTGGGAGCGAATGAGGGTTACTTTACAGTAATCGGCTCGAAGCTGGTGGGTCCTGGCGGGAGCGTGATCGCTATCGAGCCGCAATCCCGTTTGCAGCCGATCATACAAGAGAATCTGTACCTGAACTCGTGCTTCAATGTCCGGGTCCTCAGGACGGTAATTGCAGAAAGAACAGGAGAGTTCTCTCTTTCGCTGACCTCTGATCTCAACACCGGAGGATCATCGATTGCGAACGGCCGCCCAGTGCGGGCCCGGACCGAAACAATACGAGGCGTTTCACTTGCGGACTTTCTTACGAAGGCTGCAATTTCACATTGCGACCTCATGAAGGTGGACATCGAGGGCGCCGAGTATGACGTGTTCATGAACGCCGGGGATGTATTGCGCCAGCACACCATTCGCCGCATCGCGTTAGAAATCCACAATTCAACTCTCGAGCGGCGCGGTCTTTCGGGACAGGATCTCCATCGATTCATTCTCGATTGCGGATACGCCCTCGATGATTCTCTTGGAACCTGGGTGTACACGGCGAATTCTGAGCGGAAGTGCAACGATTAATTAAATCAACGGTTAGTTCCAGACGCTCTGGCGACTCCGCCAGAAACAAATGAGCCATCGTGTCCAGCCATGGCTCTGAGTCAGCGCAAGTACCTGCGCCGGATTCGCAGAATATCCCAAAAGGCGGTGAAGAAGTCAGTGGGATGGACCTTTGAGCCCGCAACGTCAACCCAGACTTCAAGCGGGTACTCGTAGACGGCTGCTTCAAGGCGCCGGGATTCCCGGCGGTATGCATTCAGATAACGGGCGATGATCTCGACGTCGAATACCCAGCGGGACAGGAAGGGTTCGGCGAAAATCTGGCGGGTCTCCGGGCGGACACGAAAGAGCTTGGCGCCGCATTGCGTATCATAAATCGGCATGCGGAGCATAGTCGATACCGTAGTCGCGAAGATGCGGCCCAGGTAGTGGCGGGTCGCATGGCGCTCTACGCACCGGCCGAGAAGTTTAACCCGTGCCCCGAAAACCATTTCGATCTCGGGCCTCGTGTCGAGCACGCTGAGGAACCTTTCTAAAGCATCAAGCGGCGTGGCAAGATCAGCATCCCAGAAGCCCACAAATGCCGGCTCGAGTTCATCGAGTGCATGCAGGATACCGCGGCGCACCGCTTCTCCTTTTCCCGCGTTCCGCTTGCACGCGAGAATACTGACGCGGTCTTCATAGCCCTGCCGGAGTTGTTCGAGGACCGCGAGCGTATTATCGCGGCTGCCGTCATCGACGAACAGCAGCCGGGTTGTGCGGTCTGCTGAGAGGAACTGGCGAAAGCGGCTCGTATCCAGGCGGCGAGCCTCGTTATAACAGGGGACAACCAAACAGACGCGACGCGCAACGGCTGCCGGAGCGCGGTTGTTAGTCATTCAGCGGCAACTTTACCGTCTCTCCCGTTTCGGCCGAGCGGCGGGCCGCATCCAATATCTCGCTCACAGTAATATTCGTTTTCAAAGAGGAAGGACTGTTACCCTCCTGGACTTCACCCCGAACGACCGCCGCCAGGTAGTGTAACGGGTCATCGTAGGGAGCCTGAACCGGCTGAGCTGCTGTAGTCTGTGAATTGTTCTCACCCTCGCGGCGAGTCTCCACCTGATCCCGGCGGATCGTTTTGACATAACCCGTGCGGCCGAATACGTCCATGTTCTTTACATCGAAGGGCCAGTTCCACGAACCCTGCAGGATCGCCACGGCTTTAGAGTAGGCAAGAATGACATTGGCTTCGTCATCGACCTTCGGGTAGACGTCCGGCTGCAAGTGCTGCGTGACGGCCGTAACGGTCTGGGGAGCTTCACCGTTCATGAGCCAGGTCATCAAGTCCGCGCCATAGCACCCGAAATCGTAGAGAGCGCCCGCGCCGTTCAGTTTGGGGTCGGTAAGCCACGCAAAGAACTCGGGCTGAACGTGAATGAGCGCGGGACCGCGGTGACCGTCGCGCACAACCACCTTGCGAACCTCGCCGAGCTTGCCCTGGTTCAACAGGTCGTGAGCAGCTTTGTTGCTCGAATACCAGGTGGTTTCATAGTCCACCAGCACATGAATATTGCCCTTACGGGCCGCCGAAGCCATCAGCTCAGCGTCCCTGTAACTGACCGCCAAAGGCTTTTCCATCATCACGTGTACGCCATGCGCCGCACAGGCTTCGACGGCTTTGGTGTGATCAAAAGTGCTGGTGAAGACCAGGGCGGCTTGGGGATGGGTCTTATCCAGCATGGCGTCAATGCTGGAAAAATAGAGACTCGGAGAGAAATGATATCGGTCGGCGTAAGCTTTGAAAAGGCGGGCGTCCGGCTCGGCGATACCAACAATCTGGACGTCGGACCGATGGAGGGCGCCACCGGCGGGCACCAGGGCGCCTCCGCTGAGAAAGCCTGCGGCATGGCCATGGGCCAGACCGATAATGACTATGCGGAGGGGCGGCGACGATTGCGCGTAACCACCAGTGCAAAATGTACACAGGAAGAAAAGGATAGCCCTCAAACTTCGCATATCTTTCTTATTATGCAGAGGCCATCCATGAAATCTATACAATCCTGCGGCAGGTTGAGTCCAACGCTTTAGGAGGCGGCGTGCGCAGTTTTGTTCTCAGAATCTTTGTTACCGCGCTGGCCGCGCTGGTAAACCCGGCAGCGGGCGATGTTCCGGCGGTCAACGCCGAGTTGGAGGCCGGGTACACGGATATGTACAACCTTCAGTTCGATGCCGCGCATGCTGCTTTCAAACAGTACGAACAGGCGAATCCCGAAGACGCAATGGGACCGGTTTCGGATGCAGCAGCTTATTTGTTTTTCGAGCTCGACCGGATGAAGATCCTGCGGTCTGATTTCTTTGTAGAAAACCACACCCTTCTGAACAGCAAGAAGGTTCCACCGAATCCGGAGGTAAAGAAACAGTTCGAAGCGGCTCTCGCAAAAGCGAAGCAGCTCGCCGAGGCCAGGCTGCAGAAGTCGCCGGGCGATCACAATGCGCTGCTGGCGAACGTTCTGGGGACAGCGCTGCACGCCAACTACGAGGCGCTCATAGGGAAACAGTACTGGCAGGCACTCACCGAGATCAAAGAAGCGCAAGTACTGGCGGAACAATTATTGAGAGTGTGCCCGGATTGTCATGATGCGGACTTGGCCGGGGGTGTGGAGAACTACCTTCTAAGCCAGAAGATGGCAGCGGAACGATGGCTTTTGAGGCTGACCGGCGCGCAGACCGATAAACAGGCTGGTATCGAAAAATTGCGGACGGTTGCGGAGAAAGGTCTCTATCTCAAGCCCTATGCGAAGATCCTGCTGGCGATTGCCGCGCTCCGGGACAACAACAAAGCGGAAGCGAAAGAGCTACTGGCTGAACTGGCGGGAAAATTCCCTCGTAACGACTTGTTTCGTGAGGAGCTGAAGAAGCTGAGTTCCGGCAGTGGCTGTTGCGGTTGCCGCACGCCAGGGTCGTGTGCACCTGACCGCTGAGCGCGATCGACGCTTTCGCGGCCGATTTTGGAGCGTCAGATCTGGTCAGCGGGAGCGGCACAGTGTCCGGCTTGGTTTAGTATCGTCGGAACCCCAGTTCCCGGTCCGCCCCGCGGGTGACGTGCGGCTCATCAGATGCTGCGGACCGGCATGCTGACGATATCGTCCACCTGCATGGCCTCTTTCACCACGAACGGTTCACCGTACTTGACGCCGATCAGGTTGCCATAAAAGCGCGCGATCGAAGCCAGGCGCTCTTCCACCTCCCGGTGCGATGGAAAAAGATCGGAGGCTGTGTCGGTATCGCCGTACTGCGAGGTATAGCTGAGGAGAGCCGCCATGCGGCGCTCAAACTGACCGGAAATATCGACTACAAAAGAGGGCGTTACGTTCGCGTACAACGAAGAATAGAGGATCTTGAACGGACGGTGCGGCGGAACGTCTTCTTCGAGACGCCGCAGACCGGCAAGGAAGCATGCTTCATAGCCGAGTTCGGAAGCGCGGTAATGGTCCGGATGCCGGCCGGTCCAATACGGCAGAATGACTACGCCCGGGCGGATGCGGCGAATAACCCCGGCGAGCGTCATCCGGGCAGCGACATTATTTTCCAGGCGGGCATCGGGCCAGCGCAGATTCTGCCGCCATGACAGCAGCAGATGCTGCGCGGCGGCCTGTGATTCCTGGATACGAAGCTCGGGTGTGCCGCGGCTCCCCATATCGCCGGCGGTAAGGTCGAGAACACCGTTGCGGTAGCCCATCTCGGCCATGCGGATAAGAGTGCCGCCGCAGGTCTGTTCGACGTCATCCGGATGAGCGGCGATGGCGAGGATATCAAGCGGGCGCAGATTTTCAAACGGCTCGTTCGGGTCATGCATGCGGGTAATCGGGAAACTCAAAACGAGTAGCGGCTATAGCGCGGCCGGTTGCCCACAAACAGGCGGACAAGCACGATTCCAGCGACGAAGCCACCCACATGAGCGAACCACGCGATGCCTTGGGCTTGAGTAGAACTGGCAAGCGAACCGAGACCGCTGACTAGCTGCAGCGCGAACCAGTACAGCAGCATGAAAGCTGCAGGGATATCGAACGTGGTAATGAAGATCACGATAAAAACCAGCGTGACGACACGCACGCGCGGATAGAGAATGAGAAACGCTCCCATCACACCGGCAATGGCGCCGCTTGCGCCAATAGTCGGGACAGGGCTGCCAAAGCTGGTCACCAATTGAACAATGGCCGAAGAAACGCCCGCAATCATGTAGAAGATGAAGTATTTGGCCGCTCCCATGGCGTCCTCCAGGTGCGATCCGAAGACCCAGAGAAACCACATATTGCCAAGGATGTGCAGCACGCTGCCATGCAGAAACATCGAAGTGAGCAGCATCGTGGGATGGAAGTTGTCAGGCACAAGGCCGTAGATCTCAAAGAGACGGTCGCGCGCAAATGTGGGCAGCGCCGTTTCGTACACGAACGCGAGTACGTTTACGGCAATCAGCAGCAACGTGACGACCGGAGTCGACTTCCGCAGCAGCAGGACGCGAAGCGGGATCATCGATTAGTCACCGGCTGCGAGTTTGCCGCTGCGACCGTTTCGAGAATATTAGCGGCCGTGTGACGTTTGACACGTCCCGACCTTTCAGCCTGGATCAGGGAGTTAACTTCGCTAACCGTGGGAACATGCCCGCGGGCGCCGATCTCGGTGCAATTCAAGGCCGCCGCGGCATTGGAGAACTCGAGAACCGAGCCCATCGGCATACCCTGCAGAACGGCGTAGCAGAAGGCGCCATGAAAGACATCACCGGCGCCCGTCGTATCGTGGCAGGTGACATCGAAGGCAGGTGAATAGGACCAGCGGCCGTGCTCGAGCGCCAGCGCGCCGTCGTCCCCGAGGGTCATCGCGGCGACGCGCATCCCGTATTCGTTCTGCAGCCGTGCGAGCGCAACAAACGGGTCGGTTTCATTCGTCCACTTCAGAGGCCAGTTGGACCCGGCGACCAGGTAGTCGACGTTTTTCAGCACAGACTCGAATCCGGGATAGACTGTGTCGACGTCCAGAGAAACCGGTATGCCGTGCTGCCGGGCAATCCCGGATGCGTAAGCAGCGGCGGCGATATCGTAACCGTCGATGTGCAGTAACCGCGCGCCCAGAATATCCTCGGGCCGGATCTCCGAAGGCTCCAGGCGTAGGGAATCAGCGCGCTGCCACAGCACTGTGCGTTCGCCAGTACGCTCGTCGACGATGATGTATGCGGTCTGATTCGGGCAACCCTGGCGAACGATAAGACTGGTGGTATCAACGCCGGTACCTTCCAGACTCTGCCGCTGGATCTGGCCTCGCAGGTCGTCGCCGACTGTGCCTATGTATTTAGCCCGGAGGCCCAAACGCGCACAGGCCACGATCGCGGTAGCGACCTGGCCGCCCGGACTGAGCAACTCGCGGCGGAATGGAACCTTGCCGGCGTAGGGAGGGAATTCTTCCACCAGGAGAAGGGTATCGGTCGCGTTAAGCCCGATTCCGAGGACGTCGTGAAGGGCGCTCAACCTAACCTACTTCTTGTTGATGGAATTAGGGACCTCGTACAGGTAGATAGTGTGGGTATCGCCGTAGTGTCCTTCCGTTGCCGAGGTAGCAATGGGCGTCCAGCCGGCGATTGGATAATCGTAAGATACAACACGGGTATTCGGCTTGAGGTAGTGTTCCAGATTCGGTCGTAGCGTGTCGTTGGCGCTGGTTGCAAGATAAAGTGTGACAACATTTGCCGGACTGAGATCGACCCGCATGAAATCGCCATGAATGATTTTGATGCGCTTATCAAGCCCCTCATCTGCGACGTTGGCAGCGGCAACCTTGGCAAGACGGGACGAGATCTCGATGCCGACACCTTTGACCTTATATCTTTTGGCCGCA
>Ga0213872_10000269_pt1 | contig 44994 bp, 38 predicted proteins | sample VelepicomBERX_R2_FD_160071 | JGI IMG/M metagenome (GOLD analysis project Ga0213872, IMG submission 160071) | Rhizosphere microbial communities from Vellozia epidendroides in rupestrian grasslands, the National Park of Serra do Cipo, Brazil - RX_R2 | ecosystem: Host-associated > Plants > Roots >... | reverse complement strand
CGAGCCGGCGCTCCGCATGTTGGCGGATTTCTTCATTAAAGTCCCCTCACTCATCAAAAACAATCACCCCGCGACTACATCGACTACACGGGTTCCAAGGAATTTAAACGTTCTTACAGACGTTCTAAGGAGAATTTTGTACTAAAACTAGATTACGTGTCAACGCAAGTTCCGCCTCACTACGTGGTTTATGCCCTTGCGCCCCTTGATTTTTCTCAGAAAACGCCGTTCTCGTTGTATTTCGGCTACAGAGCTGGCGGCTTCTTCATGTAGTAGAACTACAGATTTGGCGTGCAGACCACTTTGCCGGCAGCGCACGGATGGGGCAAACAGCGGGCCGCGTCCGGCTCTTTCCACCAAAAAGTGGCCTGTTGGAAATTTTCCTTGTCAGCTTATGTATTTTGACTAAAAAATGCTGAGAGGGATTTCTGGCGAAGCCCCTGTTTTCATAGTATTCTCGCCCGAAAAACCCCAAACACTGCCGCTGTAGTACGACTACGCCGCCTACAAAACCGGAGATCTCATGAAGAACACCCTGGCCGCACTGCTGCTGGTGGCGGGCGCCGCCGCCGCCCAGGACTACCACATCGACCATATGGAGCCGCCGTCGTGGTGGGTCGGCATGCACCACAAGCAGGTGCAGCTGATGGTGCATGGCAAGCAGATTGCCGATCTGGAGCCTTCCATCAGCTATCCGGGCGTGCGGCTGGTCAGCGTCACGCGGGTGCCCAATCACAACTACCTGTTCCTCGACCTGGAGATAGCCGCCGATGCCGCGCCGGGCAAGCTGGACATTCGTTTTAGCCGCGGCGGCAAGGTCGTCACCTACCCTTATCAGCTGCAGGCGCGCGCCAGCGGCTCGGCCGAACGCGCCGGCTTCAACAGCAGCGACGTTATCTACAACCTGATGCCGGACCGCTTCGCCAACGGCAATCCCGGCAACGACAACACGCCGGACTCGACCGAACGCGCCAACCGCCAGGACGGTTCCGGCCGCCACGGCGGCGACATTCAGGGCATGGCCGAGCATCTGGACTACCTGGCCGGCATGGGCTACACCCAGATCTGGCCTACCCCGCTGCTGGAATCGAATATGCCGCAGGTGTCCTACCACGGCTACGCCAGCACCAACCTGTACCGTATCGACCCGCGCTACGGCGGCAACGAGGAATACCGCAGCTTTGTCGCCAAGGCGCGCGCCAAGGGCCTGGGCGTGCTGCAGGATATGGTGCCGAACCATATCGGCAGCAGCCACTGGTGGATGCGCGATTTACCGATGACGGACTGGATCACCAACAACGGCAAGTTCACGCCCACCGCGCACCACCGCCTGGCGTTGACCGATCCCTATGCTTCGCAGGCGGACAAGCGCGACTTCACCACCGGCTGGTTCGCCGACAGCATGCCGGATATGAATCAGGCCAATCCTTACGTGACGACCTACCTGTCGCAGAACGTGATCTGGTGGATCGAGTATGCGGGACTGTCCGGCCTGCGCGTCGATACCTACGGCTACTCGGATACCGCCTTCGTCAGCGAATGGACCCGCCGCGTGCTGGAGGAATATCCGCATCTGAACCTGGCCGGCGAAGAGTGGAGCATGCACATTCCCACCGTGGCCAAATGGCAGGAGGGTCAGAAAGCCTTTAACGGCGCCACGCCACACATGCCGGGCATGATGGACTTCCCGCTCAACGATGCGATGCGCAACTCGCTGGCCGACGAGGTGGACCCGAATAGTCTCAACAGCCTGTACGAAACGCTGGCCCAGGACAGCCTGTACATCAACCCGGGCAATATGGTGCTGTTCGAGGGTAATCACGATATGTCGCGCCTGTTCAGCGCACTGAATGGCGACGAGGCCCTGTTCCGCATGGCCACCGCCTTTGTGCTGACCGCGCCGCGCGTGCCGCAGTTCTATGCCGGCACGGAAGTGCTGATGACCAGCACCGTCAAGGGCCGCGACGATGCCTCGTACCGCCACGACTTCCCCGGCGGCTGGGCGGGCGATACGGTGAACGCCTTTACCGGCGCGGGCCTGACGCCATCGCAGGCCGCTGCACAGGCTTACCTCAAGAAGCTGCTCAATTGGCGCAAGACGGCGGAGGTGATTCATCACGGCCGCACCATGCAGTTCGGGCCGGAGCACAACGTCTATGTTTACTTCCGCTACAACGACAGCAAGAAGGTCATGGTCATCCTGAACAAAAACAAGGCGGACACCCCGCTGGCATTGGCGCGCTTTGCCGAGATGCTGGGCGGCGTGCACGCAGGCGTGGATGTGGCCACCGGCGCGCGCTATGCGCTGGATGGCAGCGTCACCCTGCCCGAGCGCGCGGCGCTGATCCTGGAGCTGCAATGATGCTGCGTTCTTGCGCCACGGCGGTGGCGCTGGCCTTGCCGCTGCTGTCGTCCGCCGCCGGATCCGTGCCGCTGGCACACAGCGGCAATCCGCAATTCGACGCGCTGTTCACCCAGGCCACCAAGGAAATGCAGCAGGCTTCCGTCAGCCAGATTCGCGACGGCAGCTACAACGGCGGCAATGCGATCCCCTGCGAGTGCTTTGAAACAGGCGAACAGTGGCACTATGTGTGGACGCGCGATCTATCCTATGCCGCCGCCCTGGGACTGGCGGCGCTGGATCCTGAGCGGGTGCGCAATTCGCTGATGTTCAAGCTTTCCGGTTATCGCGATGGCGTCAAGCCGGGCGAGCATGTGGCGGGGACGCCGGATGGCCTGCAGATCATTCAGGATACAGGCAGCGGCGGCAGCTGGCCGGTCAGCACCGATCGCGTCAGCTGGGCCTTTGGTGCGGAAGCGGCACTACAGTCGCTCCCCGCCGATCAGCGCACGGCCTTTGCAGCGACCGCGCTCAAGGCGCTTTCCAATACGATTGAAAACGACCGCCTCGCAGCGTGGGACAGCGCTTCCGGCCTGTACACGGGCGAAGAATCCTTCCTCGACTGGCGCGAGCAAAGCTATGCGGCGTGGATTGTGCATGACTTGTCCAGCATGGCGACATCCAAAGCTTTGTCGACCAATGTCGCGCATTACAAGGCGCTGACCCTGGCGGCGCAGCTGGCGCGCGAACAGGGTGATGCGGCGCGAGCGGATAAGTATGCGGCATGGGCGGCTTCGCTCAAGCAAGCCATCAACGACAAGCTGTGGCTGGCCGATGAGGGTATGTACAGCAGCCTGACGGCGGGCCACTTCGATGGCGTGGCGATGCACAAGTTCGATTGGCTGGGGCAGACGCTGGCCATCGTTACCGGCGTGGCGGACCAGCGCCAGGCGCAGCGCATTCTTGCGCACTATCCGCATGGACCGATGGGGGCGCCGGTGATTTATCCGCAGCAGCCGGACGTGGCGGTGTATCACAATCGGGCAATCTGGCCGTTTGTGACGGCGTTCGGTTTGCGCGCGGCGGCGATGGCGGGTAACTCGGCGGTGGCCGATGCGGCCTACGAAACGCTGATGCGCAGCGCGGCGCAGAACGGCTCCAACATGGAGAACATGGAGTGGCTGAGCGGTCAGGCGCGGCTGGAGGATGGCAAGCTGAGTGGGCCGGTGATCAATTCGCGCCGGCAGTTGTGGTCTGTGGGCGCGTATCTGGGGATGGTGGTGGAGCAGGTGTTTGGCGTTTCGGCCACCGGAGATGGTATCGCGCTGCGCCCGTTCGTGACGGCCAAATTGCGCCGCACCGCGCTGGCGGGCAGCGACTCGGCGACGCTGCAGCAACTGAGCTTGCGGGGAAAGCGCCTGCAAGTGAAGCTGCTGCTGCCTGCCGCTACCGATGGCAATGGACACTATGAAGTGGAGTCGATCACGCTGAACGGCCAGCCGGCACAAGCCACGCTGCCATGGAGCGCGCTGGCCGACGACAATACGATCGAGATCCGGTTCGGCAAGCTGGTCGCGGACCAGCAGGATATCCGCACCGTGAACGCCGATCCGCACGCCGAAGATCCGGCCGTCTACGCACCGCGCGAGCCGGTAATCACGAGCGTGAAGCGCGGCGCGTTCGGCATCCCCGAGCTACGCATCGCCGATGGCGGGCATGCCACAGCCCCGCAGCGCGGTGCGGCCAGCGAGACCAAGTCGGGCTCCGGCGCGGGTGCCAGCGCGGGCGCGGCGGCGCGGGCGGTGGTGTACAACATTTATCGCGATGGCCAGCTTGCGGCGGAGCGCGTGTCGCCGGGCGCGGATGGCGTGACGGTGTGGGCCGACCGCCGCGCGGGCTACGTCGCGCAGCATAAGGGCTGGGCGACGAATAGCTGCTACGCCGTGGAAGCGGTCTACACCAGTTCAGGCAATCGCAGCCACCACAGTGCGCCGGTCTGCCTCGACCCGGGTCGCGAGTTCGCCGCTACTACCGCCAGCGCATCCGCCACAGCCAATGGTGCGAGCGGCACGCAAGCCGCCCTGCCCACCCTGACCGTGCAGCTGCCAGGCAGCTACGCCGTGCAAATCAAATACCGCAACACAGCCAACCAGATCAACCTCGGCATCAGCGGCGGCGTCAAATGGGCCATCCTGAAAGACTCGCACGACGTCATCGCCGCGCAAGGCGTGATCCAGCTGCCGCATACCGCTGCCGACGCAGGTCCAGGCTATTCCACGCCGCTGACTGCGCAGCTCAAGCCTGGCCGCTACACCATCACGCTGCAGGACTTCTACAACATGAGCTACCTGCAAAGTAACACCAGCTTTACCGGCACAGGTGGCGTGAACGGCCCGTCCAACAACTTCGAGCTGCACGGCGTACGCCTGATGCCACTGGCCCCGGACACCCACGGAACCCTGAAAATCGTCGACGACATCGCCTCGCCCCAGCTGGGCAACAAGCGCTCCCTGCGCATCTGGCTCCCGCCCAGCTACGCGCGCGATCCGGAACGCCGCTACCCCGTGCTCTACATGCACGACGGCCAGAACCTGTTCGAGGAAAGCACCACCTCCTACGGCACCGCCTGGGACGTCGGCCAGACCGCCGACCGCCTGGCAGCGAATGGGGAAATGCAGGAAGTGATCATCGTCGGCATCGACAACAACGCCGACCGCATCCCCGAGTACACGCCCTGCTGCGATCCCAAATATGGCGGCGGCAAGCTGGATGCCTACCAGGCCTTCATCGTCGATACCGTCAAGCCCTGGGTCGACCAGCACCTGCGTACCCAGCCCGGCCGCGAGCACACCGCCATCATGGGCTCCTCGCTGGGCGGTATCGCCTCGGTCTACATCGCGCAGCATCATCCCGAAGTGTTCTCGCGTGCAGGTGGCGTATCGAGCTCGTTCTGGTGGAATGGTCAGGACATGGTGCACAAGGCGCCAGCGCCGACGGACAAGGTGAAGTACTACATCGACGCCGGCACCGATGGCGACGGCCTGGAAGACACCGTCCAGATGCGCGACGCCATGCTGGCCAAAGGCTTTAAAGAAGGAGAGGATCTGTACTTCCACGCTGCGCCGGGCGGCGTCCACAACGAAAAGTCGTGGGCCGCCCGCGTGGATCTGCCGTTGAAATGGTTCTTCCCGGCGAAGCAGGAACAATAAGCCTGGCCGTGCATTAACCGTGTACCACCTGCAGCATGGGCGGTGAAGGGCGCCGGCGCGCTATCTGTGGCGGTTCATACTGCTCGTTCAGCTTGAAGATGCTGACCGCCTCCGACAAGTTGGCCGCCTGCTGCTCCATCGACTCCGCCGCTGCCGCAGCCTGCTCCACCAGCGCCGCGTTCTGCTGCGTGACACTGTCCATGGCGCTGATAGCGGTGCTGATCTGCTCAATGCCCTGGCGCTGCTCCTGGCTGGCCAGCGATATCTCGCCAATGATATCCGTCACCCGCTGCACGCTGCTAACCACCTCGCTCATGGTGGTCCCCGCCGCGCCCACCAGGCGGCTGCCCGCTTCCACCCGCTCCACTGAATTGCCGATCAATTCCTTGATCTCCTTGGCCGCCGCCGCCGAGCGTTGCGCCAGATTGCGCACTTCCGACGCCACCACCGCAAAACCGCGCCCCTGCTCGCCCGCGCGCGCGGCTTCCACCGCAGCGTTCAGCGCCAGGATATTGGTCTGGAAAGCGATACCGTCGATAACGCCGATGATGTCCACAATCTTGCGCGAGGACTCGTTGATCTCGCCCATGGTGCGCACCATCTGCTCCACCGCCTCGCCGCCTTTGACCGCAACCGCCGATGCGGTATTCGCCAGCTTGCAGGCCTGCGCCGCGTTCTCGTTATTGTGCTGCACGGTGGTGGTCAGCTCAACCATCGAGGATGCCGTTTCTTCCAGCTGGCCGGCCTGCTCCTCGGTGCGATTGGACAGATCCTGGTTACCGGTGGCGATTTCCGTGGCCGCCACGTGAATCGTCTCCGTGCCCACGCGTACCTTGCCGACGATATTGCACAGATTCCCCTGCATCAGCTTCAGCGCCGTCAGCAGATCGCCGATTTCGTCCTTGGTGCGGGCCGTGACTTCGGTACGCAGGTCACCCGAGGCCACGGTCTGCGCCATGCACACTGCTTCATCCAGCGGCTGGGTGATACTGCGGATCAGCGAAACCACGATGGTGCTGCCAACCACCAGCGTCGCAGCCAGGGTCACCAGCATGACGGTGATGGCGCGCGTGTACGAGGCGTGATTCGCCTCTTCCATTTCCAGCGCGGTGCGGTGCGCGTTTTCGCCGATGAAGGCGACGATGTCGTCAATCTTGCGGGTCGGCTCGCGGTCGATGCCCTTGACCAGCGCATCCACCGTGTGCGCGCTGTCCTGGTTGGCGGAATCGTACTGCTTCAGCGCCGTCATGTACTTTTCGACCAGCACAGCCTGGGTGGCGATGGCGTCATCCACCTTGGCGGTGTTGAGGTCCAGCTTGGCCATGATGCCCTTGAGCTTTTGCAGCTCAGCGCGCACCGTCTCGCCTTTACTCACGAAGGCCTTGCTGTACTTGTCAAAATTGGCGGGGTCGTTGCCGCGCAGGAGAGTGTCCTTCCACTCCTGCACCTGCTTCTTGAATTCGACTTGCGCGTTGCGGGCAGTGTCGATGGCCTGGCTGGTGACCACCATTTCCTGCATTGCCTCGGCACTGCGGGTGTTATTGCTGCTGAGCGAGCGCCATGCCACCAGCGCCGAAATCAGCAGGGCGACGAAAAAGAACGCGCCCATCAAGGTCAAACGCACGCCGATTTTCAAATTGGCGAGTTTCATGAGAACCTCCTTCGCAACAGTGTTCTGGGAACATCATGCGCTTCCACTTGGAAAAAATCCAAGGAATTCTCACCAATTCTCACCCATGCAACAACGGCTAGAAGTCGAGGCGATAAATATTGGTTGGCTTATTGTCTGGAGGCAAGTGTTTGAATTCGACAAAGCTCAGGCCAAGCTTCAGCAGCAGTCCGATCGAGCTGGCGTTTTCCGGGTTGGTGATCGCCATCAGGCAGGGCATGCGCAGCGTGTCTTGCGCGTGAGCCTTGACCGCCGCCGCCGCCTCATAGGCATAGCCCTTGCCCCAGAATTGCGGCAGGTAGGCATAGCCTATATCAACTTCCGGAAGGCTGTCGCGCTTGATCAAACCGCACATGCCCATCGCCGCGCCGTCTTCCTTGCGCAGCACCATGTACAGCGAATGGCCGCGCTCGCGCTGCATGGCGATGGGGCCGTTCTGCAGCGCGGAGCGCGCGTCGTCCAGTGTGCGCACGCCCTTGTCGCCGATGTTCTTTAAAAACGAGGGATCGTTAACCAGTTCCAGGTAAAAAGCGGCATCATCCGCTTCCAGGGCACGCAGGGTCAGGCGTTCAGTGTCGAGTATCTTCATCGTTTATTCAGGCCAGTTGCCGGGATCGTCCAACAGCTGGTACATCACATAGACATCGACATAGCCCAGCTGCTGGTGCCGGTAAGCACGCGGCAGGGTGCCGACGATGGAAAAGCCCAGTTTCTTCCACAGCAAAACTGCGCTCACGTTCGAGCTGACCACGTAGTTGAACTGCATGGCCAGATAGCCTTCATCCTTAGCGCGCTCCAGACAGTCGCGCCCCATCATCTTGCCGATGCCGATGCCCTGCGCCGCCGGGCTGACCATGAAGGACGCATTGGCGACGTGCGAGCCGCGGTCCCGCTGGTTGGGCAGCAGGCGGTACATGGCCACCAGCCGCTCGCCATTCAGCAGGGCGACAAAGGTCTGGATGTGGGGGCCGAACCAGTAGGCATGGCAGTCTTCGCGGCTGGTATCGGCGGCAAAGTAATAGGTGTCGCCGCTGGCGATCAATTCCTGGAAGATGGTCCACATGGCCTCGAAATCGGCTTCCGAGGCGGGACGGATTTCAATTTCTTTCAAGACGGCTCCAAGCGATGTGTGGATGGCTGATTGTCATGCATTTCACCAGTCAAGTCCAGCCGCGCTTTACAAACGGAACCGGGTGCTGGCCGGGCGCTCCGGCAGATGCAGGCGCGCTTCCACGCGCGGCGATTCGGCCACCACGCGGCCACGCCGCAGCACCAAGCGGCGTCCCGCGCGCAGGCGGATCGCTTCGATCGGATCGGCGGCGTCCAGCAGCACCAGGTCGGCGTGGCAGCCCACTTCCACGCCGTAGCCTTGCAGACCGAGAATGCGCGCCGGTGTCTCGGTGACGGCGGCAAAGCAGGCGCGCATGGCGTCCTGCCCCGTCATCTGCGCCACGTGCAGGCCCATATGCGCGACTTCCAGCATGTCGGCCGAACCGAGGCTGTACCACGGGTCCATCACGCAATCGTGGCCGAAGGCGACGTCGATGCCGGCGGCCAGCATCTCCGGCACGCGCGTCATGCCGCGCCGCTTGGGATAGCTATCGTGGCGGCCCTGCAAAGTGATGTTGATCAGCGGGTTGGCCACCGCCGACACACCGGCTTCGCGGATCAGCGGCAGCAGCTTGCTGACGTAGTAGTTGTCCATCGAATGCATGGAAGTCAGGTGCGAACCGTTCACCCGCCCATGCAGGCCGAGACGGTTGCATTCGTATGCCAGCGTTTCGATATGGCGCGAGAGCGGATCGTCCGACTCGTCGCAATGCATGTCCACCCGCAGCCCCTTCCCTGCGGCGAACTCGCACAGGATGCGCACCGACTCGGCGCCCTCCGCCATGGTGCGCTCGAAGTGGGGAATGCCGCCCACCACGTCCACGCCCATGGCAATGGCGCGCTTGAGATTGGCGAATGCGGTGGGGCTGCGCAGCAGGCCGTCCTGCGGGAAGGCCACCAACTGCAGATCGAGATAAGGCGCCACGCGGTGCTTCACTTCCAGCAGCGCTTCCACCGCCAGCAGACGGTCGTCGCAGATGTCGACGTGGCTGCGGATGGCCAGCAGGCCGCGCGCCACGGCCCAGTCGCAATACTGCATGGCGCGCTCGATCAGCGCCTCCTGGGTCAGCTGCGGCTTGAGTTCGCCCCACAGCGCAATCCCCTCCAGCAGGGTGCCGGACTGGTTGACGCGCGGCTGGCCATAGCTGAGCGTGGCGTCGAGGTGAAAGTGCGCATCGACAAACGGTGGTGTGACCAGATCACCACAGGCATCGATCTCCTGCGCGCCCTTGGCTTGCAAAGCGGGACCGACGGCGGCGATGCGGCCGTCCTCGATGGCGATGTCCACGCCGCGCTGTCCGTCAGGCAGATTGGCATTGCGAATTACAACATCCATTCACGGCTCCTTGGCTGGGCGGCAATGCTCCGATTGTAGGCAGAGCCACAGATTTCATGCAAGAAAACTCACCAATTGTTGCGACGCATTAATTTTCTTTGACGTAGCACTCACATTGACTAAAAAAATAACTTTTCAAGCGCAGAAGAGGCCGCTAGAATAGATTTATTGCATCGCACCATAAGCAAGGCCTTGCGCCTCTTTCACTGCCACAGGAGAAGCCATGTTTTCGATTCCAGAACAGTTTTCCGCAGTAACCACCTTCCAATCCAACTTTCAAACGCAGCTGCAATCGCAGCTGAATTTCGTCAACACCGTGGCCGGCCAGGCTGTGGAAAGCGTTGGCAAAGTCGTCGCGCTGAACATCCACACCGCGCGCGCTTCGGTGGAGAAGTCGACCTCCACCACCCGCCAGCTGCTGAACGTCAAAGACCCGCAGGAATTCTTCAGCCTGGCCAGCGTCCAGCCTAGCAGCCTGGACGGCCTGGTGGAATACGGCCGCGAGCTGTACGCCATCGCCGCCGAAGCGCAGGCTGAACTGATCAAGGCCACCAGCGAACAGACCAAGGATGTGGTGCCAGCCGCAGTGCTGAAACTGGCCGGTCCGGTCAAAGCCGTCAAGCAGATCGTCGTCACCGACGAAGAAGAAGCCCCTGCACCAAAAGCCGCCAAGGTCAAAGCCAAACCGGCAGTTGAAGAAGCCGCCATCGAGGAAGAGGAAGTCAAGTCGCCCTTCCCCACCGCCGCCAGCGTGGAAGCCGACGTCAAGCCAGCCAAAGTAAAGGCCAAGCCGGTTCACTGATCCGGCACACGGGCGCCAGCCAAACTGCGCGCCCGATGGTATCCTAGCGAGCTTTACACGGGCGCCGCCTTCGCGCGCGGCGCAGCAATCCGGGATATCACATGCAATTGTCCAGGTTGATTGCTGGCTTCGTTCGCCAGCATGTCCAAGCCTATGCGACCTCCGGCCTGATGCTGGCCGGTGTCGCGCTCTGCACCGCCTGGGTGCCGCGCCGCGTCGGCGCCATGATCGACGGCCTGGCCGCCCATACCCTTTCCGGCACGCCTCTGCTGTGGGATATCGCTATCCTGCTCAGCCTCGGCGCGGCCATTTACTTCCTGCGCGTCGGCTGGCGCCAGATTTTGTACGGCGCCGCCTATCAGCTGGGCGTGCAGCTGCGCACCCGCCTGTACGCGCGCCTGGCGCAGCAAAGCCCCGGCTTCTACCAGCACCAGCGTACCGGCGACCTGATGGCGCTGGCCACCAATGACATCGACGCCATCGAAATGGCCGCCGGCGAAGCCATGCTGGCGGGCTTTGACGGCGCGCTGTCGCTGGCCGTGGTGCTGGCCATGATGTTCCTCGGCGTCGACTGGCGCCTGACCCTGATCGCCCTGCTGCCCTTCCCGCTGATGGCCTGGGCCTTCTGGGTCATCTCCGGCCATATCCACAGCGCCTCCGCCGATGCGCTCAAGCGCTTCTCCGCGCTGAACGGCCATGTGCAGGAAACCCTGTCCGGCGTACGCACCCTGCGCGCGCTGGGACTGGAACAGCGCAGCACCAAACAGTTTGCCGAGCTGGCGGGCCACGCCTCCAGCGCCAGCCTGAGTGCGCAGGTGTGGGAAGCCGCTTACGAACCTGCCGTCGGCCTGACGCTGACCACCGCCACCGGCCTGACCTTGGGCCTGGGCGGCTATCTGGTATGGCAGCACCAGCTCACCATCGGTTCGCTGACCAGCTTCACCATGTATCTCGGCCAGCTGATCTGGCCCATGTTCGCGGCAGGCTGGGTGCTGTCGCTGATCGAGCGCGGACGCGCCGCCTGGCAGCGCCTGCAACCGATGCTGGATGCGCCGCTCGGCGTGGAGGACCAGGGCAAGCTCACCATGCTGGCGCCGGGCGCGCTGCAGCTGCGCGATGTCAGCTTCGCCTATCCGGGCCAGACCGCGCCCGCACTACACGATATCTCGCTGACGCTGCAGCCGGGACAGACTCTCGGCCTGGTCGGTCCCACCGGCTGCGGCAAGTCCACCTTGCTGCGAATGCTGCTGCGCCAGCTCACGCCGCAATCGGGCAGCGTGCAGTGGAGCGGCCACGCGCTGGACGAATACAAGCTGCACACGCTGCGCGCCGCCATCAGCTGGGTGCCGCAGGAGTCTTTTCTGTTCTCGGCCACCATCGCCGAGAACATTGCGCTGGCGCGTCCGCAGGCGACGCGCGCGCAGGTGGAGCACGCGGCCGGCCTGGCCGCGATCCATGACGACATCCTGCTGTTCCCGCACCAATACGAAACGGAAGTGGGCGAACGCGGCATCACCCTGTCCGGCGGCCAGCGCCAGCGAGTGGCCATCGCGCGCGCCCTGCTGGCGGATAACGATCTGCTGCTGCTCGACGACGCCCTCTCCGCCGTCGACACCGGCACCGAAACGCGCATCCTGCAGCACATGGAAGAATTGCGCCAGGCCCGCCCCGAGCGCAGCGCCATCATCGCCAGCCACCGCCTGAGCGCCGTGGTCAACGCCGACCAGATCATCGTGCTGAAGGATGGCCGCATCAGCGAAACCGGCAGCCACGAAGAGCTGCTCGCCCTGGACGGCTGGTACGCCAGCCAGTGGCGCTATCAACAACTGGAAGCCAGTCTCGATGAAGCCTGAAGAATCGTTGAAAAGCCAGACGCGCCGCGCCGCCGCCCTGCTGCACCGCGCCGCGCAGCCCGACCTGCATCACCTACGCTGGGCCGTACTGTGGCTGATGCTGGCGGCCCTGCTGGAAGTGCTCGGCCCCGTGATGGGCAAGGCGCTGATCGACCAGCACCTGCTGCCGCACCATCTGGACTGGCCGCGCATGGCGGCCCTGCTGGGCGGCGTGCTGCTGACCGGATGGCTGGCCAGCGGCCTGCGCTATCTGCAGCTGGTACGCCTGTCCGGCCTGGCGATGCGCTCGGTGCAGCGCCTGCGCGAAATGGTCTACGGCCACGTGCTGCGGCTGCCGATGACCTTCTTCGACCGCGCCATCACCGGCCAGCTGGTTTCGCGCGTCACCAACGACACCGAAGCGGTGAAGAGCCTGTACATCCAGGTGCTGTTCGTCATGCTCGACTCCACCATTGTGTTGATCGGTACCGTGTGCGCCATGGCATGGCTGGACTGGCATCTGATGATCATCGTGCTGGCACTGCTGCCCACCGTGCTGCTGATTATCTGGATCTACCAGCGCTGGAGCGCGCCCGCCGTCACCCGCGCGCGCGCCCTGCGCAGCGACATCAACGGCCAGATGGCGGAATCCATCAACGGCATGAGTGTGCTCCAGGCCAGCAATGCCGAGTCGCGTTTTGCCGCGCGCTTTGGCGAAACCAACCAGCAGCATTACCAGGCCCGCCGCGCCGAGCTGCGCGCCAACGCCTGGCTGCTGCGCCCCGCACTGGACCTGTTCAACATCATCCTGCTGGCGGCGGTGATCTACGTCTTCGGCCAGCGCGAGATGACCAGCACCGAAGTGGGCGTGCTGTACGCCTTCATCAGCTACCTGGCGCGCGTGATTGAACCGCTGATCCAGATCACCATGCAATTCAGCCAGCTGCAGCAATCGGTAGTGGCGACGGCGCGCGTGTCGGCGCTGCTGGACGAAGCCAGCGCCATGGAGCATAGCGAAGGCCGCGAACAATCCGCCGAAGCAGCCCATACTGGCGTGCCCGCCGTGGCAATCCGCCATCTCAATTTCGCTTACGGCGAAGGCCCCACCGTGCTGAACGACCTGTCGCTGGAGATTCCGCAAGGCGCCTTCTTCGGCATCGTCGGCCACACCGGCAGCGGCAAGTCCACCCTGCTGTCGCTGCTGCTGCGCTACTACCCGGCGCAACCGGGCAGCATCGTCATGCATGGCCGCGCGCTGGATGCGATTCCCAACGGCCGCTTCCGCGCCGACGTCGGCCTGGTGCCGCAGGATCCCTTCCTGCTGGCCGCTTCCGCGCGCGAGAACATCGATATGGGACGCGGCCTGTCGCAAGAACAGATCGAAGCGGCCGCCCGCGCCGCCCACGCGCACGACTTCATCAGCGCCATGGAACAGGGCTACGACACCGAACTGGGCGAAGGCGGCTCGCGCCTGTCGGTAGGCCAGAAACAGCTGATCGCTATCGCCCGCGCACTGGCCGGCGAGCCGCGCATCCTGCTGCTGGACGAAGCCACCTCGCACATCGATTCGCAAACGGAGCAGATCGTGCAGCAAGCATTGAACGAATTGCGCGGACGCGTCACCATCATCGCCATCGCACACCGGTTGTCGACCATCCGCGAGGCCGACCGCATCATCGTGCTCAATCACGGCCGCATCGCGGAAGCGGGACCGCACGAAGAATTGATGCAGGTGGATGGCGGCTTGTACCAGCGTCTCTACCTGTTGCAGCAGCTGGCGGCCTGAATGCATTAACGTTCCGCCAATGTTGCTTCATCCCCTTATGAAAGTGTAGTTTTCACGCCATCTTTGTTGTCAGTCAGGCCAGCGAAACTGTGCAGTTTTCGACTAATTTGCAAGTTACTCTGGTATTTCTGATCTGCAACAAGACTATAATGAGAAAACACAAAACCGGCCCAACAGACAGCCGGAATAACGAGGGATCGCGGTGACCAAATCGAGCAAGAAGACGGTGGCCACGGCTGTGAAAAGCCTGGTGGCAGCGTGCGCATTTGCGGTCGGCGCATTTGCGCCGACGGTGGCGTGCGCGCAAAGCATGCAGGCACCGCTCTCCGACCAGGCTTCGCTGGACACCACCATCTCGGACATCCGCGAACAAAGCCGCTTTGTGCCGGACAAGGCCCTGGTCCAGCTACTCAAGCTGGAAGCGGACAACAAGAACAGTTCTGCAGAAACCCGCGCCGACCTGCTGTCGGAAATCAGCATCGCGCGCATGCGCCTGGGCCAGTACGACGCCGCGCAGGCGTTGGCCGAGCAGGTGATCACCCTCGGCAAAGCACAACGCAACAACGCCATCATCGCCAAGGGCACGCTGGCCAAAGCCTATGTCACTTCCGCCATGGCCGAAGTGAAGGCTTCGCACCAGCTGGCCTACGACGCGGAAAAGCTGGCCAATACCACCGACAATCTCAAGCTGCGCGTGCAGGCCATGATCACTTCCGGCCAGTCCTATGCGGAAGATGGCGAATTCCCGGTGGCGCTGACCAAGCTGCAGGGCGCCGCCGATCTGGCGCGCCAGATCCAGGATGACCAGATTCCGCTGGCCGCTTCGCTGAATGCGCTGGCGGTGCTGTACAACCAGATGAAGGAAAACGACAAGGGCCTGACCACGCTGGACGAGCTGCTGTCGGTCTCCGAAAAAATGCAGTCGCCCGGCCGCATGGCGATCGCCCGCAACACCGAGTACGTGCTGGCGATCGACGCCAACCAGCCGCGCCGAGCCCTGCGCGCCCTGCAGGAAGGCCTGGATCTGGAACGCAAGCTGGGCGCCACCCGCATGATCGCCACCACCCTGGTCAACCTGTCGGACAACTACCTGAAGGATCACGACTACGCCAAGGTGCTGCGCTATGCGAACGAGTCGCTGGTGGCCGCGCACGAAACCAATGACGCCATCACCGAGGCGACCGCGCGCATCAACATCGGCCAGGCTTATCTCGGCATGGGGCGCATCGGCGATGGCAAGAAGAGTTTTGAAGCCGGCCTGGCCTTCCTGGAAAAGGCCAACAGCAAACCGGACCTGCAGATCGCCCTGGTGGAATATGGCGAAGCGCTGGAACGCGCCGGTGACATGGCGGGCGCGGTGGCGGCCTATCACCGCGAGCGCAAGCTATCCAATGAACTGTTTGAACGCCAGCGCCAGCAAGTGGTGCTGGAGCTGCAGGAAAAATACGACGCCGAGAAGAAGCAGCGCCAGATCGAGCTGCTCAGCCGCGAGAACCAGGTCAAGGGCGCGGAGATCGACAACCGCCGCCTGCAGCAGCGCGTGTGGTGGCTGCTGGCACTGGTGTTTGCACTGGCCTCGATGGTGGTCGGCCTGCTGTACCGCAAGGTGCGCCACGCCAACGCCCAGCTGGAAGTGAAGAACCTGGAGCTGAAGGCGCAAAGCGCGCTCGATCCGCTGACGGCGCTGTACAATCGCCGCCACTTCCAGGAATACATGCGCACCCATAACCACGTGGACAAGCGCGAAACGGACAAGCGCCACGGCGACGACATCGTCGGCGCCCTGTTCCTGCTGGACGTCGACCACTTCAAGAACGTCAACGACAGCTACGGCCACGCCGCCGGCGACGCCGTGCTGAAGATGATCGCCGAGACCCTGCGCGTGGCCCTGCGCGAAACCGACATGATCGTGCGCTGGGGCGGCGAAGAGTTCCTCGCCTTCCTGCCCGCCATTCCACGCCACGGCCTGGAAGAAGTGGCGCGCCGCATCCTGACCAGCATCTCGGCGCAGCGCGTGCAGTGCCAGGGGCAGGAGATTGCCGTCAACGTCTCGGTGGGCTTTGCCCCCTTCCCGCTGGTGCCGAAAGATATCCCGCTGCCGTGGGAGCGCGCGGTCAACCTGGTCGACATGGCGCTGTACCTGGCCAAGGCCCACGGCCGCAATCGCGCCTACGGCCTGCGTGGCTTTGGCAACTTCGAGCAGACCTCGATGGAAGCCATCGAACAGGATCTGGAACGCGCCTGGCGCGACGGCTACGTCGACCTGAGCGTGGTCCTGGGCGGTGCGCCGGATACGCCAACGCCGCCTTCAGAACACAGCAACGTGGTGCCGCTCAAGCCGGCCGCCAACTCCGGCCACTAAGCTAGCTCACTTCAAGCGGAATACCGCCGTCACAGACTGCGCGAACGGGATCGACATCGGCACCGTATAGTCCATTGCCCCTGCCGCCGCCAGCTGGGTGCCGCTGCTGCGCGGCACCGTGGCCGGTGCTGCCTCCGGCTGCGCCATAAAGGGCGTGCCCACCTTATCCAGCGGGGCGCGTGCGATCGCTACCGCCGGCCCCAGTTTACGGCCAAACGATTCCGCCAGCAGCACACCATTGCTGCGCGCATCTTTCGCGGCTTCGGCCAGCAGCTGCGCATTGACGCGCTCACGGTCGCTGCGGTCGAACTGCACGCTGATGCCGTCCACATGATCCAGCGCCATCACTTCCGTCAGCAGCGCAGGCCATTGCGAAAGATCGCGTACCTGCACACGGAAGTGGCGGCCCAGCGACCAGGCCTGTGTGGCGCCATCGGCGGCAGGATTGGTCAGCTCGACCGCCTTCTTGGCCAGCTCATAGCCTTCCACGTCGGCCTCGCCGATGCCGTGGGACGCCAGTAGCGCGGAGATGCTGCCGCACTGCGCTTGCAGCGCTGCCGCAGCCTGCTGCGCGCTGGCCTGCTGCGCGCCCACATCGAATTGCAGCTCGCCGACATCCGGCGGCATCCAGGCCTGGGCCTTGCCGCCCGTGGAGACAAAGGGATAGTCGGGCAAGGGCGAGGCTTGGACCGCCATGCCCGCGCACAGCAGCATCAACGGCAGCCAGCGGCGCGCCATCATTGCAGCACCCATACGTACTGCATGCGCACCCAGGAAGCCACCAGCTTACCGTTGCTGCTGCCCGGCTTGAAACGGCATTTCTCGATGCCGACGCGGGCTGCCTGATCCAGGCCGGGGTAGCCGCTGGACTTGAGCACTTGCGAGCGGGTCACGCGGCCGTCAGCGGCGATCAGGAAGCGCAAGGTGACCGTGCCAGTATGTTCGGCTTCCAGGTCTGCCTGCGACCACTCCGGCTTGGCGCAGGTGCTGAAATCGACGATCGCCTTCACCTGCGGCACAGCTTCCTTGCCTGTGCCTGCACTGCCATTCGCATGCGCCGCGCCGAACAGGCCCGCCGTCAGCAGAGCAAGTACCAGCGCCGGCGCCTTCCAGTCGCTGCGCGCCGCTGGTGGCTGCACCAGGCGGCGGATGCGCGTGGCAAGGTCGCCGCCGCAGGCCTGCATCGCCATCGACGGCGCCGCAAACTGCGCCTTCTCCAGTTCCGACAAGGCCTGCGCCAGGCGGCGCGGCGCCTTGCTGTGCGCAGCCGCCAGGTCGTCGGCAATCAGCTCACGCTCGGCGCGGATGCGGCGCGACAGCCACCACACCGCCGGATGGTAGAACAGCAGGATCTCGATGGCGTTCTGCAGCAGGTTGACCAGATAGTCGTGGCGGCGCACATGGGCCAGTTCATGCGCCAGCAGCGCCTCCAGCAAATCGGGCGGCATACCCGCCACCAGCGCCGCTGGCACCAGCACTACCGGACGCCACCAGCCTGCCGTCAGAGGGCTGGCCAGCGCACCGTTGCGCGGCGCCACCACGCGCAGGCGCACCGCGCGCGTGATGCCGAAACCCTGTGCCATCCGCGTCAGGCGTACCTGCCAGGCGGGATCGCAGGCGCCCTGCCGTACCGCGCGTTCAATCCACAGCATGCCCAGCACGGTGCGCAGCAACAGTCCGCCCACGCAGAGCAGCCACGCACCAACCACCAGGCCGAGATGCGCCTGCAGGCCGGGCAGCCAGCCGCCAGCCACCCCGGCCAGCTGCGCCAGGCCGGTGTCTTCAGCGTCTGCCGCGAAGACGCCGGCGGCTTCCATGCGCGACAGCAGTCCGGCCAGCGGCCACAGGACGCAGGCCAGCAAGGCGGCGCAAGACACCAGGTAGCGCTGGGTGGGCGCCGCGCCGCGCAGCAGCGCCAGCAAGGCGGCAGCGGCCACGCCGATCAGCGCCGCCTGCCACAGCGAGTGCAGCAAAGTCCAGCCGATGGCGTCGATCAGGGCGCTCATTGCTCGCCTCCGTCTTTCAGCAGGCGCTCGATCTCTTCACGCTCTTTCTTGCTGATGCCGCTGCGCAGGGCTGTCAGCACCAGCGCCTTGGCGGAACCGGCAAAAGCACGCTGCAGCAGATCCTGCAGCATATTGGTCTGCATGGCTTCCTTGGCCACGGCAGCCGCGTAGATATGGGAGCGCTGGCTTTCATCGCGGATCAACAGGCCCTTGCCGTGCATGATCTGCATCAGGCGCAAGACCGCGCCATAGCCCAGGTCCGGACGGTCCTGGCGCATCGCTTCGTGTACCTGCTTGGCGGTACAGGCGCCCAGCGGCCACATGGCCTGTAGCAGGTCCAGTTCCGCGGGCGTGGGTTTGGGTGGTGTCGGCATGCTCATGTCCTGGTTAAGTTTTCAACTAGACTAACCAATCTAGACATGAATGTATACTTTAGCACGCCCGTTGTTGCGGATTGTAGACAACGATGTCTATTTCTTGTGCTCTTCCTGATTTTCGCGAGCCTTTTCCTGCAGCGCCGTTCCCGCCTCTTCCAGCTTCTTGCCGGTGGCCTCAGTGGCCTTGTCGATCTCCTGGCGCGTCTGCGAGGCGGCGTCGGTGATCTGCTGGTTGGCCTGTTCCGCCGCGCGGGTCAGTTCACGGCCGGTCTTTTCCGTCGCCTGGTCGATCTTGCGGCCCGCCTGCTCGGCCGGACCGGCGGTGCTTTCATCATGCTTCTGGCAGCCCGCCAGCGCCAGCGCCGCAGCCATCAATGCGATTTGGACTTTCATGCTATTCCCCTTGGTTGGATGACGCCACAGCATACACCGTTGTGGTTGACAGTGACGCGCGCAATCCTAACAATGTAGCAATGACTATTTCACATCGAATCTGCCCATTCTGCGAAGCCGCCTGCGGTCTGGAGATCCAGCACGAAGACGGCCAGCTCCAGCACATCCGCGGCGACGCGGCCGACGTCTTCAGCGCCGGCTTCCTCTGCCCCAAAGCGGTGGCGCTGAAAGACCTGCACGAGGACCGCGACCGCCTGCGCACGCCGCTGATCAAGCGCGACGGCCAGTTTGTGCCGGCCAGCTGGGACGAAGCCTGGGCCGAGATCGAACGCCGCCTGCCGCCCATCCTGGCGCGCGATGGCGGCGATGCGGTGGCCACGGTGCTGGGCAATCCGGTGGCGCACAAAATGGGATTGATGCTGTACTTCCCGCGCCTGGCAAAAGCGCTGGGCACGCGCAATATGTACTCGGCTTCCACGCTGGACCAGCTGCCCAAGATGCTGTCCTGCGGCCTGATGTTCGGCCAGTTCCTGTCGGTGCCGGTGCCTGATATCGAACGCTGCGACTATCTGCTGGTCATCGGCGGCAATCCCATGGTCTCCAATGGCAGCATGTGGACCGTGCCGGATTTTCGCGGCAAGGCCAAGGCCCTGCGCGCACGCGGCGGCAAGCTGGTGGTGGTCGATCCGCGCCGCACCGAAACGGCGACAGCGGCCGATGCGCATCACTTCATCCGTCCCGGCGCCGACGTGTTCTTCCTGCTTGGGCTGGCGCACACCCTGTTCGATGAAGGCCTGGCCAAGCTTGGTGCACTGGAATCACACGTGGCCGGACTGGATGCGCTGCGCGAAGCTGTCGCGCCCTACCCTGCGGAAGCGGTGGCGGTGCGCTGCGGCATCGAGGCGGCCACCATCCGCACGCTGGCGCGCGAACTGGCCGCCGCACCGCGCGCCGCGCTGTATGGCCGCATTGGCACCTGCACGCAGTTGTACGGCACTTTGAGTTCCTGGCTGATCGACGCCATCAACGTCCTGACCGGGAACCTCGACCGCGAGGGCGGCGTGATGTTCCCCAAGGCCGCCGCCTTTGCCGGCAATACGCGCGGCAAGCCAGGGGCCGGACGCGGCGTCGTGACGGGCCGCTATCGCAGCCGCGTCTCCGGCGCGCCGGAAGTGTCGGGCGAGCTGCCCATCACCTGTCTGGCCGAAGAAATCGAAACATCCGGTCCCGGCCAGGTGAAAGCGCTGATCGCCATCGCCGGCAATCCCGTGCTGTCCGCGCCCAACGGCGCACGGCTGGCGGCGGCGCTGGACCAGCTGGAGTTCATGGTCAGCATGGACATCTACCTCAACGAGACGTCGCGCCATGCGGACGTGATCCTGCCCGGCGTATCGCCGCTGGAAGACAGCCATTACGACGTCAGCTTCACCCAGCTCTCGCACCGCAACCACGCGCGCTACAGCCCACCAGTGCTGGCGCGCGCGGACGGCCTGCCGGATGAATGGGAATCGCTGCTGCGCCTGACCGCCATCGCCAAAGGCCTGGGCGCGCAGGCTGATATCGACGCGCTGGATGATGAGCTGCTGGAAGAAGATCTGAGCAAGGCCGCCGGAGAAGCCGCGCCGCTGCTGATGGCGGCGCTCAAGCAAAGCGGATTGCGCGGCGCGGAACGCCTGCTGGAGCTGGGCCTGCGCACCGGCCCTTACGGCGACCAGTTCGGCCGCGTACCAAATGGACTGTCGCTGGCCAAGCTGCGCGCCGCGCCGTCCGGCATCGATCTCGGTGCGCTGCAGCCGCGCATTCCCGAAGCGCTACGCACGCCATCGGGCAAGATCGAACTGGCGCCCGCCATGCTGCTGGAAGACCTTGCGCGCGTGGCCACCGACCTGCAGGCGGAAGCGCCGCCGCTGGTCATCATCGGCCGCCGCCAGCTACGCTCCAACAACAGCTGGATGCACAATCTGCCGGTGCTGGCCAAAGGCGCCTTCCGCTGCACGGCGCTGGTCCATCCGGATGATGCGGCGCGGCTGGGATTGCAGGATGGCGCGCGCGCGGAGATCCGCAACGGCACGCGCCGCGTGACGGCGCAGGTGGAAGTGAGCGATGAGATGATGCGCGGTGTGGTCAGCCTGCCGCACGGCTGGGGCCACGACCTGCCCGGCACGCAGACAAGCCTGGCAGCCGAACGTCCCGGCGCCAATCTCAACCTGCTACTGGATGAAACGCTGCGTGACCCCCTGTCCGGCAATGCCGTACTGTCGGGGATCGCAGTGGAAATGACGCCGGCTTAATCGTCGGCGACGATTTTCTTCGGCGGGGGTGGTGGGGCCCAGGTGATGATTTCTTCGGTGGGGCCGGTCTCGCCGCAGTCGGACTTGTCCAGCCAGCCCTGCAGCAGCGCCATGCGGCGGATGGTGATCTGGCGCGCGCTGATATAGCCCACCTGCTCGAAGTTCTCCTGCTTGACCGTCGCCTTGGACACGGTCGGCAGATTCTCCACCAGCCTCTCCCAGCACTTGCGCGCCTTGGATTCCCAGCTGATCAGAGTCGGTTCGTTGAAGCGGTTGCTCTCGTAGTAAATGGTCAGCGTGCGGTCGTGATTGCCGAAGCCGATCACCGCCGCGCCCTTGCGGATCATTTGCACTATATCTTCCTTGGCCGCCGACGTCGGCACGAACAAGGCCGCGCGGCCGTCCGCGTCGGGCCGTTCCAGAGGCAGATCCTGTCCCATCAACACGCTCATGCAACCATCCCTTATTATGTGCGCCGCCTAGTTGCCGGTCGGCTATATTTCTGATTCTACATCGCGTTCTCAGGGGATACAAGGAAAGAAGTGACGGGCCGGGCCGTATAATGCAGGGCAACAACTTGCGTTTTTTACCTCGAAATCATGACCTCTCCCGCGTCGCGCTTCGGCGCCCTCCCCGAATCCGCCGTCGATACCGCCGAGCGCCACCTGCGCGACACCCTGGGCATCGCCATCGGCTACGCGCCGCCGGCCGCCGCGCTGATCGTGCACGACAGCCGCACCGACCTGAATCGCGCCCTCACCGAAGCCTATCGCCGTGTGGTGCCGCAGGCACGCTTTGTCGATTTCGACCAGACCACGCTGGAAGACGTGCTGGCCGCCTTCCACACCCTAAAGGCGGACGACCTGACGGTGCTGATCCAGTCCACCAGCTTCCGCCTGGACGCCTTCCGCATCCGCATCGAGCTGTTCAAGCTGGGCGTGAAAGTGATCGAGCACGTGCACCTGTCGCGCATGCCGGACGAACAGGGCCTGCGCTACATCGACGCGCTGTCCTACGACCCGGCCTACTACCGCGGCGTCGGCCACGCGCTCAAGCAGCGCATCGACCGCGCCCGGCACGGCATGGTCGACAGCGGCGGCGAACAGCTGGTGTTTGCCTCGCCCTTCGAATCGGCCAAGCTGAATATCGGCGACTACAGCGCCATGAACAATGTGGGCGGCCAGTTCCCGCTGGGCGAAGTGTTCACCGAGGCGCGGGATCTGGAAGCGGTCAGCGGGCGGGTACGCATCTTCGTGTTCGGCGACACCCACTTCCTGGTCAACCGTCCCGACACGCCAATCACCCTGATGGTGGAGAAGGGCCGCGTGGTGGGCGCCGAAAACAGCACCCCGGCCTTCGACGAAATGCTGTCCATCATCCGCGCCCATGAAGGCGAGGTATGGCTGCGCGAGCTGGGCTTCGGCATGAACCGCGCCTTCTCGCGCGAGCGCATGGTCAACGATATCGGCACCTACGAGCGCATGTGCGGCATTCACCTGTCGCTGGGCGCCAAGCATGGCGTGTATCCCAAGCCACAGTTCAAGCGCAAGGAAGCGCGATATCATGTTGACGTTTTTGCAGTAACCGAGGCAGTCTATCTGGACGGCGAGCGCGTCTACCGCGACGGTGCCTGGCTGACCGACTAACCCCTTCCTTACAAGGATCCCATGCATGCAGTGATCACCTGGCTGGAGACGCTGTTTGGCGCTATTCCCCTGAACATGCTGCAGGTATGGGGCGGCCTGGGCTACCTGGTCGGCCTGGTGCTGATGGTGGCCGCCTACGCCGGCCTGACCGTGCGCCCCAACGGCCGCTGGGGCCTGGGCCAGACCCGCCAGAGCTGGGACAGCAAGGCCATGCTCAGCATGGTGATCACTTTTGCTTCGATCTTCATCACCGGCTATCTCGGCTCCTTCATCGTGCTGGTGCCGGGCGCGCAGACCTTTGAATCGCTCAAGGATCTGTCGGTCTTCCTGTGCATCGTCTTGTTCGGCTATCCGGCCCTGCTGATCGTGCCGGTGGCTTACGGCCTGTCCGACATCGTGGAAGGCGTGCCGCCCGGTTTTCTGCTGGACTGGCTGCCCGGCTACTTCGTCAACCCGGCCTGCTTCTGGGTGGCGCACCAGCTGATCGGGCGCCGTCCCGACTTCCGCCAGTCGGGAACCTGGGGCTGGTATCTGGCCTTTGTGGCGCTGTTCATGACCACCGAACCGCTGCTGTGGGGGCATATCACCTCGCCTCAGTTCACGCCGGATATCGCCTACCACAACCTGACGCCCGCGCTGTTCTTCACCACCGCCATCACCTGGCTGATCGCGCCGCCCGCCATGCTGGTGGCGCTGCCGCTGGCGCGCCGCTACGGCATGTTCTGGGCCGAGATTCCCCAGCACGTGCGCGAACGCCGCTGGGGCCAGCGCGAGTGGCACTGGATCACCGCCGGCGAAGGACGCAGCGAACTGGAGAGCGGCGTCACCCGCCTGCCGATCCGCCTGCTGCTGGCCGCACCCTTCATCGTACTGCTGCTGGTGACGGTAGGCGCGACCGCCTACCTGACCTTGTCCAGCGCCGAGACGGCATCGGCCAAGCTGGCCGCGCGCCTGCACGAGGAGATCGCCGAGAACATCAATCTGCGCCTGGACGACTATCTGGAAAAGGTCCAGCAGCAAGGCACGCCGGTGCCGATGGCTGACTTGTCCGAGATGTTGAAACGCCTACCCGTAGCGCGCCACGGCCGCGCCCTGGTGGTGGGCCGCGACGGTGTGCTGGTCGCCAGTTCCGGCGGCGAGCCGCTGGCGTCCGACCAGGTTGCCCAGGCCGCGATCGAGGCCATGCAAAAGCGCCCCGGCGCTTTCCAGGGCCTGCTGGTGCCGGAGCAGCTGCACTTTGACGTCATCACCAGCAAGCCGCTGGCGCGCGAGAGCTGGCTGATGCAAGCCACGCCCTACGCCGACCGCGCCGGCCATACCAGTTGGGTGCTGCTGACGGCCATGCCGGAAGCCTGGTATCTGGAAGGCGTGCGCGCCGGGAATAGCCAGTCGGCCATGGTGTTTGCGGCGGCCCTGCTGGCAACGCTGGTGGCGGCGATCGTGCTGTCCGCGCTGGTGACCGAGCCGCTGCGCAAGCTGGCCCGCGCCACCCGCGAACTGGGCAACGGCGCGCTGGGACAGCGTGTGCCAGGCAGCCGGCTGGAAGAACTGGGCATGCTGTCAGCCTCCTTCAACCAGATGGCGGAACGGCTCAAGCAGACCTTCGGCGAACTGCAATCCATGACCGCCAAGCTGGCCGCGCGCGAGCAGTCGCTGGAACAGAGCGAACGCCAGCTGCGCAGCCACCGCGACCACCTGGAAGAAAAGGTGAATGAGCGCACTGGCGAATTGTCGGTGGCGGTCAACCGCGCCGAAGCGGCCAACCGCGCCAAGAGCGTGTTCCTGTCGAATATGAGCCACGAGCTGCGCACGCCGCTGAATGCGGTGATCGGCTTTTCCGAACAGCTGGCGGCGGAACAGAACTTCGATCCCGAACAGCTGCGCAAGCTGGACATGATCAAGCGCTCCGGCCACCATCTGCTCACCCTGATCAACGACATCCTGGAACTGTCGCGCATCGAGACCGGCAAGCTGGCACTGCAGCTGGCGCCGGTGGATCTGCCAGCCCTGTACGAAACGGTGCTGGGCATGGTGCGGCTGCGCGCCGATCCCAATCACGTCCAGCTGCGCCTGCGCAGCGACGGCACGCCCGCCGTCATCATGGCCGACGGCGCCAAGCTGCGCCAGGTGCTGCATAACCTGCTATCGAATGCGGTGCGCTATGTGCAGCAAGGCCACGTCGAGCTGCGCGTGCAAGTGGAAGCGCGCCAGGAAAGCGGCAAGCTGCGTTTGAAATTCGCCGTCAGCGATACGGGCCCCGGCATTGCGGGACCGGACCAGGAACAGATCTTCCAGCCTTTCGTGCAGGCCGACAGTTCGCCCGCGACGCAGGAGGGAACGGGCCTGGGCCTGACCATCAGCCGCGAGTTCGTGCGCCTGATGGGCAGCGATCTGATGGTGGATTCGGAATTGGGGAAAGGCTCCACTTTCTGGTTCGTGCTGGAGGTGGAAGAATGCGCGGTACCGTCGGCGCAGGGAGAAACCGACGCGCCCCTGATCACGCTGGGCGCCGCCGTGCCGGCCGACGACGGCGCCACCGGCCGCCCCACGGCGGACGAGCTGCGCGCCCTGCCCGCCTACGTGCGCCAGACCTTGAAGGACGCCGTGGCCAGCCTGGACATCGCCGGCATCAGCAAGCAGATCGCCACCATCAGCCGCAGCGACCCCGCCCTCGCCGCCCGCCTGCGCCGCATGGTCAGCGCGGCGCAGTTCCAGCAGCTGTGGGCACTGCTGGAGTAAGCATTTCAGGAATCAGCGAGTTAGCGCCATGACGACTGGTCGCGCGGGAGGGCATGATCAGGATCGTAAACATGGACAAAGTCACTTCCAGCCAAAGCATCGTTGTACAAAACCAGATTCGTGCCGCTGGTAATCGCTGACGAATACAGGATTCCCTTAGCACCCGCTGCTAGCACGAGATCGCCGATCACCCACGATCGCGGCTCAGTCTTTTCCTGGAATACCATGCGGCGCCAATCGCAGTAAAAGTCTTGCCATATGGGCTCCCATTTCTTGGTGTAGCCCCCTCGAAAATCAACCACCGGCTCAACGCCGACTTCATAGCTGATCATGACCGCCGGCGGCATCAAGGTATCGAGGTGGCGGTATTCCGCCAGCGCTGTCTCCAGCTCAAGTGACAAGTAGAGGGCGTTAATGCCTGGCCGGTTGGCCCGCCCGCCCATTCGGGCTGCGCCTGCGCCAGAGACTGGTGCAAACGACCACTTGGGATCGTGCACGCGGTAGGCATAAGCCTTCAACGCGATCAGAATCATCCCGCAAACCCGGCCTGCAGCGATTGAAGATATCGGACCACGTCGTCAGTGCGTCCTTCAGAAACCAGCTGTTGCGCAGTCTTATAATCGAACACCGGCAGCGGGTGATTCCGATACCAGTAGATGGCCTTGTCGATACTGCCTGCGACATCGGCAGCCGCCCTTAAAACGCGAACCGACGCGCGCAAATAAACCTGGATGCTTTCCGACTCTGGCGCGCGTGAAAGCGTATTGCGATGAACCTTGGCGGCGCTGGCCAAGCTCTGTAGATCAAAGCTGAAGACCTGGGCAAAGCGCTTGGGTGAAATCACCGCCCGGTTAGTGCCGTCGTTGAGGTAATTGAGGAAGACGTCAAAGTCCCGCTCGAACGCGGGAATCGCGTCCCGCGCGGCCTCGGCGGTTTTGGCAGGCGCATTGGACATTGCATTTCCTCCCTGCAGCAAATCTGCACGATTCATGCACCATTATTGCACCTGCCAATATTTTAGGCAAAATTTGCCCGAGCAGCTTATTTGCCAGCGATGCTGTTGAAGGCCTTGGCGCCGATCACTGCGCCGACGATGGGCGCAACCCAGAACAGCCACAGTTGCTGCAGCGCCCAGCCGCCCACGAACAGCGCCACGCCGGTGCTGCGCGCCGGATTGACCGAGGTGTTGGTCACCGGGATGCTGATCAGGTGGATCAGCGTCAGCGCGAGGCCAATCGCGATCGGGGCAAAGCCGGTCGGTGCGCGCGAGTGGGTCGAGCCCATGATCACGAACAGGAAGAACAGCGTCATCACCACCTCCGTCACCAGCGCGGCGGTCATCGAGTAGCCGCCCGGCGAGTGTTCGCCAAAACCGTTGGAGGCAAAGCCCTTGGCCACGTCGAAGCCCGGCGCGCCGCTGGCGATCACGTACAGCACGGCGGCAGCGGCAATCGCGCCCAGCACCTGCGACACGATATAAGCAGGCACCTTGCTGCCTTCAAAGCGTCCGCCCGCCCACAGGCCGATGGTCACGGCAGGGTTCAGGTGGCAGCCCGAGATCGGGCCGATGGTGTAAGCCATGGTCAGCACGGTCAGGCCGAAGGCCAGCGACACGCCATGCAGGCCAATGCCGACACCAGGGAAGGCAGCAGCCAGCACGGCGCTGCCGCAACCACCCAGCACCAGCCAGAAAGTGCCCATGAATTCGGCGGCGTAAGACTTCATCGTTCAATCCTTTCAAAGAATGGGGGTACAGTCCCCGTCGCCGCCATATTGCCGAACACTTAGTAATTCCGCAAGATTATAATTTTCATGCAAGGGGCCGCAGCAGGCCGGCCGCCTGCAGCTCGCGGTCCCAGGGCGGCACCGGCTGGTATTCCGCGACGAGGAAATCGATCAGCGCGCGCACCTTGGGCGAGGGCTGGCGGCTGGCCGGATACAGTGCGCTGAGATGGTTGAGCGGCAGGTTCCAGTCGGCCAGCACCGGCACCAGCGTCCCCGCCAGCAGGCTTTTCCAGGCCAGGAAAGTGGTGTTGTAGACGATGCCGTGGCCGCGCAGCGCGGCCTGCTGCAGCACCAGGCCATTGTTGGCCGTGAAGGCGGCCTGGATGCGCACCTTGTGCTGCACGCCGTCGCGCTCCAGCTGCCAGCTGGTGCCGTCGGTCAGATGGCTGAAATGCAGACAGCGGTGCTGCTTCAGTTCCTGCGGCGTCTGCGGATGCCCATACCGTCCCAGATAGGCCGGGCTGGCGCACAGGATGCCGCGGCATGGCGCCAGCGGCCGCATGGCCAGCGCGCGCGTATCGGGAATGCCGCCCACGCGGATGGTCAGATCGAAGCCATGGGCGATGGGATCCAATAGCGCATCGTCCACCGTCAGCTGCGGCGCCAGCTGGGGATGCGGCAGGCTGAATCGGGCCACCGCGTCGGCCAGCCATTCGCTGCCGAAGCTGGAGGGTGCCTGGATGCGCAGCGGCCCGGCCAGCCCCGCGCCCGCGTGCGACACCGCGCGCGCGGCCTCCTGCGCCTGCGCCACCGCCGCCGCGCACGGCCCAAGATATGACTGCCCGACGTCGGTCAGGCTGACTTCGCGGGTGGAACGGTGCAGCAGGCGCGCGCCCAGTTTTTCCTCCAGCTGCATCACGTGCTTGCTGACCATGGCGCGCGTCAGCCCTAGGCGGCGGCCGGCCGCGCTGAAGCTGCGCTGGCGCGCCACCTCCACAAAAATCTCCATTGCCCTGAGCTGATCCATGCTCGCATTGTCTTCAGTTTGACGACAATGTGTCAACCTTTTGCTGATTGTTTGAGCACCCGGGCAGCCGTACAATGGGCCTTCGATTGATCCTGCCCCACGGAGCACCCCATGCTGACAGAAGCCCAACAACAGCAATATCAACGCGATGGCTACATCGTCCTGCCGAACTTCAAATCGGCCGAAGAGATTGCCGCCCTGCGCGCCCGCGCGGGCCAGATTGTCGCCGATTTCGATCCAAGCACCGCCGCCGGGGTGTTCAGCACCAAGGAGCAGGAAAAGACCACCGACGACTACTTCCTCGGCTCGGACAACACCGTCCGCTGCTTCTTTGAAGAGGAAGCCTTCGGCCCGGACGGCCAGCTGAAACAGGACAAGTCCCTGTCGATCAACAAGATCGGCCACGCCATGCACGACCTCGATCCGGCCTTCCGCGCCTTCACCGCCGACGTCCGCCTGGAGACGCTGGCGCGCCAGCTTGGCCTGTCGCAGCCGCAGGTATGGCAGTCGATGTACATCTTCAAGCAGCCAGGCATCGGCGGCGAAGTGCGCTGGCACCAGGACGCCACCTACTTCGACACCGATCCGGTCAGCGTCACCACCTTCTGGTTCGCGCTGGAAGACGCCACCCTGGAAAACGGCTGCATGTGGGCCGAACCGGGCGGCCATCGCACGCCGATGCGCGAACGCTTCCTGCGCTTCGGCGACGAAGTACGCATGGAGAAGCTGGACGACACGCCCTGGCCCGACAACAGCACCGCCGTGCCGCTGGAATGCAAGGCCGGTAGCCTCGTATGCTTCCACGGCCTGCTGCCGCACTACAGCGCGCCGAACCGCTCGCCGGTTTCGCGCCACGCCTACACGCTGCACGTCACCGACGGCCGCACCAACTATTCGCCCAACAACTGGATCCAGCGCGACGCCGCCTTCCCGGTGCGCGGCTTCCTGTAAGAGGTTTCAACGAAATGCAGATTCAAATCTTTGCCCCGCACTGGGGCAGTAATGACCTGGCACCCGATGTCTTCATCGGCCGTGTCAAAGAAGCGGGCTTCGACGGCATCGAGATGTCGCTGCCGCTGGACCAGGCCGCGCGCGAGGACTGGACATCGCGCATTGCCGCAGCCGGCCTGGGGCTGATCGTGGCGCAGTGGGAGACTGTGTTCCATTCGGACTTCGAGGCGCACAAAGCGGCGCTGGCCGAGCTGCTGCACAACGCCTGCGCGGCGCGACCGCTGCACGTCAATTCGCATACCGGCAAGGACTGGTACACCACGGCGCAGAACCGTGAGCTGCTGGAGCTGGCCGAGTCCATCTCGCGCGAGCATGGCGTGACTATCGTGCACGAGATCCACCGCAGCCGTTTCAGCGGCCACCCCATGCTGCTGATGCCTTACCTGGAACAGATGCCGCAGCTGCAGCTGACTGCCGACCTGTCGCACTGGTGCTGCGCCTGCGAGTCGCTGCTGGAAGACCAGCCGCACACGCTGGAGAAAACCCTGCCGCGCGTACGCCACATCCACGCCCGCGTGGGTCACGCGCAGGGCCCGCAGGTTGCCGACTTCCGCGCACCGGAATCGCAAGCCGCACTGCGTGCGCACCTGGGCTGGTGGGACCGCATCATCGAATTGCGCCGCGCCGCCGGCGCCGAGCGCATGACCTTGACGCCTGAATTCGGCCCGGTGCCATACACGCAAACCCTGCCCTACACCCAGCGCGAAGTCTCCAACGCCTGGGAGCTGAACGTGGCCATGCTGGCCCTGCTGCGCGAGCGCTATCGCTAAGCTTCCTGCGCCAGCGCAATGCCTTCGCGCAACTAATTTCCTATAGTCAACCTACCCCATGAGGGGTATTCCATGACTAAGCGGAGGCATCATGAAGACCATCATTCAGGCAGCACTGATTGGCGCGCTGGCTATGGCCGCCAACGTACACGCACAAGACGGCACACCACCCGGCAAGGTATGGGCGGAAGACCTCAGCCCCTATCTGCGCGAATTCAAACTCGCCAATGGCGAAACCCTCAAGCTCACCAGCTGGAACGGCTTGATCTACGCAAAACTCAGTAGCGGCATGAAGCATCGCGTGGTGCCGGCAGAACGCGGCACCTTTGTCGCCGTGGACGGCACCCTCAGCCTGCACATCGAACCTGGCGAAGCCGAAGCAGCGAGCGGATGGGTTACTTCCGGCGAGCTGCCCGACGCCCGCCTGGCCGCCATCACCCCACCAACGCGCGAGCGCTGAGCGGTTCTTCCTGCAGGCTTTCCGCCGGGTGCATGGGCAGCAGCAGCGTGATGCTGGTGCCTTCGCCCGGCGTGGACATCACTTCGATCGAGCCTTTCAGCACGCCGGTGACGATGTTGTAGACGATGTTCATGCCCAGCCCCGAACCGCCCTGTCCCATCTTGGTGGTAAAGAAGGGATCGAACACCTGATGCAGCGTGCGCTCGCTCATGCCGACGCCATCATCACGGAACACCAGCCGCACATTGTCGCCGCCGTCGCGCTGCGCGCTGATATGAATCGTGCCGCATTCGCACCCGTCAAAGCCATGCAGCATGGCGTTGCCGATCAAATTGCTCAGCACCTGACTCAAGCTGCCCGGATAAGAATCGAACTCCAGCCCCGGCGCGACATTCACCTCCACCTGGCAGCCCTTCATGCGCAGCTGCGCCGCGTAGGTGGCCAGCATATCGTGCACCACGCTGTCGAGCAGGAAGCGGCGGCGCTGGCCGCTGCTCTGGTCCACCGCCACCTGCTTGAAGGAATTGATCAGCTCCGCCGCCCTGCCCAGCGCACCGGTCATGATGTCGCAAGCCTTGCGCGCATCGGCCAGATGGCTGTCCAGCGCCGAGCGCTTGATGCCGCCTTCTTCCTTGAGGCGGCGCTGGAAGTCCTCCACCATGCCGCTCAGCGCCGTCGCGGTCAGCAGGGTATTGCCGATCGGCGTATTCAACTCATGCGCGATGCCCGCCACCAGTGCGCCCAGCGAAGCCATCTTCTCCGACGTGATCAGGTCATTCTGCGCGCGCCGCAAGGTCTGCTGCACGGCCGACAAATCCTGGCGCGCATGCTCCACCTTGGCCTTCTGCTGTTCCAGTTCGCTCAGGCTGTGCTCCAGCCCATGCTTGGCGTCCACCACCCGCTGCGAAGTAATCAGCAGCGCCGCCACCAGGGCGCTGATCAGCATCCCCGCCAGCGCAATCACCAGCACCGGCAGCTGCGCGCGGCTGAAGCGCGCCCCTTCGCGTCCGCTGAACTGCAGCAGCCAGCGCCGCTCGCCCACCGTCAGGGTGACGCTGGACTCCAGTCCCGGCAAGGCCGGCGCCACGCGCGGCTCGGCGCCCTGCTTGCCCTGGCTGTCGAACAGCAGGTTGTCGCCGCTGAGCGGGCTGGCCGGTTCGCGTTCATAGCCGGTATCGTGGATCACCACGCGCAGATGCTCCAGCATGGGTATATCCACCACCTCGTGCATCAGCGCATTGACGCGGAAAACGATGGCGACAAAGCCCACCAGCGCGGCGCGGCGCTGCTCGACGCTGTCCAGCGGCACGCCCAGCTGGTACACCGGCGCGCGCGCCACAAAGCCCGCCTGGCCGCTGGCGTCCTGCACCAGCGTGATGCGCTCGGTGGCGATGATCTCGCCGCTGTCGCGCCCCAGTTCCAGCGCGCGCAGATGCGGCGGCAGCGCGGCCAGGTCCAGGCCGAAGGCGTTCTCATTGCCTTTCAGCGGCTCGGTGTATTCGATGACGTAGTGCTGCGCGCGCTGCTGCACCGGATGGATCAGGAATTGTGGATAGCCGTGCGCATCGATGCTGCGGTCGCCGCGCACGGCGGCAGTCAGCTGGGGCAGCGCATCGGCCGGCACCGCGCGCACGAATTGAATCGCCTGAAAACCGGGATAGCGCCGCGCCAGATCCAGCTCGCCGACAAAGCGGTGGAACTTGAGCCGGTCGATCTGCCCATCCAGCGCATACATGCCCTTGAGGCTGAGCAGCATGTCGAAATAGGTGTGCAGCCGCACCGAGGTATCGCGCGCCACCTTCTCGGCATCGCGCTGGAAGTTGTTGCGGATTTGCTGCTCCTGGTTCGCCGTCACGAACAGGCACAGCGCGGCCGTGGCGCACAGGCCGATGATGAACGCGAGGTAGCCGCGCGCCCGCATCTTACTCCGGCAGCTCTGCCGCCAAAGCTGCAGGAGAGTGAACCGCGTCGCTGTAGCGCGCCGCGATGTCCATGAACTGCTCCTCCACCATCAGCATCGCATCCACCACGTCCGGATCGAAGTGCTCGCCGCTGCCCTGGCGGATCAGCTCCATCGCCGTCTCGTGGGTAAACGCCGGCTTGTAGACGCGCTTGGAAATCAGCGCGTCGTACACATCGGCCACCGCCATCAGGCGCGCCGACACGGGAATCTCATCGCCCACCAGGCCTTGCGGATAGCCGCTGCCATCGTACTTCTCCTGGTGCGAATAGGTGATCTCGCGGGCAAAGCGCAGCAGCGTGGTGCTGTAGCCCAGCTTCTCTTCGATCGACACCACCAGGTCGCGCCCCACTACCGTGTGCTGCTTCATGATGGCGAATTCTTCGTCGGTCAGGCGGCCTGGCTTGAGCAGGATGGCGTCCGGAATGCGCACCTTGCCGATGTCGTGCAGCGGCGCGGCCTTGAACAGCAGCGCGATATTGGCGTCGCTCAGCTCCACTTCAAAGCGGCGATTGTTCTGCAGCTGGCTGGCCAGCGCCACCACGTAGTGCTGTACGCGGTGCAGGTGATTCAAGGTGTCGTATTCGCGCGATTCAGCCAGCGAAGCCAGCGCCCACATGGCCGCATCCAGCAGCTCGCGCTGTTCGCGGGTGCGCTCCAGCACCAGGTGCTCCACCAGATTGGCCTGATGCTGCAGCAGCTTGCGCGCCTGGCGTAGCTGCAGATGGGTGGCCACGCGCGCCAGCAGGGCTTCCGCCACCACCGGCTTGTGGATGATGTCCGCCGCGCCTTCGCAGAAGCCGCGCTGCTCCCCCGCCGTCTGGCCGCTCTCCAGCAGGAAGATCACCGGGATGCCGGCCGTATCGGGACTGGCCTTGAGCTGGTGGCAGACGCCGTAGCCGTCCAGCTCCGGCAGCGCCACATCCAGCAGGATCAGGTCCGGCCGCGGAATCTGCTGCGCCACGTGCAGCGCCTGGCGGCCGGTGTTGGCCAGCTTGATCTCGTAATGGTCCTGCAGCAGGCCGTTCATCGCGATCAGAGTTTCGGGCGCCTCGTCGACGATCAACACGATGGGCTTGTTCGGCGCGTTCATGTACTGCTTCTCCCCGCTCTGGCATGGAATGTTCGTATGTTCATGATACCCGAGCCCTTCCTGCCGGGAAAAAATTTTTCAGACCTAGCTTGCAATTGAATCGCGCGCGATCTATACTGCTGTCATGGACCTGTCATCAATCCCGCTGAACGAAGTACCGCGCCTGGACGCCCAGCTGTGCTTTTCGCTGTATTCGACCTCGCTCGCCATGAGCAAGGTGTACCGCAAGCTGCTGCGCAATATGGGCCTGACCTATTCCCAGTACCTGGTCATGATGGTGCTGTGGGAACGCGACGAGCTGACCGTCTCCGACGTCGGCGAGCGCCTGTTCCTCGATTCGGCCACCCTGACCCCGCTGCTCAAGCGCATGGAGCAGGCCGAGTTGATCACCCGCGCGCGCGCCGCCAACGACGAGCGCCAGGTCATCATCTCGCTGACCGAGCATGGCAGCGCCCTGCGCCACGACGCGGCCAAGCTGCTGCCATCGCTGGTGGAAGCCACCAACTGCACGCTGGAAGAAAACATCGCCCTGCGCGAACGCCTGAACGCCCTGCGTTCCAGCCTGATGAAAGCGGCGTAAGCATGGCCGCCGCACCGATCTTCACGCCTGCCGGCGACGCCGCCAGCGCCCTGCGCCAGGAAGGCTACGCCCTGCTCGCGCCGCAGGATGTCGCCGCGCTGGCCGGCGGCGCGCGCGCCGGGCTGGACGCCCTCGTGGCCAGCTGGGACACGCTGGAACCGGACCAGTATCTGAAGGACGGCGGCCGCTATCGCCGCCGCCGCCACTCCTGCTTTGTTCAGGACGGCGACGTCCTGCAGCAGACCGAACACCGCCCCCACTGGCAGCCGCTGGAATACAACGCCCTGCATGGCGGCATGAACCGCCTGTTCGCGCCCGTGCTGGCGCAGACCGCCGCCGCACCGGCCTGGGACGCCCTGCTGCGCGGCGTTGGCCGCCTGTGCAGCGCCGCGCGCGGTAAGGACCAGCGCTGGTACGTGGAAGCGCACCAGTTCCGCATCGATACCACCGACGGCATCGGCCGTCCCACGCCGGAAGGCGCGCACCGCGACGGCGTTGACTTTGTCGCCGTGATCCTGATCGGCCGCCACGCCATCAAAGGCGGCGAGACCCGCATCTTCGAAGCCGATGGCCCCAACGGCAAGCGCTTTACCATGACCGAACCGTGGACCATGCTGCTGCTGGACGATGCGACTGTCATCCATGAATCCACGCCGATCCAGCCGCTGGGCGACCATGGCCATCGCGACACCCTGGTGCTGACCTACCGCAGCGGCGGTTTCCAGGGACCGTCCGCCTGAACGGCAAAATTCTCCTACGTAAGGGAAAATCCTATATAGTTTCGTTAGCGTAAAAACTTACCGAGGCAGTTTGTGGATCCCAGCTACGAAATTCAGCCCGATCAGATCGAGATCCTGATCGTCGAGGACAGCCCCACCCAGGCGGAGCGTCTGCGCCGCCTGATCCAGTCCGTGCGCTATCAGGCGCGCGTGGCCGCCAATGGCCGACTGGCGCTGGAGGCGATCCGCGAACGCAAGCCGCACCTGGTACTGTCCGATATCGTCATGCCGGAGATGGACGGCTATGAGCTGTGCCGCTCCATCAAGAACGATCCCGACCTGCGCGACATCCCCGTCATCCTGGTCACCTCGCTGACCGACCCCAAGGACATCATCCGCGGCATCGAGAGCGGCGCCGATAACTTCATCCGCAAGCCCTACGCGGAAGAGTATCTGCTGAACCGCATCGGCCACATGCTGATGAACCAGAAGCTGCGCCGGGCCCAGAACATCGAGGTCGGTATCGCCCTCTACCTGGGCGACCAGAAGCACTTCATCAACGCCGAGCGCCAGCAGATACTGGACCTGCTGATCTCCACCTACGAACAGGCGGTGCAGGTCAACAGCGAGCTGCAGGCGCGCGAACGCCAGGTGATCGAACTGAATATGCGCCTGGCCCACCATGCGGGCGAGCTGGAAACCATCAATCGCGAGATCGCGCTGAAGAACCTCGAGCTGGCCGAAGCGAGCCGCATGAAGTCCGCCTTCATCGCCAATATGTCGCACGAGCTGCGCACGCCGCTAAACGCCATCATCGGCTTTACCGGCGCCCTGCTGATGAAGCTTCCCGGCCCGCTGACCACGGAGCAGGACAAGCAGCTCAACACCATCCGCAACAGCGCGCGCCATCTGCTTTCGCTGATCAACGACATCCTCGACGTCGCCAAGATCGAAGCGGGCAAGGTCACTCTGGAACTGGAAGCGGTGCACTGCCAGCAGCTGGTGCAGGAAGTGGCGGAGACCCTGCGTCCGCTGGCGCGCCAGAAAGGCCTGGCGCTGGAGGTGGAAGTGGCGGCCGAAGACGTGGTGCTGCAGACCGACCGCCGCGCCCTGACCCAGATCCTGATCAACCTGCTGAACAACGCCATCAAGTTCACCGAAAAAGGTTCGGTCAAACTGAAACTGGGCCTGCGCGGCGACACCGAGCCGGCCATGGTGGAGTTTTCCGTGATCGACAGCGGCGCCGGCATCCGCGAAGAAGACCAGGCCAAATTGTTCCAGGCCTTCTCGCAGCTGGACTCGACCTCCACCCGCCATGTGGAAGGCGCGGGGCTGGGCCTCTACCTGAGCCAGAACCTGGCCAACCTGCTGGGCGGCTCCCTGTTCTTCCACAGCGACTTCGGCCAGGGCAGCGTATTCACCCTAGCGCTGAAGCGAAAATGAATCTTTTGATACTGTGGTGACTCCGACATCGTAGTTCTACGGTATTGCAGCGCAACATAAAGGAGCCTATATTGGAACTGTCTCCTCCAACCGTTCGCTGAACATTGGATTCAGCCCGCTCCCTCAGGCAGCGGGCTTTTTTTTGTCTGCGGATAGAGCCAGTCGAACAGCAGCGTTGCGGCTGCAGCGCCCAGCAGTTGCGCAGCGATGAAAGCCGGCGCATCCTCCGGACGGATTCCTGCAAAAGTATGGGTCGCCGCGCGCGCCAGCGTCACGGCCGGATTGGCGAAAGAGGTCGAGGCGGTGAACCAGTACGCCGCCGTGATGTAAGCCGCGACGGCAAACGGCGTCACCGCAGGACGGCTGCGCGAGCAGGCGATAATCACGCCGATCAGGCCGAAGGTCGCCACGCACTCGCTCCACCACTGCGACGGTCCGCTGCGCACATGTTCCGAGGCGGCGAACAGCGCTTCACCGAACATGGCGTGCGCCGCTGCCACGCCGGCGAATGCGCCGATCAGCTGCACCGCGATGTATGGCAGCGTATGCGCGCGCGGCAGGCCGCCCTGCCATGCTTCCGACAAAGTCACGACGGGATTGAAGTGCGCACCCGAGATGGCGCCGAACATCAGGATCAGCGCCACCAGCCCCGCGCCAGTGGCGATGGCATTGGCCAGCAGCGCGATAGCGACATTGCCGCCCGCCAGCCGTTCCGCCATGATGCCGGAACCAACCACGACGGCCAGCAGCATGGCAGTGCCCAGGCCCTCGGCGACGAGGCGGCGCGCCAGCGTCATGCCAGGGTTCCGATCTTGTCCATCTCCTGCTTGAGCGCGGCCTTGTCGAGCGAGGCCAATGGCAAAGCCAGGAAGGCTTCGATGCGATTACGCAGGATGCGATAGGCCTGCATGAAGGCCGCGTCGATTTCTTCGTCGGTGCCGGTGGCATGGGCCGGATCTTCCACGCCCCAGTGCGAGCGCAGGACCGGGCCGAGATAGGCCGGGCAGGTTTCATTGGCCGCGTTGCCGCACACGCTGATGACGATGTCCGGCGTGACGGGCAGGTTCTCCCAGGATTTGCTGTAATAGCCGTCGGTCGAGATACCTTCGCGCTGCAGCAGCGCGATCGAACGCGGATGCACATAGCCGGCAGGCTTGCTGCCCGCACTGATGGCGCGCCAGCCTGCAGGCGCCAGATGGTTGAAGGTGGCCTCGGCCAGGATCGAGCGGCAGGAATTGCCGGTACAAAGCATCAAAACGTTCATGAGCATTTCACTCCGCAGGGCTTGCCGCCGCAGCAGTTATCGGTCAAAAAAGAGAGCACGCCATTCATGGTGGCGAAGTTGGCGCTGTAGATGATGAAGCGGCCGTCCTGGCGCGCGGAGATCAGCCCCGCGTGGCTCAGTTCCTTCAAGTGGAAAGACAGCGAAGACGGGCTGATATCCAGCTGCTCGGCGATACGGCTGGCAGCCAGGCCTTCCGGCCCGGTCTGCACCAGCAGCCGAAACGCGGCCAAGCGCGACTCCTGCGCCAGCGCCGCCAAGGCAGTAATGACGTGTTTGGTTTCCATAATCACCCATAATACGATATTTCAACAATTATTGAAATATAGTTTTAAAACCGGGGTCAGTGCCGGCAATCGGACACGGGCTCTGCCGTAAACGCACTTACGGCAGAGCCCGTGTCCGATTGCCGGCACTGACCCCGGTTTTTCTTAAGTGCGCAGCAGCGGGAGCGGGCGCGACGAGGGGAGCGTGGGGAAGACCACATCCAGCTGCTTGTCACTCAGGCGCAGGTGGCGCTCGGCGATGGTGGCCAGGACGCTGCGGAAGTCCGTCGTGACGGGCAGGTCGCGGCCTTCGTGCAGCTGGTCTTCGGCCAGGCCGCGCCAGTCGCCCAGCACTTTGCCGCCAGCGACACCGCCGCCCAATACCCACATCACGTTGCCATGGCCATGATCGGTGCCGCCGTTGCCGTTCTCGCGCGCGGTGCGGCCGAATTCGGACATCACCACAATCGTGGTGTCGTCAAACATCGGGCCGAGACGCTGCGCCAGCACGGCCAGGCCCTGCCCCAGCGGCGCCAGGCGATTGGCCAGCTGGCCGCGCCCTGCCCCCTGGCTGGCGTGCGTGTCCCAGCCGCCCAGCGCCACAAAGGCCAGCTGGATATTGGGATCGTTGCGCATCAGGTTCGCCAGCCGCGCGGCATCGTCGGGGAAACCGTTGGGCAGCGGCGCACCGTTGTCGGCCATCTGCATTTCATTGGCCAGCATGCCGCCGTCCATCGCCGCTGACATCACCTCCTGATGCGCGTCCTTGCCCTGCTGGTAGGCGCGGCCGAAGCGCGGGTCGTTGGCATAGAGTTTGTCGAAAGCCTTGCCCACTGCCGGACGGTCCAGCACCGTGGCCTTGGTGCCTGCCGCACCATTGGCCAGGTTCACCGCCGCCGCCTTACCGGACAAAATGCGCGGCATGACGGGACCGATGCTCAGCGCGCGCGTTGGCGTGGGCGTTCCGGGCAGACCTGAAACCAAACGGTTCATCCAGCCATCCGCCGTGCTCTTGACGCCGGGCGTGGCGGATTCCATGTAGTCCTGTGCGTCAAAGTGGGAACGGGTCGCGTCCGGCGAACCGCTGGCGTGGATGAAGGCCAGCTTCTTCTGTTCCCACAGCGGCAGCAGCGGCGCCAAGGCGGGATGCAGGCCGAAGTAGCTGTCCAGCCGCAGCGCGCCATCTTCCTGCCCCGGTTGCGCCAGTGCGATGCCGGGACGCAGACGGGTGTAGTTGGCGTCACCCACAGGCGCCACCACGTTCATGCCATCGACCGCGCCGCGCAGCATGATGACGATCAGCTTGCGCTGCGTGGCCGCAGTGCCGGCAGCAGTCGCTGCCCACGCGCCTCGCCCCAAAGGAATCATCAAGCCCGCGCCGGCGGCCAGCGCATTCAAAAAGTCTCGGCGTTGCATAACTCTGCTCCTCGCTTAGCGCTGCATGAAATCGGGACTACCCAGCAGCATGGCCGCGCGCAGCCGCTCCGGGCTGCCCGCCACTGCCACCTGCGTACGTGAAGAAATCGCGCTGCCCAGCGTCGTCTGCAAAGCCGCTGCATCCAGCTCCTGACCCGCCGCCGTGGCATAGGCGATACGGCGGCTCAGCGCATCGGGATTAAGCCAGGCATCCTGCGTATTCTTGTAGCCATCCGGCGTCTGGCAGCCATACAGCGGCATACCCAATTTGTTCAATGCACCCAGCAGCGGCTTGAGATCCGTCACCGGCGCATTCGATGCGCGCGCCGCCGATACCACAAACTGATACGGCGTCTTGAACTTGGCGCCCACCGCTTCCGGCGACATGAATTCCGGGCTGCTGAACAAGGTCCGCAGCACGGTACGGATATCGCCTTTGGAATCGAGATAGCTCTTGGCCATGCGGTCCACCAGCGCAGGCGGCGGCTGATCCTGCACAAAATACTGCGCCAGCTGGAAGCTGATATGGTGCGCCGTCTGCGGAAGCATGGCCAGCACGTCCAGCGCATATTCGCCTTCGCCCTGGCCGCCGTTGTGGATGGTATGGCCCAGCCAGACCTTGTCGCCGCGATCATGACGCGCCTGCTCAAACGAGAAGCCGTGATTGCGTATCACCAGGTCGCGGTTGTTGTAAGTCCAGCCGGTCAGCATGCGCGCCAGCTCGGTGACGTCCTTCTGCGTATAGCCGCTGTCCACGCCCATGGTGTGCAGCTCCATCAGCTCGCGCGCATAGTTTTCATTCAGGCCCGTGCTCTTGGCTTTCGGTCCTTCTGCGCGGCCACGCGGCACATAGCCGTCCGCAGTCGAGAGCCAGTTATCCAGGTAGTACAGCATGGCCGGATGCTTGGCCGTGGCGCCCAGCAGGTCGCGGAAATTCCCCATCGCGTAAGGCCGGATCGCATCGCGTTCATAGCTCAGCACCAGCGCCCGCTCCAGCCCTTTGCCAGAGAAGACGTTGAAGTGATTGAACCAGAAGTCGACCATCACCTCTTCCAGCTGGCGCGGACTATCGACGGCGCGCGCGATGCGTGCCTCATCGGTCTGCAGCACCATATGGGACACCACCTCGCGCCGATGCTCCTTGGCTTCCTCGGTTTCGTTCTTGGCCTGGCCGCGCACGGCCAGGAACTGCGCCAGCGTCTGGCCAACGGGCTGCCGATAGGTGTCCAGACCACCCAGGCGTTCGCTCAGCGCCGCCGGCAGTGGGATGGATTCGGGACGGAGCTGGCTCTCGATGTAGTTCTGTACGCCCATCTGCGTCACGCGCTCGATATCGCCCGGCTTGGGGCCGTAGGCGAGACGGTTGAGCACATGCGCGGCGGCCTGCTCGGGCGTCAGCGCGGGCACGGCATCCGCCGCCAGCACAGCGCTCAGGGGCAGCGCGGCAAAGGTGGCGGCAACTAGCAGACGGGTAGTGAACATGAGCGGCTCCTTGGTCATGTTTTCTTTATAATGCAGCGCCGGCCGCAAAGGAAGACGGCCGTGTATCGTGTGTAAGTGAATGTTACCAAGGAGAACTAAATGGATTTTCAAGTGATGGAACTGCCGGCGGTACGCGTTGCCTATCTGCGCTACAAGGGTCCGTTCGGCGCCGGTATCGGCGAGTTCTGGCAAGAGGTGTTCACGCCATGGATGCAGGCTTTCCGCCTGACCGGCCGCGTCACCTACGGTGTGGCGCAGGATGATCCGAGCACCACGCCGCCGTCCGAATGCCGCTACGACGCCTGCGTGGCGGTCGATGCCGACTACACCATCGTGGCTCCCGCCAAGGAAGCCACCATCCCCGCAGGCCGCTACGCCGTGACGCAATTCAAAGGCACGGGGGATGAGGTGCCTGCCGCCTGGGGCGCCTTCTTCGGCCAGCTGCACGCCAGCGGCCAGGCCGATGCGGGCGCGTGCTTCGAGCGCTATCCGGCTGACTACAAAATGGATCCGGAAACCGGCGTGTTCAACTGCGAGCTGTGCATCCCCGTTAAGTGATACTCAAGGCTGGGACGACCAGCCGCCTCCCATGGCGCGGTACAAGTCCACTGACGCCAGCAAAATGCGCGTCTTGAGCTGGAGCCGTCCCACGTCCGCGTTGTACAGCGTGCGCTGGGCGTCCAGCTCTTCCAGGTAGGACGCATAGCCATTTCGGTAGCGGTTGTGCGCGATGCGCAGCGTTTCGGCCGCCGTGGCGCGGCGCGCATCGTTCTGCACGGCCTGTTCCTTCAGGCGATAGAGCGCGCCGATGCTGTTGTCCGTCTCCGCAAAGGCGCTGCGCACGACGCTCTCGTAGGCGAATACAGCCTGGTCACGCTGAGCCGCCGCCGCTGCCGTTGCGGCTTCAATGCGGCCGCCCTCGTAGATCGGCGCCGTCACCAGTCCCGTGATATGCCACAGCGCCGTCGGTGCGTTGAAGAAGTCGTGGATCTTCAGGTTCTGAATGCCGCCGGCGCCGGTCAGTTTGAAGGACGGCAGCAGCTGGTCCTTGGTGGCGACCAGGTTGGCGTTACTGGCCAGCAGATTGAACTCCGCCCGCGCAATGTCGGGACGGCGGCGCAGCAGATCGGACGGCAGACCCGCAGGTACGGGCGGCGGCGACAAGGCATCCAGCGCCGAGCCGCGCGCCACCGTGCCGGGATTCACACCAGTCAGGATCGACAGCGCATTTTCCTGCTCGAAGATGGAGCGCTTCAGCTGCGGCACCTGCTCCGCCGTGGTCTGATACTCGGCCTGCGCCTGCAGCCATTCCAGCCGCGAGCTATAGCCCACTTCAAACTGGCGCTGGGCCAGGTCGCGCGATTGCTCGCGTAGTTTCAGCGTGGCTTCGGTCAGTTCCAGCTGGGCGTCCAGGCCGCGCAGATTGAGGTAGCCGGATGCCACGGTTGCGGCGACAGCCAGGGCCACCGCGTCGGCATTGGCCTGCTCTGCCGCGTAGCTGGCTTTGGAGGCATCCGTTTGCGCCGCCAGCCTGCCCCATACATCCAGCTCGTAGCTGGCCTGGAATTCAAACTGGTAGACGTTGGTGACGTATGGCTGGCCGTTCCACAACAGCTGGCGCGTGCGCGTGGGTGCGGCGTCAAAGCCGATGTTGGGCTTCTGGTTCGATTCGGTCACGGTCAGCAGCGCGCGGTACTGCGCCACGCGCGCACGCGCCGTGCGCAGGTCGCCGTTGTGTTCCAGTGCGGCGGCTACCAGCGCGTTCAATGAAGGATCGCCGAAGCTCTGCCACCAGCTGCGTTCCAGCGTGGGCGCCGTCGCCGCAGGACCAACCGCGCCTGCCGGTGCGCGCCACTGCGTGGGAACCTGCACGGTGCTTTTCGGTGCGGGCGGAGCCTCGATCGCGCAGCCGCTCAGCATGGACGCCGCAGCCAGTCCCGCCGCCAGCAGCGCATGCTTCCGCTTCATGGCTTGCCTCCCGCAGCAGTGGCCTTGCTGGAATCGCTCAGGTTCGACGAAGTATCGATATTGACGACCACCGACATGCCGGGACGCAGGCGGTGCGCCAGCGCCTGACCCTGGTCGATGCGAATCCGCACCGGAATACGCTGCGCGATCTTCACGTAATTGCCGGTCGCGTTATCCGCCGGCAGCACGCTGAACTCCGACCCCGTCGCAGGCGAGATGCGCTCCACCTGCCCGGTCAGCTGCGCGCCATCCAGCGCGTCGACCTTGAAGGTGGCGCTCTGCCCCACCTGCACGCCGTTCATCTGGGTTTCCTTCATATTGGCGATCACCCACAGCTGCTTGGGCACGAGGCCCATCAGCTGCGCGCCGGTATTCACGTAAGCGCCCTTGCGCACCGTGACCTGGCCCAGCTGGCCGTCTTCCGGCGCGGTGATGCGGGTGTTGTCCAGATCCACCTTGGCCGCCTTGAGCGCCGCTTCCGCATTGGCCACCGACGCTTCCAGCGCCGCCTTGTTGACCTTGACCGTCTCCACCTGCTGATGCGCGATCTCCACGCTGGCGCGCGCCTGCGCCACGGCGGCTACCGTCTGCGCCTTGGCCGCCGTCGACGAATCCTGCTCGCGCAGTGACAGCGAACCATCCGACGCCAGCTGGTTCACCCGATTCAGATCCGCCACCGCCTTCTTGGCCTGCGCCTCCGCATTCGCCAGCGAAGCCTGGTTCAGCGCCACACTGGCCTCGGCCGAACGCAGCGACTGTGCCCAGTTGGCCAGCGCCGCCTTTTGCGCCGCCAGCTGGGCCTGGGCCTGTTCGTAGCGCTGCACGAAGGTGCGGTCGTCGATCAGCACCAGCAGGTCGCCCTGCTTCACGTACTGGAAGTCCTGCACCTTCACATCCGTCACATAGCCGGACAGCTGGGTGCCGATCAAGGTCACCTGGCCGCGCACCAGCGCGTTCTCGGTGGTCTGCACTGCGCTGGTAAAGGGCGGCAGCCGCCAGGCATACAGTACGATCAGCACGCCCACCAGCGCCACCAATCCGAAGGCGGCGGCAGACATCCACTGCGCGCTGCGATCCGGCGGCGGCACGGCCGGTTCCGCGCCTGCCATGGCGGCGGCTTCGGCGGCGGCAGCAACCGCGCCAGGGCTTTTCTGAGGTTGAGAAGTCGTATCGGAAGTAGTAGCCATAGAGATCAGCGTGGTCCGGAATTGTTGAGCGAAACATTCGCCAGCCCCGTCTGCGCATTGCCGACGGAAGGAGGCGGACAGAGAATGCAGGTGGTCCACAGCCAGCGCGCCAGCAGCCAGGCCATGGTCGCTAAAGCCAGCACAGTCACCAGCAGGAAGACGTCGTTGTAGGCCAGGATATTGGCCTCGCGCGTGGCAGCGCCACCCAGTGCCGCCACACCCTGAGCGGAACGGATGCCGGGATCGGCCAGCACGCCGCCGACCCGTGCACCGCCCGCCGCAACCCGCGCCGCCACTTGCGGATCGAGCAGGGTCAGATGGTCGACCAGTATGCTGGAGTGGAATTTCTCGCGGAAGGACTGGAAGGTGCTCACCAGCGCCGTGCCCATCAAGCTGCCCAGCGTCTGCGTGATGCTGAACATGACGGAGAAGCTGACCAGATTATTCGGCGCCGCAATCACCGCGCCAAAGCCGGAGATAAAGGTCGGTCCGACAAAGAAGCCACCGCCAAAGCCCAGCAGGAACTGGCTCAGATACAGGTCGGAAGGTGCGATCAGATTGGTGGCGTCCGAGTCCATATACGAACCCAGCGCCATCACCGCCAGCGAAAAGATCAGCATCGGCTGCAGCCGCGCCGGGGAAATCATCAGCGCGCTGCTGATCACGCCCAAGGTGGTACCGCCCAGGACGATCCACCACAAGGTCA
>Ga0213872_10000268_pt1 | contig 45092 bp, 58 predicted proteins | sample VelepicomBERX_R2_FD_160071 | JGI IMG/M metagenome (GOLD analysis project Ga0213872, IMG submission 160071) | Rhizosphere microbial communities from Vellozia epidendroides in rupestrian grasslands, the National Park of Serra do Cipo, Brazil - RX_R2 | ecosystem: Host-associated > Plants > Roots >... | reverse complement strand
GCGATACCAGTATTACCGATACCGCCGCTGAAACCAGCAACAAGGTTTGCTGCGGTATCAAAGGTATCAGTACCTGGAGCAGCTGGGCTACGCTGAATCAGTCCAGTAGCGATCATAGCAGCCGTAACTGTAATAGCAGTATTAGCATTAGTAACAGGCAGAACTTCAGCCCCAGCCAACACGTCACCGGGAAAGAGCTGCCGTTCAAGTCGACCGTCAAGGACGAGTGGCTGAGCAAGCATTTTAAGTCTCCAAAGAGATAAGAACAAAAGTACCAAGATGTACTGCTGGGTGCTACAAGTAATTAATTACCAGTCAAAAAGCTAGACCAATCAGTTCCAGCATCTTGCACAGCTGGCTTAGGCTGCAACTCAGCTGCAAACGCTGTGAGATAGTCCTGAGCCATCTTTTGCAGTTCTGCATGAGAGGCATTAGGATTCTTAAGCAGCATCTGTTGTTGAATCGCATTAACAATTGGCTGTGCAGCAGGGTGAGCTAGAACAGGATTGGCTTCTTTAAGACCGCTGGAAGCATTAAGACTCTTAAGTGCGATAGGCAGACGTGCATCAAATCTACCTTCAGCTTTACTAAGAGCAGCCTCTACGATTTTGGTAGCAGCTATAGCAGATTGTGCATATGAATTCTGCGATGCTGCATTGATGATTTGGCCCAGAGCTGCAATTGCAGTATCTCCGCCAGCTTGAATTGCTGAGAGATGTTCCTTAGTAATTGCAGGGGCAAAGTTTTGCTGTTGTGCAAGCTCTACTAACTTCGCTTGGTCAATCGTGAAGTAAGGTTGGCCTGCATCACCTGGAAGTGGTGTTTCTGGATTCTTCCAAATGTCGCCAAAAGCATCCAATGGTGATTTAGCTGCGATATCAGCAGTAGCAGCAGGTACGTGGCCATTAGCAGCAGTAGTAGTTGTTTGTTGCTGAAGATGGCCAGCAGCCCCATCAGGAATTTGACCCGGAGTTGGTGCAGCAGGTTGTGCAGCAGGTTGTGCGCCTTGACCAGCAATAGTGCGAAACATATCCATGATACTCATTTTAAAACTCCTTAGTTGTTGGTACTACCTGGGTTACGAGATTGTTGCTCAGCTTCAGCTGCTGCTTTGGACATTGCTTCAGCTAGCAAATTTGCTTTTACAGTATCACTAGCATCCAGCATTGAAGTAAGTACATCCATCTGGCCAGATAGGTATACCCATTGAGTATTAAAATCATCATCAGTAGCCTTTAAGTTCAACTTCTGCTGAGCAATCTGCGCTCTAGAGGTCATAATTAGTTGGTACTGTAAATCAGATAGAATTACAGCTGAGTGATACTCCTCCTGAGTAAATGAATACTCAGTAAAGCTATTGGATATTTGCTGTGCCATCCATGGCTCCTTGTTGGGCTGGAGGTTGCTGGCCTTGACCTTGCGGCTGGCCTTGTTGATTATTAGGATCTTGCTGTTGTGGGTTGTATCCAAACTGTTGAGGTGTTGGCTGCGGTGGATATTGGTTCTGTTGAATATTAGGGTTGTTCTGAGCTATCTGCATACACATCTGCTGCCATTGCTGCATAGCCTGCTCATAAGCTTGTTGCTGTGGAGATTTCTCAAAAGGCGTAAGATCAGCATTTTGAGTTTTCATCAAGTAACTAAATAACGGCGCAATGTTATAGGCTGCCCCGATCGGCGAATTAGGTTGGCTAATTGCCTGAAATGCAGTTTGTAACACATCCTCATTGATAAGCTTATCACTAGGAAGTAAGCCATCAGCTACCTTAAATTGCATCACAGCTTGACGAAGTTGCACAGGATCAATTTTAACAGCCTGCTTAGCAGTACTGGAGTACACGGTGCCGCCAGCCTGATACTGCAAGATATTGATCTTTAGGATTTCTTTTAGTGGGCGAAATACTTGTGCCTCTAGAAAGATTGAGCAAGCTTGGTCACGACCGTTAGCACGATTCATAACATCATCGTATTCGTGAAGTGTCTTATTACCTTTAACGAACTGCCCCTGCTGAGCTTGATTGTGCCCGGCCACAGTATTAGCAAGCCCCTGAATCATCTGAATACTTGGATTGAGATACTGGAATGAGTCGTTATTGAAGGGAATAGGATAGTAAGCTTCCTGCAGCGGCTTGCCATAAGCGCTAGGACGCACCGGAATCTTAGCTGAAGGATTATCGCTATTGATGTTATCAGGCGATACACGTGATGGGTCAAATAAGCCACGATCACTGATACTACGACGAAGTGAGGCAATATTAGCTGCCATCATTGCTGACGCAACTTCCTGCAGTGGCTGCACATTCTGAGCCAGAGATTTCGTTTGCAGGAATAGCCCATCCTCAAGTGGCTGACCGAACAGAATTGGCAAGTAACCGTGCGCATTAGTTTGGCGTTCCGCATAGACCAGCACCTGATGGTTAACAAAGATCAGTTTCCATACCTGTGGAGTATTAGCGCTAGGAACATTAAGGCCGAAGTCAGATGGCAGAATCCTAGCATAAAGTGTTGTCACTTCATACTGGTTCTTATACATGATTTCAATGTTCTTACCTTGCATAGCAAGTCCTGCCCAAGCCATCCAATCAGTAGACAGGCGTGGATTAGCTTGCATCAGCGCGTCAGGATTAAGCTGCGGCATGTAGAAAGATTCAATACCGCCTAAGCCACCCTGAGTTGTAGCTCCCATCCCCGATTCAAATGCAGGTTTGATGTTAGCTATAATCTTAGCTGGCAATTTGCCGATGAAATCCTTAAGAGCTACACGCGACATAAGCTTAGTATAGCCTGCAAATTCGCCATACTTATAAACTTCAGCTGGTGGAACCCGTGTGTCCCAAAAAGTATTATATAGGTCAAGACGCTTAATTACATTACCTTCCCATACAACTTCTTTTGGCTTGCCTTGGGTAGCACTGAATTTGATATCAGTTTCAAGTGAGGCTGTTACTTCTTGCTCCCAGTCTATTTCTAGGCCGCAAATGCCGTACTTAAAACCATCACGAAAGAACATCTGAAGTTCACGAATCCATCCGCCACGATTCTGCTGATCTTCAATGATTGCATTCATCTGGGCAGCTTGATCCTCATATTGAGGTACCGAGATGAATTCAAAAATGGGATTGCCGGTAAGAAATACACTGGACTGGTAAACTACGCTAGCCTCCACCTGAGGCATAACTACAGGAATGACTACATTCTTATACTTAGTTGGATCACCGTACTTATTAGCCTTACGTGCCTCACGATGTTCCTTAGTGAAGTCGTTTTCGCGCATATAGGCTAGATCAATATCGCGCATTTGGTTACGGATATTCCACTGCTGATTCACGACATTATAGCATTGGCGATGAAGTTCCACAAAAGCAGCTTGTGCCTTAGGAGATACATTCATTGCGATTGTTGGACTAATTGCCATTATTGTGCACTCCGCAGGATATCAGTAAATTCATCAGAATGCACAATGCCTTGATTCTTAGCAGCAATGCGATTGATAAGTTGTTGTCGCTCATCAGTTTGCTGTGCTTGCTGCAGCAAGTGTTGATGAGTAGCAGGGCCAGCACCACGTAGAAGCTTTTCAGCCATGTCCCCACCGCTATCACCTAATATAGTGTGTAGCGGAGCACTAAGCACATCAGCAGCTTTGTTACCTAGATAGTTTTGAAAGCCGTCATTGATCTGCTTGCTAAAATCATCTAGGTTCTTTGAGTTGCTATAGGCATTGGTCAGTACGTCACTAAGAGATGCAGCTGTACCATTAGCAGCTTGCTTTGCAGCTACCTGACTAGCAGTTTCTCCTGCGTCAGTGGTACTATTTGATTGAGAAACTGGCGTTGAGTTGGCACTAGCGTTTGCACTGCTGGAATCTGATGCGCTAGGGGAAGATATAGTGGCCGCGGCATCTGAGGTAGCAGTGGAGCTATCAGCCACTGGCTGGTCGGAATTACTGGAGGAAAGCTCATCAGTACTATCTCCATAAGTAGCCTTAACGTCATCAGCTATAGCACCATCACCAGTAGCAGCTGCTGCATCTGAATCCATAAATAAGAAATCTAGCGGAGTGGCCATTAATTAGTGCCTCCGCCCAGAATCTTACTAAGCTCCATTGAAGCCTTGCTATTAACAAGTTTAGCAATGGTGTCCATCCCCGGATCACCTGTCTTAACTTTATCGGAGATTTCCTTGATACCCATAAGTCTTAGCAGCGGTGACTGCATCAATTGGTTATTAGGATCAGTAACTGCCCCCATCGCCGCGGTAAGAGCTTGTGGGTCAGTTTTGTCTAACTGGTAGGCTGCACTTCCAGCAGCAGTGGTATTAGTAGCTGTGGCCATCATAGCTCCTTAGAAGGCTGCATTATCTTCCCACACTTCTGTGGCACGAAATTCTTGATCTAGAATGACACCTTGATTTAGCACTTGCTGACCATAAAGTTCAATTACTTTAGGCATGTACCACAATAAGTCCAAGATATCATCTGTGTTGTCAATTCTCATAGGATTGAATTGAGAAATTTGCAAGTGAGCTAGTGCACGTACGTCAGGATGAATATAGAACTCATGTGCTGCATAGTTCTTAAGCATCTGTAGGATACGCGTATTCTTACTAAGTCCACCCGGATAAATCTCAACGCATTCAATGCCTATAATTCCCATCTGCTGGCATACGTACTCGAACCAGAACTTAAGCGTTGATTGGTACGCTACTGATTCGATCGCTACCAAGCGGCAATTATTTGTAAGACAGAATTGCAATGCCTCTCTGATGCAATCCACCGGCGAGAATTTATCAGCTTTCAATCCACGCAGTACTGGTGTTCCTGCGATAACTTCACAATAGCCAATGGCTACATCATCACTATTCTTTTTGCCTGTTGCAGGATCAATAATTACGAAGTTACCAGCTGGTATTTCTTCATTGCTATATGGGTAATCTAATAGAGAGCTAAGATCAATCAGATTATTAGCTGATGCGTTCTCATCATTAAGAACTTCAGCATAAAAGATTTCCGGTCTACCCATTGCCAAATCGTTACGGAACTCATCCTTTAACTGCTCAATTGGCTGAAGTTCTTCCCACAGTGAGGTGCCATCAGCTAAGATACCGCCAGCAATAAACTTGATCCAGTTAGGATTCTTTTTAAGTTTGCGTAGGATGGAATTCTTAGTAGGATACATATTGCCTACAAAGACATAAAGGCAACCATGTGGCGATTTAGCCTTCATAGCTGTACCTTGCATCCATCGCTCAAGACTGTCAGATTGCAATTCGGAATCAGCACACTCACGAGATTGCACATCTTCAAAAATCATAACATCAGGTCTAGCATGCTTTAAGTTGAGACCGCGAAGTGAGCCTTCAGCACCTAGACCTGCAAGAATAATATTACGTCCACGGAAACCAAACTTCTTAACTGGCTGAGTATCCTTTTCAATACCTAGTTTCCAATCACCGAAGGTATTAATAATATTAGGCTCATTGAGCATATCTACCACGTCAGCGATGATATTCTCAGCCATCCCTGCACTGGTACAAATTACTAGGATAAATTTTTTCTTGGTAAATAAAATACAGTATAGGATGAAGATCTTAATTAGGGTGGTCTTACCGAAACCCCGTGGAAGCCCTAGAGCTAACTTACTGAAGTCACGTGTGAGAAACACATAATGCAGTAGCCATTGCCACACCCCTAGAAACACTGGAGGATAGCAATACTCAAATACCTCAGGCATAGCCATAGCTGCTAAGAAGTCCAATGAGGTTCTAGCAGCTTCAATTGTTTCTTGAGCTTTAAATGCTACCTCTTGGGTGCGTATAGCCTCTTGTGCCTCATAATTAGCGTTTACTTCAGCGGCAGTTGGTAAGCCGGCCTTAGCAAGTTCTTCCTCACTAAAGCCTAGCTTTTCATACATATTTTTAGCCACAGTCATTATTCCTAGTCACAGGTGCTGAGTAGCACTGAGAGGCAAGTGCATCTTGAATACCCTTAAGTACTTGCGCAGCACGCTGCTTATCTAGTGCCATTTGGCGTTGACGTGCAGCTACCACAGCTTGAGCATTAGCTAGCTGTTCTTCAGGTGTGGGTACCTGTAAGAGCTGGGAGAGTAATTGCTTCTCGTTGGTCATTTTGACCTCCACTAGGCATAACCTGGGACTGTGCAGCTTCAACTGCTAACAAATCCTTAGTTTGTTTAAGTAATGAGCCTGATTGAATAGTAGTAAGATCTTTAATCTCAGTAGCTGATTGCAGTGCAACCACTTGATTGGCAGTATTAGTAGTGAACTGGCTAATAATTTTAACTGGCATGTTTAGAGTAAGTACTGTTTGCTGATTGGTGATTTGTTCTGGTGCACTCACCCCGCGACGCTTGGCACCATTAATAACGCTGATAGCCTTAAGTACTTCCATTGGGCGATGCATCATTGGAAGCAAGTCACGCATCTTAGCTGTGAGTTCACTTTCGATTGCATCGTATTCGTTATCTTGCTTGTTATGTTTCTGTAATGCTTGATATCTTAGATGCTGAACTTCAGCTGCAAAGTCTTCCTGAGCTAGAAGTTGCGAGATCATGCTGGGCGTAACTCCCAAAGCATTTGCAACAGTTTCAGCTGAGAGTCCTGTGCCTAGCAATTCAAGTGCGCGGGTGCGTGTGGTGGACATGATGAAGCTCCTATAGCTATTAAGTGTAATTTTAAGATGATAGTAACTTAGTGTGGTGTGGTGATCTTATAAAAGTTTAGTAAAATTTAGGGACTCACATAGGCAGGAAATCGCGATGCCTCAAAAAAGCCTCAATCCCCCTCCGGTTGCACCATAGTAGTGCACCATCCTACTTATGTGGTAGATGCGGCCAGTGAGTGCACCACACAAGCTAGCAGCTAGATATAGTGCATGTACTTAGTAGTTAGTTATTTAACAACCATCACATTACTAAGTTTCGTGTAGGTGATGTAGGTTATTGGTACAGAGTGATAGATGAGTGCGGAATGATATCACGATAACTACCATTCGGTATGAACTACTTCTAACCTAACAACTCCTACACAACACATACAGCCAGAAATTGCCGATGAGCGGTCACACACAGCTCCAAAGTTGTGCTAAGATACCGTTACTGACACATTGAACTGAAGGAGAGCTACCATGTACCAGCTGATTAGTGACATGACACCAGAAACGAAGCGGATTCGCACCATTCTTGCCGATCATGGCGTATTGTATGAGCTGCAGGATAACGAAGTATTTGCACTCGCTGAGTTTTTAGATGATAATATGGGTGAGTGGATCAGGATTAGCACGGTTGAAGAATGTTATCGTGAGCTTGGTTACTAAGATAGCAACAGCACAACTAAGGAGTTAGATACTATGATTACAGCACTCACCATCACCGCCCTGATTGAAGTATGCCTGTATGCTGGCTATCGCGCTCGGATAGCTCGCATCAATCCACCACATGCAGGTAAAACTCGCAAGCATCATAGCTTCAGATAGCATTGGAAGTTAGATAGCTACATCAGGTATTAGTGGCTATCTAGCTGGCAATGTTGCCACCGCACCGCCAGCGTGCGTTAACCAAGCAGGAGAAACTATCATGTCAATCATCAAATTCCAGCCGTTTGACAGCAAGACCAGCAAGGCAATTACTGGCAATCGCTTGAGCAAAGTTACTTTTCGCGCACCGCGTAATGGTGAAGGTGAGAAGCGTCAAAGTGTATGTGTAGAGTTGCCAGTAGTAACTGATTTCACCGCCGAGCAACTACAGCAGCTTCAAGCTCTCACACTTGCGGCATTTATCGAAGCTCAAGATAGCATTGTGCGTGAGCGATACGAAGCTGGTGCTGACTTTGTTGGTACTGACCATATCAGCGTGGAAGCTATCGCAGCATGGCATGCGACTAATCAAGAATCAGGCTCAAGTGGTCGTCTTACTACTGAGTACCTGATTGAGTGGTTCATGACCGATATGCATGATAGCTTGCTGCTTGCATTGGCTGATAAGCTCGGCATTCCAAATGAACCCAATGAGCAGCAACAGAAGCAACTCACGCAACTCTTGGGTAACTATCGTGATGCAGTCACCGCGCTAGCCTCACCACGTACTCAATGGGATAGCGCTAAGATTCAACAGGTATCACGCGCTCTTGCATTTGCTACCGATGGCGATACCCGTGATAAGTTGCAAGCACGCTTGGCAGTAATGGAAAAGAAAGCAGCGGAATCCCAGCTGATACTCTGATAAGTAAGTAGCGGAATAACTTAGTAAGGCCATGCAGCTTAATAACTGTGTGGCCTTATTCATTTGTTTTTAGTAAGAATGAGGGTCTGGATTTTGGCAAAATGGCAAACCGTGCCAAAATGCCAAGTTGCCAAGTCACCCCCGGCAGGCACCCTATGGCCCTATACCCCAACCAATTATAACTACCATCCACTGAATACCCTATAACTAGCGCATATATATAGCTATAGCTATCGTATCCCTAATGTATAGGGTATTTAAATTATAATTAATTTTGGCTTTGATTTTTTCTTACTCAAATTTTGATACCCCTCAAAAAACACACCGGAGTGTAGTGCTCTAGCATCTTAGATACACGCTACATATAAGGTTATAGCTCCTAAATACCTAAGCTATCTCAGATATATGATGGTAATACGCTATAGGGTAGGGGTTGACACGGCATCAGGCATGGGGTACCCTAGGGTTTGGCAACTTGGCAACTTGGCATTTCGTGCCAAAACCGCCAATTAATTGTTGCTATCAATTTGCAAAAGCCGATAGGCTATACCTATCACACAGCTAAGGAGCTAATCATGAACCATGAACCGACACTGTATATACGCACAACTACTTATGAATCAGATAGTGATACTATCTATATCGCAACCTCAGCCGTAGTAAATGACAACTGCCTAGAACTACGTGTAAAGCGTACTAGTAGTAGCGAAACTGACGCAATGCAATTCATTCAATTTATGCTAGATATTGGCGTTACGATTAAGCCAATTATTAGCCCCGTAGACCGGTAAGGAGAACTAATCATGCCACATATCAGGCGCTACAAAGCTAAGCCAAATGATGCCCAGTTATCACTATCACTAAATGATGCTGGTAGCTTTCAACAGGCTAAAACAGCTGAAGCACGCACACGCGCCGCACTGTATGCTAATATGTGCAAAGCTATGAAGCGTGCTTTACATAGTGAATTTCCATTAGATGGAGAACGTATCTATAATAGCTTCAAAGCTAACATAGATAATATGCAAGGTTTCTTTAGTTATGAACTCAGTGTTGCTGAAGGCATTAGTAATTTAGCTGGTGTATTAGGCGCTGCGTTTGCTTGGAACCAAACCAAGCAAGGCCATGCATTTTGGGTAACGATAGCGCATGCATTACGCCAATACGATGCGCGTAAGAATCAGGGGAACTGATGATGGCAACTAAGATTCCTAAGTACCGACCATCGCTTACACTAGCACAACTTACACATATCAGTAACTTGTGTAAACAACAGCAGCCGCTAACTCAGATGGATGCTGAAATTATTGGTATCATTGCACCATTCATGGCTAAAGTTGTAAATGGCGCAGTAGCTCCAGCGTATCAGGTAGCACCCCGTATCAGTATCGAAGAGCAACTAGGTATGAAACCTGACACCTTAGCTATTACTTTTGCAGCGCGTAAGTATGAAGCGTATCAGCGCTCAGAAATTGACCGAGCATCTTGCTCATTAGATGATCTAGAACTAGCTCAATTGTATCGGTACGAAAACGATCTAATGAGCGTTGAAGAGGAGGAAGCTTACACCAGTAAACTATTAGCCTCTCAGTAGCACGATTTAGAACCTACGCCTAACGGCTAACCTAGAACTAAAGGAATCGCCATCATGAAACTAAAGTGCGCCTACTCTGGCCTAACACTAGATGTTAGTTATATTCCGGGCGTATTACCTCGCCGTGTATGCTGTCACCCCATCTTTTTCTGCGAACTAGATGAGCTTATGTCGCTTGTAGAGCGCTGGGGTAATGCTGAGTTAACCTCAGATGACAGCTATCTATTATTCCTAGCTCTACTGAATCAAACTGAGCTAGTAGAATTTCGTACTAGCGCAATGCCTGAACATCGTGAGCGCGATAGCATTGTAGCCGCTCAGATGGAGAGCTTATTGCATACGCTATTTAAGTTGCAGTGCTTTGCTAACAGTCCTAAGTTTCAGCCGCCACATGCTGTAATTGCTAACGATACAGCGTCACTTAATAGCGTGGCTGATTGGTTACGCGCTTGGCGTGACTACTGTTTTGCGTATGATAACAATCTGCTTGAAGAGGCAGAATTGCAACGCCTCAAACGGCGTGAAGAGCGCTTGCAAGCATACATCAAGGATGCTAATAAGCCAGTAGCTCACTATGCTAAACACTTAGCAGATTGGGCCGCTGTAGTAGCTCAGTTTCCTGAAGGTGTTACGCCTATTAATGGTCAAATGCTTCCACTATGCGAATACTGGAAGTCGATCATTATTCGCTGCTGCAAAACAGAACAAATCTTTGAGATTCCGGCAGCTGACCTAATTGAGCTAATAGAACATTGTGAGGATAATATACCTCACGGTACTATCTATGCTGCCACGCTAATGGAATTATTGCGTGCTGGTCGCAAACGTCAACAAAACTACCTTGGCCTAGGTAATGCTGACCTTAGTGCAGCTACTTATCAAATCCTTAGCCCTGAAAACACTAAGGAGGATGCAGCGAAGCTGGCCATTATTCAATCAGCCCCTACTGTCCTACCAGTTCCGGGCGCGTATCCTAATAAGCTTGCTTACCTGCGAGCTAAGTCAGCTTGGGATATGAAGCTTAGTTATGAAGCACAACTAGCATTGGATGCAGCTACAGCTGTAATCCATAGCGATGCTAGCAGCGCTGAAACCATTAAGCTGCCAGATGGCAAAGAAATCTAAGGAGCTAACCATGCCAGCAACTCACGACAGCTATAACAAATATGGTGTGCCACGCTCAGTAGTAAGATTTCTTACTTATCAGATGTGGCGCATTCCTGACCAATTTCGTGATTGCTTCCAAGCTACTTATCTATTAAGCTGGAAGACATCACATCTAAAAACTCAGATACGCGAAGCTAAGATTGAGCATCGTAATATTACTTACCAAGTGCTATATAAGGGATTAACTCCCTCGCAGCTTGATGAGTACACCGATGTATGGCTTAGCTTTAGATGTGCGCAATGGGATTATGATTTACCAGCAGTAGTAATAATCTCCCCACGCCCTAATAACTTAGTTTGGAAACTATGATGAGTAACCTAACTCCCGAGCAAAGTGCACGTGTAAATAAGCTGGCTCAGCTACTTAAAGCTAAGCATGCACCAGCTGCACCTGCTACTCAACAGATAATTGCTAATCCAATTCCTACCGCTGCCGCTTTAGCAGTTCAATCTATAGGTATGGATGGTTCAGTTATCGAGCTAAATCCAAAACAGCAGGCAATCGTAGACCTAGCTCTTAAAGGTGCTAGTTGCATCCTAATTGGTGCAGCCGGTACTGGTAAAACTACTAGTATGCGTGCAGTTATGAATGCCTTAATTCAATCAGGCATTGCAGGCATACTTAGTAATCAAGGCCATAACTATCTACCGAATGGCACTCCAGGTATTGTAGCTTGTGCCTTTACGAGACGTGCTACTAATAACTTGCGGCGTGCTATGCCACCCGGCATGGAGCAGAATTGCGTCACTATTCACAAGCTGCTTGAGTACGCTCCTGAATATACTGAGGTAATTGACCCTATTACTGGTGATACTAAATCAGTAATGCGATTCGCTCCACGCCGTAATGCAGCTAACCCGCTACCTAGCTCTATCAAGTGTGTAGTGTTTGAAGAATCCTCAATGATATCTGTCGATCTCTTCAAGCAGGTGGAAGCTGCTTGCCCACATCGGCCGCAATTCATTTTCCTAGGTGATATTCAACAGCTTCCACCAGTAATGGGTACGGCTATCTTAGGTTATAAGATGCTAGAGCTACCACTAGTGGAACTAACTGATGTGTATCGTCAGGCGCTTAAATCGCCAATCATTAGATTAGCTCACCGCATCCTCAGCGGTAAGCCAATTCATCCACAAGAGATAGAACAGTGGCGAGAAGAAACAGAAGATGGTAAGCTAACACTTCACCCTTGGAAAAAGAAACTCAGTGCTGATCTTGGATTAGCTACTGCGGCTAAATTCTTCACTAATGCAATTACTCACACCATGTATGATCCGGCAGAGGATTGCATCTTAATGCCATTTAATAAGTCCTTTGGCACTGAGGAGCTTAACAAGCACATAGCTAACCACCTAGCTAAGCTGGCTGGTGCTGAAGTCCACGAAATCATTGGTGGCCGTAACAAAGTATATCTTCATGAAGGCGTAAAGGTTCTTTACGAAAAAGAAGATATGATTGTTACTGGTATCGTTCGCAATCCTAAGTATGTAGGCAAGTCGCCTCAGCACGCATCTAAACATCTGGATTATTGGGGATTTCTAAATGCTACCGGAGCATCTGAACAACATCATCTTAGCGGGAGTGATGAAGAACTTGCGGCTGCCGAAGCTATGCTCGAATTCTTATCTAGTGACGCTGGAGAAGAGACTAGCAGGGCTGCGTCTCATATTATCTCTCTTAAGCGGCAAGACTCCGACTACGAAGTCGTACTTGAAACCTCTGGTGATCTTAACGGGCTATTGCTTGGATACGCCATCACCATACATAAATCTCAGGGTAGTGAATGGCGTAAAGTATTCATCGTATTACACCAATCTCATGCCACAATGGTACAACGAGAACTCCTGTATACTGGCGTTACTAGAGCTAAACAGGAACTGTATGTCATATGTGAACCCGATAGCTTTGTTAAAGGAATCATGTCGCAACGTATCAAAGGAAATACTATTGCTGAGAAAGCCGAGTATTTCAAAGGCAAACTCGATCTTAACGGTGGCCGCTACTAACCTAAAGGAGCATTAATCATGGCACGCATCGCAGGCAATCCAGCCGAACCCAGTATTTACTTTTTACATGATAGCCAATCTGTAGATCGCTTTGGCCCCCTGTATTCAATAGATAGGCAAAAGTTGGAACTTAAACAGCTAAGCCACCCACTGGCTGTTATAGGTGATGTTCCAATCGAGAACTTTACCAAGTGCGTAAAAGCTGGTACTATTACTAGCTATATGTGCGATAATGAATTGTGGGATTGGGTATGTAAGAATCGCTTGCTACCAGCTGACACCTCTAATGTTACTCCTAGGATCCTTAGTACTAAGTCTAAGCTAAACTATCTAGCTGAAGTAATGGAGGACTTAGCTAACTATGCTTCATCTCAAAAAGATGATGTTATCTTAGACGCAGTTAAATTTACTCTTTATATGTGGCACGCGAACGTTCCTACCATTGAAGCTAGAAGGAACTTGCGCAGCTATGTTGAAAAAGTAGCTAAAGGTAACTAAGCTCAAAACAGGGGGTATTGACACGGGGTTGGTGATCGCATATACTGGCCTCGCAATCAACGCACTGCATCGCCCACAACTAGCGGGCAACTTTTCTCTCACGCAAATAGGAATTAAATATCATGACTACCGAAATCGCCCAACACCCAGCAGAAACTACTGGCGCAACCGAATCGCCAGAAACTGTTAAGACTGCTGAACAAATTGCAGCTGAAACAGCAGCGCTGCATACCAACATCAAAGCTAACTTCGACAATAAGGTCGATATCAAGGAAACTAAGTTCTTCTTCCGTAAGGTAAAGGATGAAGCTACTGGCCTTGAGTCCAAGCGGCCAACGGTTGAACTTAGCATCCCTGTACCGTCGGTTGAAGGTATCATCGCCATTATCGAAGCTGGTGGCAAGGGTCTTGATCTTCTGTTGGAAGCATGTGCAGAAGTTGTTATTACCCAAGCACGTGAAATCGTTAATGCTGATGAAAAGATTTCGCAAGAATCTCTTGATCTCAGCAAATTGTCTTGGGAACATATCGCCAATCTGCCGAAAGCAGAACGTCGTGGTGGTGGTATTAGCAAGGATGTTTGGGAAGAGTTTGCCAAGGATTATGTGGCTGTTATGCCGCAAGCTACTGGCAAGTCTGTCGAGCAAGTTACCAATGCTTCCAAGATTCTGCTTACCAAGTTCTCGCAAGTTAAGACCAACAAGCCTGTGCTTGATATGCTCAAGGGCCAGCTGGCTATCTATCTGAACGCGTCGCAGCAAGCCGAAACTTACGCTGAGTGCGTACAGTTCCTCACCGAAAAGGCTGATACGCTGTTGAAGATGGATGACGCAGCTCTCTTGGCTAATCTGTAAGCGCTTAGCTCCAAGAGCTAATATTATGCACTGGCCGTGACGAAGCTGATCACCTCTTAATCAACTAGTTACTTATGGCTGACGAAGTGGGCATCCTCAGATTAATCTTCTGGGGGTGCCTTCTCCAATTGTAGAAGTACCCACTTTAACAGTGCCAATTGGAGAAGCAAATGAACGTTTTTCAAGCCGTCGAAAATGTTGTAGGTTATATGCCTGCTATTATCTCTGCCGTGCAAGCAGTTGAAAGTGTTGTGCCCGGTGGTGGTAATGGTGCAGCTAAATTGGATGCAGTAAAGACCATCCTGCAAACTGGCTACAATGTAGCTGAAGGTGTTACTAAAGACTTCGAAGCAGTATGGCCTAGTATTCAGCCAGCAATTGATGCAGTAGTTAAGCTGTTTAATTCGGCAGGTATCTTTCATCACAAGGATCAGGCAGCAGCATCCATCGCTCCAACTCCTGCACCAGCCACTGAAGCACCAGCAGCACCAGCAGTTTAATCGGTATAACTTAGCAGCATCATCTTAGCGGTATCTCTTGATATAGCTTATAGAGTAATGCCACCCCACCTAGCACATACCTTCTAACGCGAAGCTGGGGTGGCATTGCTATGTAACCTAACTAATAATCATATTATGCGTAAGTACACCCGAATCTGGAATGCTCTCAAGCGTGATGGAACAGTAGCTATTACTGCTCCACCGCCTTACCATTACACCATTATTCGGATGGTATCTAAAGAGAAAAATCAAGATTATGCGTGGAAATTAATGTATCAAGAAGCTAACCCAGTAAGTTCTATGCCACGTCTGGAGTATGAAGTGGACGGGCCAATGATTACTTTCAAGCTTAAAGTATATCGCCACATCTAAGGAGCTAAATCATGACACCAGCAGAGCAAGTCAAAGCACAAATTATCACACTGCAAGAAAAGCTTTTGGCTCAAGCACCTGATATGCCATTACTGCTTCGTGACATTCACAATCAGCTTAAGAAAGACCCTGAGATTGTTACGCTGATATCTGAGGATGAAGTGTGCGCAATCGTAAGTGGCCTGAAGAAGCAAACAGCTACTGAGATTATCACAGCAGCTAGCAAGAGTAAGAAGGCAGCTAAGCCAAAGGTCAATATCCTAGATACACTGTGATTAGCTAAGAGGTTGTGATGAGTGAGTTAAGCCAAAGACTAGCAGCACTACGCTCTAGTGTAGTAGCGAAGCAGCCAGCACCTAGAGATGATAGCTGTTTTCCTCTAAGTGCTCTCATCGCCCTATACGCCTGTTGCGGTCTGGATAACAAAGTCAATCCTCTGTATCTAGATCACTTCGAGGGTTTTAAGCTGCTAGTCGATTGGCTACAGCCAATAGCTATACAGCCTGCGCATCAAGTACCTGCCGTTCCCGGCGTATTTGTTACTTACGAGATCCAAGAGATAGCTAAGATATTCAACTGCGATTATCGAATTATCTACTACGAATTCAGGAGATACTATCATGACCACGATCTTACATCAAGCAGCTGACGACTTTCTTAATCAAGACTTACAGCCTAACCCTGTTTCACGTTACGCTGATGCATCACCATTTGTAGGTAGCATTGATCCTCGCCTACAAAATCTTAGCTATAGCTCAATGCTTACGCTTCACAGCTGTCCTCGCAAGTTTCAACTCAATCGCCTTAATGCACTTAGTGGCCCAATTGAAGAATCAGTTGGTGGCCTAGATTCGCAACTTACATTCGCATTTGGTCACTTAGTAGGTACTGGCCTGCAAGATATCTTTGATGGCCACACTCCTGATGAAGCCATTTGGAAAGCTTTTCTCAGCTGGCCAATGGACTTACTATTTGATAATCCAAAACAAAACAAATCGTTTTGGAATGGTGTTTGGGCTATCCTTAAGTTGGAGGGTATGATCCGTGCTGGGTTCTTCGATGATTATGAGCTTGTCTATTGGAATGGCAAGCCAGCAGTTGAACTTAGTTTCTGTGTTACGTTCCCAAACGGCTTTAAGTATCGTGGCTTCGTCGATGCGGTACTACGAAAGAAATCGACCGGCCAGATTCTCATCCTCGAATGTAAAACTTCTAGCTCGAACTACCTATCTGCCGCGATGTTCAAGAATTCAGCACAGGCATTAGGCTATAGTGTTGTGCTAGATGTTATCTTTCCTGAGCTTAACAGCTATCAAGTGCTGTACATGCCTTATATGACTAAGGCTGAAGAATGGGAAACCTTGGTATTTACCAAGACCTATTTGCAACGTGCACTTTGGATTCGTGAACTTATGCTCGACATTGACAGTATTGTAATGTATGAAACAGCTGGCGTGTATCCTATGCGCGGTGAGTCCTGTAACTCTTGGAATCGTGAATGTGAATACTTCCAAGTGTGCACGTTAGATACTGGCAGGATCACTAAGCCGTATCAGCCACCTGAGCAAGTAGAAGAATTCCAAATCAATCTCACGCTTAATGATCTCATTCAAGCGCAGCTTGCTAAGAGCGAACTTACTGAGACGTTGGAGGTTGAAAATGAGCAGCTACTATAGCTCTAAGTGCCGTAAACATCATAAGCCTCATATCTATTGGCACCCACTCTCACACTCTTGGTCAATGATAGGCGCTCAACACAAATTAGGTAACACTGGCCAGAAGGCTTGGAATATTTTTGAGCTTAACAGAGCCGCCAAAGAATACATTCGCGCTGAGAACACTAAGCTTTGGAGTACCTAATCATGATGAACACACTATCAAAGCTTGCTCCTACCATGCACTTTGTTTTGTGTTGCGACAAACTTCCGGGGCACGCACGTACACGTATTACTGGAGTTTACTTCAGCAAAACCACAGCTAAGGAAATCTGTGACGCTATGAACTTTGTAGGCTCTCCTGCTGAGACTGAAAACAGAGCTGAGTTTTACAAAGTTCAATCAATGAAAATTGACCTTAGCAGGTGGTGCAAGAAAAGGAGTGTATGATGCGTGAGCCTAGTCCTTGGTCATCATATGTTTCAGGTTTACGAGTTAGACCTAAGAAACGTAAGCCTCACATCTTTGTATCTCATCACACTGGTAGATGGATAGTTGTTTATCATGTTATGACAGTGAATAGATACAACTTAGCTAAGTCAAATAACTTTGCTTTCAAAAAGAACTTCCACGAAATGAGACCATTTCACCATGAAACTCACTCAACTTAAACTCAGCAAAACACAGCGAGTCCTAGTATTTGGTGCACCTAAGTCAGGTAAAACTGAGCTAGCTGGCGGCCTTGCTAAGAAATTCAAGCTTCTTTGGTTCGATCTTGAGAACGGTATTGCTACGCTCACTAAACTTCCAGCTGAGTGGCAGGATCGAATCGAAGTAATTCAAATTCCTGATACCAAAGTATTTCCTATAGCAATTGAAACAATGCTTAAGGTTATTACTGGGGCAGCGGTAGAGATTTGTGAGGCACACGGTAAGGTAGCTTGCCCAATTTGCCGTAAGAACCAAGCACCTAGCACAAGAGTTTGTCTTAATGAACTCACCGCCGATTGGATTGTGGTACTTGATTCGCTCACACAACTCAGTAATAGTGCAATGAACTTCCTCACTAAAAATGAGGATGACCTCTATAAGCCTGAGTGGTCTGACTATCGTAACCAAGGCCAGCTTCTGGATAAGATACTAAGTCAGATTCAGCAAGCTAAATTTAACATCGTCTGTATCACTCATGAGACTGAGACGGAGATGGAAGATGGCAAAAAGAAACTCGTACCGGTTGCTGGTACCACTAACTTCAGTAGGAATACCGCCAAGTACTTTGACCACGTTGTGTATGCAGAACTTAAGAATAAGTCTCATAGATTCGCAAGCTCAACCGTGTATGCTGGTAACGTACTTACAGGATCAAGATTGGATGTGGAAGTCGAGAAGAAGACTGAGCCGACTTTGCTCGATATCTTTGAAGGTATCGAACTCACAGCACAAGGTGCACCTACTAATTCCAATCCTGCGGCCACTAATGGTGTGGAGGTTAAGGATGTGGCAGGAGAAGCTGGACGAGTTGAAGCACAAGAAGCAATTGAAACTAGAGTTGATGGCGCTCCAGCTGCTAAGGCGCTGAGCGGACTTAAAGCAATAGTAGCTGCACGCAAATAGTCTAACATAGTACTACAATTAAGGAGTAATGCAATGGATGAACCGATTCGCCCACGTAATGATCTTGAAATAGCTAATGCGCTCATCGCCGAGCAAACACCTCTTAGCGCTGAAGAAGTAGGTCTTGGCTCTCTGAGTGAAGCGGAGCAATTTGGTCGTCAGCTTTCAGCTAGCGAAAAAGCAATTGCCAATCTTGGTAAGCATGAGCTTGATGGCTCTGTGTTTGTTTTCATGGTTGCAGCTAACCAAACTGTAATGAAGCATAACCCAAGGCAAGCAGCGCTTTATACTGGATTGCAGATTGAAGAGCTAGCTGAGAAGCTTGAAGCTCTCGGTCTTACAGCTTGGGCTGCTGACCTTCAGCGTGAAGCTCAAGAATTTAAGCAAGGTGAGTACGATAGCTATTTTGCTGATCCTAACCTTAATCTGCGTGAACTTCTTGACGCTGACATTGATCTCGCATGGGTTTCTCTTGGTGCAGCCTATAGCATTGGTGCAGATACCAGCGAAGCAATTCATCAAGTAGCTTACAGCAATCTTGCTAAGATTCATTCTGATGGTTTCATGCACAAGGATGAAAATGGTAAAGTAATTAAGCCTGAAGGTTGGGCACCACCTGATCTTAGTCAATGCTTTCCAGTACCTAAAAGCGACTTGGACAGAATCTGATCCCAAGTACTTAGCGCTCTTTAATAGATACTATCTCAATTCTTTCTACCCTCCTAATCAAGGAAAAGTAATCATGGCTACCGAATTCGATATCGACTCCCTGCTTGACTCCACTCTGGATGATCTGGAAGACTTGCCTGAGTTTAAGGTATACCCAGCAGGTACTCATCGTTGCATCATGAAGCTGGAAAAGAAAGTTATCGGCGAAGGTGAAAAAGCCTTCCCAGCAATTGAAGCTAAGCTCTCCTACATTAGTCCTGAAGAACTGGCTGACCCAGCTGAAGAAGCCCCTAAGGCTGGTGACGAAAGTAACTCTGTTTACAATCTCACCAATCCATACGGCCAAGGTAATCTCAAGAAGTTGCTAGGTGGCTTTGCTGAGCAAGTTGGCAGTACCAAGCTGGCTGACATCGTAGCCCACTTCGCTGAAGGTGTTGAAGTAGTTGTGACTACCAAGATTCGCAAGAACAAGGAAAAGACACAAAGCTACTTGGACATCGTGTCAGCTGAGATTGCCTGAGCCACAGCTCTAATCAATAGCTAAGTTGAGGAGTAACTAGTATGGCTAAGTTCTTGTATTACATCGTTGACCTGATGGACGCACAGACATTGGGTACCAATGATGTTGATGTAGTAAGGACCTATCTTGAGTCTGATGAGCATGTAATTATTCAATCTCAAGAAGGCCAAGTCTGGCACGGCCCTGAAGGTGATGTTGACTTTCATGATATTCAGGAACTCAAGCTTGAGCAAGCTGGTGAGTACGCTGATCCTGACGCTGATCCTGAAGACTAAGACAGCTAGTCTATAAATAGCCTAGGGCCTCCCAAATCATCGGGAGGTTCTGGTAATTTATAGATTAAGGAGCTACAAATGTCTCGCACTGAATTCCTAAGCGAGGTTCGTGAAGAACTTCTCGATCTCTTTATTGATTATCCTGAACGCTTCTCACATTGGGAACGCATGATAATTAGCCGTGGTAAGCAGCCACATGAAACTGATCGTCAGTGGGAAGCTACTGTACGTGACGTTATGGTTAACTATCAACTTATTTATCACTCTGATAGGAGATAACAAATGAGCCAGCAAGTAAGTATCGCAGATATGATTGACCACTTAGGTGAGCATTATGACGATTCCCAGAATGAAGAGCTTGCAGCTGCTTACGAATTCTATCAGTTCAATGAGTGGGAAACAGGTTTCCTTTCCAATATGCGTAAGTATCTTGCACGTTATGGTGATACTGCAGGTCTATCTACGAAGCAAGTTACGGCAGTTGAAAACCTATACCTCAAGGTCAAGAAGCATAGCGGCGGCACTACTCGCTAACTTAGTAACTTTATTGGAGACTATCATGGATCTTACTTGGTACGAGTGGCTAGGTATAGGCGTAGCGATAGCTGTAGGTGCTTGGTTTGCTGCACCTTACTTCTTAGGTCGTTGGATTGGTAGTAGCATGAAGGATGATTGAGATGTCCATCGCCCCACGCAACCATCAGCGCCTACTGTTCCTAGGTACTGAAGATGACAGAAGCTATCTCCATCACTTGAAGCATATGGTGGGGACAGCTTCTTGTAATCTTTTAATCCTAAGTGATGACCAGATTCAAACCTTTGCTCAGATTAAATCCTATTGTGAGTCACGTGGTATCACAGGTATCCTTAGCTCACATCAGAAGTTCCTAGATCGCCTGATGGGGCCTATCGCTGTTAACAAGCCTAAGCTAGATAACTACGCAGGCTCTCTCATCAAGCGTGATGGTCTTGAGATTGTATTCATTGACCCGCTCAAGCAACTAATCTCGGTGCCTTATGGAAAACATATTACAGCCCGATACATTAGTAAACTCACTGATGCTACTTCATGGCCTGCTCTGCCTGAGTTTAAGTGGGTTATGCTTGACTCCTTCAATTGCGATGAAATACTCGCAATGTATCAGGATGCTCTGGCAATTGGGGTGGACATTGAGACTATCAAAACTCCACTTAGCATTACGCATATTAGCTACACTGCCTTATTTGCTGATAGCGATGGACAGCTCTCTACCCATACATCAGTATTACAAGTCAACAGTGTGGCTCATCTCTATATTATGCGAAGATTTAATTGGGAACTAAAACCTCCCAAGGTCTTCCAAAATGGTAAGTATGATAACGCCTATCTCACTAGCTGGCATGCACCAATTTATAATTGGTTATTCGATACAGTCAATCTGATGCATGCATGGTACTCAGAGTTACCAAAGGACTTGGCATTTATTCAGTCCTACTGTGTACGTGAGTCAATGTACTGGAAAGATTTAGCTGATTCACCTGATGAGATAGAGCGTTGCGAGTACAATGGCCTAGATACTTGGGCTACTGTTTGCGCCTTTGCATATCTTATTACTCACATGCCAAGCTGGGCAAAAGAGAATTTCTTAAAGAAGTTCCCTATGAACTTCCCAGCGCATCTGTGTGAGATGACAGGAATCAAATGTGATGCAGCCAAGATGGATAGTGCCCGTGCCGAGCATGAGGCTAAGATCGCTCAAGCGAATGCCTCATTGGATAAGATGCTCGGAGTTAAAGGCTTCAACACGAATTCTCCAGTACAAGTTAAGTCGCTACTCAAAATACTTGGCTGTGCTGATATTCCATCAACCAACGAAAAGGACTTGGATAAAGCAAGTTATCGCCATCCGATCAATACTAGAATTCTAGACCACATCTTAGATGTACGTGGTTGGCGTAAGGTAACTTCAACTTATCTGGTACCTAGTAAGGTGTTCAATGGACGAATCTTATACAGCATTAATCCGCATGGAACCGACACAGGTAGAAATAGTTCTAACGAACATCACTTCTGGACAGGACTTAACATACAGAATCAACCTCGTGGGCCAGAAGTTAAGCAGATTTACAAGGCAGACCCCGGATTTTACATCGCTGAATGTGACTTGGAGCAGGCTGAATCAAGAGATACAGCTTACATCATTGGAGCAGAAAGCCTTATTAAGGCAGTCAGTGGTGAAAGGGATTTCCATTCCGTCAACGCATCTAGCTTTTTCGGAATTCCTTACCAAGATATCTATGACGATGAACTCAAGAAAACCATCAATAAGGTCATTCGAGACATCGCGAAGAAAGTTAACCACGGGGCCAATTATAACATGGGGCCTGATGTTCTAGTTAGTACTATGGGACTTAAGAATATCTATAAGGCTGCATTTACTCTTAAGCTTCCTAAGTTATGGACACCACGTCAGATAGCTGAGTACCTTCTAGGTTGTTTTCACAAGACCTATCCTGAGCTTACTCAGCTATACTACCCAGCAGTTAAGACTAAGATCAAACTTGACCGCCTGCTAGTTGGTGCTACTGGTTGGACTCGCTATTGTTTTGGAGATCCCGAGAAATCTAAGCCAGCACTTAATGCATACGTAGCTCATGCTCCACAGTCACTTAATGCTATGACTCTTGATACAGCTTTCTGGCGAGTGTTTAGAGAGATCGCAATGAATCCAAGTCATTCACAGAACTTCAAACTACTAGCTCAGATTCACGACTCAATCCTATTTCAATATCGGCAAGGTCACGATTACCTAGTAGGTATGGTTCAAGATATGATGCAGATTCCTGTGACTGTTAAAGGATATGATGGTAACACACGTACCTTTATTGTTCCAGCAGCAGCTAAGATTGGAACTAAGGGCAAGCTAGCGGAGTACTGGTCAGAAACAGAATAACCTAAACTTAGCAGGAGGTAGCATGCAAGTAGCTCCATCGGTACCAACAAGTGAACAGCATCGCTTTATTAACATTCCACCTGACAAAGGAGTTCCTAGAGTCAAGTGTGTGCGATGTTCAGCAACTTACAGCGTACCCAGCCTAGAAAGTTTAGCTGAGGTATCAGTATTTAAGTGTGACCAGACGCATCCTGCATCAGATTTATCGCAGGTTGCCTTCGATCAAGTTGTGCAACAAAAGAAGGAAGACAGAATGAACGCTGCTAACCCAACCCAAGTGGAAGCCCAAAGGAGTACTAATGATGCAAACCTCATATCAGGCGTATCAGCAGCCAGAGATGTCGGATCAACAAATAGCATTCATGCAGGAAGTAATGTTAGTGACTCAAGTGCAAAGGCGTTGGCGAGCACTACTTTACCAACTACTGGTATCAAGTACGATGATGGTAAGTCTCAACATCATCTTCTCGATTTCTATTCAGTTGATCAACTTTCAAAAGTCCTCAGCTTTGGTGCTGGTAAGTATGCTCCTAATAATTGGCGGAATGGTATTAAGTTCAGTCGTCTTATCAGTAGCACGCTTCGCCATGTATTCGCTTTCGCAAGGGGTGAAACTTACGACAGGGAGACTGGCCTACATCACATGGCTCACGCTATGTGCAACTGTATGTTTCTGGTGGCTTATAACAATCCTGCTTGTCCTCCAGAAGTAACTAAGGACTTAGACGATCGCTTTACTCACTAACCCTAAGTAGCTGCTATGGCCACAGATCAACAAGAAGATTTCTTGGCTAAGTATCTAGCCTACACCAGTGGCGGGGAAGTACCAACATTCTTTAATCGTTGGACTGCGTTAGCTGGTGTAGGTGCATTCTTAGGCCGTAACTTCTACTTTCAGCATGGGCATTTCAAGATCATGCCCAATATGTACACGATGCTAGTAGGTAATCCTGGCACTCGCAAGTCTACTGGCATCAAAATCATGAAGAAGATCTTGAGAGAAGCTGGCTATGATACTATAGCCGCTAACAAAACTTCCAAAGAGAAGTTCATGATGGACTTGGCTGAAGGCTTCGATGCATCTGATGCTGAGGTAGCTGATAACTTCCTTGAGGGTAATCTCTGGGGCGACACTCTTGAGAATACCGAACCTGCTGAATGCTTCATTATGGCTGATGAATTTAATAACTTCATGGGCCACGGCAATCTGGAGTTTATCTCACTACTTACTGAGCTTTGGGACTTCGATGGGCCATTTGAAAATCGCATTAAGACTGGTAAGAACGTACGCATTAATAATCCTACTATCAACATTCTTGGTGGAAATACTCCTGTTGGGTTTGCCTCTGCATTTCCTACCGAGATCATGGGTCAAGGATTCTTTAGCCGGTTGTTACTGGTCTACAGCGAACCGAATGGTAAGCGCATTGCTTTTCCTAGGGAACCGTCTACTGCAGCAACAGCGGAAATTATCTCCACGTTGCAACGTATCGGAACCACCGTTGTAGGAATGGCTACACTTAGACCAGAAGCTGAAGAGTTACTAGACAAAATCTATAAAGAGGATCAGCGCATATCAGACATACGACTAGAGACTTACTACTCAAGACGATTCACACACCTAATCAAACTATGTCTAATATGCACTGCTTGTCGATTATCCACAGTAATTACAGCTGAAGATGTGGTGTATGCTAACACCATTCTTACTCACACAGAATTCTTAATGCCTAAAGCACTTGGTGAATTTGGGCGAGCTAGGCACTCAGATGTTTCCCATAAGGTACTTGAACTTCTGGAATCCAGTAACAAGCCTCTAGCGTTTAAAGATGTATGGAAACATGTATCTCAAGACCTAGATAAGATTACAGCACTGTCGGAAATTCTTAACAACCTCCAGCAGGCTGACAAGGTGCTTGTTACAGGGCAAGGTATCCTAGCTAAGCGTAGACCCTATCACAGGAACAACTCAGATGTACTTAACTTTAATCTCCTGACTTCTGAAGAGAACGGAAGTCTCACACTGTAAGGTGCAATCATGACTCAAGCCAGTTCGCAAATCATTCCTCCAAGCCAATTTGGTTTCAACATCAATGACAGCATTAATCTGATGGCTGATCTTGAAACCACTAGTACCCAAGCTAATGCAGGTATCCTAGCTGTAGCTCTGGTACCATTTCTTAGCGGGATTGTAGTTGATCCGTTCTATGCTAGGAACTCGCTTAAGAGTGTAGAGCAAAACCGCTTCCATATTGAACGCTCTACTATGGACTGGTGGACAAGGCAACCAGCTGAAGTACGTGCTGAAGCTTTTGGTGGCACTGAGCATATTGAAACTAACATGCTACTGCTAGCTGACTATGTAGCATCGCTCAAACAGATTTATCAAGAGGTGTACCACCGCCCACCAGCTACTGTAACTCTGTGGGGCAATGGCTCTGATTTTGATTGCACCATTCTAGCTGAGACTTACGACAACCTCGATCTACAATATCCTTTCGATTTCAAGCAGCACCGATGCTATCGTACACTCAAGAATCTCTTTCCCGGTATTACACCAGTAACCTCTAACGATAAAAAGCACACAGCTATTGGCGATGCAATGTGGCAAGCAGAACATGCTACACACATCCTAATGAACCTCAATAAAGCTTTTGGAGGTTAAGATGAATAAGCCAAATACAGCTACTAACGGTAAGATGATTTTTGAAATCTTTCCTGAAGAGTACATCCAACTTAGCAAAGAACTCGCTACAGGCTATCATCCTAAGCTAGCAGCTATTCTAAATCAGTTCGGTATGGACGATATAGATATGAAGCTGGCTCACATAGCAGCGTACTGCGAAATCATTCTGGATGACTTCTACACTCTAGAGGATCGAATCAATCTCTGTAAGATACTACGAGAGCGATTGATTGAGAAGCGTGAAGACCCTGAAGCTAGTAAGCTTATTACTGAAGCTGGCTGGGAAAAGGAAGCACCTAAGTTTCTTAGCTAAAAAAGAACCCTCCAATGCTTTCGCAAAGGAGGGTTTTTAATTCCCCACTGACGCCCATCAGTGGTTCAGCCTATAACCTTAAGTCCTAATTAGGGCTCTGCCCACCTACATCTAGCGGATCACGACCGCCCATAATCTTTTGCAAGTTCTGCACACCCGGAGTTTGCAAATGCTTCATGATCGCATCAGCCTGTGGTGTGGTCGCCTTAGTAATAGTTCCCATCATCCACTTATTGAATTGCTGCTGCGTTCCACCTAGCTGAGCATACTGACTAGCGAAGTTAGCTACTTGGTCATGCGTAGGCATTCCGCCGTCCACCACAGTAGTCTTAAGTGACTTGCCTAGATCATCCAACTTAGCCATATCTGCTGCATGGTATGCGCTATATCTAAAGAGTGCATCATTGGTAATAGCTTCATCCAACGGCTTAGCACCGATCAGTCGCACCGCTCCAGCCCAACTAAATAGATCATTAGCTGACGAGATGTTACCTGCACCAGTGGTACTAAAGCTAGTGCCATTGCTAGTAATAGCTCTAGCTGTTTGTGCAATGCCAGCCATAGGTCTGCTAATACCGTTATGCTCCACTGCACCTAGGAATGAATTCCACATATCGCCACCATCTTGCACATTATTTACCATACCCTTAATTGATGTAAACGCATTTGCAAAGGCTTTAACAAATGGTACATCAGTAGGATTTAGCGGTAGGATGGTAGTGTTACGTGCATTCATATCCCCGTGGCTATACATATTGGCACCAAGAATCTTACTAGGTGCACCATACAATAACCAGTCTCCAGCATCTTTGCCTACACCTCCATACAACATACTATAGGCATCGGTATGCTCAGTGTTACCTGAACGTGTACCAATTAGATGCTGATTGATTGCTTGGAACTCAGGCAGGCCATTAAGACCATAAAAGGTTCCTTGCAAGCCAAGCATCATTGCTACATCCTTACCACTACCTTCACCTACATGGCGTAGTAACTGCTGCATCATATTAAACTGGTAGCTCTGGAACAAACCAATGGCTTGACCAATTGGGCCTTGAAATGCCATAGGCCGCTGCGAGGCTACAATATTACCAGCCACACGATTCACAAATGTATTGATGTATGCAAGCTGATCGCCTTCACCAATGAGGCCATGTTGCAATGCCACATCAGTTACTTGCCTCATAACATCAGCAGCTACGAAGCGATTGAAGTGTTCAGCTGCTTTGTTACCACTCCACTTCTCAAGGAACTGAATAGCTTGGTCAGCACCAGCCGCACGTTGAGCCATAAAGCCAGCAGCATCTGATTCAGGCTTGATAGCAAGCTCACTCAGAACTGATCGCATCTGCTTACCAAGTGAAGGATCGAAACCACGTTGAGCCATCCAATCGGCAACAGTAGTGCCATCTTCACGAATAGCAGGATTGCTTACTAGGTTGCTAAGTGCATTACCAATCAGCTTAGCTGGGCTGAATACCTGATCGCTAGTACCGGGCAATTTGATATTAGCCAACTTAGCAAGATCGCCTACTGCTGCCTCATCACCATTATTGATCGAACGCACCAAGCTATTAAGCTCAGTACTGTTCATGATGCTGTGACCGATAACATTATTAAGCGCATTGATCGGATTAGTGCGTGTGACCAGAGCCGTGACAATACTATTAGCAGTCTTAACAAAGTTGTTAAGTACGCCACGCGGTACATCAGCGTTTACAACTGACGCAATATCAGCCGAGTTAAGCGCACTGTTCACACCATACTTATCAAAGTACTGTGACACTTTATCAAAGTCATTGGCGCTACCAACACCATTAAATGCGTTCTTCAATGTGAACCAAGCCTGAGATACTTTTTGGTCTAGTGCAACATTGAGAGATTTAAAGGCACCTTCACTCTGCTGCTGATCTAACATGGTTTTAATGTAACTACCATAAGGATCGCTTACAGCGCTACTAGCCTTGCCAAAAGTAGAAGTAGCGACACTAGTATCACCGCCGCTAAGATTACGCAAATAATCCATCTCAGGCTGATAGCGAGCGCTCACAAGTTCCTGAGCTAGCAACCTATCACTTGTCATATGATCTGCCATGAGGCTCTGAGCAATCTTGGTAGGATCAGTCTGAATAAAAGTTGAATTCATAATCCCTTTACGCTGGAGATTAGAATCAATCTGCACTTGATTCAGAGTACGTTCCCAATCAAACTCACCATGAGCTTTGAAGTAGTCAGCAGTTTGATCCTTAGTATATACTTCATACTGAGGAAACTCCTGCTTCACCTTTTGGATCATAGCATTCAGATCTTCAGGAGTAGCAGCGTGAATCATTGAGTGTTCAGCATCTTGTGCTGCAAGCGTAGGATCACGGACAATTGCGAAGTGCTGGAAGTCACTAAGATTAGGTCGCACAGGGATATAAGCATCTAAGCGCCTACCACTAGTAAGTCCTTGGGCGTTACGCAAGTCTTGCAGTATGCCGCCATTCTGAGTTACATGATTCATGCGAGCTTCAAAAGCATTAGCTGCTTCATCAGTACTAACAGGAATCATCGGCTTGATTCCTTGAGCTAGCTGCGGCGGTGGCATCTCTCCACCACTTTGCATTGCATCCCATACAGCAGTATGTACGAATTGCTTATTAGCAGCATCATACACATATTGCTCACCAGTGCTAGCCAGCTGCTTATTGATGCTAGCAAACTCCACAGCTGCTTCAGGAGTTTGTGCTAGCTTACTTACTACAGGGTTCATTAGCTGTGCGGTGCGACCTTGCAGTGCTTGCTTCAGATCACTCATCACTGAGCCAATTTGTTGTGTGACTGAGCCGAAGCTACCAAGCCTTTGGTTATTAAAGCTGAAGAGCCCCGGAGCGCTACCTTCGCGACTAGCTTGTGGTAGCAACGTCTGATTAATATCTTGCAAGCGTGCAGCAAAATCTGATTGCTCATGTGTTGCATCATTTACAACACTCAAACCACTAGCTACTGCATTCTTAACTACTTGCATTTCAGCAGCAGCACGTGCAGCGATCTGAGTCATGCCGCGTACTTCATTACCAGCATTAGCACTGATATCGCTGGTGTTATACACCGCCTTAGCATACTTAGGTGTATAGTCCCAATCCTCAAGCTTACTAGCAATCGCGTCTGGCCTCATACCTGCTTGCTGCATTTGTTGGGCATAAGCTTGCTTGGCACTATTACGGGCCAGTAGATCGCTATTGAGATCAGCGCTATGAGCACCGCTCAAATAACTTTCCTTAACATCAGCAAGCACTGCAAGCTCTTGAGCTGTAGCAGGTTGCGCAGCCAAACCACGCACACCAATGATCTGATCCTTAGCACGTTGCAAGGCACTAAAGGCTTCATCCTTACTAGTGAGTACAGACATATCACTAAGATGTGCTTCGAAGGTAGCTTCCTTAGCCCAGGGATTTTCAGTGTATAGTTTTGCTAGCGAATTCACATCATTGCTATGAAGTTGCATACCGCTTTTAAGTTCGAGGTTCTTATCCACCCAAGCAGCGTGTGCCTCAGCCTGCATAGGAGTTACACTAATGTCAGCTGGATCATACATATGCACCAGCGATTCTTCAGCAGCTTTATCAGGCACCTGCTTGAACTTAAAGCCATCAATGATGCTATCAACACCCTTATCATCCTTAGCCACATCAGCCATGCTAAGAACTTTAGGCCGCTCAAGAGTGCTGGTACCTGCATCCTCACCAAGTAGCTTAGTAAATTGCACAGTCATCTTATTAGTATCGGCCTGTACAGCTGGTGTACTAAACATGCCTGTGATCTTATCCAATAGGCCAGGTTTAGCATTAGCTCTATCAGCACCTTGCATCAAAATATCAGTAGGCGAGCTAACACCTACGCGATCTAGCTTAACTAGATTTTGAGTGTTAGCAGCAATCTGGTCTGCATCCAATGGCATTGCAAGATCGCCAAGCAGATTACCCAAGCGATTATCGCTACCTGACATTGCGTTATAAGATTCATAAATCCCGTTACGCAGATTAGCTAGCGCATTGGATTTTAGTTGATTCATACGACCAACAATCTTACTACTAGCATCCATAAGATCATCGCCAGTACGGCCAGCCAACAAAGCCTGAGTTCCATCGACTTGCCCAGCCGCGACAGTTTCCGCATTTGGAACCTCAATAGCTTGGATACGCTTGAAGTCAGTAGCTTTAGCAATCACAGAATCGCTAGGACTCATCCGCGCAATTTGGCTGTCAGTACTAAGCACCGAAGGCTTGAACTGATTCTCTACTTCGCTGAATTTAGAAGCAGTAGTACGAATTTCAGAGCCAACCATTGCATGGCGAATAACACCGCCAATGGCACCAAACACAAGCGAATCTTTAAACACATTGGATGCAATCTCACCAGTAGTTTGATCGTCCAAGGTAGTAGATTTAAATTGTGCAGCAGTAGCCGCAGTTTCAAATGCAGCCGTCTCCAATGCTGACTGACCATAGCCAGCAGCAATAGCCTTGAGTGCATTACCAGAAATACCATTAAAAGCGCTCACACCTCTTGCAATATCTAATGCTGCATTGGCCTTATACAATTCAGCGCTTGGCGCAAGCAACCCAGTAGCAGCACTGAGCCCTTCACCCAAGATACCAGTAGCTGCAGCACCTCTTAATAGCGTCTGGCCAGCATTAAGAATCTTAACGCCAGCCATACCGGGAATAAGGCTACCAAGCATAAAGCCCATAGCATCAGCTGAGCCTTTGTGATCCTTGTAGTACTGGCTGAAATCTCCATAACCGTCTAGATTATTGGCAATGCTGGTAGCCGTGTCCATCTTCTCGGCATCAGCACCAAACCAATTAGCTACAGCTACGCCGGAGTTATAAATGCCAGCTGCACCACTGAAGGCACTTACTGTCATAAACTTGCCTACGTTACTAACAGCGTCAGTGTATTTTTCAGGATCAAGCCATGAGCGTGACTGGTTGTTAGCGTCAGTGTGCAGCTGGGCATATTGCAAATAACTAGGTGGTCGATCTACACTGGCGCTTTGCGAAGGATCTTGATAACCTTGCTGACTGAAGTCATCATTATTGTTAATGAAGTTAGGCATCAGTTAGAACCTCCAGGCATACGCACACCTTCAAATGGATTACCCATTTTATCCATAGTACCTTGCATTTGCTGCCTAGTAATGTAAGCACCCAATGCCTTTGGATCATTGATGTTAAGATCATTCTGGCCCCAGAACATACCGGGAATCTTAACCACAGTGTTTACCGCTCCGGGAATTCCCCACATGTAGGACTGCCGCTTAGCAATGTTAGCTGCAGAGCTAAGGTTACTAATAGAGCTAACAGTATCTGCTAGTTCTTTAGGAGTAATCTGACCGTTGTTAACAAATGCCAACCCCTGCTTAAGCATAGAGCTAGGATCAATCAACTGGTCAGGATGGCTACCATAGACAGTATTAAATAGTGCGCCAGCCTTAGCTGTAGCAGGATTTGCTAGTACATCCTTAATAATAGGGTTGTTACCAAAGAAGGTACCTTGTGGCACAGTGGACCAAGGATTATTTACTGCATCACGCGTAGGATCAGAACTGTACTGTTTGTGCAGACTAGCTAGCGATTGCATCAGTGCAGCAGATTGCTCAGCTGGCTTCATGGAGTAGAAATCTCCACGAGCAGATTGTTGATTGTGTACTGCATCCTCAATCACACGATTGTAGAATCCATCGGTCTGAGCATCAGGTACCTTGAATTTAGGATCGCTCAATTTAGTGCGAAGCACTGCCAGAGGGTCAACTTGAGTGCCGTTTTGAATAGCTGAGCCAATGTCAGCCAAATCTTCCATCTGGCCACGAAAGCGTGGATCATTATAACGCTTCTGTACTTCAGCACGATTGAGAGTTACACCGCTAGCTTTACCGAGAGCAGCAGCACCAGCTTGCATATTAGCTAGATTGGACTCATACGAAGTCTTATCTTCATTGAGTTTTTCCATACGCATACTACGCTCAGCCATCTCTTGCTGAATGTTCTGAGTCATCACACCAGCTTCATTAGTCTGAGCAGCCTTCAGCCTGTTACTGGCAATGGAGTCAGTAGCTTGTACGATGTCATTGAATCGTGAAGTAAAGGCAGCAGCTTGCTGACCAGTCATTTGCATAACTTGGCCTAGCCCAGCAATTTCATGTTGATCGCCACCTAGTGCAGCTGTAGCAGCAGTTTGGATTGCAATGTTCTTAGCTACATCAGCTGTAGCCTGAATAGTGGCAGCGTTAGCAGTAACCTTAAGGTCTTGGTACATCTTACTAGCACCACTTACCATCGACTGAGTGTGCTCAATCTGGGCGCCAGTAAAGTTGACAGCATCTTTGTCAGCATCAACTTCTTGCTGTACAAATGGCAGACGCATTTGTCCAACCATCCAATCAATTGGATGATCCATAAAGCTAGTGTGCACAATGCCACTAAGATCTTGTTGACTCTTAGTATAGTTATCTACCGATTGCTTATACTGACCAGCTAGGACTGAAGTCAGATTGGTCGCACTATCAGGATCGCCAATCAACTGCTTACTAAAAGCATTAGCTCTAGCTTGTGCTAGTGCCTGAGCTTGCTCACCAGTAACCTTGATGGTAGCATTATTTTCAAAGCTAGTACCAGCACCACTAGGATCAGTAGCTTGCTTGATGTTAGCAACTTGATTCTTCATGTCACCAACAATAGCATTGGACTGATCCACAATGCCTTGCTGCTTAGTTTGAATGTCCTGATTCTGTTGCAGTACAGTGCTCAGAGCTGTAGGAATACTTGGCAATGAAGTTGTCATAACTAATAATCTCCTTAGATACTAATGCCAGCTTGAGCACTAGAGCTACCACTATTACTTGTGGTGCTAGTGTTACCAGTGATGCCCTTGACATCTGCAGTATCGGTGTTGGTAGCACTATAGTTCTGAGTGCTGCTCTGACCAGTAGTTGCACTATTAGTCGAACTCTGGCTTTGAGTACCAGTCTGGCTATTGCTCAGTGTGTCAGATACATTCTGAGTAACACCTGTAGTGGAGCTAGAACTAGAGCTGGAGCCAGCAGTAGTACTGGTGCTGGCACCGCGCACGCTACTACTGCTACCCTGATTGTTATAGGTGATAGCTGTCTTTGCTGCAATGTCAGTGGCGCTACGAGCCAACAAATCATTCACTAGCAAGGTGTTAGTGCTACCATTATACAACCCAGCTACACGCTCACCACTGCTAATAGCAGCTACGCCATCAGAGCCATTAGTACCATTTAGTGCCTGCGTCAACATAGCACTAATGGTATCTTTACTAAGCACCGTTTGGGAACTGTTCAGTTGTCCGCTATTAGTGGTAGTAAAGCCTGAGTCATTGGTAATACTATTGTTAGAGCTGGAGCTAGTACCTGCACTGGTAGATGTACTAGTACCATTAGTTTTACTCTGACCAGTAGTATCACTTACGCTCATCCCACCAGTATTAGATTGGGTGAGCGATAAGCTACCAGTACGGCTATCGCCATTGGTAGTAGAAGCTGTTTGACCGCTATCAACCATCTGCTGATTAATGGTGCTGTTACTATTAGAGCTGCTGGAGCTTTCGCTACCGCCTGCATCAAGTCCGTATCCCATCACTGTCTCTCCGCGATAAATGATTCAAGCGTATCGTCGTTCTCAAATACTAGGAATAGCTCAGCACACAACTTAACAGCCTTATTACCGCCATGTATAATTTGAGCTACGCGTAGCAGTATCCCCATCAGTGAGTGCCTGAAAATGAATGCACCTTGATTGCTGTATAGTGACTTATCAGGGCCATGCAGTTCGTCAGACATACGCCACATAAGAATAGCAACATTCCAAGCCTCAGATAGTACCAGCTGATGTCGCTGATAGAATGGGTTCATTGGAATATTACACATAGCATCAAGCACTAGATCATGGATATCTTTATAGGCAGCGCAGTCCTGATCCACAATGTTATCGTACACTCGTGCTACATTGATCATGTACTTGCAATAATCATAGGCATGTAAGTCATTACCGCATACAGCTTTAAGTGCTGCGTGACATGCTTTAGTACTATTCTTATTGGGCGTAGGCATTTGTAACTCCTATTAGTATAGTGGGGCATGTGGATCATAAGTAATGGGGCACTCTATGTTAGCAGTAACCCCATTCACGTTATGCTCTAGTCCCTTAATGGTTGCTGTAGTCCACCCACCCTGTAGGACTTCCTGCCACTGGGCTTGGCGGCGGATCATCACTGACGGTCTCACCTTGCACATCAACAGTAGGTTCTGGTGGCTTAGTGCTAACTGGGATTCCAACCTTTGCTGAGGTGGTAATAGTGAGCACGATATTAACAATTGCGATAATGCCACCAGCGATTGCAACCGCATCATGCGTGTTAACAGGAATGTTCGCACCATAGTCTCCTGCTAGATGTGTTGCAGCGATGATAGCAGAGCCTAATGCTGTAGCTGTAATCTGCCTATTTTTCCATAGTGCTGGATCATCTACCTGCTGGCCTTGCTTAAACAAGTCCCAGAAATCTGATAACTTACTCATGACTTCACCTCACCAGTATTGCCATACACGAGATAGTTACCATGTACATCGGTAAGTCCTAGCACGTAGTGACCGTTCTGCACAAGACTAATAATCTGGTTTCGATTAAGCCCTTGAGTAGCGGTATCATGCTTGAAGCTGATATGAATCCATTGATGCTCAAGGATTAATTGATCGAATTGAATTACATGGCGATTATCTGCAATGTGCTTTGCAATCACAGCGGGTGATCCATATAGCGGACAGATAAAATCTACAGCCTCACCTGCCATATGCTGGCTATGATTTTGACCACTGATAGCTTCATTAAGTTTGGGGCAGCGGTACCAGCTAGTTACATGAATAGGCTCACCTAGACTGTCGCGTACACGCTCCATACAAAGAGCTGTATGCACCATGACCTTAAGCAGGTCTTGGGGCGGTGTGTTATCAATACCATTGCGTGCTGCATACTCACTAATAATGGCCTCTGCATAACTGAAGTGGGGGCTAAGCTGTATCATGAGAATCTCCTTATAATTGCGTATAGGCTAGTTGTGGATCAAACCACAGGTTGTTAGTATCCAAAGCCCAACCTACGATTTGTACTATCTTACCTGCACCTACAGGTTTAACTGTAGTAATATTGCCATTACCAGTATCGCTGAGATAATAAATAGCTCCAGGTGTAAGACCTGAAAGCCCCGGAATGATACCTTTAAGTTGCACAGTCCCAGTAGCACCAGCAGCCACACCATTATACATAACGCAAATGCCGACTGCAAAGATAGGCGTAGTAGATGCATTTGCTAACCTCGCTTCAGCTCTGGAGTTATTAGTCCATACACCTATAAGTTGGCCATAAGTTGTTGCAGCTGTGAAGTAATAGTCATAGCGTGCAACTCTATCAATGCCTTCCTGCAGCATGAACAGTGCACCATACAGCGGTGTTAGCTGTTCGTTTAGTTCTGCGTTAGTAGTATCAGGTGTAAGTGGCAACCTGGTATTTACTGTCATCGGAATCTGAGGTGCCCATAAGCTCATCTCACACCACCCTCAGTAAGCCTCAGTACCAAGCTCACAAGATTAAACTGCCCTTGCATTAAGATGCTATGATTCATTGCCTCATTACGGAAGCAATAGGTACGTGTAAGAGAACTAAGATTACGCAAGAAGCCCTTAACTGGAGTGGCTGTATAATCAATACCATCTAACGAGGTAAAGTCATACACACGTAGGTTCGAATCCGGACGCACAGCATCAATAACTACTTCATGTACCGTACACATATTACCTTCTTGCAACTGATACCTACCGAACAGAATGGTACCATTGCTTAATGGGTTATCCATCGCAAACATCGCTAGAATAATAGTACCATCAGCCTGCAAGAAAGCTACCGATTGCCGTGGAGTATCTACTTGATCGGTATTCATCATTAGATATTCAAAGCACTCTACATGCTGAATCTTAAGCTTACCCCACCGCCTCAGAGAGATATCATATATCAGGCAGTGAGTTAGTGCAAACATCCCATAGCTAATACACAGATATCGGTTAGCAATTACAGTAAGTTTCTTAAGCAATGGGCTTGTAACAAAGGTACGATTGAATACTAGATTTACATCATCGAAGTCTTCGAAGTATCCACCGGCCAAGAAATCAGTACATTCAGGAAACACAGTATTGGTGCCTTGTGAGGTGACTACTTGCAAGCCATCAGTGGTATAAGCGTACTGCTCAGTGTTCTCAGGCTCATAACCAATAAGTTGATTAGAGGCCATACCGCCTGAATCAATCACTGGCTTGAAGTTAAATGGGTATCTTGGGTTACCCGTAAAGATTGCAGCTACAATATTATATTGCGTGTACACCAAGAAGCCTGTCTTATTAGGCAAGCAAGTAACAATCTTACCAAATGCATCCTGCACATTACCGCCACCTGCACCAGTAATTAGCGATGGGGTGAAGTCAGTGATAGTTACTTGACTAGACCAAGCTACAGCATTGGGCCCATACGCAATGAGATAGCCATTATTAGCAATCAATCCAGTAATCAGCGCTGGGTTCAAGCTAGTCAAAGTTACTGATGTTAATACATTTGTAGAAAAATTATACGTATAACATCCAATACCTTGGAAATAGATATAAGTTACACCCTGAACAAACGCAGTGCTTACTTGCTGTGCACCTGCTGGCATTACTATATCAGTGGTACGAAGCCAACCACTAAGATAATTCTGCAGTATGTAGCATCGCCCACTACTAGTAGTACCAAGATAGGCTTTATTGCCATTGTTGTCTCTGATGACATTTACTGATGTAAAAGTTTTATCAGTATCCCCAGGAGGTACAGCTAGCTGCCTAAAGGGGATACTGATATAACCCTGTGCGCTAGGCATAACATTATGCATGTAATACGCTTGAGCTGCTTCCAGAGCGTATTGGGAACTGGGATCTTGAGTTGCAAAACGCACGTAGCTCTGATCCTGTTGTGGAATCAGAACTGTACGCCCAAGCAGCTCCGACATAAATGGGAACTGTCCAGAGTTAAGATTGGCACGAAATGTTGTAACAGCCATATCACACCTCAGAATGGATTGGTACTGTTAGCGCCAACCTTAGTTACAGTATTTGAGCCAGTATTGTTTAGCAAAATCAAGCCACCTAGTAGATTGTAATTAGGTGTGCTACCGCTAACTACTTCACGGCATCCCCAACCAATCATAGTATCAGAGGTGCCAGCAATTACTCTGCTATACGTGGCGTTACCTTCGAACCTGAACCCATCGCCAGAGCCATTGCGTGCGATACAATTACACAGTGACACTTCAGTTGCAGTAATTACGTGGAAGCCGTGGCTGGTGTTTGCTTCAGCGAAGCATGCATCAATAATAACTCGAAATGCGTTTTGAGAGCCTAAGCCCTGCACAGCGAATCCACGGCCTACAGTACTACGTGCACGGCAACCATTGATTAAAATATCGCTACAGACAGCAGCAGAAGTCACAGGAGCTATAGCGAATCCATCGCCTGGGAATGCACTATTATCACTGGTGTAAGTTAGCACATTACTAATAGTTACGCGTGTGGCGTTCTCAACAGTAACGCCGTTCTTAACGAAGCCAGTAATGCTAGAGTCAAAGATCATGACATCTGTAGCATTGGAGGTTACATTTACTCCATCGCCCAAGGTGTTCTGAATCCACATGTTATCGACAGCATTGTTAGCACCGCCGAAAATCATAATACCATGTACACCGCTGCCGCTATTGCCAGTCTTATTGCCATCCACAGTGAAGTTATTTAGCATAGCTCCGGTGGCGTTATTCAAAGTGATGAATGGCAAGTTACTGCCAGTCTTGAGCTTCACTACTGAGATAGCCCCAGCACCAAAGATCACAGTACCACTAGTAAGATTGAGTGGTGCAGTAATATATACCCCAGGCGGTACATATACAGGGGCACCGGTAGCTAAGGCAGCAGTAAATGCCGCTGTATTATCAGTTACGCCATCTCCAATAGCACCATAGTTTACAATACTTGCATATTGGAGGTTAGCTTTAGTTCCGAAGCTAGAGCCTTGTACTAATTGGCGCGTCATATCTTATCTGCCTTCCCATCAAGTTTATCGCTGATCTTACCCATTAGGTCATCTAACTTATCGAAACGCTTTTCGATCCTAGAATCCCTATCTGAGATATTCAATTCCATTCGTTCCATCATTACCCTGTGAACGAAATCTTCTACTAGCTTGATCTGAAGTGCTGAGAAAGCTGCTGCCATCGCTTTATCTTCAGCTTCTAAGGCATCCACAGCTTTCTCTAACTTGGCCCCTAAATCTTTATTTTCATTCCTCAGATCGCTGTAGAACTTAACTAATAGGCCTGACAGTAAGCTGAGAGCTGCTAATGCTATTTCGTGCCAACCAAAGTCAGGCGTCATGGGGTGACTCCTTATTATTTTAACAGCCAGTTCATCCTAGGTGTTACAGCCCTACACATGAAGAAGTGATAGGTTTGATATCCAGCTCTAGCCTTGCAGTATTCAAGGAACTCAGAACAAAAGAATGCATCCTCTGAGTACCAAGATTTGCGAGTGACTCCTAGCATCTCAAAGAATCGCCCAAACCAAATCCAGAGAACTGCCCGCCAATCATACTTACAACGCTTTGCTACATAGAGGCGGGCAATCTGAAGTACGCGCTCTGCTTTATTTGGGGATATATTAACATGCTTGAAGCAATATGCACTAACTCTTGCTTTGAACTCATGCATAGGAGTTTCTACAACTCCCTGCGGAAATGCTGCTTCAATTACTGTGTCAGTGTCTGGGTCATAGAAACCGCAATGACTCCAAGGCCCACCATCAACCAATCGAATTAGATAACTTCCTGGCAAGTATGACTTAGAATATACTTCTGTAAGCATGTCAGATATCCTCCTTAGGTTTAAGCTAACTACTAGCTAGGCTGCGATAGGCCCTTTATATAGCGCTCGTAATTAGTTGTTGGAGTATTAAGAATTGCTGCCTGAATTGCTGGCGTAAACGCTGCTACCTCAGAACCAATACCAGCAAGAGTTCCAGGAAGATCAGGACGCTTAAGATCAATATACATACGGCCCATTGAGTCCTTATAGGCTGCGCTACAGTAAGGCGTAGTAGCTGTAAGGATAGCTGCTTTAATTGCAGGAGAGCCTAAGTTATTAAAGCGATCAAAGAATGGGCCAATATCAATCCACCAATAGGCTGCAGGCAAACTAGGATCACTCCACTGCCATTGAGCGTTAACCTGTACATATGGAGGTAGCGGTGTAGTCATTATGCAACCCTCTTATAAGGAACTTGACCATCCATACTAGATTGGCCAGGCTGTATGTCAGACGTTTCAGTGCGGCCTACATAGTCACAAGTAAGCTTCCAATTAGCTCCATTACTTGCTGAATACAGATTAGAGTTAGCCGTAGAACCCCACTGTAGCAATGAGCCATTACTCATAGGCACAGTAAATACAAATGCACTAGCGAAAGCAGTGCCAGTGTTATTCACGCACTGACGTTCATAGAACTGCACGAAGTCAGGAGTCCAAAATACGCGTGTGTTCTTAGAACCTGTATAGGTACCTGCAAACAGCACAACGTTATTAAGCGTGTCCACCTGCATATTGAACTGCGTACTGATAGTGCCGCTAGGTACTGCAGGATTACCCCCAGTAGTATCTAGGTATGCCTTACCTAGCGTAATAGTGGTCCAGGCTGAGATAACACCAGCAGTGAGCGTAGCCTTACGTACAGCTACAAGACCTGAAGTGTTATAGCTATTTTGATCCACTATATATAGGTTATTATTAAACGCAATAGCCCCTTGAGGAGCTTGTGGAAGAAGTGGAATGTTAGTTACTGGGCTAACAATAGTGGAACAATCCACCGCTGTAGATTGAAATATCTGATTGCCAATTGAACTATTAAAGTTACCAACAATCCAACGGTTTACTCCCAAACTGGGAATACATACAATGAATGGTACTGCTGACACATTAAGTGGCATGCCAGTCACAGTCATGCCAGTAAGACTGGTGCCAGCTTGGTTGAACTTAAACAGTACTTGTGTAGCACCATTAACACAAGCATACAGCAAGCCAAGCAAGCCTACTGAGTCCCAGCACATCACCATATCAAGTACGCCTGGAGTAGTAGCTGTAGTAGCTGTCCCACCAGCAGTCCAAGCAGTAGCGATGTTCGCGACCGTTACATAGTACAAAGTCAATGTAGTAGTAGCCCAGGTGCCGATAATAAATACAGTACCTGTCCACACCACAGAACTAGCAGTTGTAAATGCAGTAGCAGTTACAGTAAACGTCTTACCGTAATTAGTGCTATACGCTGCAGAGCCATCGCTATACACAATGACAACATTGCCAGTACCATCCTCAGCCTTACTGATTGGAGTTACTGAAGCCTTGATTGGTACTAGCGTAAGGTTGTTAATCTTGAGTGGCTCAAATGCTGCGGCTTTGGGATATAAGCTAGCAGCACCAATAAAGCCATCACGAAACCATACTTCGCCATTAGGTTTAGTAATAGCTGTGCCCACATCATTGTAGAGCATTTGATCGCCGACTTGGCTAGTAACTACCAAAGTCTGTGAGCCACTGCCAGTCCCACCAAATGATGTAGCATTAGTGGGTTTCTGAGTAATGAGAGCTGTCATTACAGATCACCCCCACGACCAAATGGCATCCATCCTGCTGCAACAGTGGTACCAATAGTTGCTGTAATTCTCCAGCCAGGAGGGATCACAAAACCAACTGGAACAAATACATTACCCATAGCAGCCTGCTGACTTAGTGCAGTTGCTGGCAGCGTGTAATCAGTGATTGGCGCATTGTTAGTAGCAGTAGTTGTTGCACCGCCATTGTTGAGAAACAACCGCACCACTGTCTGAACATTAGTACCTAATGGGTACAAGTTAATACCGTCACACTGAGAACCATTAGGCCCAGCGGTGTAAGCAATTACCACAGTGCCAGTACCATCAAGCGCGGTGTTAGCTGTTTGCAGTACAGTGGCAAGAGTATTATTAGGTGTCTGTGGAGTAATCAGTGAATTAGGGGTAGTTGCCATTTACATTACTCCAAAGTTAGTTTGACCAAGTAAGCAATATTGGAATACGGCCACGCGTTGGGCAGCTGTAAGAGCAGTACTTACTGAGGCTGCTGCTGCATTAGCTGCTGTTGCCGCAGTATTAGCATTAGACGTTGCTGTATTTGCAGCAGTTGTTGCTGCGTTAGCGGCACCCGCTGCTGTGTTTGCTGACGTAGTTGCTGTATTAGCATTTGATACCGCCGTGTTAGAACTATTAGTTGCTGTAGTTGCAGCCGTATTAGCAGCTGCTGCAGCGTTATTAGCATTAGTTGTAGCCGTAGCTGCAGCTGCAATATACTGAGTTGCGTTCACAGCCATAGTAGCTGAGGCAGCAGCCTGAGTTGCACTAGCCGCAGCAGCAGCAGCCGCAGCAACAGCCCCACCAGCACTAGCAGCGCCAACAAAGCCTAGACATTCAACACTGTCACCGGCCTGACATGGAACTGTAAGTGTGAACTGAGTTTGAGAAGTTTCCCATACACTTACAGTGCTATCGCCAGTCTGGCCAATAGTCTGCTTCAGGCCATTAACATATACCAGCAATGAGCCAGAGCCAGGCTGGTATAGAAATGCTGTGATTGTAAATACTGTTTGCCCAGCCGTAGCAGTAAATTGCTGAGGTGTCAGAGACATCTGAGCATTAACTGTAGGCACGATAGTGCTATTAGGTTGCCATACATTACCTGACATTATAGGCCCCTTTACTTATTAGTCATGTCCATATAAATGCCATCAAACGCTGTAAGTTCTTCTTGATACAGCATTCCCATGGATTGTTTAAAGGCTTCTTTTTCCATCAAGGCTGCGAGCATTGTACAGGCTCTAGCAGCTACTAGGCCAGGATGCTTTACTCCAATCCACGAGGTGTAATTGGTAGTAGTGACATCTGGGTCAGCATAGTATCCCATAAGCAGATACTGCTCAGAGGTACTCATGTTGATATTGTACACGGCGCCTGCAAAATAGTAACAGTCTACGTTATCTTGCATCCAACGCTTATTAAAGCTTTGCTCAACTGAAACCTCTGTAAGGTAATCTCCAGGAGCTAGGTTCACACTATCATACTTACGTAAGTATTTGATCTTACGGAAATTAGGGATATCCGCTAAAGCTATCTGCTGCTGATAGGATGATAAGGGAAACTGCCAACCAATTTCGGTTAAATCGTAAGCCCAGTTTTCACGGCGATGCAGGAGCAGAGTAGATTGCTGTACTGCCAGCGTGCTTTCGTTTACCAGATCAGGACGATTGGTAAGTGTGTACACAGTTGTTAGTACATTAGTAAGATCAGCTGCACTCATTATCTACTCCTGCATCACTTAAGTTACTTAACGCCTGCCGAATTACTGGCAGCAGTTGCGCCCTTCACACTAACCGAATTAGCTACATCCAGCTTAGTCTGTTCGCTAGTACCCATGTCATTCTCTGGGTTACTAGCAGCTGCAAGCTTAGCCATATGTTCTTCAATAGCCTTACGCTTAATTTCTGCCAGCGGATCAAGATCAGCTACAGTAATCGTAAGTGCTTCAGGCTTAGTAAAGAGATGCGGATGGCCTTCAGCAATTTCAGCATTAAGCTGCTCAATCTCACCAACTACATCAGTAGTGAACCGACCGTTGATAAAGTGAGCCTCCTTACCGTTAGTAAAGATATACTTAACAGAAGGAATTCGTGAAAAGAACTGGTGCAGAACTTTGCTGCTATCGACTTCAGTGGTCATGACTAACTCCTTAGGTGCTACGGTTATTGTTGTTCAGGTATCAGCCTTGAACAACATAGAAAGGACAGTTAGCAGCTTCTTGGTCACCAAGTGCAAGATACACAGTGGAGTCAGCTGCAGGTACAGGGCCAAAACTACCCAACGTAGGATCAGGGGTATAAACCTGACCGTTGATTGTGATACTAGTAATAATGCCTGGAGCGCAGGCAAGAGTTACAGTACCTGTGGTAAGTGAAGCATCATTAACCAGCACATGGTTATACTTTTGATATTGTAAGAGCGAAGTAATTTCAGCGTCAGTTACGCCGCTAATGACATTATTAACTGGTATCAGTGTGCCAGAGATGGCAAACGTGATACTAGACACATTAGTTGGTACGCCCATCATAGACATTTTTAATTCCTCCAGTGTGAACTCACTTAGTAAACAAGCCCCCACCAAAGTAGGAGCTTGAGAGCTAAGAAAGCTCTATTAGGCTTAGCCCGTAGCTGCCGCCGTGAGGTTATAAATCACAGCATTAGCTGGTGGGTTACGAACAACACAGGTAACTTCAGTTGTCAGCGTACCACCGACAGCGTCGATACCATTATCAACGGCGTCGTTATCGGCATTGAACTCCTTGTTCTGCGTCTTGCGATCGCCGAGATATGCCAAGTTAAAGGTGCTGAGATCAACTGCAACTGCCATCTTCGCCCACGACGGGTTGCTGTTAAAGAGCGGATGTTCAATAACACGAAACGTACCGCGAGTGGTCTTAAACGTGGAGAATTGCAGCCCCCAGTTAGTTTGACCATCCACCATCATGTAAGTACCATTCAGGCGGCCGATATTATTAACCACACGCTTTGCAACACCGCCCAAGAACAGCACACGTTCATTAGCAACCTTTGGATCAGTTGCTTGATTGAACACTGGATCAAGTGCAGATTCCAGCTGCGTGTAGTTAGTGGTACCGCCAGCAGTAGTAACGTTAACACTAGTGTAGATCGAGGGGTAGTACGACAAGTTACCAACAATGTTCAGCAGGCCATCCATAGTACGGAAGGGTTGACCATTGCGAGTACCCTGAGACTTCTGACCAAAGAAGATAGCCTTTTCAATGTCAGCTGCGTGGAATGCTGCACAGTCTTGACGAGATTCAGCTACGTTCGTTTCACCAGCGATCATTTGCGTAGCACGAATCGTGTCAGAGATCGCCCAAGTATTGCGGAAGATCTGAGTAAAGTTCGTGACGCGAACAGGATTGATAATCAAGCTGTTAGGACGCAACGAAGCTTCTTCGTAGGCGTTACCGACTTGGTATGCGTTACCGTTAGCAGGAATTGCCTGAGCGGCGGTACTACCAATACCACGCTGTACACTGACCTGGGTAGCGCTAACTACAGCGTTAATCAAGATGTTCTCGCCAGTAGCATCAATACGATGCAGCTGACCAGGCAACAAGTTAGTAGTGCTAACCACAGTAAAGGTGGTATCACCAGCAGCTTGACCAGCAGCAGAAACAGTGAACTGCGGAAAGAGCATAGTCTTGGTGAAGAAGCCATGCTCAGTTGCAACTGCTGTATCAGTGCTCAGCATAGAAGTCATGCCGAACAATGGAGCAGTACCGTTAGGCATCAGGCGCGTAATCATTGCAGAGAATGACTTACGTGCAAGATCCTGCGTTAAATAGGTGCTACTAAAAATACCTGCACTCATGATCTTATATCCTTATGAGTAGTTATGAATTACAGTGCTACGCCAGAGCCGATACCAATGACGTTAACCACTGGACTAAAGCTAATAGCAACGCCCGGAGCAACAGATGTTGCATTGGCATTACCGCTGAGAGTCACACCGACACCGGGCTGCACGCTCAAAATGGTAGTACCTTGCAAACCGTTTACAGCATTGATAACTACCATGCCAGGAGATAGCAATGCAGTTTGTGCCAACGTAAGACCAGTAATTACTGGACTAGCATTGGTGGTGTTACCACTAAAGGTTTGTGCAGGCGTACCATTCAGGAACTGAACCAGTACATCCTTCCAGCCAGATGCAGGCACAGCGGTATTAGTTACCGTAACACCAGTGTTAGCAGTAGCTGCCAACGTAATTGCATTAGCGGTGCTATTGAGCCAACGAACACGGAAGCTAACACCGGGGGCGATACCAGTATTACCGATACCGCCGCTGAAACCAGCAACAAGGTTTGCTGCGGTATCAAAGGTATCAGTACCTGGAGCAGCTGGGCTACGCTGAATCAGTCCAGTAGCGATCATAGCAGCCGTAA